>Ga0302320_10018042_pt1 | contig 14266 bp, 12 predicted proteins | sample Bog_T0_3_FD_202130 | JGI IMG/M metagenome (GOLD analysis project Ga0302320, IMG submission 202130) | Peat permafrost microbial communities from Stordalen Mire near Abisko, Sweden - Bog_T0_3 | ecosystem: Environmental > Terrestrial > Soil > Wetlands > Peat | place: Sweden: Abisko, Stordalen Mire...
TCGGTGTCAAGATGGAAAATGCAGGGCGGTCAGCCCGTTCCGCACGCGATACGGCCTCCGCCCGAGGCAGCCGCCAGCCGGGAATCTGATTTTGTCAAAGTAGGCGAGCGCCTGGCCCTGCGGGTCGGTGAACGTGTTCGCCGGAAGCGCCAGCGAGAAGCTCTGGCCCTCCTTCACCGTCTGCTGGCCAGTCTGGCTGGCGACTGCCGGGGGTGCGGCCGGGACGGTTACCTGGAACGTCTCGGCCGCGGACAGGCCGCTCGTGTCGGTGGCTGTCACCATGAGGGACAGCGTCCCGATGCCCGCCGGCACCACCCCGCTGAACGCGTCGGACGCCGCGTTGAAGTGCAGCCAGCCCGGCAGCGCCTGGCCATTGGCCAGCGTTGCGGCATAGGCCAGCGGCTGCCCCTGCGGATCGGTGAACGTGCCCATGGGGACCGCAAAGGAAATGCTGGCGCCCTGGAGCCAGGTCTGGTTCGGCGTCTGGCTGGCCAGCTTCGGCGCCTGGACAGGCGTGGGAGCGGGCGCGGGGGCTGTGCCGGACACGGTGACGCCGATGGACTGCCAGTCGCCCCAGTAGCTGCCGTTGAAGGCGCGGATATCGATGGTGTCCGTGCATGCGGAGACGCCGGCCGCGAGGAGGATCGAGGACAGCGCGCATGTGGCGGTCACGGCGGTTCCCGCGGTGTGCGCGGACGCCGCCACCCCGTTGACCAGAAAGCTGTCGCCCGGCGCCGTGTCATAGACCTGGTATTCGGTGATCTGCCTGGTGCCCGGATCCGTCACCGAGAACCACGATGCCAGCGAGCCGCTCTTTCCGGCGGAGAGGCTGGCCGATGCCGCCAGATCAGCCACGACCGGCGTGTCGAGCTCGTAGATGACGACCGAACTGGCCGCCACGCCGCCCCACTCCTGGGATGCCGGATGGGGGGAGGCCACGGTGACGTCGGTGGCCGATCCGTCGTTCGCCGAATTGGCGACCTGCCCGCTGCCGTTGATGTAGGTGATGTTGTCGACGAGCATCGCCGTCGATCCGGATCCGGACACGCAGGTCGTGATGTGCCCGCCGCCGCCGGAGAAGCCGATGACGACGACCTCCCCGGCCGTGACCATCGACTGCCAGTTGCCGGACTGTCCGGCAGGGCCGTTGTAAGCGACAATCCACTCGCCGTTGGCCTGGCCGGGAGTTCCGATAAGGGTGCTGGCGACCGGCAGCGACGCGCCCGCCTCGGCGGCGATCGTGCTCGCCAGCACCCAGCAGCCGTCCATGTTCCAGGCCCTGCCGACGAAGGAGCTGGCGGTGGCCGCGATCGAATCCGGCGTTGCCTGCGCGGGCACGGTCCCCGTGAAGCCGGGCTGGGTCGCGACCGTGACACTGCCGATGTAACCTGCCGGATCACTTTCCAGCATGCTGTAAGGATCGCCGGCGTAGGCGCTGGCCGAGCCCAGGCTGTCCATGCCGAACAGCGACAGGTTCGTGATGTCGTTCAGGCTGCCGGACGCCGTGTAGGTGATCTGGCTGAGATAACCGTATGTGCTGTTGTAGTACTGGCCGGTCGCGGCATTGTACGTGAACACGATTCCGATTCCGCGGGCGTCCGACCCGATGCCGCTGAAACTGCCGGTGTTTCCGTCACCGGAAAGCGTCCCGGTCGCGTCCGTCGCGCCCGCGGTGTACTCGTTCCGGTCAAGCCCGGTCAGGACCAGGTATTCCGGATTGGACGCCGACGCCGTGACATTGAACATCTGGGCAAGGCTGACCGGCGTGGCCCCGTTGACGACAAAGGCACTGCTGGTCACGGCAACGGACATGTGTGTGCTCCCCATGGACTGGGCGCCGCAGCCCCCTGCCGCAATGCCCCCGGATTCGCGCCCCGGCCGTTTTGGAGGGGCGGGAGCGATGGTCCCGCAAACCCGTTAAGAAATGGTTCGCTGGTGGGATGGCCGGCAGGGGGAAACAGCCGCAATGGTATGGCAAGTGTATGAAAGCAGAAAGGCGCCAAATCCTTATGTTTTTGAGGACTCGCCGCCATCGCCCAATGTGGAGGCGGAGGAAATGCCTGTCCGGACCGGCGCTGTCCGGTCCCGGCCGGCGGGATGCGGCTGGCCTTCCAGGCGGCTTCGCCACACCGCGGAGGCCCGCTCGTGGCGCCCTTCAGGGTCCTCGGGACTGATCCCGCAGCACTTGACCTGGTCCCACAGCGGGCCGCCCCAGCCGCCGTTGTCCATGAAGCCGCACCAGGCGTCCTGTCCGCCAGTGGACCGGAAGTAAGGGCATGCACGCACGAGCATGGCCGTGAGGCCGTCCGGCATTTCCTCGAAGCCTGCGGGCAGGTAGCAGAACCCGCCCGGCGGGATGGGGGAGGGGTCTGCAGCTTCCGCCTGGACGCGCAGCACGCCATCCTCGATGGTCAGGTGCTGGCGGCGGCCGTCATGGTGGAGCAGCCGCACCGATTCCGCGGTGTTGCCAATCTCAAGGCCGGGAGGCAGGCCGCGCAGGGCGGCGAGCAGGTCGGCGACGGTGGCCATCCCGTGAATCCTTCAGTTTGGGCTGCCGGCCTGGGATGGCGCGGCAGGGTCGGTGTCCGGTGCGGCGACCCGGCCCGCGGCGTCCCAGTTCCAGCCGCAGACCTTTGTCCTGTCAGCAAGCCAGTCGAACCGCTCCCCCGGTTCGGTGGACAGGTCGAGCAGGCGGCATCGCGCCCCCCGGCCATGGGCGGACCAGTGCGGGCAGCCGTCGCAGCTGTCCCCGTAAGGAACCAGCGACGGGTCGGCCGCTCCCGCCTGCGTGCGGAAAACGCCGTCTTCAAGCGTGACGTGCTGGACGAAGCCGTCCGGGCGCACACCGACGATGCCAAGATAATCCATATCGACGGCCAGCGAAGGATCCAGCGCATCGAGCGCGACAATAAGGTCACCGATCGTCGACTTTGCCACGGCACAATCCTTTCCGCCGACGCATCTTGCATCGCCGCCGAAAACATGTCAACACTCCGGCCTCCGGCGGGTCCCCGGGGCCGGAAAAAAATCGACAGTTTCTGGTGTCGAAAGTGCTTGACAGGCGTGAGGGTGGCGGCTAAATTCGACACCAGATGATGTCGAAAAGGAGGTCCGAACGTGTTCAAGCTGCCCGACCTCATCGATCGGGTGAACCTGGATCCGGCGGTTGCGGCTGACAAGAAGCCGGTGACGCCGCGGCTGGTCAGGTTCCTGATCGCGGAGGGCGCGGTCGACAAGCCGGATGGCTGGAAATACGGCGAAGGCCATGCGGTCCAGATCATCCGCTACTTCGAGCTGCGTGCCCTGGGCCTTACGGTCGCGCAGATCGCCGCGCTGCGGCAGGGAAATGAGCTGGAGCAGCCCGTTGTCATCGAGCTGGCCCCCGGTGTCGTCCTCCACGCTGCGAGGGGAGTTTTCGGTTCCGCCCCGGCGGTCGCCGAAGTCCTCATGAAGCTCACCGCCGCCCTCTCTGCCTTAAGCCTGCCAGCCCCGGTCGGGGCACCACAGACCCCTCCAGACAGCATTCACCCATCCGAGACCAGGGAGACCACCGATGCCGCTTGACACCACCACCGCCGATCCGGTCGCCAGCCGCATGATCGCCAAATACATCAGGGAACACACCGCCAGCCATGGCCGCCCGGTTCCGCTGATCGCGACCCGCATCGGCGTTGACATCGCCGACGGCGTGGCCGTGGTCACCACGGACCGCGTGTTCCGCAACGGCGAGCCGTCCTCCATTGAGGCGACCATCACGTTCCCCGTTCCCGTGCACGCGACCCTGGCGTCGCTGACCTACCAGATTGACGGCCGGACGGTCGCCGCGTCGGCGCAGCGCAAGGCGCAGGCCCGCGAGACCTACGAGGGCGCGCTCGACCGCGGCAAGTCCGCGGCCCTGCATGAGGAGCTGCTGCGCGGGGTGCACATGCTCAGCGTCGGGCATGTCCCCGCCGGCAAGGAAGTGACCGTGACCTCCGTCTGGGCGCTGCCGCTGGCGGCGGCCGGCGATGCCGCGCTCCTGCGCATTCCTACGACGGTCGGCGACATTTTCGGGACCTCCCCGCTCCCGGACAGTGACGACCTTGTCCATGACAGCGGTGTCAGGCACACGGCGGAGCTGACGGTGGCCTGCCGTGACGGCGCGGCGCACCTCGCCGGGGGTGGCCTCAAGGACGGCAAGGCCACGGTCGCGCTGGACCACCCGCTCGATATCCTTGTCGCCGGCTTCAGCGGCGGCGTGGCCCGGGGCACGGCGGCGGACGGACGGTCGGTCATCCTCCGGATCACCCGTGACGTTCCCGGCGACGGCAGCGTGAATGGCGTGGTGCTGGCGGACATGTCCGGCTCGATGGCCAATCCGGCCAGCTTCGACAGCGAGTATTGCGGGAAGAGCAAGTACTGCGTCATGGTCGAAGGCCTGCGGGATGCCGCCGGGTCGCTGCGTGACGGCGACCGCGTCGACCTGATCGAGTTCGACCACCTCCCGCACCGCCGCGAGGCTCCCTCGTTCCGGGACGCGGTTTTGCTGATGCGGGGCACGAACGGCAGCACCGAGATCGGGCTGGCCATCAGCGAGGCGCTCGCGGGGCGCGAGACGGACGATGTGCTGCTGGTCACCGACGGCAAGAGCTATGCGCTCAACGTGCAGGAGGCCGCCCGCAGCGGCAGGCGCTTCACGGTTGTCCTTGTCGGCGAAGACAGCCTGGATGCCAACGTCGGCCACCTGGCGGCGCTGACCGGCGGCCAGATCTTTGTCGCCAGCGGCGTGACCAGCACCGCCATCAGGCAGGCATTCGAATCGATGCGGCGTCCCCACGCCAGGGCCGAGGCCATCACCGGCCTGCCGGTCCGCGCCGCGGCCAGGATCGGCGGCATGGCCATCGAGGCCGTCTGGGGCAAGCCGGACGACGCGCATGTGGTCGGCATCATCATCCCGACGATGATCACGGACCAGTCCGCGGGCGTCCCGGCGCTGGCCGGTGACAGCGCGGAGCCGCCCACCCTGGAAGGCAAGCTGGTTCCCGCCGGCCAGGAGGCTGAAGGTGCTTCCGGCCGCGGGCGGATCATCGGCGCGCTGGCGGCGTCGCTGGCCATCCCGCTGATGGAGGAGAACGAGGCCGCCGCCTTCGCCGAGGCGCATGGCATCGTGTGCCACCTGACGAGCCTTGTGCTCGTTGACGAGGCGGGCGAAACCCAGGACGGCATCCCGGCACAGCGCAAGGTTCCGCTGATGACCCCGCGCAGCGTCAGTCTCTCCGCCGCCAGCTTTGCCCCGTCCGGCTTTGCTTCGGCCAACATTGCCTCGGCCAGCTTTGCCCCGCGCAGCTTTGGCGGTGCGGTCCGCGGATATGCCGCCCCCGGAAACTTCGGCGGCGGCATGAAGGCTGCGCTGGACAGCGGGCGCTTCGGCGGCGCGAAGGGGCTGTCAGGGGCTCCGATGCCCGGCAATGCCGTGTGGTCGAAGGGCGATTTCGGCCTGCTTGGGGACGGGCCTGGCCCGTCACTGCCCCAGGCGCCCGCGCCGTTCGACCCGTTCTTCCCGCCGTCCACCCCGCCCGTGCCTCCCGTCCGTCCGGCGGGTCAGCAGTCGGCTGGAGCGGCCAGCCTGCGGACCGTCACGGGCCGGATCGACTGGTCGTCCGACCCGGAGCGCCTGCGGAGGGGTGACATCGGCGCGCTTCCGGCGGACGTCCAGGCGGCGCTGCGCTACGCGGCTTCGCTGGCGGAAATCGTGGCGCTGGCCAGCGAGCTTGGCCTCACGGCTATCGCCGTCGCGGTGGCTCTCGTGGCCCGGGCAGAGTCCTACCGCAACCGCAATGCCGCACGGCTCGCCCGCGCGGCATTCAACGCCGCCGGCGCGGGGAAGCTCGACGCGGCGGCGAGGGCCACCGGGCTGTAGGGAAAGGCGGGCCGGACCAGGTCCGGCCCAGCCACCGTGGTGGATGCCTGAAGGGCAGCGCCGGCCGCAAGGCTCGCGCTGCCCTTCCTTTTCAGGCTGCCAGCGCGCCGGCTGCGCGGGTTTCCAGCATGGTTCCGAATGCAGCGATCACCCGTCGCATCTGGGGCGCCTTGTAAGGATACAGGTCAGGCGGATCCATCATGTGGACAATCGCCGCCGTGTCCGCCTCGAACACCAGCAGCCGCCCGTCCCGGGTCTCGGCGCAGTCCATCTGGTGGTAGTCGAGGCCAGCCCAGGCATCGGCCGCCGCAAGCGCCGCGCGGTGGCGGCGGGCAAACCCCGTGTCGAATTCCGCGAATGCCTCATCTTCCATCGCCCGCTTGGCCGCGCTTTCTGCCGTGCCGGCGTTCAGGTAGTGCACCATCCAGTCCTCGGATGCGGCCATGTGGCAGACGAATGGCACGCCGCCGACGAACGCGATGCGGTACTTGCGGAAAAGCCCGTCAGGCCCGCGGTAGTCGATGAAATTGGCCAGGAAGAACTCCGTGGTCGGACACGCCTCCAGATGCGCCGCCATGGCCTCAGGCCCGTCCAGTTTGACCAGCCCGATGCCCGCATGGGACCCGGCCGGGCGCAGCAGCACCGGGTAGCCGCAGCCGGGCAGGATCTGGCTGATGGACTCGCCGGAGGCCAGGTGCGCGAGCAGTGCGGACCGGGACACCGCGGCGATGCGGGGCGCGGCCAGGCCAGGGCGGTGGCGCAGCGCGGCCGCCACGCCGTCACGCGTCAGGCATGCGGTCCGCACCGGGTCGTTCAGCGCAGGGCGCGGCCACAGCGGAAACAGGGGGGCAAGCCGCCGCAGGGTGGCCGTGTCCGACTCGCTGACGGCGAAGAATGCCACATCGTGCTCAGGCATCCGCTCCGGCAGCGGGCGGTCCGGAACCACGAACATGAGGTCGAGCTGCACGTCGAGATGCGACGTGATGAAGTCCAGCGGCGTGTTCATCATCAGATCGCCGGGCGCCATCAGGGCAAGCAGCCTGAGCGGGTGCCTGCCGCGCGGTGCGGCCCCGCCTTCCACCCGGAAAATCTGCGCGCGATCCAGCGCCAGCGCCTGCAGCGCCCTTGCCTGTTCCGCCCGGAAGCACAGCATGTTGGCGGACGAGCAGTCGAGCGCCATCGCGGCCAGCTCCGGCGCGCCGGGCACCGGGCGGCTGGCGAAGGCCAGCAGATCGGCCAGGCCCTGGCCGGCGAAGGCGCGGTGCGCGAGCGCCGCCACCCCCTTTATGGCCGGCGGACTGAGACTGAAATCGAAGGCCGGAATGGCGTCTTGCATGGCATGGGTCTTCCGCTCTGGAGGCGCGACCCTGCATTGCCGCGGCTAACAGTCGGTAAATTCTTTCGGGGCGGCCGCATGGAACCGAAGCATGCCGGCTTCGCGCTTGCGGAGCTCACGGTTTCGTGATAATACGCTCCCACTTGAGTGAAAGTGAAATTGAGGTCGCAAATGCAGACCCACCAAGCCCACGGCGAAAAATTCATGCCAGGCACACTCTCGGTCATGCCCGGCCTGGACCGGATCGCGCCGCTGCCCGGCGAAGCGTTGTTTCTCGCCGCCGGGCGGATCTTCGACGGCCAGAACATCATCAACGGCCAGAACGGCGGCGGCAGGCCGCCGGTGGCTTGCGACGCATGAACCAGGATGCGTCTCGTTTGGCCGATCCTTCGACGGATAGGATTTTTCCCTGTGGTGTCGGTGTTCGAGCCTCCGGGAATGTTGTTGCACGGTCCGTCCGCTTCGCCGCGTGACACGTTTTCCTTTGTGGAGCGGGAGGCGATAGCCCGCATGGTCGAGGCGCTGCTCGGCGACTGATTCCCGCGCGGCTGGCGGTGCCAGGCTGATGGGGTGAAGATCCCCGGCCGTCCGGCACCGCCATGCGCATCGGCATTCACGCTGATTATGGCGGCGTAACGTAGATGGTCCATGGAACCGAATAGGACACGTGGCTGCTTCCCGTCCCTTTTACGGCGAACGCGTAGGCCGTCGCGCCTGCCCCGTCCGGGTCCGGGTCGGCTGACGAATCCGGCGCGCCGGAAATGAAGCCGGTTGCCGGATCGAATGCCATGCCCGGGGGGAGATGCCCGTTCACCGTGGAGGGCGCATACGGATCGGGCTGGCCGTCCACAATCGAGTAGGACAGGATGGGGTCGCTGTTCGGGACGACAGGACTTGTCTGGCCGTAGTCCTGCCAGACGTCTGCCGGCGGCGGATTCCAAGCCTCTCCCACAGAGAGGACCGCCGGCAACGGGAAATTGGTGAGGTAGCCGTCGACGGTGACCGTGTAGGTGGCTGACGCGCTGTTGCCCGCGTAGTCAGCCGCCGTGACGGTGAAGGTGAACGTCCCGGCCTGCGACGCGAATCCGTTGATGACACCGGCTTCGGCTGGATCCGTGAGCAGCTGCAGGCCCGCCGGCAGTGCGCCGGTCACGGTGTAGGAGACGCCGCTGCCGTCGGGATGGTAGGCCAGGCCGGTCAGGGATGGTTGCCAGTCGATGAGCGCCGAGAACTGCATGTGGGCCGGCTGCCTGTGCTTCCTGAAAGCCAGGGAGTTTTGGACAGTCGGGAAGGACTCCCCACGATGGAAGGTAGCGGCCTGCCGTCAGGAATGCAAGGATTTGGGAACACATTCGTCTGTCAAAGGATTCCGCATGCTGCACGCTCCTTTCCGCGCATTGGCGCGGCGCGCGCCCGCGGCACCGCCGCGCCTCGCGCCGCATTTTCCCGCCGTCCGGCACGTCCGCCGGACGGGCGCCCGCGGCATGGCTGACGCGTTTCCCGTGGGACCTTGGTCAGCGACCTGCTTCCGGGGCTGACAGCGGCAACCTGCCTGCAGCGGTGCCGACCCCTCGTATCCGCTGGGGCGGCGGCCCGTTTTCATCCCGCAAGCCCGCGTGCGCGCCGGCCGCTGTCCAACAAAAGAGACAGGCCGCCGAGCAAAAAACGTGCCGCCGCGGCCTGGCCGGGGCACTGCCGCTGGCGTAACATTCATCTAATATGCTGGTTTTGCGGCATAAAGAAGATTGTCCAGACGTTATCGTAATATTAATATTCGTGGAATAACACGCTTGCAAACACGTGCGCACTGATGCAAAAGACAACCCTGCCCTAAACAGAAACCCTTTGAGTTCTGATAACAGAATGTACAGCCAGACCCCGGAAAACTCCGCGGGGGCGCGCTCCGGTGTCGCGCCGAACAGCCCCGTCTCGGTGCCCGATGCCGTGCCCGGCACGAGGCCGAAGGCGGCGCTGGCCGACAGTGAGGCGAGGCTCAGGCTTGCCCAGGAGGCCGCCGGCATCGGCCTCTGGGAATATGACTTCGCGTCCGGGATGATGGACTGGTCGTCCGGGCAGTACCGCCTGTACGGGCTTGATCCGGCGGCGGGCCCGCCGGGGTTCAGCCAATGGATCGGCCTTGTGGAGCCGGAAGACCGGGATGCCATACTGGAGGCCGAACGGGGTCTTCTGGCTCCCGGAGCGGAGGGTCTGCGCCTGGAATTCCGCATCCGCCGCCCGTCGGACGGCGCTGTCCGCTGGCTCGCCAGCATGGGCCGCCTGGTGACCGGCAGTGACGGGCAGCCGTCCGGGATCATCGGGGTCAACTTCGATGTCACCGAACGGCGGCAAGCCGAAGGCTCCCTGCGGCGCACGGCGGCGCTGCTCAGCGCTGTCGGCGCCTGCTCGCCCGATCCGATATACGCGAAGGACACCGGGGGCCGTTTCCTGTTCGCCAACCCGGCCGCCCTCAGCATGCTGGGGAGGGGCGAGGCCGATGTGATCGGCCGGACCGAGGCGGACTGGAATCCGGCGGGGGCAGCGGCAGCCGCGGAGGGCGACCGCCGCGTTCTGGAGACGGGCCATGCCGAGGCTGCCGAAGAGGAATTCCAGGCGGATGGCCCCGGCAGGCGGGTGTTCAGGGCGGCCAAGGCCCAGCTCCGGATGGCCGACGGCACACCGTTCGGCATTGTCGGCGTGCTGAGCGACATCACCGAGATAAAGTGCGCAGAAGAGCGGTTCAGGGCCACATTCGAACAGGCCGCGGTCGGCATGGCGCACATCGGCACGGACGGATCATGGATCCTGGTCAACAGGCGCCTGTGCGCCATGCTTGGTTACCGTCAGGCCGACCTGCTCGCAATGACGTGCCGCGGGCTGACGCACCCGGACGACTACCCGGCAACGGAGCGGGCCATCAAGAGTCTCCTGGCAGGCGAAACGGCCACCGTCAGCATGGAGAAGCGCTATATCCGCGGTGACGGCTCGCATTTGTGGGGCGCGCTGACCATGTCGGCCGTGCGCGGGGCGTCCGGCGCCCCGCATTATATGACGGCCGTCGTCGAGGACATCTCCCAGCGCAAGCTGGCGGAAACGGCCATGCGGGAGAGCGAGGCGCTGTTCAGGACGCTGTTCGAGGGCGCGCCGCTGCCAAACTACCTGGTCGATCCGGTCAGCGCGTCCATCGTGGACTGCAACGAAGCGGCTGCGAGGATGCTTGGCTACGAGCGCGGCGTCCTCCGGCGCATGAAGGTTGAGGACATCGACGCCAGCATGCTTCCTGGCGGCGACCTGCCCTTCCGGCAGCCGATGCTGGAGGGGCAGCCGATCCAGGTCGAAACCAGACACCGGATGCGCTCCGGCGGACTCCGCGACGTCGTCATCGCCGTCGTCCCCGTCGACATCGGCGGCCGCCGCCTGGTGCACGGCACGGTGGTCGACATCACGGATCTCCGGCGCCTCACTTCTGAACTGGAAGCGCTGGTGCGCGATGAGGTTGCCGCGCGCGAGGCTGCGCAGGCCCGTGCGGCGCAGGCCGAGCGCCTGCAGGCACTGGGCCAGCTTGCTGGCGGAATTGCCCACGACTTCAACAACGTGCTCCAGGCGGTGCAGGGAAGCGCCAGCATGGTTGCGCGGCACGCGGGCGATCCGGCCGCTGCCGGACGCTATGCGCGGATCGCCCTGGACGCCGCCGCCCGCGGCGCAGGCATCACCCGCCGCCTGCTCGCGTTCGCGCGGAGGGGGGACCTGCACGCGGAGCCGTTCGCCCCGGCCGCCATCCTTGAGAGCATGCGCCACATGCTTGCCCCAACCCTGGGATCCGCCATCACGGTCCGTGTGGAGGCGGACGCATGCCTGCCGGCAATCCTTGCGGACAGGGGCCATCTCGAGACGGTGCTGGTGAACCTGGCGGCCAATGCCCGCGACGCCATGCCGCTGGGCGGGACGCTGTCCCTGTCCGCCGCCGCCGTGGATGTCGCCGACGGCGCCGTCCATCCGGCGCACCTCGCGCCGGGCAGTTACGTGCGCATCGCCGTCACGGACACCGGCGACGGCATGGACGCGGCCACGCTCGCGCAGGCATTCCAGCCGTTCTTCACGACGAAACCCAAAGGGCAGGGGACGGGACTTGGCCTCGCCATGGCCAAAGGCTTCGCCGAGCAGTCCGGCGGCGGCGCGGCCATCAGCAGCGAACCAGGTAAGGGCACGGCTGTCACCATCTGGCTTCCGGCACCCGTTGCATGGACGCCTGCGCCACCCGGCGGGGAGGACGCCGGGGGCACCGCGGAGTCCGGCGTGCGTGCGGCCCGTATCCTTGTGGTCGACGACGACGCGCTGGTGCTCGAGACGGTCGCGGCCCAGCTCGAGGACGAGGGCTTCGGCGTCACCACAGCCGCCGACGGCATGCAGGCGCTGGCGCTTCTGGACGGGGGCCTGGCCGTTGACGCCCTGGTGTCGGACCTCTCGATGCCGGGCATGGACGGGGTGAACCTGATCCTGGAAGCGCAGGCGCGCCGCCCCGGCATGCCCGCGGTTCTGCTGACCGGCTACGCCGGGGACGCCGTGATGCTGGCGCTCGGGCGCCGGATCGAAGGTCCGTTCGCACTGATGCGGAAACCAAGCCAGGGCCAGATGCTGGCCGACCAGCTGCTGGCCCTGCTTGTGAAGGCGGACAAACCTGTGGCGTGAGCCTGAGGGCGCCCGCATCCCTCCCGAGGCAAGTCTCAGGGGCGCCACCATCCCGCCGCGGGCGAACGCGGGAGATGGTGGCCGCCATGGGCGAGGAATGGCGCTATTGGGCGCAGGGCCACGAAATGGGCGATGCCGAGGTTGTGGCGGCGCTCAGGGCGCCTCCGGCATTGGGGTCCAGATTTCCGGAGCGCCGTCCGCCAGCACGTAGAACCTGTCTTCCAGATGGTCATAGGCTGACCATTGGAACGGCCCGTCCGGATCATCGGCGCCCAGGCACGTCGCCATGCCGGCCAGAGGCCGCGTCCAGCCATCGGCGAACATGACGACGCCAGCCTGCGCGCCAGGTTCCGATGGCAGGCCGGCAGCGGTCGGGCCCCACCCGGTCCTGGGCGGCAGGAGTGCCCAAAGTTCGGGGTGCGGGCCGCCAAGGCTGACATAGCGGTCCTTCCGCCGGTCAATGACCTGCCAGTCCCACGAGCCGTCCGCATGGCGGACAAACTGCCCGGACATCGCGCAGGCCCGGCCGGGTGAGCAGAACACCGCCTCAGCCGCCTGCCCGGGTCCGGCGGACGGCAGCCTGTCCGCGGTCCGGATCCATTCGACAGGCATTCCCCAGGAATGGTTCACGGCAATGGGCCTCCGGCAAATGGCATCATGGCGCGCAAAACGGACACGCCGGGCGCGGGCAAGCTGACGGCCCGCACGTCAGGTCAGGCCAGCGGCACTCCGCCGCCAGCTTGCCCGAGCCCGGCGAGCACCGCCGCAAAAACGCCGTCCCACCCTGGCGGCAGCCGTCCTTCGCGCCCGGCGAGGAACGCGTCGATCTGGGCGAGCAGCGCGCCGCGGCCACCGTCGCCGAAGCCGCCGTTCATCGCCACCGACAGGCTGAGGCCGTCGGCGCGCTGCCGCAGCTTCCCGACCATGGCCGCAACCAGCCCGTCGGTCAGCTCAGGCAAGTCTGCGGAATCGGCCATCCTGGTCGCCTTTGTCTGCCGGAAACACCATGCGGCATGGATTGTTGCTTGTCAACATTATATGCCGCAGGACGGCAGGCCCCGCGCGGACTGCCGGAAACCGGCCCGTCATGCCGCGGTGTCCGTGACGGCCGGACATCCCTGCTCACCGCCATCGACCGCCGCGCCAAACTCCGCCGGGATTTTGCGATGACACTGCCGGTATGGTGGCAATGCTGCTCTTCCACGCTTCCAGGATCTGCGGTCCATTGGCGGAATTCCTGCCCTTCAGCCATTCCGGCACAGCCAAGGCCGCACTTCGCCGCGCCCGCGGCCAGACCGTGGCAAGCTTCCATGGCGCCTGGCTGCATGAAGCTGATCTGGATGCGCGCATGAGCGCGATGTCGGGCTGCCGGCGGCTGGCGCCTGCGAGATCTGTGATGCCGCCGCCGGCTATCGGGCGCTCGCTGGCATCCTGATGGCGGAAGGATGTGACTTTCTGGCATGCCGGAACCTGCATGGGGACTTCGGCAGCACAACCTGGATTGCCCTCGACCCGGCGCGGGCCGTTTCTTTCGGTGGCGTGCTGGGCGCGACGCGGTGGCAGCCTTCCCGGCGGGGGCTATGCTGCGGACCGGCGGCGATGACGACTGACCGCACTGCCGCAAGCAGGCTATCCAGTGAACCGAAGCAGCCAAGGCGCTCACAGGCGTCGTCGCGGTTGCCCGAAAGGTGGAACCCGTCGGCAGCATGGCTGACCACGAGTATCGGTGAAGCGGCGTCGGCCGGCGTCAGCAGGACGGTCAGGTCGCCGTCATACCCCTCGTGCCGATCAAGCGTCCAGGTGCCGGGACATGCGGACACGGCCAGCGCCAGGGCCGCGGCGTGGGCCTCGCGAAGGCTGTGCATGGCCGTCAGCGGGCTCACGGCATCGGCGTCCGGCAGTCTGAATTTGGTGAGAGCGGGCATTTTGTCCTCGCATGTGCCAATGGCCAAACCACGTTCGGCGCGTGGTCCAAACTGCGTGCGACAAGGTTAACGGGTTCTTAACAGCTCCAGCAGGTCACGAATGGTTGATGGGTGCGCTGCCAGCCACCGCCCGGCGGAAGGCAGGCGGTGGCTGGCCGCTGGCGCGCGCCTGGCAACGCGTCGCTGATCTCGGCGACGGTCGGCGGCAACGCCGGCGCGTTCAGGAGCGCGCGGCAGTTCGCCGCGTGGCTCGGGCTGGTGCCGCGGCAGAACTCGACCGGCGGGAAGACCCATCTCGGACGGATCACCCGGGCGGGCAACTCGGAGATCCGTACCATGCTGGTCCTGGGGGCCACGTCGATGGTCTACCGGGCAGGGAACTGGAACTGCGCCACAGGCGCGTGGTTGCGCGGGATGCTT
>Ga0302320_10018043_pt1 | contig 14266 bp, 7 predicted proteins | sample Bog_T0_3_FD_202130 | JGI IMG/M metagenome (GOLD analysis project Ga0302320, IMG submission 202130) | Peat permafrost microbial communities from Stordalen Mire near Abisko, Sweden - Bog_T0_3 | ecosystem: Environmental > Terrestrial > Soil > Wetlands > Peat | place: Sweden: Abisko, Stordalen Mire...
CGCCTCGACTGCTGCCGCGGAACCGTCGCGCAGCCATCCATCCAGTTGGGCCTGGTCTTTCAACTGTTGGCCTCGCGCCCGCGGCACCACGACGAAACGCGACTCGATGTCCGGCAGCGAGGTCATGTCTCCCCATAGCTTCTCGAATTGCGCCACGGGGAAAACATCCTCCTGGCCGTGGCCCCACCGCTTTTTCACTTCTTTGAGCGTGATGTAAGTCGGGAGGCGCGCGGCAAAAGCGCGGACGGCGGTCCTGACCTTGGCGTCATCGGCAAGGTCGCCGCGCCCGAGACCGAATGCGGCCAGCAGGCCGTCGATGGTTATCCAGGTGGACATCGAGTTATAGTAAGAGAGTTGAAATTCATCTTCCTCGTGCGGCATGACCAATCCTTCCACGAGCCGCACCCGGCCATCCACGCGCGCCAGGCCGCCGCCGCGGTCGTCGATGCGGCGCGCGATCACCTCGAAAGTCAGGCAGCCGCCCATGTGTTTGTGCAAACCGAGCAATGCCGGGTCGGCATCGGCGCCGAGCGTGTCGATATTGTGCAGCAGCAGGTATTTCAGCCCGGGCCGCTGTTCGAGCAGACCGGCCAGCACGCCGTTGCGCAATAGGTTGGGTATCTCGAACCAATGGCCGACCGGATGCATGCATTGAAGCGGCAGGTTATCGGTGTAATCGGAGGCTTCGCCGGCGGCGTTCGCCCATTGAATGAGCGCCGTGCGCAGGCTTTCCCGCATTTTCTGCTGTTGCTCATCGAGAAGCTGCTGCGTCATTTCCTCCCAGGCAAAACGCAAATCGCGGATGGTCGGCACCATGCGCAACCCGACCGAGCGCCCGGGTGAAAGCAGGACGGAACCAGGATAACCGTAGTTTCCGCAGCGCGCGAGCCGGCTTTCGATCGGGCCGTGGGTGAGATAGCTGGTCGTGAAGATATGCGGGATCGTCGCGCCCGCGATGCGGCTGATGCGGCGGCTCTTGGCGAGGTGGGTTTCGATAAAAGTCCGATGGCGCCCGCCCAGTTTGCAAAAAGGATGCAACGCCTTGACGACGCCGGCGCCCTGGGTCCAGCGGCTTCCCGCGCCCGCCGCCAGCGAGACCACCGCCAGTTCGCCCGCGGCCAGCGACTCGAGGCCGCTCTTTTCAAACTCCCGGGCCGCGTCCGCGCGCGCCACGTCGCCGGGCTCGACGTTCTGGATCGTCGTCGAGACAGGCAGACGGTTTTGCGCGAGGCCGATCCGCCCGGTTTTCAAATCGGCGCGGATTTGTTCGTGTTGGACATTGTCGAAACCCCAATCCTCGAGGAGTTCGTTGAGCGACTCGCGCTTGCCCGCGGGGCGCGAGATGTGCGGCAGCAAGCCCTCGAAGAGCGCCTGCACCATGCCGCCGAACTCCGGCCGGGTGCCGCACGCGGCGCTGAAGAGATCGAGCTCCGCGCGGCGCACCGCGGGCAGGGCGCGCGGATCGGTGCGCAGCATCCGCGGCACGACGCCGGCGTAATAACCGGCGGGCATCAACGCGAATTCGCCGTGCAGCATCTCGCCGAAAGTGCCGCGTTCGTTGATCACAAAATCGTAGACCACGGGCTCCATCGCGAAGGGCAACGAGTGCTCGAGGTCATGTTTTGTCTCGCGCATGATCCGCAACATCGCTTCCTGCGCTTCGGCGCGGCGCCGGGGATCGAAGATGAATCCCATGCCGCCTCCCGACATCCCGCCAAGCATCCAGAAACCGTGAAAATCCGCGCCGAATTGGCCGCGCACTTTTTGAATGAGCGTCTCGGTGTAAAGGTTGCTCGACCACGGGATGATGGTCTGGATGGGGCCGAAAAAGTTGCGCGTCGTCGCGGCGCCCACGGCGCGAATGTCGCCTGCGCTCAGCGCGGAGAGCACCTCGTCGAGCACGAGCAGCGCTTCTTTGCGGCCCTCCCATTCGCGTCCGCTGCGCAGCAGGTATTTCTCGGTGACCATCTCGAGGATCGGCCCGACGTTTTGCGCCATGCCGCCATGCACCAGCACCAGGCTCTCCTGCAACTTGCGGCGCGAATCGTCGGGAATTTTGTCGCGCCCGAAAATCCGATGGCGCGGCATGAGGCGCCCGCGGCTGACGCCGAATTCCGGGTCGCCCTCGGCGGCTTGCTCACCGGTGATCAGCTTGATGCCGGGCCAGACGCCGCCCGAATCCTGCCAGCCGCCGCCCGAGCCGCCCAGCCATTCGCCAAGGATGGCGCGAGCGGCCACCAGCCGGCGTTCAGGCTCGGCCAGCGGCCCGGTCAGCGATTTGGCCTGGCTGGTTGCCCGCATGCAAACCGAGATCAGGCAGGCGAGGAGATTGGTGGAAACGGCGAGCCGCGAGCCCTTGGGAATATTGTTGACGTTGCTGACCAGCTCGAGTCCGCGCCCTTCGCCCACGAGCGTCGCGAGCAGCACGCTCAGGTTGTGGCCCGAGCCTTCGATGCCCGGCGGGACGATGCCCGAGGCGATGACCGCGGCCTTCAGCAGGCCGAGGTAATCCTTTGCAAAATCGAACACCTCGGCCAGGGAGGTAATATCAGCCGTCGCATTCAAATCGACGCTGGTCAGCCGCAGCAACGGCTCGTCGATTACGCGCAGGCACGCCTCGACTGGCGGCTTTGGCGAGGCATCGCGGCCGTGCACGCCGAGGTCGATGGAAATATTGAGGACGCGCGCGCCCTCGGGGAAATCCATGCCGAGAAAAAAGATGTCGCTCCACGCGCTGTGCGTGAGGTCCATGCGCACCGGCGTCGTTTCGCGCAAGACCGGGTAGAGGCCGCCTTCCGCCTTTGTCGAAAGCTCCGGGCGGATGCGCAACGGCTGGTCGAGCGGGTGGCCCATGCGGAACATCCATTGGTTGCCGCGCACGGAGCGCACGCTACGGCGCACCTGGTTGGCAAGCGTCTGGAAAGCGAGCCCGTGATACGCCGCGGCCAGGGCGCTCGAAATGCCATCGCTATGCCCGTGCTGCTGCATCGACGCGAGGAAGAGATCGATCGCCTCCTCGTACCGGCGCTGGAGCAGATGCTCGTATCCTTCGAAAGGAATGAGCCCGCCCTGGCTGACGCCGTCGATGCCCGGCAGGTGATAGCGGTGAATCGCCTCGAGAAAAAAAAGCGCCCGGACCTGCTCATATAGATTCTGGCTGCTCCGGCGGAAGAGATCGAGTTGCGCGCACTCGCCGAGCAGCGTTTCCGCCGGGGCGCCCGCGCAAAAAGACTCCAGCGAACGGTTGCGGACGTCGGGATCGTCCGAGGTGATGAGGTGGATCAGGGGGGAACTTTTCATCACGCTCCGAAGTTCTGCTGCGCGAGCAATCCCACGAGTTGCGCGAGCACCTCTTCGCGTTCGTGTCCGGCGAGAGCGAGGGCGAGTTGCGTTGTGAACACGCCGTATTTTTCGTCGAGATCGTACCGCCTGCCCTGGACTTCGAGCGCGCAATATTGCTCCTTCAACGCCAGCTCCTCGAGCGCGGGGGAAAGCTGCACCCGGCAGCCCGCGGGCGCTTCGGCAATGTGCGTGCCGAGGATTTCCATGATCCTGGGAGGCAGCACGTGCATCCCGAAAAAACAAAGGTAATGCCCCGCGCGCAGCCCCGGAACGATGAGACGCTGCTCGGCCTCGGTCGGGGTCGGCTTTTCGATCACGCTCTCAATGAGGTAAACCCGCTGCTGCCCCTGCACGAGGTGTCCGCCGACGGCGCCGTAATTCGGGAGTTTGCTTTCATGGGTCGCCTGCACCGCGGAGACTGCGCAACGCATGGTCGAGGCGGCTTCGATCAATTGTTCGGCGCAATTCTTCCCCTGGGTGCTGACGTAAAGATGATCGTTGACCAAAAGCAAAAACGGCTCGCCGCCGGTAAAATCCCTGGCGCAATGAACCGCATGCCCGTAGCCGCGCGTCTCGCGCTGCTCGATGAAATGAAGCCGGGGCGCGTGCGGTCCCGCGGCTTCCGCATACGCGGTGGCGTCGCCCGGGCAGATGACGAGGCAGATTTCCTCGATGCCGGCCTGCGTGATTTCCTCGATGATGATTTGCAGCGCCGATTTCCGCGTACCGTCGCGGTCCACGAGGCTTTGGAGTGGAATGGTCCGCTGGTCAGGATGCGCGGCGGTGATGACAGCCTTTCGAATAAGCATGGTGGGGTCGATTGCGCACCATTCTGCATTTCCGCGGGACAATCGAAATGCAAAAGTTGGGCCGTGCCGTTCGGCGGGTTTTATTCGGACACTGGACGGGTTCGTCGCAAGCTGTTTGGTTCCCTAATATTGACTGCCGTCGCCATGGCCGGGCGTGAAATGAAAGGCCGCTGCCGCAATAACAGGGATTTCCAAATAACTTAACCACCTTTGGCGTTGTTCGCCTGGCTGAAAGATCGGCAAGGGGCAGCCATTCAGAAGAGCCGTCATCATAATAGAGATCGGAAGGAAAGAGAGTGGTGGCATCCGCAACCCGCTCTTTGATCTTACCCGTCGGACATTCACCGATTATATCGTTTCCCCTGCAAATTCTCATCGCATTTTATTCCCGCCGTCACGAATGCCACTTTTTCCCAATTCCTCTCGAAGCGCCTCCGCAAGAATCGTTAGCAAAGTTTCGGTGGTATAGGGTTTCGGTACGAAATGCTTCACCCCTGCTCCCACCGCCTTGGCAACATCCGCGTCCGAGGGCAGGCCACTGGAGGCGATAATTTCTAAGTTGGGATTCATCGATTTCAAAGCGACGATCGTCGCTGGCCCATCCATCACGGGCATGGCCATGTCCGTAAGTACGATGGCGATTTGCTCGCGATTTTGAGCATAGAGCGCGACCGCTTCCGCCCCGTTGGCTGCGAGCAATACCCGATAACCAAATCGTTCCAATGTGGTTTGCACAACGGCGCGCATCCGTTCCTCGTCATCCACGACCAATACCAACTCTCCATCGCCGCGAGGTAAAGGAGTTTCCCCGACAGCGACCTCCTCGGCCGCTTTTGCAGTAGCGTTGGCAGGCAGGTAGGCCTTGAAAATAGTTCCCTTACCCATCTCGCTGTCAACCCGGATGAACCCACCGTGACTCCGTAGGATGCCAACCGTAGTAGATAATCCTAAACCTGTTCCTTTGCCGATTTCCTTGGTAGTAAAAAAGGGTTCAAAAATCTTGTCCCGGATGTTCGCGGGAATTCCGCCGCCGGTGTCCGCCACCGTCACCATGACATAATCTCCAGGCTTGGATTCAGGATTCATGTCCGCATACATATCGTCCAGCACCACGTTTTCAATAGTGACCTTCAACGCGCCGCCGTTAGGCATGGCATCGCGGGCATTTACGCACAGGTTGGTAAATACCTGGTGCAATTGGGTTGGGTCTCCCGTCACCGTCCACACACCGCGGTGGGGATTATAACCGGAATTTATATTCTTCGGAAAAGTATCCCGAATCATGTCTTGAATGTCGTTCAAAATGTGGACCGGATTGAGCAAGATTCTTTGTCCCTCCACCCCGCGCGCAAAAGCCAGTACCTGCCTGACCAGATCGACGCCATGTTGCGCACTCGCTTCCAATAGCTGCAGCAATTTGTGACCCTCGACATCAGTGACCTGATGCTTGAGGATCTCAGCGACCATGAGAATGGGCCCCAGCACATTGTTCAAGTCGTGGGCGATGCCACCGGCCAGCGTGCCAACGCTCTCCATGCGCTGTGCGCGAAGAAACTGGGCTTCGAGCAGTCTTCGCGCAGTGATGTCCTGATTGATCGCGATAAAGTGCGTAATCCCGCCCTGGCCGTCCTTTATCGGAGTGATCGTCGTTTCCTGCGTATACAAGGTGCCGTCCTTCCGCCGATTGATCATTTCGCCGTGCCATACGTTTCCGGCAGACACGGTTCCCCAGAGGTTCCGGTAGAACTCCTCATCGTGTTTGCCGGACTTCAGCAAACTTGTCTTCTTGTCGACGGCTTCTAAAACGCCGTAGCCGGTCAAGGTGGTGAAGGCATTGTTGATCCACTCAATGACGCCATTGCCGTCGGTGATGACAATTGCACTTGCCGCCACTTGGAGAGCGCTGCTTATCAATTTCAGATGCTCTTCCCTTTTCTTGTGCTCGGTGATGTCGCGCTCGGTGGTGGCCAGGCCAATCGAGTTTCCGGCGCCGTCCATCAGTTTGGTCACCGTCATCCAGACATCGAGAATACGCCCGTCTTTGGTTACCCGTTGGGTCTCAAAGGAGGTGATCGCTTCGCCCGCTATCAGCCGGCGGATGAACTTTTTTTGCTCTGCAACCTTGCCGTAGGCCGTAAGGCGCTCGATATTCATCAGAAGCGCCTCTTTCTCGCTATAGCCATACATCTGTTCGGCGCCGCGGTTCCAGGCTGTGATCCCACCGTCGAAGTCCTGAATCGTAATTGCATCGTTCGAATCTCTGACCACAGTCGCAAGGCGTCTGAGGTTCTCTTCCTTACGCTTGCGCCCGGTGATATCCTCGATTGTGGTCATGGTGCCGATCGGGTGGCCACCGGCGTTCCGGGTGACGGTCATGTTCACGTTCACCCAGCACACACTGCCATCCTTGCGCACGTATCGCTTCTCCATGTGGTAATCCGGCGCCTCGCCTCGCACGACCTGCTGGAATGCCTCCCAGTCCTTCTGCCGGTCTTCCGGATGCGTGACATCGGAGACTCGCATCTTGAGCATCTCGTCGGCGGAGTAACCGGTGATCGCGCACATCTTATGGTTCACGCGCAGCCACCGCCCTGTTTGCACATCGGCCTGCGCCATGCCGATGGACGCCACTTCGAACATGGCGCGGAACTGCTCGGCGCTCTCGCGAATCGCATCTTCCGCCCGCTCAATTGGCGTGCCGCCGCCGGCAGACCCATCTCGATCTGTTTTTATTTCACCATCACCGCTCGTGGGTAACTGGCCTGAATTATCCTGCATACATTCTCCTCCCGAATTAGAATAATGCATTGCGGCGCATTCGGGTCAACACCTCCCTTGCTGCTGCCCTATAGCCTGCGGCTATGGGAAAATGTTCCCGCTGCGAATTCCTCGGACAATCGAGCACACCCCTCCCTGGCAGGCCGGATCGCGATAGCGATTGGTTATCGGCGGGCCACGCATTTCGTTGGCTACAGATATCCCTGACCTTGGGAACCGCTGATTAATGGGGGTGGCCTTTGCAGCAAGGGCTTGGGCCGTCTTTCAAGGCGCGAGCGAAGGGCAATACCCTTCATGGGTCTTGACCTTTGCGAGCAACGCGGAAAGACGGCCCAATCCCTTGCTGCCCTCCGGGTTGCACTGAAAAGGGGCCGGGGGCTGCGTTGGCTTCTCAGTTACAGCCCACTGCGGGGATGCGCCTTCGAAGCCGCCTTGCCCTCGGCCCCTTTTGAGTGCAACAAAGGCCGCCCCCATTAATCAGCGGTTCCCTTGGAGCGAGGGCGACACAGGATGTAATAGGGGTCACGAAAATGCGCCGGCCTCCGGGAAAAGCACGAGAATGCTCTTTTCATTCGCCTTGCAAATGCCGCGCTCGGTGATGAAACCGGTGACGAGCCTGTGAGGGGTTACGTCGAAGCCGTAATTGGCGGCGGGGCTGTCCCGTGGCGTTACGAGCACCTCGGCGTGTTTTCCATCCAGCAGGCCGTCGGCATGCTTCACCTCCTCGGAGCCGCGCTCTTCGATGGGGATTTCCAGCAGCCCGTCGCGCATGCTCCAGTCGAATGACGACGAAGGCAGCGCCACGTAGAACGGCACTTTGTTGTCCCTGGCCGCAAGCGCCTTGAGATAAGTGCCAATCTTGTTCGCCACGTCGCCGGCCCGCGTCGTCCGGTCCGTGCCGACGATTACAAGGTCCACCATGCCGTGCTGCATCAGGTGGCCGCCGGTGTTGTCCGCGATCACCGTATGCGGCACGCCGTGCTGGCCGAGTTCCCACGCGGTAAGTTTCGCTCCCTGGCTCCGGGGGCGCGTCTCGTCCACCCACACATGCACCGGCATGCCAGCATCGTGCGCCGCGTAGACGGGCGCCAATGCCGAGCCGTAATCGACAAAGGCCAGCCACCCGGCGTTGCAATGGGTAAGTATATTCACCGGAGCACCGCCTTTCCTCTTGCCGATGCGCCGGATGAGTTTGAGGCCGTGCTGGCCCAGTCTCTTGCAATAATCCGCGTCCTCATCGGCGATCTGCCGCGCGGTCTCCAGGGCGATGCCGATCTTTTCCGCCGCGGACGCGCCTCCGGCGATTTGTTGTAACTGCCGGTCCACCGCCCAGGCAAGATTGACCGCCGTGGGACGCGTCGCCTTCAAAGTTTCGCCGGCACGTGCAAGCGCATCATCGAAATTCCCCTGCCCTTCGGCCTCGAGCGCCGCGATATACATGCCGTAACCCGCCGTCGCGCCGATGAGCCCCGCGCCGCGCACGTGCATTTCCCTGATCGCCGCCGCCACCTCTTTGACTGTCGTCAAATCCTCGATCAACAACTCATGCGGAAGAAACCGCTGATCGATAATCCGCACCACCCGCGCGTTGTCCTCGTTGATCCAAATGGTCCTGTAATGCTTGCCGTGCACTTTCATGAAAGAAGCACCTTCCGCGAGAACATCACTCCAGCGCAAGCACTGTCGAGGTTCCTGGTTTTTTCAGTTTTATAAGCGTGGATGTCTCCCTGCCGCCCGCGGACACGGTGATTTTGTAGTCGCCAAGAAATCCCCGCGTCCCGCAAGAGCCGTCCGGTCCCGTGGTGGTGTTGACGTCGGTCCACCAATGCTTGAGCACCAGGTCCATCCAGGCCTGCCCGTTGGGCTTGAGCGTCCAGCCCTTGCGCACCATCGCAGCCGGCGGCTGCCACATGCGGCCCTCCCAGAATCCCCACATTGTAAATGCCTCGGTGGCCGGATCACTAAAGACAGCCGTCAGAAAATCGCGGGTGTACCGCGCCTGGCCCTCCTCATCGTAGGTCGGCAGGTCGAACTCGGTAATCTGGATGGGCTTCCCAAATTTCGCAAAGCGGTCAAGAATGCGGACCACTGTTTCCGGTGCGGTGACTGTCTCGCCGAAGTGTGCCTGCATGCCGATCACGTCGGGTCCCTGGCCATGATCGATCAAGTATTGAATCCACCCGGCATAGTTATCCTGTTCGGGTTGCGTCATGCCGCCGCGAGTTAGGATGGTGTTTTCGTTAATACCCATCCGCGAAGTGGCCGCCGCATGCTCGCGGGCCATTTTGAACCACTCCACAACCGCATCCTTGCCAAGGAGTCCCGTAATATCTTTCAAATTCCTAAGTTCGTTGGTTACATCGTACTCGGTAAAGTTATATTGTTTGGTTGCCTCAGTTACTTCGGCCACATGATCCAGCAGACATTTGCGCAGGGCCGGAGGATCCTTGGCCAGTGGCTTGACAAAGCTGGGCAGAAACTCCCAACCGGGATAGATAACGCAATGGCCGCGCGTGTCCAACTTGTTATCGGCCGCCCATTGGGCGCATTCGAGGTAGCGCTTCCGGATGTCCGGATTGGCCCAGCCCCAATCCGACCAGTAAATCGGCGTGGTGCAGCGGTTGAACAGTTTCAACGTCCATTCACGCAGCCTGTCCGTATCCGGGCCGGAGCCGGTAATTACTCCGCATTCGAGAAATGTGCCAAAACCGTATGCGTGCCGCAGCATCCGAACGTGGACTTTTGCGCCGTACACCGGCTTTCCATCCTTGTCCACGACACGAACGGTCAGGTCCCCCTTGCGGTACTTAACAATCCGTTCTGCCGCGGCCGCGCGCCAGGGCGCATCCGGCTCCTGGCCCGGATAAGTGATAGGAGTAAAAGGCAATTTGCTTTCATCCACGTTCGGCCCGAGGTCGAGCATCGTGATGCCGCCGAACTCCAGCGTCTGCGCCTGGGTGCCAAGATGCAGTGTAAGTTCGCACTTACCGGCCGCGAAGTCCTGCCCGGCTTTGGCGTGGACGTAGACCTGCTTCCATCCCTTGCCGGCGGTGCCGTCCGCCGAGCCGATGCCCGTCCACGGCGGGTCGCAATCCTGAATGCAACCGTAAAACCTCCCGACGCCATCGGGCGCTTCCATGCAACGGACATTCAAGATTGCCAGCATATAGTCGCCCTTCTTCACTGGAACAGTCGAGGGCGGAGTGAGAATCTGAACATCCCATACATTAGGAGTCCGGCCGGCCACGTGAACACGAATCGCCCAGTTGAACGGCTGCCCTTCCACGGGCGTGGAAGAAAACTCCGCCTCCGGCCTCCGCCCATCGAGCCGGAAGTCCGAGAATTTGTTTGCAACGAACACGGGAATCCCCTTCGCCGGCGGCAGAATTTCCCCGGCGGGTACACTCTGAATAACGAGCAGAAAAACGAATAGTGGCGAGAGGACAATGCCGCGGCACGACGTCATTTTCTTCCGATATCAGGACAGCTTCGGAAGGTAAAGCAGCGAGCGCGGGATCGCAGTCCTACTGATATTTGATCAATTCTGCCTGGACCTTGGGGCCCATGATGGTCCGGCCCATGACCTGGTCCATCCGGCTTACGACCATGATGGTGTTCAGCACGATTACCGCATCCGCGCCGCGCTGGCTGGCTTCTTCGGCGATTGATTCCTCTTGCTGCCGGTAGGTGACGGAACTATCCGCCCCCTCCCGGCCGGTATTCGCAATAACTCGATACGGGCGCGCCGGTTCCCCGCCTGTCCACACGTCGATGCCATTGATGACCGAACGAATTCCCACCTTGCCCGGAGTTGCACCGTCCGGAATTGAAGCGCAGCCGGCCAGCGCCAGCACGACCAGAAAAATGCCAGGTTTCTTGATGCTCACTCATTCAAATCGAAACCGAAGGCCGCGCCAGGCGCAAGTATGATTCGAATTTTAGCATTACCGAAGATTCAACCCTCCTGCGTGTTCGAGGCTCAGCCGCTCTTCCAATGCTCTCAGTATTCTTTCCGCCGCCTCCGGAATTACCGTGCCCGGTCCGAAAACCGCCGCAACCCCGATTTTGTAAAGGAAGTCGTAATCCTGCGGGGGAATCACGCCGCCGACGACGACCATTATATCACTGCGTTTATGCGCCTTTAGCTCGGCTATCAATTGCGGCACCAGTGTCCTGTGCCCGGCCGCGAGCGAGCTGACGCCGACAACGTGAACATCGTTTACCACGGCCTGGCTCGCGGTCTCGCAGGGCGTTTGAAATAACGGGCCGATATCGACGTCGAAGCCGAGATCGCCGTAAGCTGAGGCCACTACTCTCGCGCCGCGGTCATGCCCATCCTGGCCCATCTTTGCGATGAGGATCCGCGGCCTGCGCCCCGCGCGCCCGGCGAAGTCATCGGTCATCCGGCAAACCCGCCCAATGCCATCTCCATCGCCGAATTCGCTCCGGTAAACGCCTCCAATCGTTTGCGGCTGCGCTTTGTGGCGGCCCCAGACTTTTTCCAGCGCTGCGGATATTTCGCCCAAGGTGGCGCGAACTCGCGCGGCTTCCACCGCGAGCGCAAGCAGATTGCCGCCGCCGCCCGCAGCCTGGGTCAGCGCATCAAGGGCCTGCTGAACCAAAGCAGTATCGCGCTCAGCCTTCAATTTCTCGAGCTGGGCGATCTGAAACTCGCGCACTGCGGTGTTATCGACCACGCGCGTGTCCATCGGTTTCTCCTTTGGCAGGCGGTATTTGTTTACGCCCACTATGATCTCGCGGCCGGAATCGATCCGCGCCTGGCGCCTTGCGGCTGCCTCCTCGATCCGCATTTTGGGCAGCCCCCGGCTTATCGCGCTGGTCATGCCCCCCAGGCGCTCGACCTCGCGGATATGCGCCCACCCACGCTTCATCAAGGCTTCGGTAAGCGCCTCGACATAATAAGAGCCGCCCCAAGGATCGACGACCCTGCATATACCGGTCTCTTCCCGTAAGTAGAGCTGTGTGTTTCGCGCGATGCGCGCCGAGAATTCGGTCGGCAGCGCTATCGCCTCGTCCAGGGAGTTGGTGTGCAGGGATTGAGTGTGGCCGAACGCGGCGGCCATTGCTTCCATGCAGGTTCTCACCACGTTATTGAACGGGTCCTGCGCGGTGAGGCTCCAGCCGGATGTCTGCGAGTGCGCGCGCAATGCCATCGACCTGGGATTCCGCGGGTTGAATTGTTTGATTAATTTTGCCCAGAGCACGCGGGCCGCGCGCATCTTTGCGATTTCCATGAAAACGTTTTCACCTGCGCCCCAGAAGAACGAGAGGCGGGGAGCGAATAAGTCGATGTCGATGCCCGCCTTCAGCCCGGTCCTGACATATTCAAGCCCATCGGCAAGGGTATAGGCCATTTCGAGATCGGCGGTGGCTCCGGCTTCCTGCATGTGATAACCGGATATGGAAATCGAGTTGAACTTGGGCATGAATTTCGAAGTAAATTCGAAGATGTCCGCGACAATCCGCATCGATGGCTCGGGCGGGTAGATATAAGTGTTGCGGACCATGTATTCCTTGAGAATGTCATTCTGGATCGTGCCCGTGAGGCGATCCTGACTTACTCCCTGCTCGGCGGCCGCCACAATGTAAAATGCCAGTACTGGCAGCACCGCGCCGTTCATCGTCATCGAGACGGATATCCTATCCAGCGGTATGCCGTCGAAGAGCGCCTTCATGTCGAGCACCGAATCGATGGCAACCCCTGCCTGTCCCACGTCTCCAATTACCCGGGGATGGTCGGAATCATAGCCGCGGTGCGTGGCGAGATCGAAGGCCACCGAGAGTCCGCTCTGGCCCGCGGCCAGGTTGCGCCGATAGAAGGCGTTGCTCTCGTCCGCTGTCGAGAATCCGGCGTATTGGCGCACCGTCCAGGGCCGCTGGACATACATTGTCGGATAAGGTCCCCGCAGGAAAGGTGCGATGCCAGCGGTAAAATCGAGATGTTTGGCGCCGGCAATATCCTCGGGCGTGTAAACCGATTTTACATCGATCTGCTCGTTGGTTCGCCAGATCGATGGCTCGATCTCTTCGCCTTTCCCGTTTATTGGGACGGCGTCAAAGTCCACCGCACTAAAGTCCGGAATCTTAGTCATGGCACTAATCCCAACCTTTCCGCGATGCCGTGCAATGTTCCGTAACAGTTCGCTGAGATATGAATGAACTCGTCGACACCGGCCCGGGTGAAGACTTCGACGTGCCCGGCAGGAAAACCGGCCAGGACAATGATCACACCCGGGTGGTCAGCCTTGATCCTGGCGGCAAGCGCCGGAACGATCTCCGGGTAGGTTTCATCGGATGAACAGATCACGACGATTGGCGCGCCCGATTGCCTGGCGGCTTCAGCAGCTCCGTTGACGGTCGAGTAAGCACGGCTTTCAATTACCGCGAAGCCGCCCGCCTGGAAGAAGCCGGTGGCGAAATCAGCGCGCGCCTTGTGCTGGCGCAACGGTCCCATGTTCGCGAGAAACACCTTTGGCGGGCCCCCCGCCTCGACTGCCGCGCGCAGTCTCTCGAAAGGCTCTGCCGCCCGGCGCGGAACGAGCATCCCCGCCCTGGCCCGCTCGCTGTCAGCCGCGGTTAAGGCCGACGACAGTTCCCCAAGCGTTGCGCCTTCGCCCGCGGCGGCAACCGCAAGCTCGATGATGTCCTCCGTTGCCGCTTCACGCAGTTTATTCAGCCGAGCCTCGGCGGCTGACCGCTCATGCGCCGCGGCGGCGGCTGGCGGCGGCGATTGGCGGTGGCCTTCCAACGGTTTTTCCTTCGGGTTTGCATAGACATTCGCGCCGATGACCGAAAGGCGGCGCGTGGCGACCAATTCCGCCTTCCTCGCCGCAACGGCACGGACGTTTTCCTGCGGCATTCCGGCCGCGACTGCATTAGCCATTCCGCCCAGCTTCTCGATCTCCCGGAAAAGCGTCCACGCCTTGCGCGCGAGTTGGTCGGTAAGTGTCTCGACATAGTAAGAGCCGCCGGCGGGATCGATGACGTGATCGAAATGGCACTCCTCCCGCAGGATGATCTGGGTATTACGCGCGAGGCGCCGCGATCCTTCGTCCGGCGGGCGGATTACTTCGTCGAAGGAGCCGACCTCGAGGCAGTCGCAGCCGCCGGCCACTGCCGCAAATGCTTCCGTGGCGCCGCGCAGCAGATTGACATAGGGATCGAGCGCGCTTCTGTTCCAGAGCGAGGTCCGCGCATAAATGCGCATTTTTTGCGCCTCCGCGCCGCCGCCGCTTGCGGCGACGATACGAGCCCACAGCACCCGCGCGGCGCGGAGCTTCGCCAATGCCATGAAGAAATCCGCGCCGATGGAAAAT
>Ga0302320_10018044_pt1 | contig 14266 bp, 12 predicted proteins | sample Bog_T0_3_FD_202130 | JGI IMG/M metagenome (GOLD analysis project Ga0302320, IMG submission 202130) | Peat permafrost microbial communities from Stordalen Mire near Abisko, Sweden - Bog_T0_3 | ecosystem: Environmental > Terrestrial > Soil > Wetlands > Peat | place: Sweden: Abisko, Stordalen Mire...
ATGTTCCGGGTCTCCACCCTGGACCCCCTGCACCCGCCCTGCCTGCCGGACGGCGCCGTGGACTTCGGCCAGGACTTCTTCGCCAAGCCGGCCTACCTCACGGTATCGGGCCAGCTGGCCGGCGAGACCATGGCCCTGGCGCTATCGAGCATCTACACCTTCGGCCCCACCTTCCGGGCCGAGAACTCCAACACCACCCGGCACCTGGCCGAGTTCTGGATGGTCGAGCCCGAGGCCGCGTTCTACGACCTCCAGGACAACATGGACCTGGCCGAGGACTTCCTCAAGCACCTGTTCCGCACGGTGCTGGACGAGTGCGGGGAGGACATGGCGTTCTTCGCCGAGTTCATCGAGAAGTCCGCCGTGTCCACCCTGGAGCACATCGTCACCAGCCCCTTCGAGCGCATCAGCTACACCGAGGCCATCAAGATCCTGGAAAGCTGCGGCGAACCCTTCGAGTACCCGGTGAGCTGGGGCATGGACATCCAGACCGAGCACGAGCGCTACCTGGCCGAGAAGCGCATGAAGCGGCCCGTGATCATCACCGACTACCCCAAGGACATCAAGGCCTTCTACATGCGCGTCAACGAGGACGGCCGCACCGTGCGCGGCATGGACGTGCTGGTGCCGCGCCTGGGCGAGATCATCGGCGGCAGCCAGCGCGAGGAGCGCCTGGACGTCCTGGAATCGCGCATGGCCGAGATGGGCATCGACCCCGCCGCCTACGCCTGGTACCTGGACACCCGCCGCTTCGGCAGCGTGCCCCACTCCGGCTTCGGCCTGGGCTTCGAGCGCACCGTCCAGTTCGTCACCGGCATGGGCAACATCCGCGACGTCATCCCCTACCCCAGGACGCCCAAGTCGGCCGAACTGGGATAGACCTGGGACGTGGTGTCATCGGGGGGACACTGAAGACAAAATGATATTCGCAGACCTGGTCACTCGGCCTGGGCGAAATCAAGCGGGGAGAAGGCGTGTTCGGCCTCCAGCGCAGCTTCGTCATGGCCGGCGCGGAGGCGCTGGTCATGAGCCTGTGGAGCGTGCCGGACCGGGAGACCAAGGACATGATGTTGGATTTCTACCGGCAGATCCTGGCCGGTGGTTCCCAGCGCGAAGCCTTCCGCCAGAGCCAGCTCCGGATGCTGCGGAGCGGCCCCGGCGGCGCCCGGCACCCGTTCTTCTGGGCCGGGTTCCAGTACCTGGGCGTGGCCTAGTCAGCCGCTGCACCATCGCCACCCCGCCCACCACCAGCGCGCCGCCAGACAGGGACAGCAGCGACGGGGCCTCGCCCAGCACCGCCCAGCCGATGAACAGGGCCACCGGCGGGATCAGGTAGAGGAACGATCCGGCCACGCTCACCGGCAGGTGGCGGTTGGCGTCGGCCCAGCTCCAGTAGCCCACGCCGGTGGGCACCACGCCCAGGAACAGGACGCAGAAGCGGGGACCGGTTCCGGCATGGGCGAACTGGGCCAGGGCCCGGCCGCTCCAGGGCAGGAAGGCGATGGCGCTGAACACGGCGCACCATGTCACCACCTGGAGTCCGGAATAGCGCGCCAGCAGGGGCCGCTGGCCCATGGAGTAGACGGCCTGGAGCACCGCCGCGGCCAGGACGATGAGGGCGTAGCCGTTCACCTTCAGCGCGCCGCCCCGGCCCAGGCTGATGAGGAACACTCCCAGCAGGCTCACCAGGAGTCCGGCCAGGCCCCAGCGGGTGATCCGCTCGGCCCCGGTCATGCGGCCGATGAGGACCATCCAGATGGGCGCCGAGGCGATGAGGAAGCTGGCGGCGGCGGCCGGGATGCGGGTCTGGCCCTGGCTGAGGGTGGCGGTGTAGAGGGAATGGCCCAGCAGGCCCAGCAGGGCGATGAAGGGCATGTCGCGCCAGGCGGGCCAGGCGGTGCCCCGGGCCAGGGCGATGCCGCCCAGCACCGCGGAGGCGGCCACGGCCCGCAGGAAGGCCACCTCCAGCGGGCCGAATTCCCGGACGGCGATGCGGATGGCGGGGAAGGCCGAGGCCCAGCACACGACCGTGAGGCTGGCCATGGCCAGGCCGTGCAGGGGGATGGGCGCTCGGACGTGGAGGGAAAGGGCTTCGGGTTCCATGCCCCAGATATACCCCGGCAGAATCAATCGAAGCAAATGAATTGAATTGCAGGTCTTCATCGAAAAAGATGATAATGCCCCATGGACCCCCGCACCCTCGCCACCTTCCGCACCGCAGCCCGCACCCTCAGCTTCACCCGCACCGCGGAGCTGCTGAACTACGCCCAGTCCAGCATCACCGCCCAGATGAAGGGCCTCGAGCAGGACCTGGGCGTGGCCCTGTTCGCCCGGGTGGGCAACCGGATCGAGCTCACCGAGCCCGGGCACACGTTCCTGGACTACGCCGAGCGCCTGCTGGCCCTGATGGACGAGGCCCGGGGCGCGCTCAAGGGCGGCGCCGCCGAAGGCCTGGTGCGGTTCACCGCGGCCGAGACGCTCTGCAGCTACCGGCTGCCGGCGGTGCTGCACGCCTTTTCGGCCCGGCACCCCCAGGCGCGCCTGCAGTTCGTGCCCATGCCGGTGCGCGACTTCAAGCGCCAGCTGCTGGAGGGGGCCCTGGCCGCGGCCTTCGTGCTGGAGGAGCCGTTCAGCCACGCCGGGCTTTCGGTGGAGTGGCTGCGCGCCGAGCCGGTGGGCATCTATGCTGCGGCCAGCCACCGGCTGGCCGCAGCCGGGCGGGTGACGGCCCTGGACCTGCTGCGCGAGCAGTGCCTGCTCACCGATTCCGGCTGCAGCTACCGCAACCAGTTCGAGCGGGCCCTCATCGCCGCCGGGGCCCATCCGGCCACCCGGCTGGAGTTCCAGAGCATCGAGGCGATCAAGCGCTGCGTGGAGCTGGGCATGGGCATCGCCCCGCTGCCGGACATCGCCGCAGCCGGGGAGCGGCGCGCCGGGCGGCTGGTGCGGCTGGCCTGGGCGGACCGGCCCCTGGAGGTGGCCAGCCACCTGGTCTGGAACCCGCAGCACCCCATGAGCCCGCCGGTCCGGGCCTTCATCGATTTCTGCCTCGGGGCGCTGAGGCCAAGCGCGCAGCAGGAGGACCCCGGGAAGCTTTCCATTGCCGAGCCCTCCTGAAACCGGCAAAGATAGCATCAGTCTCATTTCCATTGAGTGGAGGTTGTCACGGCCGTTCTCGAGCAGGTCCCAATGTCCATGCGAATCTCTGCCCTCGCCCTGGTGGCGGCCCTGGGCGTCTCCTGCGACCGGGCCAAGCCGGCCGCCGCGCCGCCGCTGCAGGTGGAGGTGACGCCGGTGGTCCAGCAGGACGTGCCGCTCATCCACGAATGGATCGCCACCGTGGACGGCTCGGTCAACGCCGAGATCCGCCCCCAGGTGGAAGGCATCCTGCTGAAGCAGGCCTACCGGGACGGCTTCCCGGTGACGCGCGGGCAGGTGCTGTTCCAGATCGACCCCAGGCAGTTCCAGGCCGCCGCCAACGAGGCCAAGGCGGCCGTGGCCCGGGACCAGGCGTCCCTGGACAAGGCGAAACTGGACGTGGACCGCTACGCCCCGCTGGCGGCCCAGAAGGCCATCTCCCAGCAGGAGCTGGACAACGCGCTGGCCGCCCGCACCCAGGCCAAGGCCAACCTGGACGCCTCCCAGGCCGGCTACGAAAAAGCCACGCTCAACGTGGAATGGACCCGCATCGTTTCGCCCATCGACGGCATCGCCGGCATGGCCAAGGCCCAGGTGGGCAGCCTGGTCAACGGCCAGACCGTCATGACCACGGTCTCCACGGTGGACCCGGTGAAGGTCTACTTCAGCGCCAGCGAGGCGGAATACATGTCCTGGGCCCAGTCATGGAGCGCCAAAGGCGGGGGCAAGGGCTCCCTGCAGCTGTTCCTCTCCGACAACTCCCCCTACCCGCACAAGGGCGACCCCTACATGGCCGACCGCAACATCGACCTCAAGACCGGGACGATCATGCTGGCGGGCCTGTTCCCCAACCCGGACCACCTGCTCCGCCCCGGCCAGTTCGCCAAGGTGCGGGCCGTACTGGGGGTGGACAAGAACGCGATCATGGTGCCCCTGCGCTCGGTCTGGGAGGTCCAGGGCAAGCCCCAGGTGGCCGTGGTGGGCCTGGACAACAAGGTGGACATCCGCGCGGTGGTCACCGGAGCCATCGTGGGCCCCCTGGTGGCCATCCAAAGCGGGCTCCAGCCGGCCGACCGGGTGGTGGTGGAAGGCGTGCAGAAGGTCAGCGCCGGCCTCCTGGTGAAACCAGTCCCAGCCGCAAGGTAGCGCCGTGCCCAAATTCTTCATCAACCGCCCCATCGTCGCCATCGTCATCGCCATCATCACCCTGATCGCCGGGCTGGTGTCGATGGTCGGCCTGCCCATCGCCCAGTTCCCCGAGATCGTGCCGCCCCAGATCCTGGTGGCCACCGCCTACACCGGCGCCGACGCCCTGACCATCGAGAAGGCCGTGGCCGCGCCCCTGGAGCAGCAGGTGAACGGCGTTGACAACATGCTCTACATGCAGTCCACCAACGCCAACGACGGGACGCTGACCGAGACCATCACCTTCGACGTGCAGACCGACGTGAGCCTGGACCAGGTGAACGCCCAGAACCGGGTGGCCCAGGCCCTGCCGTTCCTGCCGCCGGACGTGAACGTCAACGGCATGACCATCCGCAAGTCCACCGGCTTCCCCCTGCTGTTCCTGACGCTGTACTCGCCCAAGGGCACCTACGACGCGCTCTACCTGTGCAACTACGGCACCATCAACATCATCGACCCGCTCTACCGGGTGCCCGGGGTGGGCCAGGTGCTCACCTTCGGCGCGGGCGACTATGCCATGCGCATCTGGCTGAAGCCCGACCTGCTCTCCAAGCTGGGCATCAGCGTGGCGGAGATCAACCAGGCGGTGCAGCAGCAGAGCACCGTGAACCCCTCCGGCCAGGTGGGCGCCGAACCGCTGCCCAAGGGCCAGGAGATGACCTACACGGTGCGCAGCCAGGGCCGGCTGGAGACGCCCGAGCAGTTCCAGCAGATCGTTGTCCGGGCCAACCCGGACGGCTCCGTCGTCCGCCTGGGCGACCTGGCCCGGGTGGAACTGGGCGCCCTGGCCTACAAGCAGATCGCCCGCTTCAACGGCCAGCCCTCCTGCGGCGTGGCCATCTTCCAGACCCCCGGCTCCAACTCCCTGGCCGTGGGCAACGCGGTCAAGAAGGAGATGGAGCGGCTCAAGGCCAGCTTCCCGGCCGACCTGGACTACGCGGTCTCGGTGGACACCACCCTCCCGGTCACCGCCGGCATCAACGAGATCATGTGGACCCTGCTGGAGGCCATGACCCTGGTCATCGCGGTGGTCTTCCTGTTCCTGCAGAACTGGCGCGCCACGCTGATCCCCATGATCGCCGTGCCGGTCTCGCTGATCGGCACCTTCGCCTTCTTCCCGATGCTGGGATTCTCCATCAACACCCTGTCGCTGTTCGGCCTGGTGCTGGCCATCGGCCTGGTGGTGGACGACGCCATCGTTGTGGTGGAGGCGGTGGAGCACCACATCGAGCAGGGCATGCTGCCGCGCGAGGCCACCCTGCAGGCCATGAAGGAAGTGGCCGGGCCGGTGGTGGGCATCGCCCTGGTGCTGTCCGCCGTGTTCGTCCCGGTGGCCTTCCTGGGCGGGATCCAGGGCCGGCTCAACAAGCAGTTCGCCGTCACCATCGCCATCTCGGTGCTGATCTCGGCCTTCAACGCCCTGTCCCTGTCCCCGGCCCTGTCGGCCCTGATCCTCAAGCCCCGGGAGCATATGGAAGGGCGGCTGGGCAAGCTGTTCCACGGCTTCAACCAGGCCTTCGCCCGGGCCACCCGCGGCTACGTGGACCTGTCCCACGGGCTGATCCGCAAGGCGGCATTCTCCCTGGCCATCCTGGCGGCGTTCTTCGTGGCCGACATCTTCATGGGCAAGGGGCTGCCCAGCAGCTTCGTGCCCACCGAGGACCAGGGCTACTTCTTCCTCAACGTCCAGCTGCCGCCGGCCGCGTCGCTCCAGCGCACCGACGCCGTGGGCCACAAGGTCGAGAAGATCCTGGCCGACACCGAGGGCGTCAAGTACGTGACCAACATCGAGGGCTTCAGCCTGCTGTCCAGGGTCTCGGCCTCCTACTACGGTTTCGCCTTCATCTCCCTGAAGCCCTGGGACGACCGCAAGGATGCCGGCCTGGAGGCGGGCGCCATCCTGCGCAAGCTCAACGCCCGCTTCGCCCGGGAGATCCCCGACGCCAACGTGATCGGCTTCCTGCCCCCCGCCATCCCGGGCCTGGGCAGCTCCAGCGGCTTCTCGCTCTGGCTCCAGGACCGCAGCGGCGGCGAGCCGGAATACCTGGCCCGCAACCTGGCCGCCTTCCTGGCCGCGGCCCGCAAGCGGCCGGAGCTCCAGGGCGTCACCTCGCTGTTCACCGCCAACACGCCGCAGATCTACGCGGACGTGGACCGGGACAAGGCCCTGAAGCAGGGCGTGCCCGTGGGCGACATCTACCTGACCCTCCAGGCCTACCTGGGCGGGCTCTACCTGAACCAGTTCAACCGGTTCGGCCGGCAGTGGCGGGTCTACCTCCAGGCCGAGGGCTCGGAGCGCACCGGGGTGGACGACATCGGCCGGTTCCAGGTGCGCAACAAGGACGGCAACATGGTGCCGCTCTCGGCCGTGGTGAACGTGCGCCGGATCCAGGGGCCCGAGTACACCAACCGCTTCAACCTGATCCGGGCCGCCCAGGTGCTGGGCCAGGCCGCGCCGGGCTACAGTTCCGGCCAGGCCATCGCCGCCCTGCAGCAGGTGGCCAAGCAGGTGCTGCCGGCGGACATGAGCTACGACTGGGGCGACCTGTCCTACCAGGAGATCAAGGCCGAAGGCACCACGGGGCTGCTGTTCGCCCTGTCGCTGGTGTTCGTGTTCCTGATCCTGGCGGCCCTGTACGAAAGCTGGTCGCTGCCGTTCTCGGTGCTGCTCTCGGTGCCGGTGGCCATCTTCGGGGCGTTCGTGGGGCTCTACCTGCGCCACTTCGATTTCGGGGTGTTCGCCCAGATCGGCCTGATCATGCTCATCGGCCTGTCCGCCAAGAACGCCATCCTCATCGTGGAGTTCGCCAAGGACGAGCTGGAGAAGGGCAAGCCGCTGGTGGAGGCGGCGCTGGAGGGGGCCAAGCTCAGGCTGCGGCCGATCCTCATGACCTCGTTCGCCTTCATCCTGGGCTGCGTGCCGCTGTGGATCGCCTCGGGCTCGGGGGCGGTGGCCCGCCGGATCCTGGGCACCGTGGTGGTGGTGGGCATGCTGGCGGCCACGGTCATCGGCGTGTTCCTGATCCCGGTGCTGTTCGTGGTGGTGGAGCGCGTGGCCAACCGCAAGGCCAAGGTCCACACCGGCCCCGGGCAGGGCGTGATCGACGAGGAGAGCTGACGTGAAACGACTGGCGCTTCCCCTCCTCGCCCTGCTCCTGGCCGGCTGCGAAGTGGGCCCCAACTACAGGCGGCCGCAGCTTGAGCTCACCGGGCAGTTCCGCGCCCAGGCCCAGGCGGAGGCGGCCTCCTTCGCGGACCAGCCCTGGTGGGAAGTGTTCGGCGACCCGGTCCTGAAGGGCCTCATCGGCCAGGCCCTGGCCAGCAACTTCGAGGCGCGCGTCGCCGTGCAGCGGGTGGAGGAATACCGGGCCCGGGCCGGGATCGAGCGCAGCGACTACTATCCCAAGATCGACGTGGGCGCCGGATTCACCCGGGGCCGCTATTCCGACTATGCCCCCGGCGGCGGCGTCACCGGCAACCTCATCAACGCCCAGGCCACCCTCTCCTGGGAGATCGACCTCTGGGGCCGGCTCCGGCGGCTGAACGAAGCTTCCCTGGCCCAGTACCTGGCCACGCAGGAGACTCAGCGCGGGGTCTTCCTGGCCACCGCGGCCCAGGTGGCCCAGGCCTACTTCGAGCTGAGGAACCTGGACGCCCGGCTGGAGATCGCCCGGGAGGCCACCCAGGCCTTCCAGGGCACCTACGACCTGTTCAACCGCCGCCTCCTGGGCGGCGCGGCCTCGGCCCTGGAGACCTCCCGGGCCGAGGCGGCCCAGGCCACCGCGGCCGCGTCCATTCCCGACCTGGAGCGGCAGATCCAGGCCCAGGAGAACCTGCTGTGCTACCTGGTGGGGCGCGGTCCCGGGGCGATCCCCAGGGGCGCCGCGCTCAACGCCCAGACCCTGCCCCCCCGGATCCCGGCCGGGCTGCCCTCGGCCCTGCTGGAGCGCCGTCCCGACCTGCGCGAGGCGGAACAGGAGCTGGTGGCCGCCAACGCCCAGGTGGGGGTGGCCCAGGCCAACTACTTCCCCACCCTCAGCCTCACCGGCCTGCTGGGGGGCGAGGCGCCCCAGATGAGCGAACTGTTCGGCCGCGGCAAGGAGTGGACCATCGGCCCGGCCCTCAATCTCGCGCCGTTCCAGGGTCCGCGGCTGAAGTACCAGAAGGCCGCCGCCGTCGCCCAGTGGAAGCAGGCCAAAACCCGCTACGAGGCCGCCGTCACCGGCGCCATGGGCGAAGTGTCCACCGAGCTCGCGGCCTACCAGAAGCTCGAGGGCGTGGAAACCCAGCAGGCCCGCGCCGTGGCCGCCTACCAGGAGGCGGTGAAGCTGGCCACCATGCGCTACACCGCCGGGCTGTCCAGCTACATGGAGGTGCTGGAGGCCCAGCAGCAGTTGTATCCCGCCGAGAACAGCCTCTCCCAGGCGCGGCTGTCCAGGCTGGTCACCCTGGTCCAGCTCTACAAGGCGCTGGGCGGCGGCTGGAACCTGAAGGATCCGTCATGGGCTGAGCCCCGGCCCTGATCCGCCAGCTCCGGCCAAGAGCCGATGGCGAAGACCGCAGGGGCGGCGGCGGCCGCGGCCAGGAACACCCCCGGCAGGAGGTTCAACTGGGCCGGATCGCCGGTCTGTCCGTTTTTGCGGCCAACCCGTCCGGAAACGCCCTTGCCCGCTTCGGCGGCCGAGTGCATGGTTATGTCCTGCAAGGACCTCCGTGACCCCCGAGCCATCCCCCACTGACATTTATTTCCTGGTGCTGCCGGGCACGATGCTGCTGGATTTCGCCGGCACCGCCGAGTCGTTCCGGGTCGCCACCGAGTACGGCGCCCGGTTCCGGCTGCACTACATCGCCCCGGCCGCCCAGGCCCCGTCCTCCCTGGGCCTGACCCTGGGGGGGCTGGAGCCCCTGCCCGGCCGGCTCGCGGACGGGGCCATCGTGCTCATCCCCGGGGTGGCCTGCTCAGCCAAGGACTACCTGCTGCCCGAGGCGGTCGCGGCGGCCCGCTGGCTGGCGGACGCGGTGGGGCCGGGCCAGATCCTCTGCACGGTCTGTTCCGGGGCCTTCCTGGCAGCGGAAAGCGGCCTGCTGGACGGGCGCAGCTGCACCACCCACCACAGCCTCACCGCGCGCCTGGCCCGGGACTATCCCCGGGTGAAGGTGCTGGAGAACCGGATCTTCGTGCGGGACGGCAACGTGTTCACCAGCGCCGGGGTGACCGCCGGGGTGGACCTGGCCCTGCACCTCATTTCGGAACTGGCCGGGGCCCAGGTGGCGGTGGCCGTGGCCCGGCTGCTGGTGCTCTACTTCCGCCGCTCCGGGGCCGACCCCCAGCTGTCCCCGTGGCTCTGCCACCGCAACCACATCGACCCGCGGGTGCACAGCGCCCAGGACCTGGTGGTGCGGGACCCGGCCCACGGCTGGACCGTGGACGAACTGGCGGAGCGGGCCCACACCAGCCCGCGCCACCTGGCCCGGCTGTTCCAGCAGCACGCGGGCATCGCGCCCCAGGCCTTCATCCGCAAGATCCGCACCGCCGCCGCCCGTGAGCTGCTGCGCCAGCCCGACCTCAACCTCAACCTGGTGGCCGAGATGGTCGGGTTCTCTTCCGCCGAGCAGATGCGCCGGGCCTGGAAGCGCTTCGAGCGGGCCACCCCGGCCCAGCACCGGCACGCCCCCGAACCCCTACCTGGAGCCTGAGCCATGCGCCGACTCGCCCATCCCGTCCTGTCCGCGGCCGCGCTGGCCCTGCTCCTGAGCTGCGCGGCCAAGGCGGCCAAGGTGAACATCAAGTTCGTCATCTATGACAACGACAACAGCTTCGCGGCCACCATCTACGCCCAGGAGGTCAGCACCGGCGCCACCACCACCTTCTCCTACGGCCCCCACACGCCGTCGCTGACGGTGGAAGTGAACCAGCCCGGCACCTACGTGTTCTACGCCCGGCTGGTGGAAGCGCCGGACGACTACCACTACGGCTTCACCGGATACCAGGCCGCGGCCTACGGCCACATGACCCGGGGCGGGACCCGGGACGAATCCACCAACCTGATCGCCCTGGACCTGAAGCCGGGCCAGGAGTACAAGGTCTACATCAGCGACCACTGGGCCCAGCTGCCGGCAAAAGGCAAGCCGGTCACCGTACCTTGGCACCGGGAGTAGCCTCCAGCGGGACCCAGTTCTGGCCTTCGAAGCGCACCAGGTAGAAGTCCTTGATCGGACGGTAATCGGCCGGGCTGGTTCGGATGCGGATGCCCGGGCGGAGCATGTCCAGCCCCAGGTCCAGGTGGGCCGCCCGGGCCATGACGTTGGCGCGGGTGAGTTCGTCGCCGCAGCCCTTCAGCACCTGCTCCAGCGTCTGCGCCACCTCGTAGCCGAACACGGTCTGCGCGTCGCGCTCGCTTTCCTCGGGCAAGTACTGCCTCAACCAGGCGACGAACTCATGCACGGCCGGATCCCGCCGCGCCTCGGCGGGGCCCCAGCCCTTGGAGCGGGCGTTGCAGATCAATCCCGCCGCCTTTTCCAGGCCGGCGGGCTCAAGGAAGGCGGCGATGGACAGCGATGCGTTGGGCACGAACTGGAGGGGCCGCCAGCCCTGGTCGTAGGCCGCGCGGATGCCATGGGTGGCGTAGCGGCCCACGGCCAGGTTCATGAACACGTCCGCGCCCGCGCGCTTGAACTCCGCCACCAGCGGGTCGATGCCGGAGGGATCGGCGTAGCGGAAGGCGGCCTCCTTGACGATCATCGCCTCGGCCCTGGAGCCCAGGCCTGCGCGCACACCGGCCCGGTATTCGGCGCCTTCCTCGTCATCGGAGTAGAGCACGGCGATCCTGGCATTGGGCCGGTTGGCCAGCACGTACTGGGCGTAGCGCGCGGCCTCGGCGTGCTTGGACGGCGCGAAGCCCATGGTCCACGGGAAGTGGGAGGGATCATTGAACTCCTCGTCATTGGCTGAGACGAACAGCTGGGGAATGCCCTGCTGGTTGAGGTAGGGCCGGATGAGCCGGTTGACGGAGCTGCCCCAGGTGCTCACGAACAGCAGCACCCGCTCCTGCTCCACCAGCCGGTGGGCCAGCTCCACTGGGGTTTCCAGCATCGGACCGCAGTCCAGGCTCACGAAGGCCACCTTGCGCCCGTTGATCCCGCCATGCTGGTTCACCATCCTGAAATAGGCCGCCTCGGCCCGGCCGATGGCCCCGTACTGGGCGAAGGGGCCGGTGTAGGGCACCAGGTTGCCCACCCGGATCTCGGTGTCGCTGGCGCCGGGGTCGTAGGTCTTGCCGGCCATGGCAGGCGTGGCCGCCAGGGCCAGGGCCAGCAGGACCGTGCTAGGGAGTCGGCGGACGGACATGGGACCCCTCCTCTGGGTTGGTGGCCCAGACTACTCCCGGTCCCCGCCGATGGCATAGGCCCGTTTTTCGAAACCCACGATCACCCGTTCCCCGGTCCAGCGGTAGGTCAGGTAGCGCAGATGTCCGCACGCCAGCACCACCGAGGGGGTGAACGCCGCCAGGCAGGGGCCATGGGCGGGATCCCGCACCGAGTCGAACAGGATTCCCGAGGATCCCGCCCTGGCCAGGTCTTCGGCCAGGATCCGGGAAGCCCGGTGGGAATCCGGGTCCATGATGCCCGGGAAGGCCTGGGCCTTGTCTCCCCGGACATCATGGAAGGTCCCCTCGATCCGGGCCGCCAGCACCCTCATGTCGAATTCGTGCGGGTCCAGGTGGTCCTCCCGGCACCGGATCCCCTGGTAGTGGATGGTCTCGGCGATGGCCGCCGGCTCCCCGTGGGCGGCGTAGAAGGCCCCCAACGCCTCGGTGGAGAAGCGGCCCGGGCGGGGGTTGCTGAAGGGCCACTGGATGAAGCTGGAGGTCGCGGCAGGCGCGGGGCGCAGCCTTGGATTGGTGAGGGCCTCCACCTGGTCCAGCCGTTCCCACAGCGCCTGGGGCAGGCCTTCCCAGAGGTCCACGGCCGGGAACCGGGTGGCGACGATCCGGATGGCCTTGCGCCACTTGATGGCAAACTGGGCTACCAGACCCCCCTCCGGGCATCCAGCAGCCGGCGCACGTCGGCGAGGTCCATGATCCGCCCCCGGACCATGCGGTCGATGGGCGCGTCGCCCTCGAAGAGCGGGTTGTCGTTTGGCTTTTTCATCCAGGCCTCGGCCTGGCGGTCGTCCGGGATCAGGATCCGCAGCGCCTTCCAGATGCCCAGAAGATAGCTGATCCGCTCCAGGGTGTCCTGGGAGAGCACGGCCCGGGCGGACTTCTTCCAGGCGAAGAAGGTGGACCTGGGCGGCTGGCCCAGCAGGGCCATCTGCTCGCGGGCGCTGAGCCCCCAGCGCTCGGCCAGGAAGAAGAAACCCTTCAGGGCCGCCTCGCCGGTTTCAAGGGGCGAGTATACTTTGGGTTCCGGCTGGATGAGGTGAGGCTGGTACGGCATGGGGGCCGCCTCCTGCCTCAAGGATAGTATCAGCTTGGACTTTTTTCAAGGTCTAGTCCATCTACAGACTCGGCCCGGCCTTGAGCAGCCCGGTCAGACTCCGGGCCAGGGGCCCGATGCGGTCCGGCTCGCTCAGGTACATGCCCCGGCACGCCACCAGCCGGGCCGAGGCCTTGCCCAGGGTGGCGTATTCCACCAGGTGGTGGGCCTTCAGGGTGCCGCCGCTCTGCACCAGGTCGACGATGGCGTCGGCCAGGCCCAGCACCGGCGCCAGCTCGACGCTGCTCTGCAGGGGCACCAGCTCGGCGGTGATGCCCTCCTGGCGCAGCCAGCGGCCGGTGGCGCCCAGGAACTTGGTGGCGATGCGCAGGTGCGGCCTGGCCCGGAGCTCCTCAAGGGATACGGCGGCGGGCCCGCACAGCGACAGCCGGCAGACGCCGAAGTTCAGGTCGCTCAGCTCCATCAGGTCCACCGCGCACTCGTCCAGGATATCCGAGCCGACGATGCCAAGGGCGGCCACGCCGCCGGCCACGTAGCGGGGCAGATCGGCGCCCTTGAGCAGGATCGCGGCCAGCCCGGGGTCGGCCATGGGGATGCGCAGCTTGCGCGACTTGAGGGCGCGGGCGTCCAGTTGGAAGGCGGTGCCCTGGAGCCTGGGCAGCAGCTCCTCTTCCAGGCGCCCCTTGGGCAGGGCGATGAGCAGCTGTTTCATTGGACACCTACGTTCAGTTCCAGCAGGGTGGTGAGGCGCACGCAGAACCCGGCGGCATACCAGGGCCGGCCCATCTCCGGGTAGAGCCCGTCGTAGCGGCCGCCCGCGGCCAGTTCGCGCTGGGCGCCGGGGGCCCACAGGCGCAGGGTGGGGCCGGTGTAGAAGCCCAGGCCGCGCAGATCGCCCATGTCCAGGCGCAGGGTCAGGCCCTGGGGCAGCTGGGCGGACAGGAAGCTCACCACCCGCTCCAGCTGGATGGCCTCGGCCTCCAGCAGGCCGCCGTAAGGGCCCCTGGCCAGGTCGGCCAGTCTGCCGGGGCCGTCGGGGCCGGACAGCAGGATCTCGGCGTGGGCCAGCAGCCGGGCCTTGGCAGGGTGGCCTTCCAGCAGCTCGGCGGCGCGGTGGATGGCGCGCCGGTCCAGCACCCGGGCCAGTTCCAGGCCCAGTTCGGAGGAAATGCCTTCAGCCTCAAGGGGGCGGCGCAGCAGGGCGGCGTGGCCCAGGTGCAGGAGGCAGCCCTCCAGCCCCAGGAGAGTAGGCACCGCCATGAGCAGGCCCGCCAGTTCGCGGTCGGCGTCGGCGCGCTGGCCGGGGTCGGTCTGGATGTGCTCGCAGCCCACCTCCAGGCGCTCCACCGGGTCCCAGGAGTTGGCCGGGCGGCGGAACACCGCGCCGGCGTAGCTGAGCCGGCGCGGGGGCTCCTGGAACCGGCGCACCAGGGTGCGGGCCAGGGCCTCGGTGAAGTCCCAGCGCAGCGCCACCAGCTGCTCGCCGTTGAAGAAGCGGACGGTG
>Ga0302320_10018049_pt1 | contig 14264 bp, 10 predicted proteins | sample Bog_T0_3_FD_202130 | JGI IMG/M metagenome (GOLD analysis project Ga0302320, IMG submission 202130) | Peat permafrost microbial communities from Stordalen Mire near Abisko, Sweden - Bog_T0_3 | ecosystem: Environmental > Terrestrial > Soil > Wetlands > Peat | place: Sweden: Abisko, Stordalen Mire...
CAGCATGTCCATGGCGGTTTCCGAGGCCAGGAACGCTTGCGGCGAACCGTAGGCGCGGAAAGCCGATCCCCACGCGTGATTGGTGGCGACCGTCCGGCCGTGACCGCGGATGTTCTCCAGGTGATAACCGGCGCCGGTGAACTGCGCTTGGCGAACGGTCAACAAGTCGCCGAATTCGGAATACGGCCCGTGATCGATCCACCAATCGGTCTCCATCGCAGTCAACTTGCCTTGTTCGTCGCAAGCCAACTTGATGTTGACGTTTCCTGGCGAACGCTTACCGGTGTAGGTGATGTTCTGATACTGGCTGTAGACCAGCGATACCGGCCTACCGGTCGCCAGCGCAGCGACGCCCAGCAGCGCTTCCATCGTCGGCGAGAACTTGTAGCCGAAGGTGCCGCCCGCCGCGTTCTGGATGATCCGCAGCTTCTCCGGTGCGATGCCGATTCCGGGGCAAATCATCGCGTGATGCAGATGCACGCCGATGCTCTTCGATTGGATCGTCAACACGCCGTCGTCGTCGACATAGGCCACGCCGCAATCCGGCTCCAAATGCAGATGCGGTTGGCGGCTGCAATAGGTGGTGATGTCGACGGTCGCCTTGGCCTTGGCCAACAACGGCTTGGTGTCTTCGCCTTTGACCACGCCCTGCTCGTAATAGGCGTTGGGCGTGCCGGGATGGATTTCCATCGCGTCGGGCGCCAGCGCCGCAAAGCCGGACATGTAGGCCGGCAGCACTTCCAGATCGACCTTGACCTTTTCGGCCGCGGCGCGCGCATGCTCCACCGTATCGGCGGCGACAATGGCGATCGCGTCGCCGAACTGGAACACCTTGTCCTTGGACAGGATGGGCCGGTCCCAACCGTCGCCCTTGTTGGTCGGGAAGGTGATGAGGCCGGTGATTGCATTCTTGCCCTTGACGTCCTTCCAGGTGATGACCTTGGCGACGCCCGGCATCGTCTCGGCCTCGGAGGCGTCGACGCCCTTGATGTTCGCATGCGACACCTTCGCCTGAACCAGCGCCAGCCGCAGGGTTCCCTCGGGCATGCGCAGCGCCACATCGGCGCCGAAATCCCAGGACCCAGTGACCTTGGCGAGCGCCGAAGGCCGCTGATAGCGGGTGCCCATGATCGAGCCGTTCTCCTTCGGCTTGTCGAGCACTTGCGCCGCCGTCTTCTCGCCGCGCAGCATCGCGGCCGCGTCCATCACCGCATCAACCAGCGGCTTGTAGCCGGTGCAGCGGCAGAGGTTGCGATTGCGGTTGAACCAGGCGCGCACCTGCTCGCGCGAGGGCGAGCCGTTGCGGTCGAGCAGCGCCTTGGCCGACATGATGAAGCCGGGGGTGCAGACGCCGCATTGCGCGCCACCATACGCCATCCAGGCGACCTGCAGCGGGTGCAGGTTTTCCGCGGTCCCGATGCCTTCGATGGTGGTGATCTTCGCGCCGGCCGGCACTTTCTCGATCGCCGTCGTGCAGCAGCGGTCCGGCTTGCCGTCGATGAGGACGGTGCAGGCGCCGCATTGGCCGTCCTCGCAGCAGATCTTGCAGCCGGTGAGCAGCATCTGCTCGCGCAGCACAGTGGCGAGGGTCGCCGACTTTTCGGCCACGACCCAACGGTCGACGCCGTTCACATTCAGCAGGGTTCGCTTCATGATAGGTCTCCCTAGTAATTCGCCGCCGCGGCAACTGCAGGCGGCAAAACGCTTCCTGAGGCGCTCTGGACATCCGCCGCCGGGGTCTGGCGATCCGACTTGGCTTGGTTGAGTTTTCGGCTGATCGTTTCCGACACCGAGCACATGTTGCTCATCAGCGAATTGACGGCTTCAGCGTGACGTATGGAGGCGACCATCTCGGCGACGACCGAGATGGCGATTTCTTCCGGCGTGGCGGCGCCGATATTGAGTCCTACGGGAGCGTGTACGCGCCGCAGCGCGTCGTCGCCGATCCCCTCCGCCTTCAGTTGATGGTAGATGAACTGCACCTTACGCTTCGACCCGAGCATGCCGATATAGGACGCTGGCGTGGTGATCGCCCAACGCACCGCTCGACCGTCGAGTTCGTGGCTGCGACCGGCGATGAAGATGAGCGAATTGCTCGGGGGTTTCAGGTTGACGAACGTCGCCTCGATGTCGCCGTCGTGGATGGCTAGCGCGTCCGGAAAACGCCGGGCGTTGGCGAATTCCGGGCGATCGTCGATGACGACGACGTCGATGCGCGCGAGCCTCGCCGCTTGCGCGGTGAGCGCGCCGACATGACCGGCGCCGAACAGATAGGCGACCGGCGCCGGCTGGATCGCCTCGACGAACACATTGAGGCTGCCGCCGCACACCATGCCGATGTCCATGCGCGGATTCTCGTGCATGTCGTAGGTAAGCAATTTCGGCTTGCCGCTGGCGAGCGCCTGCTTGGCCTCTTCGATGACCGCCGCTTCAGCGGCGCCGCCGCCGACCGTTCCGACGACGGTTCCGTCTTCGCGCAGCAGCAGTTTCGCCGTCGCCTGCGACGGCACCGAGCCGACCGAATTGACAATCGTGGCGAGCACGCAGCGCCGCCCTGCGCTGCGCTCGCGGACCAGTTCCTCAAATACGTCCATGGCGCCAAACTCCCCGGCTTCTATGTACGGCCTCAGGCCGCGAGCGGTACGCAGGCGCCCGGCTGGCAGACGTCGACGCATTGCGGGCTGTCGAAGCTGCCCTCGCATTCCTTGCATTTCTTCGGATCGATCTTGAACAGTTTGCCTTTGTGCGTGATCGCCTTGTTCGGACATTCGCCTTCGCAGGCGCCACACCCGGTGCACACATCGGCGAGAATCTGTAGAGCCATTTTCCTCTCCTTTAGGTCACGCGCGCTTTGCGGAAACTCAACGTTCCGTGCAGGACACGCAGGGATCGATGCTGTTGACGATGATGGCGATGTCGGCGATCTTGGCGCCCTCGAGCATGAAGGTGAGTGCGTCCCAATTGGGGAAGCTCGGCACCCGCCATTTCAGGCGCTCTGGCTGATCGGCTCCGTTGGTCTTCAGATAGTAGACGAGCTCACCGCGTGGCGCTTCGCATTTGCCCATGGCGCGGCCGGCCGGAATGTCGGGACGCTCGGACAAATGGATCGGCCCCTCAGGCAGATCGCGCAGCGTCTGGCGCAGCAGGTCTATGGACAATCCAATCTCGGTCAACCGGATCATTGCCCGCGACCAGACGTCGCCGTCAACCAGAGTCGGCGCGGTTACTTTGAGCTTGTCGTAGGCGGCATATGGGGCGGCGATCCGCACGTCGTAGGGCAGCCCGCTGGCGCGGGCGACCGGTCCGACGGTTGCGCAGGCGACCGCTTGTTCCTTTGTGAGTATGCCGACGCCCTTGGTGCGACGCAGCAGCGAGCGGTTGCGCTTGAAGGTCTCCGCCAGCACGTCGGCTTCGGGCGCGACCTTGTCGAGCGCGGCCCTGAGATAGGCGATCAACTCCGCGTCGAGATCATAACGCACGCCGCCTACGCACATCGCGCCGATATCCATGCGATTGCCGTACAGCGTTTCCTTGGCGTCCTGCATGATCTCGCGCACCTGCATCGCATGCATGAACAGCGTATCGTAGCCCGTCAGATGCGCGAGAATGCCGACATTGAAGAGATGCGAGGCGATGCGCTTGATTTCCGCGGCGACGACTCGCAAATAGGCGGCGCGCTCGGGGATCTCGATGCCCGCGATCTGCTCGCAAGCCATAACGAATGTCTCGGGATGGCTGTTGGAGCATAGCGCGCAGATGCGCTCGACCAGCACGACGTTCTGATAGATCGAGCGTTTCGTGGCGAGATATTCGACGCCGCGATGCACATGACCGGCGCGGATATCGACGTGGCGCACGGTCTCGCCTTCGACGTCGATGTGGAAATACATCGGCTCTTCGAGCGCGACGTGCAGCGGTCCGACCGGGATCGTGTAGGTCTTTCCGGGTTCCGCGTTCATGACGCGCCTCTCTTCGCCGCAATCACCCTGTCCCACAGCCCCTTGGTCGAGGCGGCGTTGACTAGTGTCGAATAGGGGATCAACCGTTCGAGCGCCGCCGTTTCGATGGACGGGTCGAGGAACAGCCGGCGCGGATCGGGATGCCCGCGCACCTGGATCGCATAGTTCTCCATCATCTCGCGCTCGGGCCAGTCGGCGGCGCGGAAATAGGGCGTCAGCGAGGGGACCGAGCCGCCCGCCGGCGCAAAGACGACGATGGTGAGGAAGTCGCCGCCGAGTACGAAATGATAGTCGATCTCATAGGACTTGCCGTCGATCGGCGTGCCGCCGAAAGTCTTGGGAATTTCCTTCTCCGGCGGCTCGCCCTCGCTCGGCTCCTCGGTTTCGTCTTCCTCTTCCGGCGCCGGCGGCTGCATGGCGGAGGCCATGGCGAGCCGCGCGCCGAGGTCGAGCAGCATCTTGCCGACCGAAAGCAGATCGTCGGTGGTGGCGAGACCGCACCACGCTGTGGTTGAGCCTTGTTTGGACTTCGTCGACGAATACTCGATCCCGCCTGCGGCCGCGGCGGCCAGTTTCGTCTCGATGTCGTCGGGGAGGCGGATCATGACGGTTTCCCCCGGGCTCTCAGGAACTTGTTTCGGCACTTCGGGCAGCGGCCGCGCAACTGCGCGAGTTCGTCGGCGCTGAGCGGCGGCCGCACTTTGCTGACGTTGGGCGCCGTGTCGAGACCTTTACCGCCGCAGTCCAAACAAACAATGTTCGGGATCAATCCGTGCTCTGCGACAGTGAATTTCTCCGCTTCGACATGGGCAAGACGCCATTCGTTGGTCGTGTAAACCGCTCTTGTCGGACAGTAGAATTCGCACGAGCCGCAAAACACGCAGGTGTCGTGCCAACAGTCGAACGCCAACCCGTCGCGCGTGCGGGAAAACCTTATCGCTCCGGAGGGGCACACCTTCTCGCACAGCAAACAACCTTCGCAGATGGCGGCGTCGAACGCGATGCGGCCGCGCAGCCGTTTGGGCGCCGGCGCCGGCGGCGCAAACGGGAAGGGATCGGTATAGGGCCCGTGGCGGAGATTGCGGACGAACAGAGTGAGAAAGTTCATGGCGGCCTCCTCACAACCGCTCGCGCCAGATGGCGATCGCCTTGGCGACGCCTTCCAGGATCGCCTGCGGTCGCGGCGGGCAGCCGGGCACGTTGACGTCGACCGGGAAATACTTGTCGATCGGCGCGCATATCGAATAGCTCTCGCGGAAGATGCCGCCGCTGATCGGGCAGACGCCGATCGCAACCGTGACTTTCGGATCGGGGATTTCCGCGAACACCCGTTGCGCGGGTCCGAGTACATGTATGGTCAACGGCCCGGTGATCAGCACGATGTCGGCGTGTCGCGGCGAGCCGCAGTATTGGCATCCGAGACGTTCGACGTCGTAACGCGGGATCAACGCCGTCGTCGCGCATTCGACGTCGCAACCGTTGCACGAGCCGCTGTTGATCCGATAGATCCACGGCGAGCGCGCAGCGAGGTCCTTCAATCTGTCCAGCACGGTCATGGCGCAACTCCGACCGTAAGATAGGCGGCGGCGACGACGCTCAGAGCGGCGAGCGCGAGCGGCCACTTGAGGAAGAACACGAAGGCCTGATCGATGCGCATGCGCCCCGTGCCGACCCGCAGCGCCGTGACGCCAATCAACATCAACGCCAGCATCTGGACGATCCAACCGACGAGCGCGATGAGCCCCGTAAACGGCAGCGGCATGAACAGCGCGACGCCGAGGCCGAGGACAACGACCGCCTTGATCGCTGACATCACCTTGAACAACGCGAGCGCCGGCCCCGAATACTCGAGCAACGGCCCTTCGAGTACTTCGGTCTCGGCCTCGGGGATATCGAACGGGACGATGCCGAGATTGGCGGGATAGAAGAAGGCGAAGGCGACGACCGCCGGCCACATCACCGGATCGAACAACAACGCGCCATGCGACTTCTGATAGGCGACGATGTCGACCAGCGAGAACGTCGGCGATGATCCACTCGCCATGCCGACGCGCAAGCCGACGGCGATCGCGATCAACACGATCGGACCTTCGTAGGCGATCATCATCGACATCTCGCGCGAGAAGCCGATCGCGCCGTAGGGCGAACTGGACGAAGAACCCGCGAGCATCAGCGCCACCCCGGGGATGGCGAGCAGATAGATGAGGACGATGAGATCGCCGGTCAGCGTCGCCGGCGCATAGACGCCGGAGATGGGAACGAGCAGAATCGCCAACAGCATCGCAGCGGCGCCGGTGAGCGGCGCAGCGAAGAACACGGTCTCGCAAGCCGCGTCCGGCGCCATCATGCGCTTGAAGCCGAGCTTGATCAGATCGAACAACGGCTGCGCGAGCGGCGGCCCGACGCGGCCCTGCAGCCGCGCGGCGACGCGCCGATCTGCGCCTTTCAGCGCGAGCCCGAACGCCAGAGCAAACAAGCCGCCGGGGAACAGCAGCGCGGCGATCAACAGGGGCAGAAGGTTTGACACATTCGCCTCCCTCAGGCCTTCTCGTCTTCGACCGCGCGCTCCGGCGCGAACAGGGCGCGGCGCAGCACCGCGTCGGGCGTCTCGTAAATCCGCGCCGAACCGCTCCGCATTTCTTCGCGGGTGACGTCATCAACGCCGCACAGATGCACGGGGCTGCGCACGACGCCGCGCTTGAAGCCGACCCAAAGCGCGGGGGCGAGCAGTGCGACCGCGAGCGCGGTCAGCGCCGCGAGTGTGAGTGGGCTCCAACCTTCCAGACCCGGCAACGGACCCATCCATGTCGCGGCGATCGGTTCGAAGCCGAGTTCGCCTTCGATGCGCGCGATCGGAACCAGCAGCAGCCCGGGGAACAGCCCGATGATCAGGCTGGCGCCAGTGAGAACGCCCATCGGGATCAGCATGGCGAGGGGCGCCTCTCGGGCCGCGAGCGCCTTGGCGGTCGGCGGTCCCATGAAGGCGGCGTGGGCGAACTTCATCACTGCGGCCAGCGTGAACAAGCTGGAAATCATCGCGGCAGCGCCAAGCGCCCAATGTCCCGATTGGAACGCCGCCATATAAATCAGCCATTTCGAGGCGAAGCCGTTGAGCGGAGGAACACCGGACAGCGAAAGTCCGCAGAACAGGAACACGCCGAAGGTGAACGGCATGCGCCGCCCGAGGCCGCCGAGTTGGTCGAGCGTCGTGGCGTGGTTGGCGAGCATCAACGCGCCGGCGACCAGGAACAGCGCGTCTTTCAGGAACATGTGATTGACAAAGTGCATCAAGCCGCCGGCGACGCCGAGCGAAGTGCCCAACGACACCGCCATCAACACATAGCCGAGCTGGCAGACGGTCGAGTAGATGAGCAGCAGCTTGACGCCGTTCTGAATCGCCGCCATCGCGCCGGCGTAGACGATGGTGATTCCGGCGATGACCGAGATCACATAGAGCAGCAGCGGCTGGCCATGGATCTCGCCACCAAGCTTGCCGAACAGAGTCGCGCCGCCGAACACCACAAACAGCTTCAGCACGCCCCACGGGCCGCTCTTCAGCAGCACCGCCGAGATGTAGCCGGAGACCGGCGTCGGCGCGAGCGCGGGGTGCATCTGATAGTCGATGCGCACCGGCAGCATCGCCGCTTTCATCACCAGACCGAGGAACACCAGTACGACGCCCGGCGCAACGGCCGCCGGCGGCAACGCGCGCAGGGCTTGTCCGATGTGGGAGAATTCGAACGTCCCTGCGCGCGCGCCCAACAACGCCAGCCCCAGGAACATGAAGCTCGCGCCAAAAGTATTGAACAGGAAATATTTGAACGCCTCGCGGCGCGCCGCTTTCGTTTCTTCGTGCGCAATCGCCGCCCACAAAGCCCAGGAGCTCATCAACTCCCAGAAGGCGAAGAAGCTGAAGATGTCCCTGGCCTGCGTCAAGCCAATGAGTCCGGCGACCATCACCGTGAAGGCGGCGAAGAACCGGCCCTGGGCGTGACTATGCGCGAGATAGGCCGTCGAGTGCAGCATGTTGAGCGCGCCGACGCCGGCAATCAGCAGCGCGAAGGCGAACGACAGCAAATCATAACGTCCGGGCTCGGCGATGACGCCGATCAGCGCCGCGATCAGCGTCACCACCGCGAGGCGGCCCGACCACACGGGCGAAGCCCGGCCCACCAGGAACACCACGACGGCGCCAACCATGGCGATCGTCGCGCCCGCCGGCCAGTTGGCAACGAGCCCCGGCAACGGTCCGCTCTCGATCGCGCCGCGCAGGGCCGTGAGGTCGCCGACCCGCGACACCAGTTCGAGCTGCCACCCCGGCGCGAAGCCGCCCAACAGGATCGCCGCCGCCAGCACAGCCATCGCCACGAGCATCGGCAACGGCGCTTCGCGCACGTCCGCCGCGCCCTCACTGGGATAGTAGAACAGCAGGCTGACGACGCGCGTGTAGTAGACGACGCCGACGATGCCGCCGGCGAGCAACAGCACGGCGACGGTCACATTACCGCTCATCGCCGCCGCATAGATCATCAGAAATTTGGAGACGAAGCCGGAGAACGGCGGCAGGCCCATGATCGCGAAACTCGCCAGCGCAAAGGCGCCCGCCGTGAACGGCATCACCCGGCCGAGCCCCGCCAAGTCTGCGAGTTGACGCTTGCCGCTGCGCAGAATCAGCGCGCCCGCCGCATAGAACAACAGGGTCTTCATGATCGCGTGATTGGTGACATGAAGCAGCGCGGCGTCGGTCGCCAGCGCCGTTCCCAGGCCGAGAATGGCCGCGATCTCGCCGATTTGCGCAATCGTCGAGAAGGCGAGCATGCGCTTCAGTTCGGTTTCGAACAGCGCCCGCAATTCGCCGTAGATCAGCGTCAAGCAACCGAGCACGACAACCAGCGTGCGCAGATCGAAGCCGCCGAGCGCGAAGCGCGACAGCGCGTTGGCGCCGATGACGACATAGAGCACCTTGACCGCGCCGAACACGCCCGCCTTGGTGAGCAGGCCCGACAGCGGCCCGGAGATCGACGACGGCGCTTCCGGATGCGCCAGCGGCAACCAGCTCTGCAACGGCACGAGGCCCATCTTGACCGCGAAAGCGGCGAGGAAACATAGCCCGATTACGGCGCCGAGCGTCGGCGGCAGCTCGCTGGCGGCGGCTGCGAGCGCGGAAAACTCGAACGACCCGACTTGCCCATGGACGAGCAGGATGCCGAGCAGCATCACGTAGGCGCCCGCCGCGCACATCAGGAAATAGACGAGACCGGCGCGCAACGCCTTCGCCGTCAGCTCATGGACAACCAGGAAATACGAGGTCCAGGTCATCAGCTCCCAGAACACGTAGAAATTGCCGAACTCATGTGCGGTGGTGAGGCCGATCAACGAGCCCGTCATCAGGAACGCGAAGAAATAGTAGCGGTTGGCGTTTTGGGCGCGCCCTATATATCCGAGCGAATAGACGATCATCAGCGCGGCGACGCCGGAAAACAGCAGCCCGAACAGCCGCGAGGTGGGATCGAGGCCGCCGTCGAAGGCGACGCCGGCGACCGTCGCCAGCGCCAGCAGCGCCGCGCCGACGTCGCGCGCGGCGGGGGAAACGCGACCCAGTCCGTACAAAGCGAAGGCGCCGACGTAAGGGATCAGCACCGGGAGGGTCCAGGGCGCGTCGAATTGCGGGACGCCTTCGGCGCTTGGCGAACCGGCGAGCCCGGCGGCGAATTCGAGGAACGGCGTCGGCCACAGGCTGATCAGCACCGTCAACGCGGCGAGCGCCCAGCTCGCGCGCACTGCGAGGCGCGGGGCTGGCGCGAGCGCAACTTCGCGCTCCGAGCGCTCCAGGCAGACGCGCTGGACGACGACCACGTAATAATAGGCGGCGACGACCGTCGCCAGCGTCGCCGCCAGCGCCGCGCCCCACATGCCATGCTCGATCGCCGCATAGAGGACTATGAATTTTGAGAACGAGCCCTTGAACGGCGACAGCCCCATCACCGAGAACACGCCGAATCCGAACAGCGTCGTCGTCAGCGGCGTGCGCCGGCCGCTGCCGGCGAGGTCGTCGAGCCGCATCGAGCCGGCGCGGGTTACGATCGTCCAGCCGGCGGCCAACACGAGGCCGCGCATGGCGATCTGGTAGCCCAGATGCATGAGCGCGCCGGTGTCGCCGGCCGCGCCGCCGACGCCGAAGCCGATCAGCACGTAACCGAGTTCGGCCACAGTGGAGATGACGAAGGTTCTGGCGAGATTGGGCAGGCTCAGCAGCGCGGCGATCTCGCCGACGACGAGAACTACAACGCCGATCCAAACCAGCGTCGGCGACGACGCAGCAAGCGATTCGAGCGGTAAGCGCCCCAGCATCGCGCGGTCCCTTCCTTGAACGGGCTTCTCGATCTCGGGGGAGAGCAGTATCTTCGATTCGCGCCGGCTTCTGTCGGCCAGCCGACACCTGGAGCGGAAAATTCGTCGCAGGATGGCGGACAGTAGGCTGCGTCGGCAATGTCGAGGCGACCAGTCCCTTCTCCCGCTTGCGGGAGAAGGTGGCGCGAAGCGCCGGATGAGGGGCGTCTTTCAAGGCTTTGCGTTGGTCGGTGCCCTCACCCCAACCCTCTCCCGCAATCGGGAGAGGGAGACAAAATCGCCGACGCAAGCGGCTGGACGTTCGAGGCGAGGCGCCGCCGATGCATGAGATGTCGATTGCTTACGCGTTATTGAAGATCGTCGAGGATCGCGCCCGCGACAACGGGATCGTCCGCGTCACGCTCGTGCGGGTGAAAGTCGGCCGGCTGCGCGCCCTCGAGTCGCGGCAATTGCGCGCGGCGTTCGAGGTGTTGGCCGACGGAAGCCTCGCCGCGGGCGCGACGCTCGACATCGACGAGACGCCGGCCAAGGCGCGATGCAAGCGTTGCGCGAATGAGTGGCGGCCCGTCGGGTTCCGCCTCGATTGCCCCGAATGCGGCGCCGCCGACGCGGAGATCATCGAAGGACGAGAACTGCATATCGAGTCGTTCGACGGCGAGCGCGAGCCGTAGCGGTCCTCGGGAACGTCTGGAAGCGCGAAGATCCCCTCTCCCCGCTTGCGGGGAGAGGGTTAGGGTGAGGGGCCGCCCGACGTAAAAACGAGAACTGCCTGCTTGGCAGACGTGAAAACTCGGGCCATCGAGTGTCGCGGCCCGCCCCTCACCCCAACCCTCTCCCCGCGAGCGGGGCGAGGGGGACGGAGAGCGCCGTGTCTCGCATACGGTTCATCCGAGATGTCTGCATACCGTAGGTCTCCCGTGGGGAGAGGGCTTCGCGAACGCAAGCGTTCGCTGGAGGGGCTGAAGGGCCTCGGGCCGCCAAGCCCAGCTTCCCGCCGCCCCGGCGCGCTGTGCCAGATTTGGTCGGCGACGGGCGATTTCAACGCTTTGACTGTCATCCCGTGGCCGCGCAAAGACCGCGGAGCGAAGCCGCGGCGCGTTTGCACGAAGGCGCGGGCGGCCACGTCGAGATGCGGGATTGCGTGTCCTGTCCCGGTAATCGAAGGGGACGTCGGATCGAGGCGGAGTCCGCTTCCGGAACTGGCCGATGGAAGTCATCAACTGATCATTAGCAAGCGGAGCTACCGCAGAGGACGAACGCCTGCTACGCTCCGACACGACCACCAAGGGGCCTTGAATGGACTTTTCTGCTCTTGAGACTTTTGCGGACACGCTCAAGACCAAATTCGCGCTCCCCGGTTCTGCATCTCCTGAAGATCAGTTAAAACCGGCAGTCGCTGATTTATTTAAAGCTTTCGGAGCGACCTACGGGCTAACTATAGAAACCCGCACCGAAACTCATCTGTCTGAATACAAGATACGACCAGACATTGCGATTTATGTCGATGGACTAATCTGCGGCTATATCGAATTGAAAGCCCCGAGCCTGGGCGCCGACCCCACGAAACTCAAGGGCGACCACAACAAGAAGCAGTGGGAAAAGCTCAAAGGCCTACCAAACCTGATCTATACCGACGGGCGAGATTGGGCGCTATACCGTACCGGGGAACGCCCGGACGGCCAGCCCGTCGTTCGCCTGCACGACGATCCGACGGAAAAGGGCAAGGCTGCCACGACAAAGGAAGATGCCGCGGGGCTTGATCGGCTATTCCGCGGTTTTCTCGGCTGGAAGCCAATAGTCCCGCACAATCCTTCTGGCCTTGCCAAATACCTCGCCCCTCTTAGCCGCTTCCTCCGGTCAGAGGTCGAAAATGCGCTCCTGCGATCCGACTCAGCGGTAACGCTTCTCGCCAACGAATGGAGGCAGTTCTTCTTCCCGGACGCCGACAATGCGAAGTTCGCGGATGCCTACGCCCAGACAGTGACCTATGCCATGCTATTGGCTCGCCTGTCTGGAGCGACCAAGCTCGATCCGGCAGAGGCCGCAAAGACGCTCGACAAAAATAACGGTCTTCTCGCCCGAACGCTGGAATTGCTCGGGCAGGCTGAAGCGCGCAAGGAACTCTCGGTCGGCTTCGAAACGTTGCAGCGCTCGCTTGAAGCGCTCGACCCGCACGACTTCCTGAAATCGAAGCCCGACCTCTGGCTCTACTTCTACGAGGATTTCCTTGCCGCCTACGATCCGAAGTTGCGCAAGGATTACGGGGTCTATTACACCCCGCGCGAGGTGGTGGAGTTTCAAGTGCGCCTCGTCAGCGAAGTACTTGAAAAGCGGTTCAAGAAGAAGCTTGGCTTCGCCGATGATGGGGTGGTGTTTCTTGACCCCGCGGTGGGCACGGGTACCTATCCTGTTGCGGCGATCAAGCACGGGCTTGAGAAGGTCGCCAACCGCTCAGGCAAGCCGGCCGTTCCTGCCCGGGCACGGCAGATGGCCGAGAACATGTACGGATTCGAGGTGCTGGTTGGGCCATATGCGGTTGCGCAGCTGCGGCTTACGCAAGCGTTGGAAGGTGCGATCAACGACGCGAAGGCGGCGGGCGAACCCGAAGAGAAACTGGGCAATCGGCTGAAAATCTATCTGGCCGACACTCTGGAAAGCCCTAATAGGGCACCGCCGGGCGGCCTTGACCTGACGCATAAGGCGCTGACGAATGAGCACGAGTCCGCGCGCAGGGTCAAGAACGGGGGCGAGATACTCGTCTGCCTGGGAAACCCGCCCTATGATCGTCAGACTATCGAGGAAGGCGATACTACTACCAAGCGCAAAGGCGGATGGGTGCGATTCGGCGATCAGGTGAAGGGCGCTGCGAAACAAGAGGAACAGGGCGAGCGCGCGATCTTCAAGGATTTCACGGAACCGGCGACGAAAGCCGGGGCGGGCGTTCACCTCAAGAATCTTTACAACGATTATGTGTATTTCTGGCGCTGGGCGCTTTGGCGTTTGTTCGAGCAGCAGACATGTGGCGGAATCGTCACCTTTATCACTGCGTCCAGCTATTTGGCAGGGCCGGGTTTCGTCGGGATGCGCGAGGTGATGCGGCGGACATTTGATGAACTCTGGATCATTGACCTCGGGGGCGACAACCTCGGCACCCGCAAGACTCAGAACGTGTTCAACATTCAAACCCCCGTCGTTATTGCCATCGGTGTCCGCTCACCGAAGCCGTCGCCAGATACGCCTGCGAAGGTGCGCTATGCCAAGATCGACAGCGCCACGCGGGAAGGCAAGTTAACTCGGTTAGAGGCCATAGCCGACTTCGGTGGTATCGACTGGCGCGAATGCCCCGACAATTGGCACAAGCCGTTCCTGCCGGTTGGAATGGGCGACTTCGCTGCTTGGCCGGAAATAGACTCGCTTTTCCCTCTTTCGCTAAATGGCGTCCAATTTAAGCGGCACTGGCCAATTGGTGAGACAACCGAAGTGCTGAAAGCTCGATGGAATCGCTTGGTTAACTCCAAGCCAACCGAGCGAAACAAGCTTTTTCGCGAGACCGGCGGATGGAAGATTACGAAAATTGTGAGGGACGAATTGCCAGGAAAGGGACAGCCTCTCATGAATCCCCTCATTTTCGCGGGACTCGAAAAAGCCCGAATTTGAGATTCTCCGCGTATCCGGATGGAGAATCAACCGGTTGGGGGATCGATGCGTGCGCCGAAGGAGCGATTTGAGCCTCTTGCAAAACCCCATTTTTGACAGCTCAAATCAGAATCGGGCCGTGAACGGATCGGACTCAAACGGCGAACCTTGTTCTATTTTGCAAGAGGCTCATTTGATTTCGTTCATGAATTCCTGAACCGGATATTGATCGACGACTTGCACGCCAAGCGCATCCTGTCTCTGGCCAATGGAACGCTCGGGGTGATGACCGGGGCGGCGCTTGCAGTTTCGTTGATC
>Ga0302320_10018051_pt1 | contig 14263 bp, 10 predicted proteins | sample Bog_T0_3_FD_202130 | JGI IMG/M metagenome (GOLD analysis project Ga0302320, IMG submission 202130) | Peat permafrost microbial communities from Stordalen Mire near Abisko, Sweden - Bog_T0_3 | ecosystem: Environmental > Terrestrial > Soil > Wetlands > Peat | place: Sweden: Abisko, Stordalen Mire...
TTGGGGTCTCGCGGCCAGATGATATCAGTGCTAGCATTTTTCTCACTCCGGAGGCTGTTTTGCGCGCAAGAAACACATCGAAAACGCATGTTTTTGCGCATATTTCGCACTAATAAGGGCTTAAATCTTGCTGTTTTGCACTATTTGTCACGCGTTTGCGTGCGCATATACGCGTATGCAAAAGTGTGACCTTGCGCAGCGTAGCGTACGCTCTTAACCGCACCCAAGGCGGCGTGCCAAACGGGCGGCGGCGCCGGCCTTGGGCGGCGCCGCAGAGCGCCTATCTGGCCATGGGAAATGCAGCCTAGTTTACGACCACAGTGAACGTTGCCGACACAGCCGACGAAGCTGCCGGGGTTCCCGTTCCGGATAGTGTGAAGGTGTAGGTTCCGGCCGTTGTTCCTGGCGTGGAGTTGGATGAACCGCCGCTGCTTCCAGAGCCTCCGCAACCTGCCAGTCCGCCCAGCGCGGCCATCAACACCAGCATGCCAACCAGCGACCGCCAACTGCGCCGCCGTGCCGGAATCCCCAGAAACAACAGCAACGCCAGGACGGCGCCGCCGCCCGCGCCTGCCCAACCGCCGCGCTTGCCATCGAGCCTGGGATAAACCAGCTCCGCAGTGCTGGGTGCGGTTGTGCTAACCGTGAAGGTCAGCGTCTGCGTCGAGGCGCCGGGCAAGGTAACCGGGTTTCCGGTTCCTCCGCCACTGCAAGCCGGCTCATACGTCACCGATGCGCCGCTCGGGGAGTTGGTCAGCGAACAGACAACCGTAACCGTTCCCGCATAGCCGCCCACCGCCGCCACCGTTACAGTGGAAGTGGCGCTTGCCCCCGGCGCGATGGCGGCGGGTATCGTTGGCGTAAGGCTGAATGTCGATAGCGCCGTCACCGTCACCACGCCGGTGGAGGGTGCGTGTGTGGCATCGCCCGAGTAGGCGGCCACAAGGGAATGCGAACCACCTGCGGAGAAGCTTGTTGAGTAAGTGTATGAGCCGGCCACAAGCGTTTCTGAAACCGGGGTGCCGGCGTCCACGGTCACCGATACGGTGCCAGTGGGAACGGTTGCGCCCGTCGTGGAAGCAACCGCGATCGTGAAGTCATCCGAGACGTTCACCGACGGCGAGGTATTCGCTGCGGCGATCGTAGTTGTGGTGTTGATGGGGCATGGAGCTACTCCCGCATTGGCCGGCCAGGCACAGGCCAGGTTGTAGAGGTCGACGGTTCCCAGGCCGGTTACCTGGTCGTATCCCACTCCGGCGGAAAATCCAATGTCTCCGCTGCAATCGGACGTGCCGGCGGTGCAATCGTTGCTGCCGCTGGTAATGTCGTGAAAGGCCGATGCATACGTGGTGCTGTTGGCGGCCAGCGTGTAGAGAGTCGGATTCGCAAGCCCCAGGCCCTTGGAGTTCTGCTGCTGATCGATAAGCGCCAGCATGGCGGAAAAAACGGGCGCCGCCATGCTGGTTCCACCTACGACGGTCAGCAGGCCGCCGGCACCGTCGCGAAAGCCGTCGGTGCAACTGGCGGCCTGACCCGTCTGCCAAAAACTCGAATCGCTGGTGCAGAACAGGTAGCCGGGAGCTTCGGGAGAGGCATTCAGAGCCACGTCGGGAACGTCGCGCTGGCCATCGTCTGGAATGCCGGGTACTCCCGTTTGCCAGGAGGGCTTGCTGAACAGCGTACTTGCGCCTCCGCCGCTCGAACTCAAGCAGTCTTTCTGGCCGCAACCGGAAGCGTCTTCGTTCCAGGCTACCTCCGGCAAATACTGGAGAGCTGAATTGACGATGTCGGAGCTGCCTTTGGCATCCCAATAGTCTTCCCCGGCCGTCAAATAGGCCGTATTGGTCGTCGAAACCTGGGTCCCGCCCATCCCGGTCACGTATGGGCTGCTGGCGGGATAATCGACGGCGAGAGCCTCCTGCTGCTCGGTACTCAAGCCGGCGGTATTGAAGCAGTCGGTCGAGCCGTCGTCTCCCGAAGCGGCCACCAGGGTCTGTCCCTGCGCGGCGGCTTGCTGAAAGGCCGCTTCCATGGTCGGTTCTACTTGCTTTCCGCTTCCCAGCGGGCTGGTGGGGAGATCGGCCTCGCACTCGCCGTAGCTGCTGCTGATAATGGGAGCAAGGTTCTGGTCGATGGCATACACCATGGCGTCGAATGCGCCGTAGTTGCCGCTGGCGCCGGTGTACACAAAGTCGATGGTGGCGCCGGGGGCGATGGCGCCCGACCATTCAAGGTCAAGATCACCCTCAGCCTCGTCTCCATTCGCTTGCACAGTGGGACTGCCGGTGCCGGGCATCAGGATCAGGTTAGGCGCCTTCACAGCCAGACCCGCGGCATTCTGAAAATTCTGAATGTCGCTGGCTACGATCGACGATTGCCCGACGATTGCAATCGTCTGGCCCGAACCTTTGAAACCGGCGCTGTATTGGCGGTCAATGTCGTATACCGTGGCTATGTCGCCGGGAGCAAAATAGACATTGCCGGAGACGTTCGAAGTGAAGTCGGGGCGGGCAGATGCGGCCGATATGGCGTGCGAATGGGGGCGGAAGTCGTCGAGATTGCGGATGCCCAGCACCGTGGGCGCAATCGCCGCCGGCAGGCTCAAACCACTGGAGGCTGCGAAATGGCGCGCGCCGCCGACGGTGTAGTAGTGCATCTGGGTGCGGAACGCGGACTCCACTTGGCCGGCAGTACCGGAGAAGCGAATCGCATTTCGGCTACGGGTTACCGAGTCGACGGAAAAACCCTGCTCCCGCAGCCAGCCTTCGACCTTGATGAGATCGACGTCAGCCATTCCGAAGCGGGCGGCAAACTGTTCGGGCGTCAGCCATTGATGATAGAGCTCCGATGCCGGGTCGCGTTGCGCTTGAAGCAGGGCTTCCAGATCGGCCTGTTGATCGGCGGAGCGGTTAAAGAAGATGCTGATGCCGTTCAGCCTGGTATCCGGGGGAACGCGGCCTGCGTCGTGCTGCGGCTGCGCCAGCGGATGCAGCGAGCCTGCAAGGACTGTGATTTCGGAATTGGCGACGGCGGATTGAATACGCGAAACCGGCGATTGCGCCACAATTTGCGGGCTCAGCAAGGCCGCGGCCAGCGAGCAGGCGGCAATTCCGCAGCAAATCAAACTACGGTTGGGATACTGCCTCTGAAGGGGAAGTGCACTCGTCATGATGTTTACCATCCTAAAGGGGTGGAATGGTTGAAAGGGGAGGAGTTTCAAAGCCCTCGTCTGCTTTGTTGGATGCGTTCCAGAGACCAAAGCGCCAAGGACTGAAGCAGAGGGAAAAGGAAAGAACTGCAAGGAAATCCACGCCGATTTTATTGGGTGTCCGGGGTTGGCCCCGATACACAGCGCAGACCTCTGGGCTGGATAGACACTCGAATGGCAGAAAAGTCGCGCCGCAATCCCGATTGTCTCGCCGGCCCTTTTGTTGGCACTGAGCAGAGTTGCACAGCCGGCCTCATCGCCCGGCAGGGTTTCAAAGCCGGAAGAATACGCCAATCATGGGCTCCGACGTGTGTGTAAATGCGCCTGTGGACGTGAAGAGGTTTACCAGGTTGGGCGCCTTGTACAGGTTTCCGCGGAACTGGAAACGAAGGCCCAGGTGGGGAAGCAAACTCCAATCCAACCCGGCGCCGTAGACAAACACGGGCTTGGTGCTGGTGCTGGTGGTGTTGCTTTCGCTGGTAGTGGAATTACTTTGGCTTCCGGCGGGCACATCGAAGAGAATGCCGCCGCCGGCCAGAGCAAATGGCCTGAAGCCTGAAACCTTCACCGATGCCAACCAGTCGGCGGTCAGCTCATGCGCATTCGCTGAGACAGTTGCAAACGTAGTTGGACAGGGGGCAAGCGAGACCGGGCACGCGGCCGGGGCTGCGGTATAAACCTCGTTGGCCCGGTTATAGGAATAGGTGCCCTCATAGCCGATGAACGGATTGGAGATGTGGCGCACCTCAAGCAGCGCACCGGCGGAGTTGGCCGGGCTCTGGACTGTCCCATTGCCGTTTGTGGTCCCGTTGAACGCTCCGTAGAGGCTTCCCGCAACATCCGTTTGCGCAAAGGCTGCCTTGTTGCCGATTGCGGCCACGCCGGCCGCGCCAAGCAGCAAAAGAATTCTCAACGTCCATTTCGATCCCATGGTGGTCTCCATTTCCTTCCGTTGCGTTGCTTAAGGTTATTAAACCCCACAATCTCAACTTCTGCCAGTATGGATGCGCCGAATGCGGTTTTGGTGAGCAGCCGTGCGATTCCGGGTTATTCTGACATAACACTTATGAAACGACGGATCTTACTCCCCGTCCTGGCTGCCGCTATCGGCGCCGCGTTTTCGATCCCCGTTACCTCCGCCGCCCAGGAAGGCACGAAGAACGTGATTCCCTACCTCGACGAGCAACCGGTTCGCGCCAGCCATGGGATGGTTGTGAGCGTCCACCACCTTGCCTCTGACGCCGGGCTTGAGGTTCTGCGCGAGGGCGGCAACGCCGTCGACGCTGCCGTGGCAACCGGTTTTGCTCTCGCCGTTGCGCACCCTGCCGCGGGCAATCTGGGCGGCGGCGGGTTCTTACTTTTGCGTACCCAAAACGGTTTCTCCACCTTCATAGACTTCCGCGAGAAAGCCCCGCTGGCCGCCACCGAAACCATGTATCAGGATGCAAGCGGCCACGTACTTCCAGAAACCAGCCTGCTCTCCAGCGTCATCGGCTATCGTTCCATCGCCACACCCGGTTCCGTTGCCGGCCTGGTGTACGCCGAGCGCAAATACGGCAAGCTCGGCCTCAACCGCGTTATGGACCCAGCCATCAAGCTGGCAAAAGAAGGCTTCGTACTCACCGCCGAGGAAGCCAAGGAGCTCACCGACCCGGATCTGGCCCAATTCCCCGACTCCAAACGCATCTTTCAGCGCGACGGCAACCTGTATAAGGAAGGCGAGGTCTTTGCGCAACCGGAGTTGGCCGTCACTTTGCAACGCATCGCGGCCGATCCTGACAGCTTCTACCATGGCGCCATTGCACACGAGCTTATCGACGAACTTCACAAGGGCGGCGCGCTGCTGACCCTGGACGATCTGGCTCAGTACACCGTGGTCGAACGAACACCGATCACCGGCAGTTTCCATAACTACACGGTCATCAGCGCTCCGCCGCCATCTTCCGGCGGCATTGTGCTTGTGAGCGCCCTCAACATTCTTGAGGGTTTCGACCTTGCAAAGCTTGGCGACCGCACCCCCGCCTCCATGCATCTGATCGCCGAAGCCTACCGCCGCGCTTACATGGACCGGGCCGATTATCTGGGCGATCCGGACTACAACAGCATTCCCGTTGCCCAACTCACATCCAAGGACTATGCAAAGGCCTGGCGCGCCGGAATCCAGCTCATGTCGACCACTGCCAGCGCCGCGCTCGTCCGTCCGAATGGCTTTCTGCCACCCGCGCCCACCACCGCCGGCCGCCGCAAGCCTGAGTCGCACGACACAACGCACTACTCGGTTGTCGATAGCGAAGGGAACGCCGTCTCCGTGACCACCACGCTGAACGACTCATTCGGCTCGCACGTTACCGCCGGTTCGCTGGGTTTTCTGCTCAACGACGAGATGGACGACTTTGCCGCCAAACTCGGCGTTCCGAACATCTACGGCCTGATTCAGGGGCCGGCCAATGCCATTGCTCCGGGCAAGCGCCCCTTGAGTTCCATGACTCCCACCATCGTTCTTGAGGACGGTAAACTCCGCTTTGTGCTGGGATCGCCCGGCGGCGCGCGCATCATCACCACTGTTGCCAACATCTTTCTTTCGGCGGCTGAGAGCGGCCTCAACATTCAGCAGGCCGTCGACGCTCCGCGCTTCCACCACCAGTACCTTCCCGACAAGCTGTACCTGGAGCCGGGCTTCAGCCACGAGACCATTGCCGGACTTCGCGCGCTGGGCTACGAGGTCCAGGTAGCAGAAGGCCATTGGTCCAACGGCGAGTGCATCTCCATCTACCCCAAAACCGGGGAACTCACCGCCGGCCAGGACCACCGCAGCCATTATGGGAAGGCCGCCGGCTATTGATTTTGTGGAATTAGACGGTTCCGGCTCACGAAATCGTCCATTTGTGAGCAAAATGAGACAACTTTTGTGCTCCGGTTGCCGCAGACTGCACTTGGGCGCGAACGCCAATGTGCGCGCAGGTTGTGTGCATGGCGACAGAGATGGAGACTCGATTCTCCGTTCCGCATTGTTCATGGTGCATTGAGACAGGCTTCGCCGCGAAATACCGGTTCTTCCCGGGAAATTCCGTAGAGTCTGCCTATTCCTACCATTTTCGTCCTTCTCCAGTCACACGCGTTTGCTGAGCAAGTCTGCCCCCCTGAGATCGCGGGCTTGCTCAGTTACCCCCGTCTTACGGGGTAAATAGCTGGTCTGAAATTTCTTACCATGGTTCCCATCGATTCCCGCGGCGCCCTTTCCGCGCGGCACAAAGGTCTCCGCTGCGGAGGGTTCCATCGGCCACACGCCACTTCATTCCGTGCGATCGAAAACGTGATAAGCGTCACGGCAGCCTATGAGAAAATCGATTTTCTCACAGTATCGGTGCAGAATTGGCCTTGTGGTCCTTCCATCTTGCCAGACAGCGGCGTACATTTTTCTTAGTGCAACCGCTTGAGTATTCATTCTCAGAACGCTCAGTTGATTCATTGAACGGAAATCCATCCGCTTTGCACCCGGGCCATGATACTAACCTTCACCTCACCGGGGCCGTCGAGATTCTTGCCTCGGATCTCCGGGAGCGTCAGTTGCAATTGAGCAACACCATTTCCCAGTCGTGTGTTGTCGGGATGCAGGCCTGCATTCCGTAAAGGCATGCAAGCCTGCACCCCAAAGCTCATTGCCGTAGTTTGGCTGAGTTCTGCCTGACGAACAGGATTAACCCCTGGGACGACTGCCGACGGTACAAGACTCCATCCTCAGGAGTTCGGCGCCCCGCTGTTTCATAGTTCGTGCAGTTGATGGGGCGACGGATTGACCGCGTTGTGGCCGAAGGCGTCACAGCGCCCCCCGCTACCTGCACCTGGATGGTTTTGGTCACGGTGAGCCCGTCGCCGGTTGCCGTTATCGAGATGAAGTACGTTCCCGGCATGACGGTCGTATCCGGCGCGCCCTCACTGCCGATGCCCGCCGTGACGGTGAGCGTGGAAGAGCCGGTTCCGGCCGCGCTCAGCGCAACCGAGCTGTTGCTCCAGGAAGCGGAAAGGAAGGCCGGCAGGCCGCTGACGCTGAGGGTGACCGGCCCGATGAAGGAGGTGCCGGCGAGCGCAACGATCTGGCTGGCCGTGCTTTCAGCGGTGCCGATCGCTCCAATCGGGTTTACAACGCTCATGCTGGCGGATGAAGGCATAATCGACAACGTGGGAGAAGCCCCTTGGGCCTGTTGAACCTGCAATGAAAGGGGCTCGCTGGCTGTAAGGCCGTCACCCGTTGCCGTCACGGTTATACCGGCAGTCCCAGCCGCTGCTGTGGGTGCGGCGCTCAGGGTGAGCGTCTCGTTGCTTTTTGCCGATCCCGAATCCCCGAGAATGGAATTCGCGGACCACGCCGCTGTCACTCCGTTCGGTAGCCCCGAAACGCTCAGACTGATGGCTCCGCTGAACGACCCGCCGGTGGAGACTGCGAGGCTCGCAGTTCCGGCCGATGATGAACTTACTGAAACCGAGTTCGCCGATGAGGTCAGCGTCAACGTGGGCGGCTGGGTCACAGTCAGCGCAAAAGTAAGCGTCTGCGTCCCCGAGGCATCCGAGCCTGTAATCGAGATGGCCTGCGCGCCCGTGGTCGCGGACGATGCAACCGAGAGGGTGACTGTCGCCGGAGTCCCCGGCGTAATGGATGCCGGGCTTATATTTGCCGTCACCCCGGCGGGCGTTTTAGCCGTCAGAACAACCGCGTTCTTCCCGGCTCCGCTTTCCGTTATGCTCACGGTGAAGGTGGCCGCCTTGCCCGCCAGCGCCGTTCCGCTGGTGGCAGAGGGAGTCATCGCGAAGTCGGCGCTCTGCGGGCCACCGGTTGCAGGTCCCCACTGGTCCACCAGCACTGCTCCATCCACCGACCCCAGCCCGGTGGCCAGGTTATATTCGCCACCGCTGGCCGTGAATCCTGTCACCCCCGGGACGTTGTTGTTTCCCGACGGCGTGGGGTGAAATGGATTGTGCGCGGCACTCAGCAGCGGATACAAGCCCATGTTGGCGTTCCCCTGGCCCACGCCTTTCTTCGCATCCACAACCAGCGCCATTACGCCCGCAAACGAAGGCGCAGCCGCGGAAGTGCCCGAGATGATCCAGTACGAGCCGTTTTCATAAAGGATGAACCCATCATGCCCAGCCGCAGCCATCGCCACGTCGGGCACCGAGCGCATTCCCGAATCTGAGCCGGTCACTCCCTTTTGCCAGGATGGCTGCGGGTAAACCACGCTCGTGCCGCCGCCCGTTGACCACAGCCCCGAACCTCCGTCCAACGCGCTTTCGTTCCACACCTCCTCAGGTATGTAACTCAACGCCGACCCATCGCTCGTGGTATTGGTTGCCGACCAGTACTCCGCGGAGTCACTTCCCTCATTGAACTCGGTGCCGCCCACGCAGGTGGAATAGGGCGAACTGCACAGCCCATTCACCGCCAGCCCGGACCCGGTCGAGTCGCCGCCTGAATCGCATCCCGCCGCGCCTGCGTCGCCCGCCGCCACCAACACACTCATTCCCTGGCTTGCAGCTTGTTCCCACAAGCCGTTATAAAAGGCCAGCTCCGTTGAGCCCATATGCTGCTCGCAAGTGCCGTAGCTCACGCTCACGACCGGCGCAGTAGTGTGGTTCACAATGAACTGCGCCGACAGGTCAACTCCGTCCGTCGCCCCGGTGGATTCCCCCACCACAAGCTTCACCGCCGCAGCCGGCGCAACGGCGCCGCTCCACTCCACGTCCAGCGTCGACTCGTCCTGATCCCCCGCGACCAGGCCCGGGTTCGCCGACACCAATAGGATCGAAGGATTATTCGCGGGCAAGCCAGCCGCCGTCCGAAACGCAGTTACGTCGCTTACGTTGATGTTGCTTCGACCCACGATCGCGATCGAAGTTCCGACCCCGGTCGTCCCACCGGTGTAAAGCGGGTTCAGGTCGTAGATGGTCGAGTAATCGGCCGGCATCAGGTAGTGCGTGCTTCCGCTGGAATAAAGTGGCTTCACTTCCCCTTGCCGCTCTTGCCCGGCGAGACGAATCGGCCGGTGGTTGTCCCTGGAGTTGGTGAGCATCTTGCGCTCGGCAATCTCCGAGGTGCGCCGGAAGTCGTTGAGCGTAACCACCCCGCCCACAATCCCTTCGAGCGCGGCAGGAATCTGCGGCTCCTCTGAATTTGCAAGGTGGCTCACACCGTCCACCAGGTAGCGGTGAATCGCAGTATGAAACGTCTCCTCCACGGCCGCCGCCGTCCCCGAGAATGCAATGAGCCGGTTGCTGGCGGCAATCTCCTGGATTTGCAATCCATGCCCTTGAAGCCACGCTGAGATTTGCGCCAAATCCTGCGCACTCAAGCCAAACCGCGCGCCATATTCCTGCGGCGTAAGCCAACGCTGGTAAAGCGGGGAAGCCGGATCGTGCTGCGCATCCACCAGCGCATCCAGTTCCGCCTGCTGCGCCGCCGAGGGTTCCAGTTCCAGCACCATCCAATCCAGTTGCGTTTCAGGATTCGCTTCACCCTGGTCAAACTCGGCCCGCGCTAGCGGAGGTAAATTTCCGGTGAGAGTTACAGCCTGCGCATCGTCAATGGGAGTTACGATTCGGCTCGAACCCGGCGTCTGGCGAATGGGCGCCTGCCCCATTGCAACCAGAGCCCATGCGCACAGCGTGAGGGCGAACAAAAGTGAACAACCTCTAACACGAACGGGCATGTCCGGCCTCTCAAGCCGTAGAAGTACGCTCAAGAAAGGGGGATTGCAGCCCGCAATCTTTGCGTCTTCTCACCCATCGGCGCAGATACTCCGCCCCTGAGAAGAAGCACCTAAGTTGTTTGTGAATTGGAGTTACGAGTGTACTTAGAATAAACTAACTTGGACGCAGCAAAAGCGGCGTCATCCAACTAACTGACCAACTTCCTTTACGTTCTCGATTGTGCGGCGCGGCTCACCTTCACGCGCCGCCTTGGATCGCCGTCGCAGGCTGGCGATGTCCTCTAAAGGGAAGCCAAATGAAAGCAAGCCGTCGTGTCCACAATCGGCACTGTCAGAGAACACCCAACAGATAACAGATCAGCAGAATCACCAGGATTGAGCCGAGCCCTATGCCGCCGCCTCCGCCATAGCCCCATCGGCGGTAGCCGTAGTAACCTCCGCCCCCGCCGAACAGCAGCACCAGAACAATAATGAGCACGATCAGTCCCATGTCAGATCTCCTTCACTCGAGGTCTCAACCCCGGAGTTATGCCGCCAGCTTCATGCTGCCGGATATTTTGCTTCGACGATGTTATCGAAGGCCGCGTGGCCCTAAGCTTCGATGGCCAGCGGAGTTTCCTTCGTAATCTCTTCCAGGTACTTGACCGCTTCCGCCGAAGCGCCCAGAGCTGTCTTGGCCAACTCTTGCGCCCATGCGTGATCTCCCGTGCTGTGCGAGTAAGCAGCCGCCGTGTGCGCATAGGCCGCTCTGCTATGGAGTTGCGCTATAACTGCATCCTTGGTCTCTGCCATCGCCTTCTCTCGTCTTCCGCAAGCCCCCGAGGCTTGTCGAGAATGCTCGCGACTCTTGTAATTGGAGTTTCCCATTCGGCTGGCAAAGGACGCTGAGCAATCGGATACACAGAAGGGTTGGGTAAGATGACGGGTGCCCGCTCGTGGTTGGCGTGTGGTTCAATAGCAAGCTATGTATCGGGGCACGATTTTAATCGTGCCGAAAAGCGCCGGAATAACGCGTAGTTTTAGCCCCTGTGCGATGACTTCTGAGCTGCTGCGGCCATCCTTGAGACCCGCTCTAGCAAATCCGCGGTAACTGCTCGCCAATCTGAATGGGAATCACCCGATTGGCGCCCATCGCCGTCCGCGCCACCAGCATCCGCGGATGCTCGGCAGTAACTCGCCCAATACGCGCCGCATCGCGGCCCAGCGGATGCGCGCGCAGCACGGCAAGCACCAACTCCGCAGCTTCAGGCGCGACAAAGAACACCGCCTTGCCCTCGTTGGCCACGTAGACCGGGTCAAGGCCCAGCAGTTCGCAGGCCGACTGCACTTCAGGCCGCACTGGCAGGCTCTGTTCGTCAATCGCTATGCCCACGCCCGAGGCCAGCGCAATCTCATTCAGCGTGGAGGCGAGTCCGCCTCGCGTGGGGTCGCGCATGGCATGCACCGCTTCGCCGGCAGCCGTCAGCACCTCGGCAATCATCCCATTCAGCGCCGCGCAATCCGATCGAATCTGGCTTTCAAACTCCAACCCCTCGCGAACGCTCATAATCGCCATGCCGTGGTCGCCAATGGTCCCCGAAATCAGAATCGCATCGCCTGGCCGCGCCCGTTGCGGACCAACATGAATCCCTGCCCGCAGCACGCCGATGCCGGCCGTATTGATGTAGCAGCCGTCGCCGTGTCCCCGTTCCACGACCTTGGTGTCGCCGGTAACAATCTGCACGCCGGCAGTCGCGGCAGCCTTCGCCATGGTCTCCACAATCGCCGCCAACTGCGCCAGCGGAAATCCCTCTTCCAGAATGAAGCTGGCGCTGAGAAACTTCGGCTCCGCGCCTGAAACGGCCAAGTCGTTCACCGTGCCGTTGACCGCCAGCTCGCCGATCGATCCGCCGGGGAAAAACAGCGGCTGAACGACGAACGAGTCAGTGCTCATTGCCAGGCGGCCGGCAGGCAGGTCGAGCACAGCCGCATCGCCCAGGTTTTCGAGCGCGGCATTACGGAACGCGGGCAGAAACAGGTGCTCCACCAGCTCGTTGCCCAACTTGCCGCCGCCCCCGTGGCCCATCACGATGGACGGATAATCGGCCAAGGGCAGCGGGCAGGACCAGCCCGAAAAATCCGGCGCGCTCTTCTCTTCGATTCCGTTCACCAAGTCTCCAATCCCGGGCAAGATCCACTGACAACTGTTCGCTAACCACTAACCACTGTCGCAGCTAGCTCCTCCGCCGAAATAAACCGCCCATAGTTGTAATAAGCCGCGCAGGCTCCTTCGCTTGAAACCATGGTCGCTCCCAGCGGATGCCGCGGCGTGCATTCCTTGCCGAACGCGCCACACTCCGCCGGCTTGATGGCCCCGCGCAGCACGTCTCCGGCCCGGCAAAGCGGCGACTCCTGGGTATGAATCCCAGAAATTTGAAAGCGCTCTTCCGCGTCGAATTCTCGATAAGCCGCGCTGAGCCGCCAGCCGCTTTTGGGGATGACGCCGATGCCCCGCCAGGCCCGGTCAGTGACTTCGAAAACCTCGGCCAGCAGCTTTTGCGCCGGCTGGTTTCCCTCGAATCGCACGATGCGCTCGTAAGCGTTCTCCACCTCGTGCCAGCCGGCCTCCAGTTGCACCACCGCGCGGCGAATCCCATCCAGCAAGTCAAGTGGCTCGAACCCCGTAACCACAAGCGGAACCCCATACTTCTCGGCAATCGGCGGATACTCCCAGTACCCCATCACGCTGCACACGTGCCCGGCCAGCAGAAACGCCTGCACCTTGTTTCCAGGCGACGACATAATGGCCGCGATGGCCGGCGGCACCAGGACATGCGACACGAGCACCGAAAAATTCTTCAAGCCGCGCCGCTTGGCAACATGCACGCTCATCGCGTTGGCCGGGGCCGTGGTCTCAAACCCCACGCCGAAGAACACCACCTGCTTGTCCAGATTTTTCGCCGCCAGTTCCACCGCATCCAGCGGCGAATACACCACTCGAACATCGCCGCCCGCGCCCTTGATCTGGAACAGATCGGCATCGGTCCCCGGCACCCGCAGCATGTCGCCAAACGAGCAGAAGATCACGCCCGGCTGCGCGGCAATCGCCAGCGCCTTGTCAATCAGTTCCAGCGGAGTAACGCACACCGGGCAGCCGGGGCCGTGAATCATCTCGATGCCGGCGGGAAGCATCTGGTCGATCCCGTTCTTGATGATGGAGTGCGTTTGCCCGCCGCAGACCTCCATGATCTTCCAGGGGCGCGTGGTGATCGAGTGGATTTCGCGAGCCATGCGCTGGGCAATTTCGCCGTTCCGGAACTCGGTCAGGTATTTCACTGGGTGGAGCAACTCCCATCGGGACAAGCCGATTGGGTCGCGCCCGCGGCTCGGGCAAACGCCTCTTTCTCGGTGCCAAGTTCCTCGTCCAGAATCCCCATTTTGCGGAATTCGGCAAGCGTCTGCTCCGCCGTCTCCTCATCGATCTTCGAAAGCGCAAACCCCACGTGGACAATGGTGTAGTCGCCGACCTCGACCTCGGGCACGTAGTCCAGGCAAACCCGTTTGACCACGCCGCCAAAGTTCACCCGCCCCACGCGAAGCCCGTTCTCCGTGGTAATCGTTTCGACTTTTCCTGGAATCGCTAAACACATGGTGACTACCTTATACCCTCAAGGGCAACCGAACAGTGTGATCTAAATCACCAGAAGCGGGTTTGCCACGCGAAACTCGCGGGAGGGCCTCAATGATCGCGCATCCAACGCCTGAACCACAGATCCAGAGCTGCGATTGCAAAAAGCACAAGAGCTGCTGCGACAACTTTGAGCGAGTGCGTTATCCAGGTTTCCTGCCGTTGAAGTGGTTGCACCGCGTCAATCAGGAAAAGCAGGTAGTGGTCTCCCCGGCTCAATTTATCCACCGCCTGGTCCCATGACGCTTGATCCGACTCCTCCCGAGCCTGGATTTTGCCGACAAGCGCGCCAATCTTCTGTTCGTATTCGCCCTGTTCGTAGTCCCGGTCAAACTGCAAGCTGATGGCCTTCATATCCGGAAGCGTCCACCCGATTTCAGTGAAGTAAAGCATTTTCCGTTCCACTTCCGTCAGCGGGGTGCCCTCCCGCTCAGCCTCCGCGGCAATCTTGCCAGCCAGATATTCCTTCGATTCACGAATCGTCCTGAAGCGCCTAGCACCAGGGGTCGCCGAACCAGCTTCAGTAATCCCAGTCAGTTCTCCTGCAGAATTTCCGCGCCGTTGTCTCTCTGCTGAGACTGACCCTCTGCCTACTGTGCGCAGATAGAGCCAAACGACGGGCCAAAACATCGCCCAAAGGATGTAAGCAGTAGCCTTTTTGCCTTGTGCATCGTCATCGACCGAGAA
>Ga0302320_10018053_pt1 | contig 14262 bp, 10 predicted proteins | sample Bog_T0_3_FD_202130 | JGI IMG/M metagenome (GOLD analysis project Ga0302320, IMG submission 202130) | Peat permafrost microbial communities from Stordalen Mire near Abisko, Sweden - Bog_T0_3 | ecosystem: Environmental > Terrestrial > Soil > Wetlands > Peat | place: Sweden: Abisko, Stordalen Mire...
AAACTGGACATGGATGCCAAGCGGTTCTGGACCGGCGTCCACCCGCCACTCGATCCGTCTCCCATGCGCCGAGGCGGCGATCCGCAGATTTTCCAGCAACATGCCGACGGCGAGTATATTCGGCTCATCGTTGCGATAATGGTAGACGTTTTTCGCGTCCGGCGGCGCCTTGCGTATCAGGATGGCCTGTTGCCCCAGCTTCTCAAAGCTCCAGGGCTGCTCGTTATCGCCGCTCGGCGCCCAACGCGAGGCATGAAGAATCTCGTCGATCGCATCCTCCGGTCGAAACGTCGAAATCGGCGGTGGTTGCTTAAGCATGCTGGCAATGATGCGGGGACCAAAGAGCTTAAGTTTCAGACGCTGCACCGGCCCGTTGAGCCCCCAACGCAGCCTTGTCGTTGAGAGAACACCGCGATAGGCATCATAGTGGTGGCTCCATGGGGCCGGTTTAACATCACCTCTGCGCAGCAACAATTTGAGCGCCATGATACCGGCAACGCCGGCGCAGAGTTGACAGGCCGCGCCCGTCGATGGAGCGGTCTTCTTCTCAAGGTTCAACCGATCTCTATCAACGAGATAAGTCGGGTGGAGAGGTTTCGGCACCAGCCCGAGCAAAAAGCGGAGTTGCTGTTCCTGAGCGGATCGGCCCTCCATTCTGAAATATTGCTCGAAGCTCATTCCGCTTGGCGTGAAGGCCAGCAGGCTTGTGCCCATGCCGATCGGCCCGGCGGTGATTGTCGGAATGCCAAGTTCATGGCAGCGTGAGAAGACTTTTCGACGAACGTCGAGGACAAAAAAATCAAGCCCGTCAACGAATAGGTCCACGCCCGATAAAAACCGATCCAGATTCTCGTCGGTTACGCCTTCGTCGAAGCGCTCGATCCTCAGTTCTGGATTGACCGCCAGAGCCATCTCTTCCATTACCACGGCCTTTGCTCGGCCGATCGTGTCGACGTTCGCGCCAATCTGACGGTTGAAGTTGGCCAGAGAGAAACGATCAAAATCGGCGATGTGAAAGGCGCCAATCCCGAGCCGGGCAAGCGTGATCAGATGCACACCGCCCACCCCACCCAAGCCCGCGATCGCCACGCGCTTCCCGCGAAGTGTGAGTTGTTCAGCCTCGGTCAACCAACCGATGTTGCGCTCAAAGGCCGCATCATAGGAAAATTCGGATGTGGGTGGCATTGGAACGCGTTTGAACTCCAAAAATGGAGACACCCTATACCACTGCCAGTCGCATCGCACGTAGCGATGAGTTTGATTTTGGATCTAATTTACCGCCGACACCCGCAGAGGTGGCGCTTTAGCTCTGATCTGAAATCGTCCGAAAATGGGCGACGCCATACAGCGCCGCCCTCATCCTCGCATCAGGCGAAGAGTCTCAGATTTTCGCGCGACGGCGCATCAAGCCCAGCAGAGCAAGGCCCGAACCCAGAATTGCAGCGGAGACCGGCTCCGGAACCGGCGGAACCGTCACCACGTTCGCTGTCGAGTTGTCGTAAAGTGTGATCGCGTAATCACCAGTAGCAGTAAACGTATATAGATCGTTGATGGCTACGGGACCACTGTCATAGGACATGGGAACCCCGGCAAACAGCGCTTGCACCGACGTCAGTGGATTATTCAAGGCCGGATTGGAATCCTGAAACAGAATCGCGCCAGCCAAAGTCGATATCTTGAAGGTCGCCGACGTGGAGGCGTTCGCGATGTCCCCTGGCGTTCCAAAGCTGGCGAGCAGCGACGTGAGCGCGGTGGCGGTCAGAGAAACTTGCTGACCGGCTAGGGCAGCGATGTTCACGGTAATAACGGTGTTGGCATCTGTTGAAGCACCGGCAGCCTGCCCGGACCCAATGAGATGAGCCTCCGAGACCTGATAGGAACTGGCACCGCTAATCGCACCTGCGATCAACTGCTGCGCCTGGGCGCCTGGGTTGGTCGTTAGCTGCGGCCCCCAGTTCGCCCCCCCTGCGGTCCCCGCCGCAAGCCCGGAAGATGCGAAGTTGACACCCAAAGGTCCAGAATAGCCCGCGGGCGACGCTACGCCAGTGGTAAGATCACCCGGCGTAGTCACGCTGGTCGGAGTGTACCCGTTATCGTTCGTGGACGTGAAGCCCTGGACTGTGGATCCCGTAACGGTCACCTGGGACAGATTGAGATCAAAGTTGCTGAACTGGATCTCAGCATACGCATAAGCTGGAACCGCCTCAGCCGTCTTCGCACCGCCCGTAGCCAGCAGTGCTCCGATCGCAACTGCCCCAAGATATTTAAGTCTCATCATAGCCGTACCCTCCTTGAAGGTGTCGCATGTTGCATCTGCCGCTCGAAAGGAGCAAGCTGTTACTATGATATGCAAACACCGTACCAAGACGTGCCGCATTTGAAATTGCTTAGAAAAATGGGGTTGAGTGCCAACGCATCGTTAAAGAGTGTAAAGATTCCTGACACGCAGAGATAGCCATCATGGGTCTATAGCTTCCGGGAGGTTGCAAACCAGTTACGCTTACCCGAATTTGCCTCGGCCAATCCCTTTCGCCTCGCACCGACGTTTAAACCATCAGCATACGCAAGCTTGTTTTGAGAGCTTCGAGATCAAATAGCGATCCCCATACTGAAATGGCGATCCGAGGCGCATCGCTTCCTTCAGCCCGAACCGACCGTTGTAAAAAAGTAACGCAGCCACTGTCGGACCGATGCTAACATTCTCTCGGACCAATTCTGGCTAAAGACATTTGCTGGCCCACGCACTGGGCGTTGCGTCGAGTCCAAGGCGTCGTCGCGAACGCTTGCCGCCTTGAATGCCGCAAACATCTACGCTGCGTTCGTCGGAGCGGCAACGCCGCACGAATTTGCGGTGCTCGGTTATCGTTACGCCGCTTCTGTTAACTCGCGCACGCGGTTGGCCAGGCGTCCACCGTCTGTAATGAAATTCCACACTGGGAAAGCCTCACGCCGGATATTGCTTAGGACCGGCCCAATCATGCCGACCATAGGCTGCCGCCTGCCATGAAAGGAAACCAGCGGCCCAACCGCTTCAAATTGGATCGCGTTTCTGGAATGGAGCCTGATATTGCTCGGCTCCACTACGGCCAGCCAGTGGGTCAAATCCATCTCATTGCTCAGCTGCAGGATCCCGCGCCAAAGCGCCAACCGGAGAAGCATGGCGTTCGTGCAGCCCATTCTCCTCTGCTTGGAAAGCGCAAACCGTGACATTTCGCCGGTCTTGTGCAGGGGGACGTCACTTAGCAACGATGGATCGACCAGTCGCTGCATCGGAAAACTATCACTCAGATCAGCGAAATTCGGCATGATAATGCGTACCGTTCCCACGACCGTTCCATCATCCGCATATCGCAATAGGACATGCCGAGAATGCTCATCGAATTCATCGGTCTCCTCGCCATCCTCGCCGGGCTCATAAGCTCGCTCAACGCAGTAGACCTGATGACGTAATTGGAACACCTCCCGGAGCTGCTGAGGAGTCTCAACGACCTCAATCTTGAAGTCTCGCGAGGTCCTAGCAATCTCATCCGTGAGTATGGCGATATTCATCGTTCTACCTCACTCGAAGCGCATATCTCGCGACAACGTTGCATGAGGGATGTATACACGCAAAAGTTGAAGTTCTCAAGAAAAAACTCAACCATGAGGTGTTACCACTGCCGTATGACACACGCAACGGCGTGTAATTTCCAGAAAAGACAAGAAATCTTTGGTTAGAACTGCATACTCGAACTTCGCATCGGCTGCGATGAAAAAACCCACCGCTTTGCACCGGCACATCAGACCACGGTGAAATCGCTTCATTCCCACCCCCCACTCATTCCTGTTTGTCCTTGCGCAGGCAGCCCCGAAGCAACCGCGCCTCAGCCCTGAAACTTTGGTTGACCCCGCCACCGGTTGCAAAATGGTGTCAAAAGACTACGAATACGCCGAATTTTTTGGACCTTACCACCGCCCGACATGCATCTGTGGGAATTCAGCGGGTTCAAACGGATCGGCCAGCCACCCCGGACTTCGAAACGCACCCAGTACGGTCCCGACTGCGTGCATACAAAATCGGCACAACGACCCGGCGTCGGCATCGCATCCGGGACCTGCAAACGATGAGCCCGCATCATCCTATCGTATCACTGAATTAACGAATAAGTGGATCATTGTCCTGCTGAACGATTCCATTGTAGTTTGGAACTGAGACATCCGCCCCTCAACAAGATCAGCCAACACGACTAAGAACATATTTTAACACTTGCACGCGCTGCGTGAGAAAGCAAGAGGGTCTGGAAATCGAAAAAACGAACAATCAGCACATTTCCTATTTTTGCTTCCGATTCCCGCCCACTCGTTCTTCAAAGTGTTACGAATCCCCGATTCTGTAGTGAACTGAAATCAAACCATCCGCTGCGTGGTCGCAAATACCATCATTTCCTTGCCAATCAGGCAAGGCTGATTCAAACACCCTGTCTATGAAAGTAGAATGACCATTTGATAAATTCTAAACGCAGCGCATCCCCCGCCCCCGCCCAACCCCAAACCAACCCCCGTTGACGCCCCACCCCTCTTGCGGCAACCAAGTCCCGTGTACTACCGCCAGAAACATCTCCTCGCCATCCAAGGGCTCGAACCGCCCGCCATCAACCAGTTGCTCGACCTCGCCGAAAGCTACGTCCTCCTCAACCGCTCCGGCAAAACCCAGCGCGACCTCCTCCGCGGACGCACCCTCATCAACCTGTTCTTCGAGGACAGCACCCGCACCCGCACCAGCTTCGAACTCGCCGGCAAGCGCCTCGGCGCCGACGTCATCAACATGTCCGTCTCCACCTCCTCGGTGAGCAAGGGCGAGACCCTGATCGACACCGCCGCCACCCTCAACGCCATGCACTGCGACCTGCTCGTCGTCCGCCACGACCAGTCCGGCGCGCCCAACCTGCTCGCCCAGATCGTCGACGCCGCGGTCATCAACGCCGGCGACGGCACCCACGAACACCCAACCCAGGCCCTGCTCGACGCGCTCACCATCAAGCGCCGCAAAGGCCGCATCGCCGGCCTCACCGTGGCGATCTGCGGCGACATCGCCCATTCCCGCGTCGCCCGCTCCAACATCCATCTGCTTACCACCATGGGCTGCCAGGTCCGCGTCGTCGGCCCCCCCACCCTGATCCCCGCCGAAGTCGCCGACCTCGGCGTCACCGTCTTCCACGACATGCCGCGAGGCCTCGCCGGCGCCGACGTCGTCATGATGCTGCGTCTCCAACGCGAACGCATGTCCCGCGGCCAGGTCCCCAGCGCGCGCGAGTTCTTCCGCTTCTACGGCCTCGACCACGAGAAACTGGCATACGCCAAACCCGACGCCATCGTCATGCATCCCGGCCCGATGAACCGCGGCGTCGAAATCGACAGCGCCGTCGCCGACGACAAACTGCGCAGCGTCATCAAGGAACAGGTCGAAATGGGCGTCGCCGTCCGCATGGCGGTGCTCGACATCCTGTCGCGGGACCATCGCCGGAATGAACCCTGACACCCTCTTCTCCGGCCTGCGCATCCTGGCTGCCGGCATCGACCTCCACGGCGACCTGCTGGTCCGCGACGGCCGTATTCACGATTTCGGCCAGGCGCTGGGCCGCCCCGACAGCGCCACCCTGATCGAGGCCGAAGGTGCGATCCTCTGCCCCGGCCTGATCGACATGCGCGCCGCCCTCGGCGAACCCGGCTTCGAATACCGCGAAACCATCGCCTCCGCCGCCCTCGCCGCCGCCGCGGGAGGAATCACCACCCTTGCCGCCCTGCCCGACACCAACCCCGCCATCGACGATCCTGCCCTCGTGCAACTGCTCCGCACCAAAGGCGAACAGACCGGCAGCCTGACCATCCTCCCCTATGGCGCCGTCACAAGCGGCTGCCGCGGCGAAGAACTGGCCGAGATCGGCCTGCTGCACGAAGCCGGCGCCGTCGCCTTCACCGACGGCACCCGAACCATCGGCCCCGCCCGCCTGATGCGTCTCGCCCTCTCCTATGCCAAAGGCTTCGGCGCCCGCATCGTCCAGCACCCGGAGGACCCATCCCTCGCCGCCGGCGGCACCGCAACCGAAACCGAGCAGTCCACCCGCCTCGGCCTGCCCGGCATCCCCGCCGCCGCCGAAGCCATCATCGTCGCCCGCGACATCCGCCTCGCCGAACTCACCGGCGGCGCCGTCCATTTCGCCCATGTCTCCACCGCCGAGGCCCTGGCGCTGATCCGCACCGCCAAGGCAAATGGCCTGTCCGTCACCTGCGACACCGCCCCGCCCTATTTCGACCTCAACGAGACATCGATCGGCGATTTCCGCACCTACGCCAAACTGTCACCGCCACTGCGCAAGGAACAGGACCGCCGCGCGGTCGTCGCCGCCCTGGCCGATGGCACGATCGACGCCATCGCCTCGGACCATCAGCCGCGCGACGCCGACGACAAGCGCCAGCCCTTCGCGCTGGCCTCCGCCGGAGGCACCGGTCTCGCGACCCTGCTGGCGATCACCCTCGCCCACGTCCACAACGGATCGCTCTCCCTTGCCGCCGCCCTCGACCTCCTCACCGCCCGCCCCGCCGCCCTCCTCGGCGTCGAAACCGGCCGCATCGCCAAGGGAGCACCCGCCGACCTCTGCCTGTTTCACCCGGACCGGATCTGGCAGGTCGAGTCCGGCCGCCTCCCCGGCAAGGCCCAGAACACTCCCTTCGACGGCCGCGCGCTCGAAGGCGTCGTTCTCGGTACCTGGAAACGCGGCAAACGCGTGTTCGGCTGACGCCATGCCCCGCTCGATCCTCGCGCTCTGCCTGCTCGCCGGTCTCACCGGCTGCTCCGAACCGCCCCGACCCGCCTGCGCACCCGGCCTCGGCTCGGCCGTCGCCGTGTTCACGCTGCTCCTCGGCAAAGCCATACCCGGCCGAACCGATCTGACCGACGCGGAGTGGCAGAGCTTCCTCGACACTACCGTCACCGCCACTCTGCCGAACGGCTACACTCTATATGATGGCAGTGGCGGCTGGATGAATCCGATCACCCACCGAACCATCCAGGAGGGCACCAAAATCCTGCTCGTGGCCCTGCCGGACGTGCCCGCCAGCCTGGCCGCCATCAACCGCATCCGCACCGACTATCAGGCGAGGTTCCACCAGCAACTCGTCGGCATGATCGTCGCGCCGGCCTGCGCCACGTTCTGAACGAAAAAGGGGCGCCCGAAGGCACCCCCAATCCGCATCCCATCAACCAATGACTACTTGATGATGATTTCGACGCGCCGGTTCTGCGGCTCGCGAACACCCGCGCCGGTCGGCACCAGCAGATGCGTCTCGCCAAAACCCTGAATCGAGATCGCGTTCTTCGGCACGCCGTCCTTCACCAGTTCCGCCGCCACCGCCTGGGCACGCCGCACCGACAGGCCCTGGTTGTATTGCGGGGTGCCGGAGGTATCCGTGTACCCGTTCACTTCAAGCCGCGTGTACTGCACCTTGGTCGAGTTCGCCGCAGCCTCAGACACGATCTGCCGCGCCCGGTCCGTCAACGTCGCCTTGTCCCAGTCGAAGAACACCAGGTACGAACGGGAAACCGGCGACGGCGGAACCTGCGCCGCCGCTGGAGCCGCAACCGGCGCCGGCGCCGCACCGAACGCATAGCGGAACCCAACCAGGAACGTGTGGTTCAGGTCGTTGTTCAGCTTGGCTGTGGCCGGAACGCTGACACCACCGCTGGAAATCGTGCCGCCGTAGTTGCGGTCGCCAACCAACCCCAGGAACCGGTAATCCGCCGTGATCGCCAGGCCAGGCGCACTCGCGATCGGGAAGGCCGCCCCGACGATGCCCTGATAGGCAAACTTGCCGTCAGTGTCCGTCCGAGCCGCGACTGTGACACCGCCGCCGCTGACGTAAAGGTTCCGGTCCTGCGCCCACTGGTAACCGACGCCAGCGCCGACATAGGGCTGAACATACGGCACGAGGCCAACAAAGTCATACAGCACATTGACCATCGCGCCGTATTTCTGTTCCTGGCCGCCGACATTGGCGCCGCCAGACGGGCCATGGAACGTGTTGTAACGATAGCTGCCCTCGATTTCAGCGCGCAGCCCATTCCCCAGACCATAACCCAGGTCAACGTCGAAGGCCGGCCCCACGCGAGTCTTCAACCAGCCGCCGCCGGTGAAGCCAGCCGCGGTAATCTTCGCAGTCTCGTCCTGCATCAGGTTCACGCCGGCGCCAGCTCCGACATACAGGCCCGTGATCGGCTGCGCCTGCGCGGCAAGCGGCACCGCCATTATTGTTGCCGCCAGCAAAGCATTGCGGAACTTCATTTACCCTCTCCTCAGATTTTTAAACCAGTGCGATACAGGTCCGAAAAGTGTCTGCCGTCCTGCTCTTTCGCTGGTATAACCATAGCGATGCATACCGCCTATAGCGAGGGGTCGAAGGACGATCCAGCCACACTGTTGCGGGAGGGCCACAGAAAATCGCCACGCCCAAACATCTTATACTGGCGGAAGAGAGCAGGAGTCGAACCTGCCCGGGACCGCTCTGCAGCCCCAACCGGGTTTGAAGTCCGGCCGGCCCACCGGAACCGCTTCTCCTCCGCCAACACTATCGCCCGCTCAGTCGAACTGAGCAATGAAGGCCGCCTCGTCCGCCGCCTCCAGGCACCGGCAGTCCAGCACCAGTCGCCCGCGCACCACCCGTCCGACCACCGGGCGCGGCAAGCCACGCAGCGAACTAACAATGGAATCCAATGCCTTACCGCCGATCGTCACCGCCGCCGATGGCAGCAGATCGACCGGCAAAGCCCCCGATCCGATCTGGCTCCGACACGCCTCCACGGCCACATCACGCTCCGGCCAGCGCGCCGCAAGCACCGCCCCGATGCGCCCAGCGGTCGCCCTGATATCCGCCTCCGGCCGTGTCAGCAGACGCAACGCCGGCACGCGATGCGCCAGCCGGTCAGGATCCAGATACATCCGCAAGACGACTTCAAGTGCCGCAAGACGTCCTTTGTCGAGTCTCAAGGCGCGCTTGAACGGATTGCGGTTAATCAACGAAATAACACTTTTGTGACCCACGATCAGACCGGCCTGTGGGCCTCCCAGCAGTTTATCGCCCGAAAACGTCACCACGTCAGCCCCGGCACGTAACGATTCGCCCGGCGTCGGTTCATGCGGCAGGCCCCAACGCTCCAGGTCAACCAGACTCCCGCTGCCCAGATCCTCGATCAAAGGCACCCCGGCCTCTCGCGCGATCCCCGCAAGATCAGCAGTCGGCACCCTCGCCGTGAACCCCATAATCGCGTAATTCGCCTGGTGTACCCGCATCAGCGCCCCGGTCAGCGGACCAATTGCCTCCCGGTAATCCCGCGCATGCGTCCGGTTGGTCGTGCCCACCTCGCGCAAAACCGCCCCCGAGCGGTTCATGATGTCCGGCACCCGGAACGCCCCGCCGATCTCGATCAGTTCCCCCCGCGAAACCGGCACCTCCTTCCCCAGCGCCAGCGTATTCAGCACCAGCATCACCGCGGCCGCATTGTTGTTGACGACCGTAGCCGCCTCCGCCCCAGTCAGTTCGCACAGCAGCCCGCTCACATGCGAATCCCGCTCACCGCGCTGCCCCGTCGCCAGGTCGAATTCCAGCGTGGTCGCGCTGCGCAGCGCCTCCGCCGCCGCCTCGGCCGCTTCCGGCGGCAACGGTGACCGGCCGAGATTGGTGTGCAGCACCGTCCCCGTCATGTTGAACACCGGCCTCTGAGACCGCGCAAACCGCACCGCCAGAAGATCCGCCGCCGCGTCGATCACCGCCCCGTCCGGCCCGCCGAACGCCCGCGCTGCCCGCCGGTCCGCCAGAACAGCGCGCAACGCCGCGGTCACCGCAGCGCGCCCGAACCGGCTCAGCAGCACCGCCGTTTCAGGCGCCCGCAACAACGCATCGACAGACGGCAAAGGACTGATGTTTTCGGCCATAACTCGCTTATCGTATTCTCCCCATCCGCACCCGCCCAGAGCAAACGGACAGCATGGACATTCCCACCCTCACAACGCCGCGCCTCGTCCTCCGAGCCTTCCGCGCCGCCGACTGGGACGCCTTCTCCACGCTGAACGCCGACCCCACCGTCCGCGACCCGCTCGGCGGCGTGCTGCTCAGCCGCGAGCAGACCTGGACGCAAATCGAAACGTTTCTCGGCCAGTGGGCCTTGCGCGGCTACGGCATGTTCGCCGTCGAATCCGCCGGACGCTTCATCGGCCGCGTTGGCCTGCTGCATTTCATCGACTGGCCCGAACCCGAACTCGCCTGGACCCTGGCCGCATCCGTCTGGGGTCAGGGCCTCGCCACCGAAGCCGCAGCCGAGGTCAAACGCTGGGCCTTCACCACCCTGCGGCGCGACCGCCTCGTCAGCTACATCCGTTCGGGAAACACCCGCTCACAACGCGTCGCCGCCAAACTCGGCGCCGCACAGGACGGCAAGATCGAACTGCGCGGCGTTTTGTCGGAAATCTGGGTCCACCCCGCCCCCGGCCACGGCATCGTCACGTAACGCGGCATCACCAGCGCAATATCCAACGAAAAGCGCGCCACGCCACCCATCGTCATCCTACTCGACACCGTCATGCCCCGGCTTGTCCGGGGCACCTGTGCCGACACCCCGGCATGCTCGTTGGCACGCTCAAGCCAGGGCCTCAAAGCAAGGAAAATGCCGGCCGACTCGCCCGTTTTTCGCCGCCGCGAAAACCCGCCGTCACAGCCCGCCCAACCGGACCACAACGGCGTCGCAACAAGCAGAATCAGGAATGCTGCCGCCGCAGGAACGCCGGTATCTCGATCCCGGTCTCCTCACCCGCCGACGTCTGACGCACCGAAACATGCGGAGTCTGCGCCTGATAATCCGCCATCTCCGGCTCCCGCCGCAGCGCCGACGGCTGCGCCGGAACCGCCGACGGCTGCACCGCCCGCCTTCTGAACGCCCCCGTCACCGTATTGAACAGGCTCGGCCGAGCCGCCTCCGGTCCCGCATTCGGCACCTGCGCAGGCATCGCCGTCGGCCGTTGCGACTCGGCGAACAAATTCGCCTTCGCCGCCAGTTGCGCCGCCGGCAACGGCTGAGGCTGCTGCATCGGCCTCGCCTGCGCCTCCACCCCAGGATGCGCAGCAAACTCCGGCTGCGGCGAGACCTGCCGCAGCGCCGAGGCCGCACTCGCCTGCACCACACCCGGCATGAATGCCGGAGCCACGGCAGCCTGACCCGGATTGCGAACCACGATCGGCTGCGGCGCCGGAGCCGCACCGCCGCCCACCGCCACCAGCTTCGGCCGCGGCTGCTCCGCCCCCTTGTGCGAGTCGATGCCTGTCGCCACCACCGAAACCCGGATCCGTCCGGACAGCGATTCGTCCACCGCCGACCCGAAGATCACATTGGCTTCCTCATCCACTTCCTCGCGGATGCGGTTCGCGGCCTGATCGACCTCGAACAGAGTCAGATCCTCACCACCGGTGATGTTGATCAGCAGCCCGCGCGCCCCCGCCATGCTGGTATCCTCCAGCAGCGGATTGTTGATCGCCGCCTCGGCCGCCCGGATTGCCCGGTTCTCCCCCTCGGCCTCGCCGGTGCCCATCATCGCCTTGCCCATCTCCGCCATCACCGTGCGGATATCGGCAAAGTCCAGGTTCACCAGGCCATGCACCATCATAAGGTCGGTGACGCCGCGCACCCCCATGTAAAGCACCTGATCGGCCATCTTGAACGCATCCCGCCACGTCGTGCGCTCATTCGCCATCCGGAACAGGTTCTGGTTCGGGATCACGATCAGCGTATCGACGTACTGTTGCAGTTCCTCGATGCCCTGGTCGGCCGCCCGCGCCCGCCGCACCCCTTCAAAGCCGAACGGCTTGGTAACGACGCCGACGGTCAGGATGTTACGCTCGCGCGCCATGCGGGCAATCACCGGCGCCGCACCGGTGCCCGTCCCGCCGCCCATGCCGGCGGTGATGAACACCATGTGCGCGCCGTCGAGGTGCCGGTACAACTCGTCCGCCGCCTCTTCCGCCGCGGCCTTGCCGATCTCCGGCTTCGCCCCCGCCCCCAGCCCCTGGGTGATGTGCGGCCCAAGCTGGATGCGCCGGTCGCACCGGCTGTGCATCAGTTGCTGCGCGTCGGTGTTCGCAATAACGAATTCCACCCCTTGCAGATTCGCCGCGATCATATTGTCAACGGCATTGGTGCCGCCGCCGCCGACACCAATCACGGTGATCCGCGGCGAAAAATCGGTGTGGGTCATGGTCGGTATCGTCAGGTTCAAGGTCATTTCGTTTTCTCCCCCGCGATGACGGGACGGCTGCTGCTAAGTGTTACGACAAAACGCTCGATTCGCGCCGGGTTCAGACACGTTCCTTCAAAAAATTGACGAGTCGGCGGAACAGACCGATTCGCGGCTCCCCCTCCAGGTTGATGTCCTGGAAAGCTCTTCCATCGCCGGCCGCCCAGGCGAGCAACCCGGCGGCCGTGGAAAACGCAGGACCGGACGCCAGTTCGGGCAGTCCGCGCAGCGCCGCCGGCCGGCCAAGCCGCACCTGCCGGCTGAGCATCCGCGCCGCCATCTCCCGCACGCCGGGAAGCTGGCAAGCCCCGCCGGTCAGCACCACGCGGTTGCCCGCGGCGCGGCCCATGCCCGACTGATCCAGCCGGTCCTTGATATATTCGAAGGTCTCTTCGATTCGCGGCCGGATGATGTTCACCACCATGCTGCGCGGCACCTTCGCCAGCTGGTGGTCTTCCTCGCCCACCAGCGGCACCGGCAGCATCTCGCGCTCATCGTCGGGGCTGGATTCGACATTGCCGTACAGCGTCTTCAAACGTTCCGCATGCACCAACGTCGTCGACAGCCCGATCGCCAGGTCCTTCGTCACATGCAGCCCGCCGATCGCCAGTTGCGCGGTGTGCATCATCTGCTTCTCGGCATAGACCGCCATGCTGGTCGTTCCGCCGCCCATATCGATGATCGTCGCACCCAGTTCGCGTTCTTCCGGCACCAGACTGGACAATCCCGCCGCCAGCGGCGCCGACACCAGGTCCTCGATCTCCAGGTCGCACCGGTGGATGCACGATTCCAGTGTCCGCAGCGCCGTCGCCGCCGTATCGATCACATGCAGCCGGGCATTCAGGATCGAGCAGAACAGACCGCGCGGATCGCTCACATGGTCGGTGGCATCAACCGCGAAATTCAGCGGCAATACATGGATCGGTTCGCGGCCGTCAACTTCAGCCCGGTCGCGTCCCTCGTTCAGCACCCCGCGAACATCGTTCTCGGTCACCGCGCGCCCGCCCACCGGCCATTGCACGTTGAACAGCCGCGATTCCGGCTGCCCACAGGTCAGGTTGACCGTCACCGCCCGCAGCCGCGTATCCGCCATGTCCTCCGCCTGACCGACACAGGCGCGAATCGCCTTCTCCGCCGCGTCCAGGTCGGTGATATCGCCGCCGTTCAGCCCGCGTCCCTTCTGCCAGCCGAACCCCAGCACCCGCAGCGTACCGTCGCTCTCCACCCGCCCGATCAGGCAGGCAATCTTCGTCGTGCCGATATCCACCACCCCGAACGGACCGGAGCGGTAGTGCCGCAGCAATTCGATATCCGGCGGACCAGTCTCCGCAGGCGGCAGCACGCGACGAGGATTATCGGCCATCCGTTCGTGCTCCTAGGTGGGCTTTTTCGCGATGACAGGAACGGTCGTCGGAATCGACGCGGGCTTCATCGTCGGCACCACCGCCCCGTCCTTCGTTACGGTCGCGTTGGCATCAGGTTTCGGCCGGAACACCAGCCGGTCCGGCAGCCGCAGATCGATCGCCGCCAGCGGACGCTCCAGCACCGCATGGTCCTGCTCGAGCTGCACCAGCTTCTCCAGCGCAGCCACTTCATGCCCCTCCGGCAACATCACATCGGTCCCGCTGGTCATCCGCAGATTCCAACGCCGCTCGCCGACCCGCACCGCCGCCGAAACCTTCTCCTGCAGCGCCGGCCGTTCCCGCAGCGCATCGAGCAGCGTCGCCGCCGCCACCGGCGCACCCAGTCCCACGATCAGCGGCAAATGCCGGAACAGCGCCACATCCTGATTGCCAACCACCTGTCCGACGCGGTCCACCAGCACGAATTTTCCCTGATTCTGCCAGATCGCATACGGCCGCCGCTCCTGCAGATTGACCACCAGCGTGCCCGGCAGCCGCCGCTCCACCGTGGCATGCTCCACCCACGGAATCGTTTCGATTCGCGA
>Ga0302320_10018054_pt1 | contig 14259 bp, 7 predicted proteins | sample Bog_T0_3_FD_202130 | JGI IMG/M metagenome (GOLD analysis project Ga0302320, IMG submission 202130) | Peat permafrost microbial communities from Stordalen Mire near Abisko, Sweden - Bog_T0_3 | ecosystem: Environmental > Terrestrial > Soil > Wetlands > Peat | place: Sweden: Abisko, Stordalen Mire...
GTGAGCAAGCCGGTCATTTACAATATGCAGCACATTCGAAACATCGCCATCATCGCGCACGTGGACCACGGCAAGACGACGCTCGTGGACTGCCTGCTCAAGCAATCCGGCACCTTTCGCGCCAACCAGCACGAGTCGCAGGAGGAACGCCTGATGGATTCCATGGATTTGGAAAAGGAAAAGGGCATCACCATCCGCGCCAAAAACGCCGCGTTCAAATACAAGGATTACCACATCAACATCGTGGACACTCCCGGCCACGCGGATTTCGGCGGCGAGGTGGAGCGCATCATGAACATGATTGACGGCGTGCTGCTGGTGGTGGACGCCGCCGACGGCCCGCAGGCGCAGACGCGCTTCGTGCTGCGCAAGGCGCTGGAAGCCGGCGCCAAGCCGATTGTGGTCATCAACAAAATTGACCGCGAGAACGCGAATCCGAAAAAGGTTCTCGACGATGTGTTTGAATTGTTCGAGTCACTCAACGCGACGGACGAGCAGCTCGACTTTCCATTCATCTATTGCTCGGCCAAGCTGGGCTATGCCAAGACCGACCTGAAGCACACCAGCGACACGATGAAGCCGCTCTTTGATGCCATCGTGAAGCACATTCCGTCACCGCGCGCCAAGGCCGGCGTCGGCTTCCAACTGCTCGTGGCGAATCTCGATTACAGCGATTATCTGGGCCGTATCGCGTTCGGGAAAATTTACGAGGGCAAGGTGAAGCTCGGCGACGCGGCGATTTGCCGCCACGGCCACGGCAAAATTTCCAAGGGCAAAATCACGGCGGTTTTTCAATTCGAGGGCATGAAGCGCATCGAGGTCCAGGAGGCGCATGCCGGCGACATCGTCGGCCTCACCGGATTTGAGGAGGTTTTCATCGGCGAGACGATTTGCGATTCCGAGGCGCGCCCGGCGCTGCCTTACATCCCGATTGACCCGCCGACCATCCAGATGGAATTCGCCGTGAACGACGGCCCGCTCGCCGGCAAGGACGGCAAGCTCGTCACCGCGCGCCACATCTGGGACCGGCTCGTGAAGGAAATCCGCACGAATGTCGCGCTGCGCATCGCGCAGACCAGCGACCCGAAGGTGTTCGCGGTCAGCGGGCGCGGCGAGATGCAAATCGCCATTCTCGTCGAACAGATGCGCCGCGAAGGTTACGAAGTTCTGGTGTCGCGTCCGGAAGTGCTTTGGAAAAAAGATGCCGCTGGCAACGCGCTGGAGCCGATTGAAAAGTTATTCGTCGAAGTTCCCAACGACTGCCTCGGCAGCGTCATGGAAAATCTTTCCGGCCGCAAGGCGCAGATTACGAACATGAACCACGTCGGCAACCAGGTTTCCGTTCAGGCGCTCGTGCCGATGCGCGGCTTGATCGGATTTGAAACCGATCTGGTCAACATGACCAAGGGCATGGGCGTGATGAGTCATCTCTTCCACGAATACGGCCCGGATTGCGGAGAAATCGCGGCGCGCAAGAATGGCTCGCTCGTCTCGATGGATTCCGGCGAGGCCACGAGTTACGCGCTCAACATGGTGCAGGAACGCGGACGCCTGATGGTGGAACCGGGCGACAACATTTACATCGGCATGATTGTGGGCGAAAACGCGCGCGAGAACGACATTCCCGTAAATCCGGTGAAGGAAAAGCGGCTCACGAACATGCGTTCGCAGGGCGACGGCAAGGGCATCATGCTCAATCCGCCGCTACGGTTGAGCCTTGAGCGCGCGCTGGAATACATTGACGTGGACGAATACGTCGAGGCGACGCCAAAAAATCTCCGGTTGCGGAAAAAGATCCTCAATGAAACCGCGCGCAAACGCTCGGAAAAATCGCGCGTGATGAAGTTTGTCGAGAATTGACGGTCAGGATTTTTGCCGCGCCCATTTCCCAACGCAAATCATCCGACGGGTGCTTCTCGCTCGGTCCGGCCGGCAAAATCCACCTTCACCGTGGGAAACGGGCTTGGTGTCGCGGTCGTGACCTTCACGGAAGACTGTTCCTGTCTGCGGAATTCGGCCCACCAGGCGGCGCGGGCTTCCGGCGTGAAATCCTCCGCGTGCGGGCTGGCGAGCAACAGGTCGCGCAGTTCGAGGGCCGATTGCGGGCGCTTTTCCGGATCACGTTCAAGGCAGCGCAGGATGACGCGTTCGATTTTGGCACTGATTTTATTTTTGGTGCGCCAACTGGGCGGCGCCGGCGCGGCGGCCAGTTGTTTCTTGTGCAGCTCCAAAATGTCCTCGTCTTCAAAAACGCATTTGCCGGTCAGCAAAAAATAGCCGATGGCGCCGACGGCGTAGAGATCGCTGCGCGGGTCGTTGGCGGCGGAATTTTTTATCGCTTCGGGCGACATGAAGGAAGGCGTGCCGGCAAATTCCGAATCTTCGTCGCGAGCGGCGGATGGGCTGCGAAATTCCCGCACCAGCCCGAAATCCAGCACTTTGACCCAATCAAGCACGCCACCACGGTCGCAGAGGAAAATGTTTGAAGGTTTGATGTCGCGATGCACCAGTCCCAGCGCGTGGGCTTCGGTAAGCGATTCGCAGACCTGCGTGAGAATCTGGATGACGCGGCCTTCCGGTTGCGGGCCAAAGCGGGAAATCAGGTCGTGAAGGTTCAATCCGTTCAGGAGTTCCATCGCGTAATAAAAAATTCCGTCCGGCGTGCGTCCGTAGTCATAGACCTGGATTGTGTTCGGATGGGCAAGCTGGCAGGTGACGCGGACTTCGCGTTCGAATCGCGCGATGGCGGCGGCGTCCGCGCGGTTGGGCAGGAGAAGTTTCACGGCGGTATCGCGCCGCATGAGCGCATGGCGCGCGCGATAGACGACGCCCATGCCGCCTTCGCCGATTTTTTCACCCAGCGTGTATTGACCGAGCTGTTTCAATTTCAACTCGGCTTCGCCCAGCCGACGCCGCCAGGCGAGGTTGGCGTAGGAAAAGACAAACAGGACGACCGCGCACAGCACCAGCAGCAGGAAGAGCGCGATGAAGATGAACTGGAGCACGCGCAACGACTGGAAAGCCTCGGTGGCGTCCACCTGCGTCACCACGCCAATGCCAAGTTGTGGCAGCCAGCGCCACGCGCCGATGACCGGCACGCCGCGATAATCGCGCGAGGGCGTCACGTCCATGCCATCATCACCATCAATGGCCTCCGCAACAAACCGCGTCAGTGATTCCGTTGCCGAATTGGTGTTTTCAATTTTATAACCGTGCGTCAAATCACCGCCGGGGTCGCGCAGGCGGAGGTTCAGCGCGGAACTGGCGTTGGTTGGTTCAAGCAGGCCGAGTTGCCGGAGTTGCTCATCAAAGCGGCTCCGGGAAATCAGCAGCCCGGTCTGGTCAAATGCGTAAGTTTCGCCCGATTGGCCGGAGCGCGCCACCGAGAGAATTATCGTGAACTCCTGATCCGGGTTGATGATCATCGCCAGGGCGCCGTGGACGACACCATCTTCGGTCAGCGGCGCGGCCACCTGCATCAAGGAGGCGTTGCCGCGGCGTCCGCGGGTTGCGTTGGCTTGGATAACGCGGTTGGGCCGGCTGAAATTATTTGTTCCCCGGTTGCCGGAGAAAAATCCGGGACCGCGCCGCCCGGCGGAATTGGTCATGAAGCCGCCATCGGTTCCCCGGTTGCCGAAAAATCCGGAAGCGCGCCGTTCTTCGAGCAGTTCCGGTTTGAAGGGCGTGATGATGACCGGTTCGCCGGAGGAAAAAAGCTCGGCGAATTTGTTGGTATGGGCCTCGGAAACAATTGGCGCCGGGCCGGGCGGGGGGCGCATCAAACTGGCGACGATGGTGAAATTGGTGTTCACCAATTGCGCCGTTTCAAAGCCCAATTGCGTGAGACGCGGGCGGAGATAGCGGATCAACTGTTCCGTGTCCGCGGCATTGGTGCGGCTTTCGGCGGCGCCGGGCTCCAGCACGGAACGATCCAGAATTCTGATGGCAGGGGCGCGCACCTCCGTTTCGCCAGCCAGCTCGCTGGCGAGCCGGGTCTGGTTGGTGGTCCAGATTTCCAGCGCGGTCACGTTCGCGTTGATCGTCGAGGTCAACTGGGCCTGGAGCTGCTGCTCGATGGTCCGGCGCAATTCATGGTTTCCCCACCAGCCAAAAAGCGCCACCAATCCCGCGATCATCAGCGGGACAATCCACATCGGCTGTTTGAAACGACTTGTCATGGTGCGGCAATGTGAAAGACGTTCGCGCGACCGGCGCGGTTTCGTCAACATCAATGCAAAATATTTCGGAGCGAAATTTTGCGCAGCGGGTGCAGGAATTGCGCATCATTCGCGCCGTCTGGCGGCCATCGCCCGCACAAACCCGTCTTAAAATTACGCTGCCGGTTTGGAAGCAAATTCCATTCCGACGATGCAAACATCGTCGTCAAATTCGTGGCTCACCGAAAAAACGCGGATGGCTTCGAGCAGTTCGTCGAACAACTCCTTGTTGGATTTGGACAGCAGGCTTTGCACGTCCATCATCATCCGCTCCTGCGAATACAATTCCTCGTTCAAGCCCTGCACCTCATAAAGGCCGTCGGTGAACAGCATCACGAAATCGCCGGGCGTGAGAGTGACTTCCGTCGTTTGATACAACGGGTCGTCAAACAGTCCAAGCGCGGGCTGGCTCTGACCGGTGACGTTGACGAGCGGTTCGACGCGGCCGGCCGAGCGGCGGATGAAAAGCGGTTTCGGATGGCCGGCGTTGGCGAATCGCATGACGCCGGTCGTCCAATCGGCGACCAGATAAAATGCCGTGGTCAGCATCGGCGAGCCGGTGCTCTTGAGGATGCTGCACAAATCGGAATTCAGCTTGCGAAGGAACATTCCCGGATCGCGCGCGAGCGGCTTGAGTTCCTCGGCCAGCGCGCGAATCATCGCCGTGACGAGCGCGGCGCGGACGCCATGGCCGGTCACGTCGCAGATGAACATCGAGGCTTCGTTGTCGGAAAGGGCGGAGACGCTGAAAAAATCGCCGCTGACCGACTCGGCCGGCTCGTAGCGGTGGACGAATTGAAAGGCGCTTTGCTCCGGCGAAACATTTTTTGGAAAGACGGGGTATTGCTGCGGCAGCATGGAAGTCTGGATTTCACGCGCCATCCGCAGATTTTCCTCCATGATCAGATTTTTGGCGCGCATTTCCTCGCGGCTGCGCGACAATTCGCCGGTGGCGCGGCGGATTTGGTCCTCGGCGCGCTTGCGTTCGGTGATGTCCTCAACGGTGCCTTCGTAGTAAAGCAATTTCCCTTCCGTGTCGCGCACGGCGCGGCAATTTTCCGCAATCCAGATGATCGTCTCGTCCTTGCGGTAAATTTTCGACTCGAAACCGCTCAACGTGTCGTGCTCCTGCATCAGGCGGATGAACTCGTCGCGCCGGCCCGGTTCGACGTAAAGATTGCGCGCGATATCCTTGATGCCCGCCACCAATTCCGCCGGCGATTCGTAACCGTAGATGCGCGCCAGCGCCACGTTCGCCAGCAGGTAATGGCCGTCGGGCGTCGTGCGGAAGACGCCTTCCACAAGATGGTCGAATACGCCGTAGTAATTGTCCTTTTCCTCGATCAGAGCGACGCGCTCCTGCTGCCGTTCCACGGCGCAGCGAATGGCGCTCCGCAACCCGCGCGCCTCAATCTTATCCTTCGGCAGATAATCCTGCGCGCCCGCGCGAACCGCTTCGGCTGCGAACCGTTCATCGTCCGCCGGGCCGAGAACGATTATCGGAACGCGCGGCGATTGAACCATCAGCAGGGTGATTTGCGACAAACCGTCGTTGTCCGCGGCGGGAAGTTCCAGGAGCGCGGCGTCAAAGGCATTTTGCCCAAGCTGCGCCAGACCGGCGTTGACCGTCGGCACGGTGGTCGGCTCATTGGCTTCGCCGCCTTCGCGCAGCAGGCCGGCCACGTCGCGCGCAAAACGCTCGTCCTTCCCTATCAGCAAAACTTTCAGCGATTCAGATTCCATACTCGATCCGCGCGCCCATCTGGCGCCGGGTCAAAACCATTTCCGGAGTGAACATACAGAATTGCGGCGCGCCTGCAAGCGGGTTGCGAACAAAACGGATTCGGCTTTTCATCAACACCAAGCCCGCCTATCTTGGCGATTCTAAAAATAACATGCCAGCCGTTTTCATCAAAACCTACGGATGCCAGATGAACGAACGCGACAGCGAAGCCGTCGCCGCCCAGCTCGCGGCCAAGGGCTATACCCTCGCGCCATCGGAAAATGTTGCCGACGTGATTTTGCTCAACACGTGCAGCGTGCGCGATTTCGCGGAACAGAAAGCCATCGGCAAAATGCAGAACCTTGCGGCGGACGTGCGCAAAAACCGCCCGGACGTCGTGCTGGGTTTCATGGGCTGCATGGCGCAAAGCCGCGGGCGGGAACTCATTGATCAATTGCCGGACGTGGATTTGGTTCTCGGCACGCAGAAATTCCATCGCGTTGCGGAATGCCTGGATGAAATCATTTCTGGCGCGCGCGAAAAAATCGTGGACGTGACGGAAGAGCAGGGGAGCGAGGCGACGATTCGCGAACATCTCCTCAACGGCAGCGCCAAAAGTTCCGTGTCCGCCTTCGTCAGCATCATGCAGGGCTGCAACCAGCATTGCACCTTCTGCATCGTGCCGTTCACGCGCGGCCGAGAACGCAGCCGGACCATTCCCGACATCGTGGCCGAATGCCGCGAACTCGTATTGCGCGGCGTGAAGGAAATCACCTTGCTCGGCCAGATTGTCACGAGCTTTGGCAAGCGCGAAAAGCATGACGAGTGGCAGGTGACGCGTGACGCGAATATCTTGTCACCCGTCACCCGCCACTTGTCACCGTTTGTTCAACTCCTCGACGCCGTTCACGAAATTGACGGACTCGAACGCATCCGCTTCACCTCGCCGCACCCGAAAGGCTACGGCGACGATTTGATTGACGCCTACGCGCGCCTGCCCAAGCTCGTCGAGAGCGCGCACCTGCCCGTGCAAAGCGGCAGCGACCACGTTTTGAAACTCATGCACCGCGGCTACACGCGCAGACGTTTTCTCGGCATCATCGAAAAATTGCGCCGCGCGAGACCGGGCATCGGCATCACGACGGACATCATCGTCGGCTTTCCCGGCGAGACGGAGGAGGATTTCGAGGAAACGTTGTCGCTCGCGCGCGAAGTGGAATTCGACAACGCCTACATCTTCAAATACTCCCAGCGTCGCGACACGCCCGCCGCCGAAATGCCGGATCAAGTCCCGCAAAAAGTCCGCGAGGAACGCAACCAGCGCCTGCTCGAACTCGTCAACGAAATCGCCGCGCGGAAATATGACTCCTTTATCGGGCGGCAGGTGCAGATTTTGGTGGAAGGACCGAGCAAGAAAAATGCGGCGCGGATGACCGGTCGGACGCGCTGCAACCGCATTGTGTTGTTCGATGGCAGCGCCCGGCATCAAGGTCAGCTCATGGACGTGAAAATCACCCGTGCCGGCTCCTTCACCCTCTATGGCGACCCGGCCATCGTCAATTTGTAGTTTGGAGCAGTGGCTGGACAAGCCGCCGCATTTCAAAGGGCATAATAATTGTTGCAGAATCGTGCGATGGAAATCACCGCATCTTGCTTGCCGAAGCGATGCCATTGTTGAATCCAGTTCCAGCCCGGCAACGGCGAGTTCGCACCGGAAATGCAATCCCATACGCGCGCGGCAGGCATTTCTTCGTCGTGCTGCTGGGCAATACCGTGGCCGGAAGCCTTGGCGAACGCTTCGCGCAAAGACCAAAAACAGAGCATCTGTTTTTGCCGGTCCGATGCGGGAAAAGTTTCCAGTTGCGCAACCTGCCGCCGGTCTAGATACATTGCGGCGACTGGTTCCAGATTCCAATCCGGGCGAAGCACTTCCACGTCCACGCCGATTTCATCTTCCGGCGTGATGGCCATTGCAAAAAAATTTTCCGAATGCGAGGTGCTGAATTCGCACCGCGCCGGGGACGATGGTGAGAGTTGCGGTTTGCCCAAGCTGGTTTCCACCAGACAGAGTGATTGCGGCGAAACTTCAAGAAATTGACCGAGCAGAAAACGGCGCAGCGCCCGGCGGCGGACGAACAGTTGCCGTTGTCGTTCGAGGCGGAAAAGTCCGGCGCGCTGCAATTCATCCGCGGCGAGAACGGATTCATCGCAATACGGCAGCACGCGCGGATTATCCAAATCGCAGCACCAAGCCTGCACGGTTTCGTTCGGCGCAGGCGTTTCATCGGGGAACTGGCGACAAACAAATCGGCCGGCTGGGATTTGCTCACGCATGATTTGTGTCGTGGCGGCGCGCCGGGATGCCCGTCCATCGCGTGTTGGCCGGCAGCGTCTCGCCTTTCATCAGGAGCGATAGTTCGCCGAGCGTCGCGCCAGCTTCCATTTTGGTGTCGTAAAGAACAAGCGTGCCGCTGCCGACTTTGCAGCGCGGGGCGATTTCGATGGTGCCCATTTTCATCACGCGATCCTCAAACAAATGCGTCTGGATGGTGCAATCGGCATTCAACATGGCTTCGTCGCCGATGGTGGCAAGATCAAATTCGCTGAAGTCCGTGGTGTCCATATAAACGCGCCGTCCGATCTTCGCCCCGAGCAGGCGGAAATACCAGCAGACAAACGGCGTGCGGGTCAACATGCCGAGCAGCCACGCGTCCGCCAGATGTTCGTGCAGGGCGTTGATGAGTTCGTTGCGCCAGACGAACGAACACCAGAGCGGTTTTTCGCCCGCATGGTAACGTCCGACCAAAATCCATTTCACCAAGGCGGTGAACAGGACCGCAGTGATGCCGCAGGCGGCGTAGAGCGCGGGCAGCAGGCACAGCATTTGCCAGAGCGTAATGTCATCTTCAATCAGGACCATCACGGAAAAAAGCAGGCTCGTCAGCGCGACGAAACATGAAGATGGCAGAATGACGCGGACGAGTTCGATGAGCGCACGCAGCACGCGGAGCCTTCGCGGTGGCTTGTAGGTTTGCTCCTCGCCAAACGCGGCGCTCGGCTGGCGTTGCGGCAGGAAAATGGCGGGCGATCCGAGCCACGACGTGTCGGCGCGCATGGCGTCGGCGGCATCGGCGGGCGGAATGGAGAGGCAACCGATGAGACAACTCTCGCCAATTACCGTGCCCGGCGGCAGGACGGCGCTGTTGCCGATGAACGAGCGCTTCCCGATGTGATTGCCCGCGACGGTCACAAACCCATTGCGCACGCGCGTCGCACCCAGCGACACCGCGTCGGCGACGAACCCCTCCTCGGCGATGGACAAAAGGTCGGGGGAGATGAACGAGGCCGTGGAAACTTCGACGCCCTTGCCGAGTTTCGCGCCGAGCATCCGATACCACGGCGGCAAATAGACCGAGGCGTAGAGCGGCCCCAGCACGTCAAGGCTCAAGCGAAACGTTTGATCCGCGAACCATTTCCGAAAATAAAAGAAGCTGTGCAGCGGATGGCGGCCCGGTTTTACCCGGCCCAGCAGCAGCCATTTGACAACGACGATCTCCAGCGCCAGCAGAATTACGAACGAAAGGCCCACGAACGGCGAGAGGAACAAATACCAGTAGTAATCGTCCGCGTAATTCAATTCATTCATCGCGATGATGCCGGGCAAAATCGCGGAGACGACCAGCAGCGGAAAAATCAACAGTCCGGCCGCGTGCAACATTCCCACCGCAAAATGCCGCCATTTCGCCAGCGGCTGTGCCGGGGAAGTTTCCTTTGCGCGACCGGATGGGCGCGCGGGCGAGCCGAGCCACGTTTCGCCATGAGGAATTTTTCCGCCGCGCGGCAGCAACGAAAGGTCTTCCAGCGCTGCGTCGTCCTCCATCACGGTGTTTTCGCGCAAGATGGAGCGCGTGCCGACGAAACAGCGTTTGCCAATCGTGACCGTGCCAATCAGGAGCATCCCATTTTCAACGGTGCAGCCCAGCGCGCCGGAATCCGAGCCAATACTCGTGTCATCGCCGATGGTGAGCAGGTCGTAAATGGCGAAGTCTTCGGTGCCGAGATAAACGTTGCGCCCGATTTTCGCGCCCATCAACCGGAAGTAGATGTTCAGCAGCGGTGTGCCGGTGAGGTAGGCGATCGGCACCGCCGACTGGATGGCGGTGACAAACCACCATCGCAGAAAATATACGCCCCACAACGGATACGCGCCGGGGCGATACCGTCCGATCACCAGCCATTTCACAACAATCGCCGTGAGCAGCATCAAGGGGTAGAGAACGACGAAAATGGCCAGCGCGCCGAAAATGGCATCGTGATAATCATAATCAGCCTCAATCATCCAAGTGTAAGTCAGGAACGGCGCGAGCCATTGCAGCGCAAAGAATCCCAGGATGGGGCCGATGGCGATAAATTGCGCGCAGCCGCAGAGAAAATGCCTCGACCACGGAATGGAATTGGTCTTGGCGGAAACCGGCGGCACTTCGGTTTGAAAATCTTTCTCAAACTGCGCGGCTAGCCTCTCGATGCTCGGATGCTGATAGACATCGAGCATCGAAAGCGATTGAAACGGCGGCTCCTTGCGCAATTCAGAAACCATCCGCGCCGCCAGCAGCGAGTGTCCGCCGAGATCCAGGAAGAAATCGTCGCGCACGGAAACCGGGACCGGGACGAATAATTTTGTCCACACCGCCGCGATGTGCTGCTCCAGTTTCGTCCGAGGCGCGACGGCTTCCGGCCGCGATTGCGCCGCGCGCTGGCGCGGCGGCGGCAGTTTGAGGCGGTCGGCCTTGCCGCTCGAGAGCATCGGCAGTTCCTGAATTGTCTCAAACAGCGCCGGCATCATATAAACCGGCAGCCGTGCGCGGAGGCGGGTGCGGATGGCCGGCTCATCCGGCGGCGCGTCGGTGCGCGGGATGAGATAGGCGACGAGCTGCGGCGCACCGGGCGTGTCTTCGCGCAAGGCCACCGCCGCCGCCTGAACGCCGGGACATTCCAGCAGCACGGATTCGATTTCCGAAAGCTCGACGCGGAAGCCGCGAATTTTCACCTGCGAATCAAGCCGGCCCAGAAATTCAATTTCTCCGCCAGGCGAAAAGCGCGCGAGGTCGCCGGTGCGATAAAGCCGCGAGGGCGAATGGCCGTTATTGGCCGCTGAATTCTCGACAAATTTTTCCCGCGTCAAATCTGGTTGCCCAACATAGCCGCGCGCCAGGCCGATTCCGCCGAGGCACAACTCGCCGGACTGGCCCTGGGCGACGGGCAGCAATTGTTCGTCCAGAATGGCCGCAAAATAATTTGGCAGCGGCCGGCCAATGGTGACGGGTTTGTTCGGATGACAATCCGCCCAGGTGGCGATGACGGTGGCCTCGGTGGGGCCGTAGGTGTTGACGACGCGGCGGCCCGGCCGCCACCAGCGCTTGACCAAATCCGGCGGGCATTGCTCGCCGCCGAGAATCAGCAGCCGCACCGACGGCACGTCTTCGTCCATCATCGAAAGCAGCGTGGGCACGCACGAAAGCACCGTCACACCCGCGTCTGCCAGCATTCGCGAAAGCCCCGCGCCGGCGTGGACCATTTCGTCGTTGCCGACGACGAGCGTCGCTCCCGCGAAAAATGCCAGCCAGACTTCCTCGACGGAGGCGTCGAACGCGATGGAAAATCCCTGATAAACCCGGTCCCCCGGTCGCACCTGAAAAATTTGCCCTTCGCATCGCACAAGATGGCATGCGCTGCGCTGCTCGATTTGCACACCTTTCGGCTGGCCGGTTGAGCCAGAGGTGTAAATGATGTAGCAAAGGTCTTCCGGCGTTGCGCCGGTTTCGGTTTGGTTTAATCTTGCGGCGGGTTGCGAGGCGATTTCCGGCTGGCGTTCGTCGAGCGCAACAATTTCGCCGTGGAAATTCGCCGCCTTGGCCGCGAACAATTTTGTTGTCACCAATGCCCGCGCCTGACAATCCGCGAGAACGAATCCGACGCGGTCGGCGGGAATTCCGGGATCGAGCGGCACATAAGCGGCGCCCGACTTGAGAATGCCGAGCAACGCGACGCAAACCTCCAGCGAACGGGGAAGCAACATGGCCACGCAGTCACCCCGTTTCACGCCCCGGCTGCGGAGGTGGCGGGCCAGTTGATTGGCGCGCCGCTCCAATTCGGCATAAGTCATGCGCCCGCCGGCGCAGATCAAGGCGACATTTCCAGGATGCGCGTCGGCCTTTTGCTCGAATAGCTCGTGCAAAAGTCCGGGCTGCAAAAGTTCCGGCGATGGCTCATGCCCGCAGGCTGTGTTGTGGTTTTTGTTGGTCAATTGTTGGCAAACAAATGACCCGTAAATCACGCATAACTTCAATCAAACGGGTCGAGCTTGTTGGTTTTTAAGACGATGATCGGAGGGGAAAAGTTTCAACGAACGCGCATTGGGCTTAAGTGACATTCGAGTAATGCAGCCTGCCTTTCAGGGAATAGCTTTGGTCTGCGCTTGGCTGCGCAGTAGAATTCATGGAAAAACGCTGGAGCGACCGGGCAAAAATTGGAATTATCACTCATTCAAATTTATTATGAATAAAATCATTCGCTGGGGAATCATCGGTTGTGGCGACGTGACCGAGGTGAAAAGCGGGCCGGGATTTCAAAAGGCCGACGGTTCAGCGCTGATGGCCGTGATGCGGCGCGACGCGGCGAGCGCCAGGGATTACGCCAGCCGGCATAATGTCCCGCGCTGGTATTCGGATGCCGGCGCGCTTATCGCTGACCGCGAGGTGGACGCTGTTTATATCGCGACACCGCCGGCGAGCCACAAAGAATATGTGCTCAAGGTCGCCCGAACCGGCAAGCCGGTGCTGGTCGAAAAGCCCATGGCTTTGTCGGCGGACGAATGCGAGACAATGATCGCGGCATGCCGGCAGGCTGGCGTGCCGTTGCGCGTGGCATACTACCGGCGCAAACTGCCCCGCTTTGAAAAGATGCGGAAAATCATCCAATCCGGCGTCATCGGCGAGCCGCGCGCGGTGGATGTCCGGCAGTTCAAGAAGCTGGATGCGCGTCCGGCGCAGAATTGGAAGGTTGATTCGGCGATCAACGGCGGCGGGCTTTTCGTGGACATGCAGACTCATGCGCTCGACTGGTTGCATCATGTGTTTGGGCGGGTGCGCGAGACCGGCGGAGTGGCGGTGAATGCCGCGCGCATTTACGGGGCCGAGGATACGGTGAGTTATTCGCTTCTGTTTGAGAACGGAGTGGTGGCGAGCGGTCTTTTCGCCTATTCCATCGCGCGCGAGGAGGAATCCGTCACCGTTTATGGTTCGGAGGGCGAAGTTTCAATGGGATTTTTCCGGCCTTCCGAAGTGCGGCTGGTGCGCGGCGGCGTGGAGGAGGTTTTTCAACTGCCGGATCCGCCGAACGTCCACCAGCCGTTGATTCAAGCTTTTGTGAACGAGCTCAACGGCGGTCCGGCTTTGGACAGCACAGGCGAGACGGCGCTGGAAACCGCGCGCGTTGTTGACGAAATCCTGCGCAATTATCGCGCGGTTCCGCCTGTTCCGGCTTGAACCATTTCAATTCGCCACCGGCTTGGTCTCCGTCTTCATTTTGCTCTCCGGCCAGTAGGGTTTGCGGAAGGCGTCGGTGAAATCGTAGCCGTTCTGGAAATCGGCGCGGCCATCCTTTTCCGTTTTGGCCAGGAGGCCGATTTCCACCATATTGAAGACGATTTCGCCGAAATCCTCGCACTGTTTGACGCCCCATTCCTCAAACACGGTCACGACCATCGGGCCGAATTGTTCGAGGGCGAACTTGCGGATGCCGCCGAGCAATTCCTGTCCGCTGACATGGCGGATGGTGCCGCGGACTTCCTTGCCGACGGATTTCTGCGTGAAGTCAAGCGCCTCGCGGACGAATGAGTAGGCGTCGCGCGCGAAACGCCTGTCCTTCGCGAGGATTAAATCCACCGCTTCATCAAAATTGATTTCTTGCATTTTTAAGGTTTGGCCTGCTGAATCGCTGCCACTGGCGGATGTGCTGCGCGCCAGGTTTTTACCGCCAGGCCGGTCAGCAACAAGCCTAGGACAACACAGAGAAATAACTGTTCCTGTTTGGTCAGGCTTTTCACGCGGTTAATGTAGCTAAATAAAGGGCTGGTCGCAAGGCTGTCTTGATTTTGTAAAATTGCTGCGGCTCGATTCATCGGCGCGAACCGCCCACCCCAAACATTACGATCTGCTTTGATCTTGCAAAAAGTGGTGAATTATTTTTCGGGTATGTCTGGTTTATATGCCAGCGATCACCAAGAAAGAAACTCGGCTCAAGCTCCAGTTTGTCGCCAAC
>Ga0302320_10018055_pt1 | contig 14259 bp, 15 predicted proteins | sample Bog_T0_3_FD_202130 | JGI IMG/M metagenome (GOLD analysis project Ga0302320, IMG submission 202130) | Peat permafrost microbial communities from Stordalen Mire near Abisko, Sweden - Bog_T0_3 | ecosystem: Environmental > Terrestrial > Soil > Wetlands > Peat | place: Sweden: Abisko, Stordalen Mire...
ATCTGCTCGTGGTGTTTTTGCTCGTAACACTTTACATCTCAGAGCGTGGCGAATCAAGACATATTCTTCGGCGCTTTGGGAACGAGGGTGCGGGAACTTCGGAAGAAGCGCGGATACTCGCAGGAGGACATGCTCAGCTTTGGCTTCTCCACCCGCCACTGGCAACAGGTGGAGGCTGGACGCCCCATCACCGTCACGACCCTACTCCGCATCTGCGAGGTATTCGAAGTGCCGATGTCCAAGCTGGTTCGGGGTCTGGACAAAGAGGGCGTCTACGAGAAACTGGAGCCGGTAGTCCCACTCCGACTCCGCAAGCGAAGGTAGTCAGCGCCGGTTGATGTACTGATGACCGCTCCGAATCATCGCCACTTCACCCCGCTCGTAGAGAGCCTGAACACAGTGGGCGCACAGGTTATCCGTGTTTGCGGCGTACTTGCCTGAGTGCCGGACACCTGCTACCTCCTCATGCGCCGTGCAGACCAGCCGAGCACACTCGACACACTGGACCCAGTTGGCCTCCGTGCAGGACGACTGGTCACTGTGACAGGCTGGCGGTGGGAATATCATGTGCGATGCCTCAACCCTACGAAAGCTTCAGCGTTTCTACGCTCTCGCGCAGTACCACAATCTGAGCCTCCAGATTGTTGGTCATCTTGCGGAATTCGTCCAGCAGTTTTCCGCTGTGTGACTGGATGGTCTCTGTCCACGTTTTCATCTGTCCAATGCGGTTAACTTCTTTCTCTACGACCAAGACGGCAGCATCAACCTCTTCCCAGTTGCTCTCATTCTTGTCGCGCTCCCTCTGCTTGCGAACGCAAAGTGCTTTCGCGAGGGAAAGCCCCGCACGGAGGATGACATCCGACTCAATCCTCTGAGCGTCCCACACGACAAGAACATCATCGCCATTTCGGGTGAGCATATCCATCCCCTGTGGGGCGGTCTGAGCAGAGAATAGGAAGAGTCCGACGCTGGCACTTCTATTTTTTCTGGCGGTGTCAATCTCGATGATTGCCTTAGTCACGGAATACCCTGCATCCTCTTTCGCCTCGACTACAAATTTCTCTCCCGCCGCCACGCAGTCTGCCCCAAGTTCGACCACGAGGTCGCCGACTTTGCAGTTTTTTATCAAGCCCGTCGTTGCTCCCGTCCGATTGGCGACATCCCCGGCCTTCTGCACTTCCTTCTCGATGAATTCACATGCCGTGGCTTCGAAGTCATTGCCATGCTGTGTCGAACGGGCTGACTCTTTCCGCTGTGCTGTCATGGATTCGAGCGCAGTCAGCACGTTGGTCTGGAATCCTTGCACCTTCTGTTCATGGGTGCCGAGAATCTCCACCAGTTCCCGCTTGAGGCGATAAAGAGCAGAAGCTTCGTTGTCGAGCGTCAGATTGGAGTCGATGGAGCCTTTAGCTTCATTGATGACAGTGGAGAGGCGGGAGAGAGCAGAGCCTTCTTCGTCAAGCGAGAATTCCTTGGTGATGGTCTCCTGTGCTGTCTCAACACGCTTCACGAGCCGACTCAGAGCCGAGTCTTCCTTGTCCAGTGAAAACTCCTCCACTACATTGCCAATGTCATCGGCAAGGCCGTCTCTCAGCTTGCCGTTTGCGAGGGTCAATTCCTTGACCAGCCGGGTGAGGGCGCTTTGGTCGTTGTCCAGAGAGAACTCGCCGAGAATTCGCTTCTGCTCCTCATCAATCACCGATGAAATGGTAGAGCGAACTGAGGAAACGAGCCCATTGGCCTCTTCTGGATTCAACAGCTTCATCAATGGGCTGTTCTTGCCGATGTGCTCAGCGAGGGTTTCTGCAAGTACGGAACCGTTACTGCCGACCTGCCGTTGCAGCACCTTCTCAAGGTCGCCGTCCTGCTTAATGAGGCGCTCAACCCTTTCTTGAAACCTGCCGCTACTGGGGTCGAAATACTCTTTGAGGGAAGTAGTGAGATTCGTGTGAATCTCATTGCGTGAGCCATCTAATGCGCTCTTCAGGTCTGTCAGCAGCTTCTCGCCTTCCCGTCTCACCGAATCAGCATCAATCTGTCCACGAGCGTGCTTCAGAGAAAGAACGCCAATCCGCAGGGCTGCAAGAGCGTACTCCTCCCGCTCCCTGCCGTCAGTTCGCTGAAGCAACTCAGTGACGGTCTCGCGGTCGGACACAACCAATGTCAGCGGAATTGACTGAGCATCGTTGCCCTCTGACACAACAGGCTTGCGCGGGATTAACGAATCGGCATAAACAGCGTCGGCCATGGGAACCCAATCCTTTCCAACTACCTTCCGGGAAAGTATTCAGTGAGTGTTGCATCCAACACTAATCGCACTTTACCTCTCCGTCTCCCAGACAAGCGTCTTCGAAGCAGGGTTGGGAGCCGAGACCATCTATGAGAAGCTGAAGCCGGTGCTGCCCGAATGCCGCCGTCATCACTCCTGAATCAGTGACGGTTGATGCACTGGTAGCCAGCCACGGCTCAGAACTCGTCCTCATCGTCCGCAACCGGATACAAGCATTCGAAGCAGCGATAGTGCTCATCGCGGCCTTCCGACGTTTTGTCTTGAGGCAGATTCATCGCAGCCATTATTCGCCCGACGACATCACGCCGACCAAGGATGCACTTGTCTGCCAGTAGATGGAACCGCTGCTCCCGCCCGTCGAAGACGACGCGCCCCCGAGGCGGCTCCTCGTACTCAACTTCGGCTGGTACCGTCCGAGTCCTCTGGAGCCGTGTCCAGTGGTCGATGTGGCTGGTGGGATGCCCCAGTGCAGAGCCGTATAGCTCCGCCTTTGAGATGGGCGTGGCGTCGAGGATGAGACGGTCGCGAAAGAGCCAGAAGATGCCGACGTGGGGCTCTGGAGGAACGGGATTCTTCACGGTGTCGCTTACCTTACTTTTCAGCATCAGCATCTGCCTCGTCTTCGTCTTCGAAGTCTGCAGGAATAAAGCATTCATCAAGGAGTTCATCCGGCACGATGAAGTAGGTCACATCTTCCACCGGCCCATTTGCGATTCCGCCGCTGACGACCTTCAGCGCCTTCCCGGACGCAGGAAAAGCTTCGACTATCTCGTCCAAGCCCAGCTTCCACGCATCGACACTTCGATAATGCAACTTCCATTCCGCCGCCAGTGGCATACCCGCAATCGCACATTCCTCCGGGCACAGGCTCACTATCAAGGCCAAGACAACCGTGCCCGGTAGAACGTTGGAAATGTCCTCGTCATCCCAAAGGATGCAGGTTCCCGTTTTAGGGCACTTCAGGCCGACAATCTCGTCCGTGTCGATTAGTTCAATCTTCATCGCATCCTTCCCACTTCTCGGTCGTGCAACCTTCTTCCCTTGCTCCACACGAGCAGGGGGCTAGGACAGAGTTGCCGAATCGCGTCCCGTGCCCACTGAGTGCAACTATCGTTGGCAGGATTGCCCTTGAGATAGGCTCTCAGGTGCTCCACTGCCTCATCACGGCGTCCGGAGGCAAAGCAGAGCATTCCAAGCTGGTAGTAGGCGTCAACATTGCCCTGCGTGGCCGCAGCCGCGTAGAAATCCTCAGCCCTTGGGTCGTTCAATTCCTCCATCGTTCTCCCGATGTTGAAGAGAACGATGGGGGCGGAAGGGCGCAGTTGGAAGGCTTTCCAGAAACGAGCGGCGGCGAGGGCGTACTCTCTCTTTTCAAAAAGAGCCGCCCCTTCATTTACAAGGGAAAGGTACTCTGTTTCGCCACGACGCTTCACATTCATCAATTCCCCCGCCGCCATGCGTTGTCTCAGGCTCTGCGATTGCCTCGTCCGTTCTAGGGCAGCAGCTTGCCGCCGATGGTGGTCGTCGTGTTCACCTTGCCGTTGGGCTGGGCAACGGTGACCGTCTGGCTCACAACTCGCCCGTTGTTGTGCATCGTATTTGTGGTGACTGATTCACCGTTGGTGGTGCGGAAGTGGTTGATTTCGCCGACGAGTTTGCCGCTGTTGTCGAAACTCTTCATAATTCCTCCTTTGTGAAATGCACGAGAATCGGCCATCCGGCGCGGTTCTGGAAAATGTCGATTGTCAACGCCTTGCCTTCGCTCGAAGCCTCGCACAGTAGTGGCCTCATCTCGTCGCTGTCGGCTAACGAGACCATGGCTTGATTGAGAGACTCGCTGGGCATATTCCGCCCAGCACCGCTAGGACGCTTGAAACGCACAATCACTCTGCCCGTCATGCTGCGACCTCTTCGCCGAATTCGTGAATGGGCTGATTTGAAGCGGACAATGCAGGGTTCGATTGCCGAGCCTCCCGAACCCACCGCACGACCGACGCTCTGCTGACGCTGTAACGCTTGGCAACATCGGTCAGACTCATGCCACGGAGCCGGTCTTCCACCAAACTTGCGTGGTCAACATCGAGAGGTTGACGACCCACTGGCAGACCTTCCAGTTTGCGTCTCCGGATTCCGGCCCGGACTCTTTCCTTGATTAGCTCGGCTTCCAACTCGGCGATGCTGCTTATAAGTGTGAGGAACAATCTACCCATCGCTCCATCCGTTGCAATGTTTTCGCGTCTCGACACGAACTCGACACCGAGAGAGTCCAATTCATCCACGACCGTGAGGAAGTGTTTGACCGAGCGTGCCATGCGGTCAAACGCCGCAACGATGACCATGGCGAACTTCCGCTTCCGTGCATCGCGGAGCATGGCGTCGAGGCCGGGGCGACGTGCCTTGCTGCCGGATACGCCGACATCGGTGTACTCGGCGGCTACCTCATACCCGCGTTGCTCTGCAAACAGGCGAAGGTCGTAAAGTTGATTATCAACTCGTTGGTCGGACGTGGATACTCGGGCGTAAATCGCGCACTTCTTCATAGGAGATGCTCCTTAAGGCTGTTGACGAGAACGGTTGATGGCGAAATCACGGGGCGCAGTTTTCGAATCTCACCAATGGCGGCGTCGATGTTTTTGTAGCCCACGGCGCTCATGTATCCAGCAGCCAAGCTTGGGGCGCGGGAAACGCCTGAGGCGCAGTGAAGGAGCACAAAACCCCAGCGGATGTTTTCAGTCAGAGCGTCCATGATGGCGTCGAACTGCCGAACGGATACTGGCTCGTAGTCCTCGATGGCAATGTGAACGTAGTTGATGCCCCTGCGCTTGCGCTCGACCGGCAGTTCGCACAGCGAGATGACCGTTGTGATGCCGGAGGAGTTGCCAGCCGCGAGTTCTTCCGCATCAGCAATGCCGCCGATGAAAAGGCGTTCCCAAACTTGGGTCATTGAACGCCCCCTTCATCTTCGAGCCGTGGCAGTCTCTTCTGTTCAGGCTTGGTCTCTCCTGCAACACATGGAGGAACCTCCGGTCGCCGCCGCTGTCTCGCTACGATGGTGCGGCCAGAGTCCCAGTCAATCTCGGCGTACCGGGCGAGGTAGACCTGCATGAGTACGAGGTCGTGTTTGTACTCGGGAAAAAGGCGCAGAACCTCGCGTCGAGCCATCAATTCGCAGTTGGCTAGGAGGACAACGCTGACGCCAAGGTCACGCGAGTGACGCTTGATTTCGACGCAGAAGAGGTCTGGAACGGAAGGAATTTTAGTACACAGAGCAAGTATACGGAGCAGCTTGGAAAAACGGCTAGTATTTTAGCCAGAAATCAACCAGAAGATGGAAGATTTCTTGAATCGCCTCTGTACGGCGTTGTTTTCACCAACCGTGCAACAACCGGGTCATACACGTATCCGGTGATTGTCCCATCCTTGATGCGCTCCACGGCTTCGTCTATAGCATAGAGCGGGACGAGGAACCATTCACGCGGCCTGACTGGGGTTCCGAAGCGGTCCTTCAGTTCCAAGTCCAACTGTGCACTGTCGAACACGCGGTGAATGAGATTCTCCAGCTTGACCCGGTTTATCTGGTAGAGGCCGTACGTTGCCACTACCTCCACGTCGGCCATCAGGAACGTTGGGTCAAGCTTGGCATTCGCAAACCGTGCTTCGACCTTGCCACCCGTCACGCCAATCTTGTGCAGCACGTCGCGGTGTGCTGCAATCTCGGGCTGCTCTGACTTGCTCCTCAGGACGTAGATGGTACCGCTGGCGAGTTCGTCACCGACTGGCTCCTGCGGTGCAAACAGCGGCCCGTTGTCTGTGGTGGTAATGATGCGTGCTGTTTCGTCCCGATGAAGCGCACGCTGGAACGACCGCAACAACAAATCGCTCTCGGTGCCGTTGTCATAGATGACCCGCAGACGGCTGTCACGCCGGTCGTACTGCGTTTGGAACTCTTCACCAACTTGGGCGATGTAAGCAATCTGACCCTGAACGATGAAGAACTGGTTGTCCTGAATCTCAGCCAGCCTAATCTCGTCCAACTTCTGGAACGGAAGAGTCTGCCTCACCCCGTCCTTCAGTTCACGCTTCACCCGTTCAAAGAGGGGCTTGTATTCATCGAAGTTTTTGCAGACGGCACGGTTGGCAATCTCTTCAGCGGCACGCTTCTCCACGGCACTACGGACGTGCTTCAGTTCGGTGATGTTGCTCGCGCCGATAGCGCCTTCGAGTTCCGCACGCAGTTCATCAAGGTCAGTGTCACCATCCCCACGGGAAGGCTCTGCCGACGCAGCCAGCAGCCCCAGATGGTCTTGGGGGGCAAGCAGGGCACGCAACTCATCTTGCTCCCTCAGCCGGTCAAGCCGAACCGCATACAGGCGCTCAAAGATGTCCTTATCTTCACCGTGTCGCGGAGCGTGACCATGCTTCTCAACGAAGCGTTGAATCTCCTCAAAACCGGCAATGACCCTCTCTTCGACTGCGGAGCGCCCACGCGCCTTCTCTGGCTCAGCATAAACATCCAGTTCATCCCTGAGGTCATCCAGATTGAAGTCAGACATAGCGACCCTCATCCTTGAAGCGCACGAAGGCAGCAGCGCCCTCCGCCATCTTTCGTTCCCACGGGTCTTGTGCGGTCAGCGATGGGAAGCGATTGTGTTCCTTCTTGAAGCGTGAGGCACGCTTGGCAAGGTCAAGCGCCTCCTCGGGCTTCAGGGCTGTCCGCTTGGCCGAGATTGCTGCCGCGACATGCCTCAGGCTCTCTTCGCTCATGGTCTTAGCCAAGATGGCGTAAGCCTCTCCGAACGGGTTGATGCGGTCAATCAGGTCAATGTCGAGTTCCCGCACATCCATCGCGAACCGTCGCACACCCACAATCAATGCCGTGTTCGCCGAAGGCTCATCGCCACCGCTCCCGGAACGTTGCTTCGCCTGTTGGGTGAAGTTGAGAGCGGCGATAGCGTGCTGGCGAACAGCCTCTTGGTCTTCGGTGCCAAGTTCGGGATACTTGTCCCGGACAATCTTCCCCATCCGCACCTGCGTTAGCTCTTCCGGCACAAGTTCTTCGTCAAACAGTCCACGCTCGATGGCAGTCTTGTCCTGCACGAAGGCAGCTATCACTTCATTCAGGTCTTCTTGGCAGATGCGAGTCGCCTCCTTGCTCGTGGGCAGCGTCAGTCCCTTGATTTCAACTTGGATTGCTCCGGTCTGCCCGTTGACGCCTACGTTGCATCTGTTCTTGTCATAGCCCCCGGCTCCGTACTCGTAGCCGGGAGTGGCTTGGTTCGCCGAATTCTTTGGGCGGAACTCGAAGCGTGGAGCAAGAACCTGCTCCATGAGCAAGCTGGCTGCAATCGCCTTCAACGTATCGTTGACAGCTTCGGAGACGGCCTCCTCGGCGGCATCCGGTTCGGCAATGAGATTGGTAAAGTGAGCCATGGACTTGCCCTCGGCATCGCGAGTGACACGCCCAATGATTTGCACAATCTCTGTTAGGCTGGAGCGGTAGCCAACCGTCAGGGCGTGCTCACACCAAATCCAGTCGAAGCCTTCTTTCGCCATGCCCAATGCAATGATGATGTCCACGTGGTCACGGTTGAACTTTTGGGCAGGGTCTTTCAACGCCGTCACCACGCGGTCGCGTCTGGCCGGGTCATCGTCCACGAGGTCCGCGATTCGTAAAACTTTGCCACTGGGAATCTTCACAAGCTGGAAGCCTGTTGCCGGGTCAGTGCCCTGCCACTCACCCATCTCTCCGATAATGTGCTCGACCTCTTTAACCTTGTCCCTCGTGCTCTCCCGCGAGTTCACATTGGGGATGTGAACAATCGTCTTCTGCGTTGGGTCAAGCACGCTCAGAATCTCGTCAGCGTACGAGCCGCTGTAAAAGTAGTAGCCGATGTCGAGTTGCTTGAGGTACTCGTACCCGTTCAACTGCTCATAGTAGGTGTAGGTGACGGTTTCAAACTTGCTCTCGTCCATTGGGTCAAGAATGGCCTCGGCATCGCCACGGAAGTACGAGCCGGTCATCGCGAAAACGTGGACACGGTTCCGGGCAATGAACTCGGCGAGATACTTGCCAAGGATGTTGCCCTCGTTGGCGGCGACGTGATGGAACTCATCCACGGCAATCAGGCGGTCATCGAACTTCTCGACGCCATATTGTTCAACGGCAAAGCGGAAGGTGGCATGGGTGCAGACCAGAATCTCGTCCGTGCTATCGAGGAACGCACCCACGGCTTTGACCTTGCCGCCGTTCTCGCCGACGCCGGGGGCGTTGCACAGGTTCCACTTGGGCTCAACATGCCAGTCCGCCCAAAAGCCAAACTTCGAGAGTGGCTCATTATTAAAGCTGGCACCGATGGAGCGTTCCGGCACTACGACGATGGCTTGCTTGATGCCCTGATGCTCAAGCTTGTCGAGCGCAACAAACATCAAAGCGCGGCTCTTGCCCGACGCTGGCGGAGACTTGAGAATCACGTACTGCTCTCCACGCTTCTCGTAGACGCGCTCTTGCATTGGTCTCATGCCGAAGGCATTCGACTTGGTGGAGGAACCGTTTCGTGCATAGGAAACAGATACGGTGGGAATCGATTTAACGTCCGTGGTCATTTCTCTTTCCTCGTTGTTTTCCTATTGCTGCTTTCGGGAAACAGTCTAGCCTGAACCAGAAGTTCAACTTCCACCATCAGAGGCTTGACCTGCTGTTCGAGCGTATCCACGGCTTCCAAAAGATAAGATTTTTCACTTCCTACACCATAGCCGCCCGAATCCATCTTCTTAGCAACCAGAGAGCCGGAAATGGATTTGTCTATCTCACCGAGCTTGTCCTTGACGTCGGGACTCAGAAATATGCGATTGTCCTGAAGATAAGTATGAAACGCGACAAAATCTTTGTGCGCACCATTCAAATCTCTCAAGCCGAGGATTCTGCTATAGGCTCGCGTCTTATCTGTTTCCGAATTGAAATGCGACCTTTCATCCTCCGAAAGGTCAGAACTTGAGAGCCAAGAATCCAATTCGTCTGCCGTGAATCTCCCAAAGTTTGGAATCATGTGAAAAGAAATGACAGCCTGATTAAGGCTGTTAACGACCTTATTCAGACGGCACCATAGCTCCGGGAACACGACATATTCTCTATCGTGCAGTTTCAATCTTCTCGCTGCCAGAATGGATATTTCTGATTTCGTCGCCTCAAGCCGATTTGCGAACTGGTGCTCAATCCAGTTTTTGCCGAGGAATCTAAATATCACGAAAGCAATAACTGCGCCTCCGCCACCAGCAGCAACGAGTTGTCCGACCAAGCCAAAGAACTGTTGTCCAGAATCAGCAGTCATCGCCTCGCCTCTTTCGCCGCACGATTTGTACCCTGCTCAGCGGTCATCTTCGTGTAGAGGTCGAATAGCTTCTCAAGCCGCTCAGTGTCATTCTTGAACCGGCGACCAATGTAGATACGCTCCAGTACCTCATCGTTGCGCTCATGTGCATGACGCAAGTCCTCGGGCATGTTGTCTGGTTCGTAGAGGTCCGCAATCGTCGCCGGGTAGTGCGCCTCCCGAGCCAGCAGGATGTCTTCGGCACAGCGCGTGAGGTCAGCCTTGTTCTTCTCCGTCAACACGGGGACTGGGAACGTGTTCCAACCCATCGTGTTGGAATAACGGAAATCTGATTTCATCTTGCCGCACACAGTCCCAATCCAAACAAGATGTGAACGCGAGGCTATGAGCGCCATGTTCCAAAGGGGAGCATCGTAAAGGCCGAACGCGAGGTTTGTTAGTGCAGTATTGTTATCAACAATGCCAACTGGAAGGTACTGCCTCCTCTCAGAAGAGACCCCCGGTATCACAATCGTGTGCCGCATACCAATACGCATCAATTTGAGTTGATGTGCTCGCTTGGCAAGTGAATTCGCGCCTTTATCGCGACTAGCAAGCCTGACTTTTCTCACGGCTTCGATTCGTTCTTCGAGAGACTTGATGGTCAGCGCCTCTGCGAGGCTGCGATTTTCAATCCAAATACAATATCGACCTCCACCATTGATGAAGTCGTCAGAGCCATAGATTCGTCGAATGAACTTGTTCTGCTGAACTGGAGTGAGTGCCAGCGATGGTAAGTCGTCAACGCGGAGGAGAAGATGTCCACCGTCTGTAGGCTTATTCCCGAACTCCATTACGCTCAGCTTACTAATTGGAGTATCACGCTTTTCAACTATGACACGCGGCCCAAGAGTAAGATATGGCGTGATGGATGCGCCCTGTCTGATGGCGACTCTATCCTGCTCATCATGCTCATACAGGTACCGTTGCCCTGAGGTCGATTTGCCAATTCCAACGATTGCCACTGTCACACCAGCTTTATTGCTGGCGAGATTCGACCATTTGAAAGATGTGAATGCAAACAAAATGTCGCATCCGTAACGGAAAAGAGTCGGCCAAAGTATGGATACCGATTGGCCTTGGCAAATCGAATTTGTGGACACGAAGGCTACCACAGCATCAGTTCTTGTACCGTATTCTGCTGCCTTGATAAACCAACCTGCGACGTAATCAAGGAACCCGCTCGAAGAGGCGTGCCCTTTCAGCAAATCGCGAATCTCTGCCTTTTGCTCCTTGGTCTGCCAAGTGAATCCAAGATAGGGAGGGTTCCCGCAAATATAGGTTTCCCCGCCCTCATTTTCGAAGTCAATCTGTGCCTGTTTCAAGGGCGTGCTGAAGAGGTCTTCCGCTTGCATCTTCACGCCCGTCCCAGTTGGAGGACAGATACTCAACCAGTCAAGCCGCAGAGCATTCCCGCAGGTAATCCAGTTCTGCCGGTCAAGCGGCAGGAACTCCGCCAGCGCCAGCTTGTGCCCACGATAGAGCACATCGCACTGGTACTCGGCGATGACCAGTGCAAGGCGTGCGACCTCAGCCGGAAAGTCACGAATCTCAATGCCACGGAAATTGGTCTTGGGGATGACCGAACGATTTTCCAACTCTCCACGCCGCTTGTTGACCTCCGCTTCGATGGCACGCATCTCTTTGTAGGCGATGACAAGGAAGTTCCCCGAGCCGCAAGCCGGGTCAAAGACGCGGATGCGTGCCATGCGATTACGCAGGTTCAAGAGCATCCTTGCATTGTCGCCAGCCTCTTCTAGCTTTGCCCTCAGGTCATCGAGGAAGAGCGGGTTGAGCACCTTCAGAATGTTGGGCACACTGGTGTAGTGCATACCCAGTTGGCGGCGGTCATCGTCGGCGGCGTCTTCAGCCACGGCCTGAATCATCGAACCGAAGATGTCCGGGTTGATTTTCTGCCAATCCAGATTGCCGATGTGCAGCAGGTAGGAGCGTGCAATCTTGCTGAAGCGGGGTACTTCAAGGTTGCCGGAGAACAGCCCACCGTTCACGTAGGGGAAACCGTCCGCCCATCGTGGCAGTTTGGCACTGCCACGCTCTTCGATTTTTGTGTTCATGGCGCGGAACAGTGTGCTGACGACTTCGTGGGTGTTGGATGAGTCCCTGTCGCTCATCTGCGTAATGGTGTCGGTGAAGAGCCCGGAGCCGTAGAAGATGCCGGTGTCCTCGGCGAAGAAGCAGAAGATGAGCCGCGCCATGAAGTGGTTCATGTCGTGGCGGCGTTCCCCGGTCTCCCACTCGGGGTTGTCCTTCCGCAGTTCCACGTACAGCCGGTTCAGGCGACTCGTTGCCCGGATGTCAAACGAGTTCTCCGCGATTTGCCGCACCGTGGAGATACCAGCCAGAGCCAGAAAGAAGCCGAAGTGGTCAGGGAAGTCTTTGTAGGCACAGGCCACCGTCTCCCCACTGGTCAACTCCTCGGCCTCAAAGTCCACGCCATCGGTAGCCAGAATGAACTTCGCCTTAGCTTTGGCGGTGGCGGGGCTGTCATGCAGCGCGGTCAGCGTCCGGGTCACGTCACCGGGGTTGCAGGTAGCGATGTGGATGTTGTTGGTCTGAAGTACGCCGCCCAGGTCGGACTTGTTGGACGCACCGGCACGGAGGCGCTTGATGGTCGTCTCCTTGTTGCCAAAGGCTTCGAGGAATGCGTAGGGGAAGTTCTCCGGGTCAAACGGCTGCTCTGCCAGCAGCGTAACGGCCTCTTCAATCTCAACGGCGTTCAACGGTACATCCCTCCCGGTTCAACTGCTCGACCTGCAATGCTTCCATCTGAGGTCGGCCAAACCGGATGCCACAGGCGGCACCCACAGCCCACTGTTTGTTGGACTTGGCGGATGCAACCGGATTCCCGCCGTGCCCGTAAGTGATGGATTCTCAACCTCCTAGCGTAGTCTCGCGAATAGCACTGGTCAACGGGTGTCCGGAAGTTATTGAAATCGCTGGATTGTTCCGATTTGTGCGGTACTGAACGGCGGTCATCGCCGCGATGGACACGAGGGAAACCTAAGAGCAATAATGACTTCCAACCGTTCACGGTGTAAACCAAGTGCCACATTTTAAGGATGCGGCCAGTGTGGTTGTTCCGGCGACAGACCCGGTTCCATCCCGGACCACATGTCCTCATAGCAAGGAAGCGATGCCAATACCTGACTACCAGACCCTAATGCTGCCGTTGCTGAAGATTGCGGGTGATGGCAAAGTGCATACCAAGCGGGAGACTGTAAACGAACTTGCCATTCAGTTCGGGGTCTCTGAAGACGAGCGCAAGGAATTGCTGCCTAGTGGCAATCAAGAGGTTTTCGACAACCGGGTCGGGTGGGCGCGGACGTACCTCAAGAAGGCACTCCTTATCGACTATGTGCAGCGTGGACAGTTCCGAATTACCGACCGAGGCAAGCAGGTCTTGGCTGAACACCCCGTACGAATTGACAATGCCTTCCTCACCCGGTTCCCCGAGTTCATAGAGTTCAAGAAACGTGCTCGACCGGAACGGGACGAGGAAAATGACTCCGTTGTGGCGGCGACTGACACGGATACTCCAGATGACCTGATGGCGACCGGCTATTTGAATCGCCGGAGGCAGATTGAGGAAGACGTGCTGGAGCGGGTCAAGTCCTGCTCTCCGGAGTTCTTCGAGCGGCTTGTGGTCAAGCTTATTTCGGCCATGGGATACGGCGGCACGTTGGCCGACGCTGGGAAGGCGATTGGCAAATCAGGCGACGGTGGCATTGACGGCGTTATCAAAGAGGACAGGCTCGGGCTCGAACAGATTTACATTCAGGCGAAGCGATGGGACAACGCCAGTGTTGGCCGTCCTGAGATTCAGAAGTTTGTTGGAGCCCTGCATGGTAAGAGGTCGCGTAAGGGCATTTTCCTAACGACCTCAACGTTCACCAAAGACGCCCATGAATATGCCAACGGCCTTGACATCAAGGTCATCCATATAGACGGGCCGCAACTCTCCCAATTCATGTTCGATTACGAGGTCGGCATCTCCACAGAGAGCACGTACGTCGTCAAGCGCATCGACAACGACTTCTTCGAAGACGAGGGTGGAACAGATGCAACAACGGATGTAGTCGCGAAGTAGAACCCAAAAACGGAAGCCAAGATAGGAAACTGACACATGTGGTGTTTTTCCAATTTTCCGGGCGACGATGACCAGAGGCTCTTCCACATGCAGCACGACGCCTATTGGGAGTTCATTTGGACTATTGTTAATGCCGCCCGAAAACGGTACTTGGATGCAGAATCAGTTCTCCGGTGCTATGCACCCATGAGCATCCAAGTTCGTCAACTTGAATCAATAGACCACCGCACGGTTCAGGATGTCCACGACCTTATTGCGGCTTTCTATCGCTTCAAAAGGAGAACTGAGATTCTCTTCCCACTGGAGTCGAACCTGCGTGACGACTGGTATTCGTTTCTGAGGGAAGAAGCTGCTGGGCTGTGTGAGTCAGCAGACTTCGTGACGGGCGTACTTGATGCCTGTATACACGCAAACACAGACATTGGATACGCTGGCGAGAAGCGTGCCAAACATGTTGAGCGGGAACGATACTGGACAATGTTTGAATATACCCT
>Ga0302320_10018058_pt1 | contig 14258 bp, 12 predicted proteins | sample Bog_T0_3_FD_202130 | JGI IMG/M metagenome (GOLD analysis project Ga0302320, IMG submission 202130) | Peat permafrost microbial communities from Stordalen Mire near Abisko, Sweden - Bog_T0_3 | ecosystem: Environmental > Terrestrial > Soil > Wetlands > Peat | place: Sweden: Abisko, Stordalen Mire...
CGAGACGCTCAAGCTGGGTCACCTGCAGCTCCTGGCGCGACGCCCGGAACTGTGCCGCCGCTACCAGGCGTGCACTGTTGCCGGGCCCGGGTGGGTCCTCGCCGGCGGCCAGCGCGGCAGCCACCGGCTCGGCGAGAAGGTGGGTGAGGACTGGATAGCAGGAGTTCACAACGACCGGGGCGAGGGCCACCCCGACCAGGTCCTCGAAACGGTAAGCCGTCTCGATCAGCTCGTTCACTGGGGTCTCCTCGGGCAGGCAGACGAGCATGATCTGGCATCGGGCCGGGTCACGCAACATCTCGACGACGTCTTGTGCCTGGGCACGAAGCGGGCCTCCGCGCGCCGCTTCCAGGAGACCGAGGGCACTGGTGAGAAAGGTCACTGCATGCCCGGCGGCCGGGGCGTCGAGCACTATGAGGTCCGAGGAGGCGGATCTTTCCAACTGTTTCACCTTGCCGAGCACGAGGATCTCCCGAATGCCCGGGATGGCAGTCGCCACAACCTCGAGCACCCCGGCCGCCACCAGGCGCTTGGCAACGCGGCGCAAGCCATGGTCCTCGAGATATTCCACGAGGGCGTCGTCCGGGGTGATGACGCGGCCGCGGACACGGCCCGCTCCGGCGGGGTCGTAGAGGACCTCCTCGTCGTAGTCGAAGGCCGGCTCGCGCCCGAACAGGCTGTGCAGCCCGCCGGCGTCGTCGAGCTCGATTACGAGTACCTCGAGACCGATGTCGGCGGCCATGCGGGCGAGCGTCGCTGTGACAGTCGTCTTCCCCACGCCACCCTTGCCGGCGACGACGACCACGTTGCTCTGCCGGCAAAAGGCCTCTCGATCCACGCCCGGCGAGACTACCGCTCGCTCTCGTGGGCGATTCTGGACCGGCACAAAAGAACCCCTTGTAAGGACGCCAGGGGCGGAGATAGGGTCTCGATGATCCAGGCCAGGGCAACATTTCTGCTGGTCTGGACCAGTAGCGCTCATAACGCGCACCGAAGACGACGACCAAGGGGGGAAGTCGTTACGAGTTGCGCGCGGAAACTGGGTAGCGCTGAGTGGCCGGCGCTGAGCGTGCCGTTAAGCAAGACGAGGAGAGACCGTGATAGCGAATCGCGGTGACGAGGTTTGGCAATTCAAAGCAGCGTGCAGGGGTCCTCACGCGGTCGTGTTCTTCCCTCCGTCACGTCCGGAGCGCAAAGAAGAGCGGATCGCCCGTGAGCGCTCCGCCAAGGAGATCTGTCGGCCTTGCCCCGTGCTGCAGGACTGCCTCGACTACGCCATCAGGATCCGTGAGACGAACGGGATCTGGGGCGGGCTCAACGAGACCGAGCGAAAGCAGATCATCGACCGGGGCATAAGCGGGCCCCGCCAGGCTGCCTCCGCCTGAGCAAAGCGCAAGCCTCACAGACTCGCTACGCGGCCTCCCGCAGGCAGACTCAGGCCGTGACAGGGCCGAGGGCCTCCTCGACCCGCTCCAGGAGCCGGGCGCTGCATGACTCCATCTCGCGAAGTGGTGAGATCTGTGTCGTGATGCGCTCTGCCATGGTGGCGAAGACCGCGGCGAGCGGCCCCTCGTCGTCGAGGGCTACGGGCAGCCCGGCGTCGCCGCCGGCACCAAGACGGGGGTCAAGGGGCACACATCCGACGAGGGGCACCCCGATCTGATCGGCAAGGCGCTGGCCGCCGCCCGACCCGAAGATCTCGTAGGTCTCGCCGTGGCTACATGTGAACGCCGACATGTTCTCGATGACGCCGGCCACACGGATATGCCCTTTGCGCGCCATATCGGCAGCGCGTCCGGCCACAGCCTGTGCCGCCTTGTTGGGTGTGGTGACCACCAGCACCTCGGTGCGGGGGATCATCCGCGCGAGTCCCATCTGGACATCACCGGTGCCGGGCGGGAGGTCTATCACCAGGTAGTCGAGCGCTCCCCAGCGGACATCCTCCAAGAAGTGCTGCACCGCCCTGTTGAGCATGAGGCCGCGCCACATGATGGCCTCGTCCTCACCTGAGAGGAAGCCCATCGAGATCACTTTCAAAACCGTGGAGCCGATCGAGAGCTCGAGGGGAACCATCTTGCCCCCCTCGGCGCGGACAGTCCCGTCCATGCCGAGTAACCGCGGCACCGAGTGACCCCAGATATCGGCATCAAGCAGACCTACGACGAGCCCTCGGCGGGCAAGGGCGACAGCGAGGTTCACGCTGATGGAACTCTTGCCGACCCCGCCTTTGCCAGAGCCGACGGCGAGGACCTTGGCCTGGACCGGAATATCGGTCGCGACGGCTCTGTCCTGGGCCTTGAGGCGCGCCCTTGCCATGAGCGCCGCTCGCTCGCCTGCGTCCATGACCCCGGTGCGGACATCGACCTGCCTGACACCATCAAGCAGGCCCACCTGGCGCTCGACGTCGGTACGAAGCTGGTCTCTAAGTGGGCAAGAGGCAACCGTCAAGGCCACCTCTATGCTCACTAAGTCGCCTTTCACAGCGATCTCGCGAACCATCCCGAGTTCGACGATGTCGGTGCCGAGCTCGGGATCGATAACCTCGGCGAGGGCGGCTCGGATGGCCTCCAACAAAGGCGCGGCCGGGACGGCGGCGTCAAAAGCGCCCGCATGCTGCGGCGTTCGATTCGATTCGTTCACGGTATAATTGACACTAACGGGGTGTGGACGGGGGGCCTTCTCATCTGTTGCGCCCGAATTCTTGGACAAAAGGAGTTCACGGTGAGTCTTGCGACCTCGACGGTAAAGCTCGGTCAGCGGCCCAGCCCGGTGACCCTCACTGACGCCGCTGTGGCCAAAGTGACTGCCCTGCTCGAGCAAGAGGGGGGCGAGGGACTGGCGCTTCGCGTTGCGGTCCGTCCCGGCGGCTGCTCGGGCTACAGCTACGAGATGTTCTTCGACTCCGAGCTCGCCGAGGATGACATCGTGCGCAGCTTCGGAGCAGTCCGCGTCGTAGTCGACCCCGAGAGCGCCGACCTCATCAAGGGAGCCGTGCTCGAGTACCGGGACGGCCTGCAAGAAGCTGGCTTCCACATCACAAATCCAAATGCCACCCGGACGTGCGGTTGCGGCTCTTCGTTCAGCTGAGCTAGACCGGCTAAATGGCAACAACTGTCGGCCCTTATTCACCAGTAGTCCGTGCCGGGGATTGGCTCGTCTGCTCGGGCCAGCTCGGTCTAGCTGACGGCTCGCTCGTAACCGGTGGCCTTGCAGCACAAGTCACTCAGGCGATCCGAAACCTTGCTGGCCTGTTGGAGGGCGAATCAAGCGGGCTTGAAGATGTCGTGAAGACGACTGTTTTCCTTACCGACATGGCGGACTTTGCCGCGATGAACGATGCCTATGTGGCCGCATTCGGTGACAGTAAGCCGGCGAGGAGCGCTTTTGCCGTGGTGGGTTTGCCACTCGGGGCGCTAGTCGAGATCGAGGCATGGGCACACGTGTCGCGACCGCCCGCTAGCTCAGCCAGTTAGTCATGCGCCTGGCGCGCAACATCGTCGGTGTTGCGGCAGTGGCGCTGCTTGGGCTCCTCGCCACGGCGTGCACCTCGACCACTACGCCGACCACCACAACGATCACGACGCTCCCCCCGCTGCCACCTCAGGTATACGCGTATGTGACCATGATCGGTACAGGAGCGAGCATCGGTATTGGCCACAGCGTGGTGCCCGTGAACGTCTCGCTCGGCGGCACCGGCGCCGGCACGGCGCTCGCGGTCGGCACCTATCCCGACGCCATCGCCATCACCCCGAGTGGAACGCGCGCCTATGTCACGAATTACACCTCTAATTCGGTAACCCCGATCGACCTCCAGACCGGCAAGGCACTGCCATCGATCGCCCTGGGCTCAGTCGCTGGGCCCGCCGGCATCGCCATCGCCCCGGACGGCGGCACCGCCTATGTGACCGACGCCGGAGCCTCAGGCACCCTCGGGGACACGATCACCCCGATCGACCTGCTCACGGACAAGACATTGCCCGCCATCACCGTCGGACCCGGTCCGGAAGGGATCGCCATCACGCCCGACGGCGCCCGGGCTTATGTCGCCGATGCAGGGGCGTTCGTCCCGGGCCAGACAGGGAGCATCGGCTCCACCGTCACGCCCGTCGACCTCACCACCAACAAGGCGTTGGCCGCGATCCCGGTCGGCAACGCACCAGCCGGCATCGCCATCACGCCCAACGGCTCAACGGCCCTTGTGGCCAACGTGAACTCCGGCAGTGTCACACCGATAGACATCGCCACCGACACGGCCGGGTCCCCGATATCGGTCGTGGGAGGGCCAGTGGGAATCACAATTCCCTCCACCGAGCCCACGACTGCCTATGTCGCTGTCGGTGTCTCGAACGCGTCGACGACCGGGAACGTCACGCCCATCGACCTCACGACCGACACCGCTCGCACGCCGATCGCGGTCGGGAAGAACCCGCAGTCAATCGCGGTCAGCCCCGACGGCTCGACGCTCTGGGTCGTCTGCTACGACAGCCAGACCCTCGTGCCGATAAGCACCAAGACGCTCAAAGTCGGAGCGGCGATCCACCTACCCGGCGGGCCATACGCCATCGCCGTCACCGCTCAGGCCCAGTCAGGCGCAGCGACCAACACTACGACGACCAAGGCCGACAAGAAGAAGTCTTAAGTCCGCCTCCTCATCGCCCTAAAGCTCACGCTCGGCCCGAGGCGTGATCGGAGGGGAGCCAGCGCACAGCTCCGAACCGGTAGCCGACGCTGCGGACGGTGTCTATGAGGTGGGCGTGTTCCTCTCCGAGCTTCGCCCTGAGCCGCCGGACGTGGACGTCGACAGTCCTTGCGCCACCGAAGTACTCATAGCCCCACACGCGCGACAAGAGCGTTTCTCGGCTGAAGACTCTGCCCGGATGCGAGGCGAGGAAGCGGAGCAGTTCGTACTCCATGTAGGTGAGGTCGAGGGGACGTCCCTGGATCGCCGCCTGGTACGTCTCGAGGTTGAGCGCGAGGGGCCCATAGACGATGAGATCGAGATTCTTGCCCCGTCCGGTGCGCCAGAACAGGTGAGTGAGACGCGCTTCGACCTCTTTGGAGCTGGCGCTCGAGAGCACAAAGTCATCGAAGAGGTCCTCTCGCAGCTCCAGGTCAGCGAGCACGTCCGAAGACACGACGAGCAGGACCGGCTGAAGCGGGTTGTCTCCCTTGCGCAGCGTCCGGCAGACGGCAAAAGCCGCGCTGGCGTCCTCGAGCGCCGATATCACCGCCCCGGCGAAGCCATCCTCCGGCTCGTCGCGCTCCGAAGCGCCATGATCGGAAACGGCGCGCCACGGGTAGCCCCCCGCTTCGAGAGCGTCTGTGACCCACGCTGACGGTGGATCGGGATAAACGAGCAGCGGTTCCATGTCTCCCGGAGTCGGCTTTAGAGCGCCGGGAGGTAGCGGGCCAGCTCGTAGGGTGTGACCTCGCGTGTATAGGAGTCCCACTCGGCGCGCTTGTTGCGCAGGAACCATTCGAAGACGTGCTCGCCGAGGGTCTCGGCCACGAGCTCGGATCCCTCCATCGCCACAAGTGCCTCCTGCAGGCTGGACGGCAATGAGCGGATGCCTTCGGAGGCGAGCTCCTCCGGTGTCATCGTGAATAGGTTGGCGGCGGCCTCCGGCCCGAGCTCGTAGCCCTTCTCGATGCCTTCGAGCCCCGCTGCCAACACGACAGAGAATGCCAGATAGGGATTGCAGGCCGGGTCGGGGGCGCGGTACTCGAACCGGGTCGACTCAACCTTGCCCCGCCGCGCAATGGGGACACGGACGAGCGCCGAGCGGTTGTTGTAGGCCCAGGACACGTTGACCGGCGCCTCGTAGCCAGCGACGAGGCGCTTGTAGGAATTGACCCACTGGTTGGTCACAGCAGTTATCTCTCTTGCGTGCTGGAGGACACCCGCGATGAACTGCCTGCCCACCTCAGACAGGCCGTGGTCGCTCGCGCGGTCGGCGAAGGCGTTCCGGTCGCCTTCGAACAAGGAAAAGTGGGTGTGCATGCCTGAGCCCTGCACTCCCGAGAGGGGCTTCGGCATGAAACTCGCGTGCACGCCGCGCTCATGCGCGATCTCTTTGACGATGAGGCGGACCGTCATGACGGTGTCGGCCATCGTCATGGCGTCGGTGTAGCGCAGGTCGATCTCGTGCTGGCTCGGGGCGTCTTCGTGCTGGGCGTACTCGACGGGGATGCCCATGTCCTCAAGGGTGAGCACTGTCTTCTTGCGCAGGTCGGTCGTGAGGTCCCCGACCGTCAGCTCGAAATAGGAGCCCGAGTCGAGGGGTTTGGGAGGTTGGCCGGCTTCGCTCGGAGCGAAGTAGAAGTACTCGATCTCCGGGGCGGCGTAGAAGGAAAAGCCGCTGGCGCGGGCGCGCTCTAAAGTGCGGCGCAGCACGTGGCGCGGGCAACCCTCAAAGGGCGTGCCATCGAGATTGGTGATGTCACAAAAGACCCGGGCCACCGGCGAGGTATCTCCATCCCGGCCCGTGCGGAACGGCAGGATCTGGAAGGTCTTCGGGTCGGGCTTGGCGAGCACGTCGCTCTCTTGAACGCGGCTGAAACCGTCGATGGAAGACCCGTCAAATGTCATGCCCCCCTCGAGGGCGTTCTCAAGCTCAGCCGGCGTGATGCTGAACGACTTCGCGATGCCCAAAACGTCGGTGAACCAGAGCTGGATGAAACGCACGGCGCGTTCTTCGACCGTCCGCATCACATATTCCCGCTGAGATTGCATCGAGTGCCTCCTGTCTGCCCTGGGCGAATCCGCCAAGATCCGCGTGCTGGGTGCGCGATCAGTGTCGCAGGTTTGACGCGTCCACCGGGCCGGTCCTTCGCAACGACGAGGGATAGTTCACATGCCGTTAACAGTCGAGCAACGCTGCCGAAACGAGCAGGCGTAAAGCTCACCTCGTCAACCTGTTCAAACGTCGCGCCCTCGGGGCGGACCAAGGAGGAAACGTGCAGGACCGCACCGCAGCAGAAGTCGTCCAGCTAGCGAAGGACGAAGGCGTCGAGATCGTCGACATCCGCTTTTGCGACCTGCCTGGTCTCATGCAGCACTTCTCTGTGCCAGCCCACGCTTTGACCGAGGACGTCTTCGTCGAGGGCCTCGGTTTCGACGGCTCGTCCATCCGGGGCTTTCAGGAGATCCAGGAGTCGGACATGCTCCTGCTCCCCGATCCGGCCACGGCGATCATCGATCCGTTCCGCCAGCACAAGACGCTCAACCTCAACTGCTACGTCCACGACCCGGTCACTCTCGAGAGTTACTCGCGTGACCCCCGATACGTGGCCTTGAAAGCCGAGCGCTATCTGCAAACGACCGGCATCGCCGACACCGTTTATTTCGGCCCCGAGGCGGAGTTCTTCATCTTCGACGACGTTCGCTTCTCCCAAGACCAGCGCTCGGCCTTCTACCAGGTGGACTCGATCGAGGGCATCTGGAACTCCGGGCGCGACGAGAAGCCGAACCTCGGTTTCAAGCCCCGCTACAAGGAGGGCTACTTCCCCGTACCGCCTATGGACCACTTCCAGGACCTGCGCTCGGAGATGATCCTCGTGATGGAGAGCCTCGGCATCGAGATCGAGGTACAGCACCACGAGGTCGCCTCCGGCGGCCAGGCCGAGATCGATATGCGCTACGACACGCTCTTGCGCATGGCCGACAAACTGATGCTCTACAAGTACATCGTGAAAAACGTCGCCCGCAACGCCGGATACTCGGCCACCTTCATGCCCAAGCCCCTTTTCCAAGACAACGGTTCGGGCATGCACTGTCACCAGTCGCTGTGGACCGACGGCGTGCCCCTCTTCTACGCCGAAACGGGCTACGCCGGGCTGTCAGACATGGGGCGTTGGTACATCGGGGGCCTTCTCAAGCATGCCGCTGCGGTACTTGCCTTCGCCGCCCCGACGACGAACTCCTACAAGCGCCTGGTGCCTGGCTACGAAGCCCCGGTAAACCTCGTCTACTCCCAGCGCAACCGCTCGGCGGCCTGCCGGATCCCCCTCTACTCAAAGAGCCCGAAGGCCAAGCGGGTCGAGTTCAGATGCCCAGACCCGGCCTGCAACCCATACCTCGCTTTCTCGGCCATGTTGATGGCCGGCCTCGACGGCGTGCAGAACAGGATCGAGCCGCCCGACCCGATGGATAAGGACCTTTACGACCTCCCACCCGAAGAGCTCGCCAACGTGCCCCAGGTCCCGGCGTCTTTGGACGAAGCGTTGCTAGCCCTTGAAGCCGACAACGACTTCATGAAGAAGGGCGGCGTGTTCACCGACGATCTCATCGAAACCTGGATCAGCTACAAGCGCCTGTCGGAGATCGACCAGATTCGCCTGCGCCCGCACCCATGGGAGTTCATGCTCTACTACGACATCTAGAGATTTCAGGCCTTCTACTAGGGACTTTCCTGTCAGAAACAACCGCTTGGTCTAGAACAGGTCTAGAAATTTCGGCCATGCGTGCACTGGTCCTCCCGGATCGCGTATGGCACCAGAGAGCGCTGTCCTCCGTCCCTTGGGTTACCGGCCACTAACAGCCGGGCGTGCGTCACGACCGAGTTCGAGGTCTGGGTGGTCCGACCTTTTTCGGAAGGCGCCTCGAAGATCTTGTATCTGGTGACCTATTGCAGAAACTCTCCCGAGCGCAGCATCCTCGGGAGAGTTTCTGTGCGCGTGGTTCTCTCAAATCAGATTCGAATATTTTGTTCATTGCGATTATTGCGATTATGTGTCACGATGTTCTTATGGTGACGAACCTTCAAAACCTGGAGATCCCGGACGACGAGACCACGGTCAGCGCGGCCAGCGCCGTTGCGCGCCTGTCCACGCATATGCGCCAGCACCCAACACCCTCAGGGCGGGTTGTCCTTTGTGCGGACGGTGCTCCGGACACCAACGTGAACGTCCCTGCCACCGCGTTCAAACTGTTCATTGACGTTCTCGATGAACTTGCCAAGGGCAACGCTGTGACAGTTGCCCCCGTTCACGCTGAACTAACTACCCAACAGGCGGCGGAACTCTTGAACGTCTCGCGGCCCTATTTGATCAGGCTGTTGGAATCAAACCAGATCCCGTACCGGAAGGTTGGCTCCCACCGAAGGATCCGTCTCGTTAACGTGCTCGAATACCAAAGGCTCGATGAGGCAAGGCGTCGTGACGCCCAACGTGAACTCACTCGGCAGGCGAAGGAACTGGGCCTCTACGAGTTCTGACCGCGATGGCCTACGTCGTCATCTATGACGCCTGCGTTTTACACGACCCGGCGCTTCGAGACCTTCTGATTCGCCTCGCTACGAAGCGGCAGCTCAATCTACGCACACAGTGGTCTGAGCACATTCTCGACGAGATGGTCCGATCGATCCTTGAGCGCCGACCCGACCTGAACCCCGCTCAACTCGCCCGAACCAAAGAGCTGATGATCGAGTCTGTGCCTGATTGCCTCGTGACCGGTTACGAACCTCTTATCGAGAGCCTTGTCCTCCCAGACCGGAAAGATCGCCACGTCCTCGCGGCTGCGATCAGGGCGCAGGCTCAGACCATTGTGACCTCTAATCTCAGGGACTTCCCCGGCGGCACTCTTGCCCCGTACGAGATCGAGGCTCTCCACCCAGATGAGTTCGTGCTCGGCTTGATTGACCTGAGCGAGGCGGTCGTCGCGGCGACCTTCTCGGAGCTTGTGGCTGACCTCAAGAAGCCGCCCAGCACAGTGGCAGAGGCTCTCGACGAGTTTCGTCGCCGAGGAATGTCTCGCACGGCGGACTCGCTCGCCGCCGTACTGCTCTAGCCATCCAGGGTCCGTGAACACCAGCCAGCTCACTGCGAGCGGTTGGGACTGGCGGCCATCTGATCCGAGTGGCGCTCCATCACGCCCCGTTCCCCTTTCCTGGGGTAACTGACGCAGGATCTTGGTCCAGCCGCGCTCCTGGCTAGGGCTAGGGACCCAGGAGCGCGGCTGGGATCACAGCGATGCCATCGTCGGGCCGGCGGTACGCGTAATCGCCCGTGGTGATGACGACCGCATCAAGCAGGCGGTCACCGATCTCCTCCTGCAGCCAGCGTAAGTGGCGAACATCGTGATCGTTCACGGCCGAAGCGAGCTTCACCTCAATCGCGACGACGCTCTGGTCAGCACGAGCAACGATGAGATCGACCTCGTGAGCGCCTCGGTGGGTCCGCAGGTGGCCGACCCGAGCCTCGGCCGCCTGCGCGTACACGCGCACGTCGAGGGTGACGAGAGACTCGAACAGTGCACCAAGAAACGAACCGCCTCGTGGAAAAGCCGGCTCGACAGCCCGGCCCTCAAGGAGAGCAGATGCGTCCAAGCCGAGAATGCGAGCGGCCAATGCTGGATCAGCGAGGTGATGCTTCGGTGCAGAGCCGAGCCCATGTAGGTAGTTGCGCGTCGCCGTCCATGCTGGGACTGGGTCCACTACCCACAGCCGTTCGAGGATGTCCCGGTACGGCTGGGTCGTCGTTTTGGCTGGCTTGTCGCCTTCGCCCCCCGTGGCCGCACTGCGAATGCTGTCGTAGGAAGCGACGGTTGCTGTCGCTGCCGCATATGCAGCCATCCATCGGCGCAACACCGTCGGGTTGCGAACGCTACGGCCCATGTCAGGGAAGTCGCGGTCAACGATCCGGGCCAAGTACCCATCGAGCTGCGCCCGCCGGGCCCGCTCTCCGAGCGGTCGGATACCGGGGAACCCGGAGGCAACGATCTCCTCGACGTAGCGCTCGAGGCGAACACCACTGCTGCCATCTACGACGGGCCGACCGCCAGCGAGCAACCGGGCGAGGCTGACAGTCGGGATGGCAACGTCCCGTTCGACCAGGCTGAGGGGACGCATCCTCAACCTGACGATGCGCCCGGCGCCACTGTGGGTCTGCGGGGATGCCGGCGACGCCGATCCTGTCAGCAGGAACCGGCCGGAGCTTGGATCCTCGTCTACGGCACGCCTCACGGCGTCCCAGATCGCAGGTAGGCGTTGCCATTCGTCGAGAAGAACGGGACGTGCTGAGCTCAGCACCCGGTCGAGGTCGGCGGACACGAGCTCGCGGACGCCGTCCCGATCCAACTCGTAGATGGTCGCTGCTCTCTGCGTCGCCGTAGCCGTCTTCCCGACCGCCTTAGCGCCCTCGAGACTGACGGCTGCAAGGTCCCCCAGAAGCTCATCCAGCTCGGTATCGACGACTCTTCGGCGATACGGCCACTTCGAAATCATACTTGTACACTACCATTTCGTATGACTCTACGCTACCGTTTTGTACGACTAACGACCATGCCCTATACCTGTCGCTGCCACGTCGTTCGATGGCAACACTCCCGTTTCATGGTCACTTACGCTACCGTTTCGTTGCCTCAAACGGCCCGTGGCGCAACTACAGTGACGAGCCTCGTCTGAATGATCTCTTTAAGAAGCGACGCATTCGACGACAGTCGGCCGGAGCAAGTCAGTGTCGCCTAGGGCCGTCTCAGGCTGCAGCTGGTTTCGCGAAGCCCGGATGAGCGCGAAGGCGACCACTGCGGCCGCCGCCAGCAAGAACGCACTGACGGTGAACGCCGTCGTGTAGCCGTGGACAGCTGCGCGCTGCAAAGCGAGCTTGGCGTGGAGGTGGGCCGTCAAATAGGTGGCCGCGGCCGAGGCAGCAACGGTGTTCAACAGTGCCGTTCCCAAAGAGCCCCCCACCTGCTGAGTGGCGTTGACGAGGGCGCTCGCAACCCCAGCGTGGCCCGGGTCGACGCCGACGAGAGCCGTCGAGGACATGGGAACGAAGGCAAGCCCCATGCCGATGCTGACAAGTACCTCGGGAGGAAGGACGTGGGCGAGATAGGTGCTGGTGACACTCAGACCGGTGAACCAGAACAGGCCGCCGGTGGCCATCAGCATGCCGCCGACCATGAGGGCCCGCGGACCAGTGCGGGGAAGCAGCCGGCTGGCCAGTCCGGCGCCAAGGATGATCCCGCCCGAGAAGGGCAAGAAGGCGAAGCCGGTCTTAAGGGCTGAGTACCCGAGCGTCTCTTGGAGGAAGTAGGTGAGGAACAAGAAGGTCCCGAGCAGAGCGCTACCGACAAGGAGCGAAGCCAGGAAGGACCCGCCCCGGTTCCGGTCGAGGATCACGCGCATAGGCAAGAGCGGGTGGGTCGAGCGCAGCTCGACGGCGACAAAGGTGACCAGGCAGGCAGCGGCTGCGGCCAGCAGCCCGACCGTGAGGGCTGCCCCCCACCCGTCAGTGCCGGCTGTTGTGAATCCGTAGACGAGGAAGAACAGACCCGCTGTCACGCTCGCCGCGCCCGGGATGTCGTAGCCGCCGCGCTCGGTGACCCGGCTCTCATGTATGACCCTGATGGCGGCCACCGCGGTGATAATGGCGATGGGGACGTTGATGAGCAGGGTCCAGCGCCACGAAGCCAACTGAGTCAGCGTCCCGCCGAGCACCAGGCCGATAGCCGCACCACCACCAGCGATGGCGCCGTAGACCCCAAAAGCACGGGCGCGTTCTTGGACCTCGGTGAAAGTCGTTGTCAAAAGCGACAGGGCGGCCGGCGCCATGATGGCTCCGAAGGCACCCTGCAAGGCACGGGCCCCGAAAAGCATGGCGGCGTTCTGGGCGAGTCCGCCAAGCGCCGAGGAGAGTCCGAAGCCGATCAGGCCTATGACGAACATGCGTCGCCGGCCGAGGTAGTCAGCAATCCGCCCACCGAGTAAAAGCAAGCTGCCGAAAGCCAGCGTGTAGGCGCTCACGACCCATTGGCGGTCGGCGGTGGAGATGTGGAGGGCCTTTTGAGCAGACGGCAGAGCGACGATGACCACCGAGGCGTCCAGCACGATCATCAGCTGAGCCATAGCGAGAACGGCCAGCGACCACCACCTGCGTGGGTCGGGCTCGGCGGCCGCTACCGTCGTTGTGGGTGCTGTCTCGACGCCCCTCGAGTCGTTGCTCATAAGAACCCCCCTGCTGGCTTGGTGTTGCTCGCTTCCGATATATTCGGAGCGATGACTCCGTTTCTAGGAAAACTATACGGAACTGGCGTTCCGTTTGTCAAGCCCCTTTCCAAGGTCTCCCGGTGACGACTAGCGAGACCGAGACGGCCGAGCGGTCGGCTGAGGCAAAACCGCAGCGCGCCGATGCCGTCATCAACCGCAGGCGCATCTTGGAGGCGGCGGAGGCCGTTTTTTCCGCCGAGGGCGTGCACGTTCCCATAGACCGGGTTGCCAAGCGGGCAGGAGTGGGCGTGGGGACGGTCTACCGCCACTTCCCGACCAAAGAAGACCTCTTCGAGGCAATAGTTCTCACTCGCCTCGAGGACCTTCTCGTGGCGGCCCGGGCGGAAGCTTCTTCCACGGCGGCCGGCCCGGCCCTGTTCTCCTACCTAGAACAATTCGCCCGCCACGCGTCGGCCAAGCACGACCTGTTCGATGCCCTCGGGGCGGCGGGCATCGATTTCAAGACGCACTGCTCCGACAAGATTGACGAGATGAAACAGTGCATTGGCCTGCTTCTCACCCGCGCCCAGGAAGAGGGGTCGGTCCGCCCTGACATCTCTGTGGACGAGCTCATAGGGCTCGTCGTCGGCACCTGCCAGGGCGCTGGCCAAGCGGGCCTCGACGACGAAGTGTCTCAGCACATGGTGAAGATTGTCTGCGACGGCCTCCGCGCGCCGAGCTCGCCAAAAGTCTGAAGGCGCCTTCGCCGGGGCTATTGACTGCTCCGATCTGAATCTGAGTAGTCGTAGTCCTCGCTTTCCGCACATCTCGTGATTGATATCGGTGAGCGTCAATTGGTGCGGTAGACGGAAGCCGGCGCGCCGAGCAGCCGGAGCACATGGCGCTAGCGACTGTCGAGCTCTGGCTCGAACACCTGGACGATTGCACCGGCTTTGATGAGCCGATGCCGGTTCAGTCCCTTGAAGACCTCGATGATCCGCTCCGCGCTCGGCGCCGGGCAGTCCCTCTCCTCGGGGTAGAGGGGGGATGACCTTGGTTCCGGTCCGAGAATCTACCGCTCGATCAGGGCTAGTCGCCGACCGAGTCATTGATGAATTCGGTCACAAGGAACCTCACGTGCGTGAATTCACGTATTGCTTGACTCTCGGATCGGACCCGTCGACGACGTTCCGTGTCTGCACGAACGCTGTGAGCGAGGACAGTTACAAATAGCGGCGCTTCCGGCTTTTGCATGGGTAGCCCCGGGGAACTGACGTTCGCTGGATCGGTCCGGAGGTGCTCCGCGACGATGGTGTGATGCGTGACACCGAG
>Ga0302320_10018059_pt1 | contig 14258 bp, 14 predicted proteins | sample Bog_T0_3_FD_202130 | JGI IMG/M metagenome (GOLD analysis project Ga0302320, IMG submission 202130) | Peat permafrost microbial communities from Stordalen Mire near Abisko, Sweden - Bog_T0_3 | ecosystem: Environmental > Terrestrial > Soil > Wetlands > Peat | place: Sweden: Abisko, Stordalen Mire...
AATTTTAAACTTTTTTTTAAAAAAAAGTGTAAATTTTAACTAAGTTCTAAAATTCATTATTATTTTTTTAAAAAAATCCCTGTCCCATGAAACAACAGCCTGCTTCTGATTCTCAATTACCTTTTCAGAATAAGATTCTCATTTTGAAGGAAAACATGAGTGCTTCCAATCATCAAACTTTTAATGATTTTTTTATGAAAGAACGAGCTAAAAAGGAGGATGTTGACGAAGAAGAGCCAAACATGCTTCAAAATAATAGGAAAACCCGTACGAGACTTGACCCTAAGCTTTTCTTTGAACAAATAAACAGCACAGAAATTCAAAAAATTCCAAAACAAAAAAAAAATCCCTTCAAGCAATTATTCCTGCCCAAAACGATAAAGGGATCGATCGAAAAATGGAGGGGACTAACATATTTTCGTCCATGGAAACAATTAGCAGAATTTCATTATAATGTCATTTCAGACAATGCGTATATCATTCCATTAAAAATAGGTAAACGATTGTTCTCAGAAATTTTACTAGTATGGACTCCTCTTCATCCATTTATAATTTTGACAAAATTGTTGAGTTTCATTTTTTTGATTTGTTTGCAGTGGGAAAAACCCTTTGAAATGTCATTTTACAATTTCCTCGGCAAGGCCAGCCACCAATTTTTTTCTTCACTATTTTTAGTTTATTTTGCCTTTGAAATCTGTTGCAAGCTCAACACGGGATATTTTTTAAATGGAATTCTTGTAAAAAAGCGGACCATGATTTTTCGAAACTATTTGAAAAACTTTTTATTTGCTGATATATTATGTCTTCTTATTTTTTCAATGGATTATATGGAAGCCTCAGATGGCACGACCTATACAACAAAGGTGCATATCATAAAATTAGGTGTTTTATTCAAAGCTAGCCAATTTAAATCTCTCTATTTGGATTTGGTGCAATATTTCAAAATCGACTACCATCTCAAAAGTTACATTGAACTAATTCAACTGCTTTACATCACGTTATTAGTGGCTCATATTATTGCCTGCCTTTGGCATTATTCAGCTTTATTGAGCGAAGAGTTTATGCCTTTAGATCAAAATTGGTTATCCTATGCAGATTTGACTCATGAGAATGTTTTGGTTCAATATTTGTATTCTTTTTATTTCGCTGTTGTTGTGATGATGACTGTTGGATTCGGTGATATAACTCCCCGAAATCCCATAGAAGTAGTTTTTTGCATATTTATTATAATTGTAGGATGTGCTTTATATGGCTACAATTTGAATAGCATAGGCATTATACTTCAGAAAATTAACAAAGAGCAAACGGAATTTACTGAAAAAATGCGGATCATTCAAAATTTCATGGAGAAAAAGAAAATCGATAATAATCTGCACACCAGGATCAAAGAATACTTAAAATTCGTTTGGAACGAAAAGAAATCGAACCAAAATGAGGAGGAAATGGAAATTATCAATTCTTTAAGTTCCACTTTAAGAGAAGAGTTGCTTCTGGAGTCGTATAGAGGAATTATTACGGCACTTCCTTTGCTTAAAACTTTCTTTAGTGAAAGCACTTTAAAAAAAATGGTTTCGCTTGTTAAGGAGGTTCATTTCGTTCCAGGAGATCGAATTTTTATAGTATTTATAATGTGATTTTTGTTTAAAATTTTTTGAAAATATGTGTAGCAAAAGGAACTTGATGATTGTTCATTGTATTATATCAACCGAGGCTCGGTGAAAATGGTCATAGAGGGAACAGAAACCAATAATCAAAAACAATTGGAAAGCAAAAAGGGAAAAAGGGTTTTTCAATTGTTAAAAGTAATTTTTTAGCCATTATTTTATAAAATATCATATAATTTTTATAACAGCAAGGACAGGTATTTGGAGAAGATTCCTTTTTTTCAGGAGATGAAAGAAAATTCACAGCGAAATGCCAAGAATTCGGAAGTTTCTTTGTGATCAAAAGGGATGATTTCCTCAATGTTATCAAACAAAATGAGGACGACTACCAGAAATTTTGTGAAATAAAAGACTTATTGCTTTATAATTTAGATCAAAATATTTTCTCTCAGAACTGCTTTTCTTGTAAGAGCTCGCAGCATCACGTCTTAAACTGCAAGCTTTTGCAATATGTTCCAGATCGTGAAAAAATCATTAAAAGCTATGAGTTTAGCGAAACTCATGACAGACGAACTGCTTTTAAAAGAAAGAAAAAAAAATCTTATAAGAGTCTTTCAAACAAAAAGCAGATTATAGAAAATGCAAAAAAATTCAATAGAAAATTAAAATCATCAGAATCCTTGAAAATTAGAGGACCTTCACAAAAACCGTCAATAGAACTTTCTGATGTTCAAAATGAAATATCTTCAAATTCCTTTGAAAGCAGACTCTCTTCAATTTCCGAAGAAAATTCTTCAATTCTTGAAACTAAAGAAATAGATCTAAAAATCCCAAAAGAAATGATGGACTCTCAAAAATCGGGCGCGAGCTCTGAAAAATATAGTGTGCCTGAAAATATTAAATATAATGAAATTACTGAGGAGCCAGAAAAAAAGAAAAGAAATTCAGACCATAAGAATCTTAATCATGTTATTCGAAATTTTGATAAATATGAGTCTTATGAAAGGTATTTCCCTCAAGATAATATTGAAAATGTGTTAAAGAAATATGCGAATAAGCAGCAGGAAGTGTTTATTCCGAGGGAAAAACAAAAAGAGAAATTAAAAAAATATTCTTTCTATGCAGATTTATTCCAAAACAAGAAAGATGCACTTGGGGATGAGAAGAAAAAAATTAAAAATTCATTCAAATTTTTACCAAAAGTAAAAACATTTTTTGATAAATTTGAAAATAAACAGAATAAATAAGAGATAGACGCTATAAAGAATTATGATGTATGCAAAATATTTGATTTTTATTGAAATATTTTTATTTTTAATAATATTCCATAAAACAATTTGTAAAAAAAAAAAAATTACTAAAAATAATTTTGAAAATCACTGCCTCAAAATGAAAAATATGAGCTTTAAAAAAAAAAAACTTTAAAAGGGATTTTCCAATGATTATTTATCGAGGAAAAAAAATTTTAGTACAATTGACTTGAAAGTTTTTTTCAATTATTCACATTATCGCCCAAATCATGTCTCAAGTTTAATTATTTTTAGGGAATTATATAAAATATTTTTTAATTTAATATTATTAAGAGCCACCTTAATAAGAAAAATTAAAAAAATGAAAATACTGATCAGATATTGCTACTTTTGGGGGAACTATACAACTCACACCATCGAAATCAATCAAAATTTGCTTTTGTCTGACTTAAAAAGTCTAATAAGCTTTAAATTTGGTATTCCCATTTCAAATTTAATCATAAAATTTTCGAGAGATGGATTTGTGGTAATTTCTTTTTTCTTAAAAGTCAAATTTTTTTACTCCTAGATAAGAGAAAATCCAGATTTTCCTCTGGAATATTATCTTCAAGGGAAAAAAACCATAATTTTTGTGGAAAAGTTCGAAAACCAGGACATAAGTTCGTTCATCTTGGTAAACAAAATAAATTTTTTTTTTTTTAATTATTTTTTTCTCAAAAGAAAGAAAGCAAGAATTTTCGAACATTTTTAAACGAAATAAAATCTCCAAGTTGTTTAGCTGAAAAACAACTATCAGATGAGGGCAAACTAGAATATCTGCGCAATTCCACTTCAACCATTTCTTCAAAATTCACTGAATTCAAATTAACTCAATACGCTAAACTCGAGCTTGAAAAACTAATAAAAGTAGTTGGTTTTTGTTAATTTTTGTTAAAAATTCTTTGGAAGTTTATAAAAGATGGGAACTTTCCTGATGTGAAATCAACTTTATTTGATACACCTGATTGGCTTAGCAAAGAAGATAAAAGCAATTTGCTTGAAGGAAAACAAAAAATGATAAATGAATATGGAATAGGAGGTTGGACTCCTTTACATTATGCGATATTTTATCATCAAAATGAAATTGCGCAATATTTGATTAAAATGTAAAATTAATTTTTTTTTTATTATCTCATTTTTTTGATTAGAGGTGCCGATATTAACAAAATCACTCAAGATGAATGGGTTCCGTTGCAATTATGTGTCCATCGAAATAATTTTGAAAGTTTGGAATTTTAATTTGTTTTTCTAGTTGTTTTATTTCTATTTTTTTCTTTCTAGTGTTCAAGTTTTTACTCAACCAAAAAATTATTTGCGTTCACAAAAAAACCAAAAGAGGAACAACTTTGCAAATAATGTTCAAAACTAAACGGAAAATATTTTTTAAGTATTTATGCCAATCAAATGCTCATTTTAAGTTCTTTTATATTTTGTTTTTAAAATAATTACACTTACTGAAATTCTAGTTCATTGGTCACTGAAAATATTTTAGAAAAACTTGAATGCAAAGATTCAGAAATGATAGAAATCTACAAATCTAAATTAAAAAACTTGATTTTGGATGTGGACAAAAATCTGAATCCAAATGTAAATTTTTTTATATTTATTTTATAAACGAAATAAAAAAATTTTCACAGATTTCCAACAATGACTTAAACCAAGTTCTTCATTTAACAATCGGTGTGATATTCAAAAATGCAGAAAAATTAAAGTTTAAAACACATCCAAGATTTTTAGTCTTAGACCCATATGCAGCTACCTTAATTAGATTTAAAACAAGAGAAGACTTCCCCTTAAATCCAAAGTATTATTAAATATTATCTTTAAAAAAAGTTAATTGCTTAGGGAAGTGCTTCCTTTAAAAAATTTGAGAGACATCAAAAGGATTTCCAAAAGTTGGTATTTTTCCAAAAATTTACACTTTTTTCAAATATCTTTGGCAAATAATAAACTTCATATTTTTGGCTGCAAAACGGAAAAAGCTGTAGAAAATTGGATTAAAAATATAAAAGAAGCAAAAGTTCACAGCGAGAAAAACATGTAATAGTTTCTTTTTTATCTTAAAATCTATTACCGGTAATTTAAAAATTGCAGAGATCCAAAAGATTCATTTTTTTCTGAAAACAATAATTTTTTGGAAATTTTCGACGATGAAAAGCCTGCAGTCAATACATTTTTTTCATGTTTCTTTTTATTTTTTTTTAAAGGTCATAACTCCAAAGATTTTCAATGTAATATTGGAAAAAGACATCCCCGAAACCCATATTTCTCCAATAGAAATTAATTATTCATATATGACTGACAAATTTTATTCTCATGAAATGCCAATAGTTAGTATAGGGGATTTCAAAATAAACAATTCGTATATTGAAGTGCCAAGCGCGAAGAAATCACAATATAAGAATATTCAACGATCTAAAACAACAAACGATTGTAGGAAAGATCTCCCCAAAAAATATAAAGAAAAGAAAGATGTGGATTTTACTGATATTCCCTGCAAATCAAGTTTTCACATGTTTAAAATTCTCAAAAAAATAGGAAATGGCGCTTATGGAAGAGTATTTTTGGTAAGATTAGGAAGTTTTTACTTTTTAACGAATTTTCTAAAGGTGAAAAATAAGGTGAACAGGCAAAAATATGCCATGAAAGTTTTGAATAAAAAATATCTGTTGGAAAAAAAACAATTGAGATATGCAGTTCGTGAGAAAAACATCCTAAAATTAATTGACCATCCTTTTATCATAAAGTTACATGCCTCGTTTCAAGTAATGATTCCATTTAATTTGTTAGATAATTTTTAAGTAGACAAAAAATAATTTATATTTAATCATGGATTATTGTTCGGGAGGTGATATGGCCTATCATTTAGCACAAGCAATAGTTTTTGATGAAGATGGAGCCAGATTTTACGTGGCGCAATTAATCTTGGCTATAGAATATCTTCATTCCTTGAATGTGATATATCGTGATTTGAAGCCTGAAAACATTTTATTCGGCAAATGATTTTTATATCCTTTCTTAAATTATGAACTCACTTATTCTAGAACTCGATGGATATATTAAATTAGCTGATTTCGGACTTTCTAAAGAAAATATAAAAGATAACGAAGTTGCTTTGTCTTTATGCGGATCTCCAGCTTATTTACCTCCTGAAATAGTTGCGAAAAAAGGTAACAAATCATAATAATAAATACATCTAAATCCAACCAATTTTAGGGTCTGGAAAGGCAGCTGATATATATGCTCTTGGAACTGTTTTCTATGAGATGTTGATGGGAATGCCCCCTTTTTATAGTGATGATATAACGACACTTTATCAGAACATTCAAAAAGGGGCCTTGGATTTTCCGAGATTTATAAGTCCTGAAGGGGCTGATTTGATAAAAGTTTGATAGAGAAAAAATTTACAAGTTAAACAAATTTAATCAATAGAAATTACTTATGAAAGAACCAGAAATGAGGTTGGGAGTCAGAGACAAGAATGAAATAAAACAACATCCGTTTTTTAAAGATTTCGATTGGGAAAAATTGTTGGCGAAGGAATTGCCACTTCCTTATTTGATTGATCCCGATAATGCTGGCTATTTGCCAGGAACAGGAAGATCTGTGATTTTTTAAATTTTGGTTTTATATATTTAAAATATTTTTAGAAATTTACAGATTACAGCTATTCCGAAGAAGAATCTAAAGACAACCGCGTGAAAGACTTTAGTTTCGAAAGGGAATATCTATAATTACAAAAATTCATCTTTGTAAAATTAAATTATTGTGCTATAAAGTATTTTTAATCATTTCAATTCAAATTAGTTCACTTTTTGATTTTTTTTTTCTCATATTTTAATATTCTTTTCTTTTGAAATGTATTCTGACTAAAATACATACAAATTTGATTCCTGAATTTTTTTGTTTTCAAATTTAATTAATTAAAATTAATTCCACGCAATTTTTTCCCATTTTAATTTAATTTCTTAATACTAAAACTAGCAGAAACTGAAAATGAAATTTCCGACGCTCCTGAAAATAAATTTGTGAAATCTCCAGTCACACTTTTTATCAAAGGCCTGAATTCATTCCACGCCCCATCATTGAAATCATTTAAATTTAGCGAGTTAATCTGGTCGACCTGATAATCCAGAACATTTAAAGCTAAATTAGCTCTATTTTTCGCATCCAAAACAGCATTTTCAATTAAATCATTCTTAATTTGTTTCTTAGTTGTTTCATCAACAAAAAAATCCACGGAATTCACGGTGGTATCATCATTAGTGGCAATGGCGGTATCTATTAATTTTCCTGCCAAGCTGAATTTCTTCGTATTAACTGATAAAGTCTGCTCAGCTTCATAGCCTTTGAAAATGTTTTCATAATGATCCGTAACATAAACATTCTCATAAACGCTATTAACGGTGAAGCTTGAGGTGCCCAATTCATCTTCTGTGATATTCAATGCTTTAAAGGCATCAACAAGTGAATTAAGCTTCTTGTTGTTATCAGTGAGGGCTTTGCTTGCCTCTTCTTCTTTTGTTTTAAGAGTGAAAGAAATTGTGACATCAGTGGGATCGACTATAACGCTCGCTTGACCGGTCACTGAGATTTGAGGACGTTGGTTATCTCCATAGCAAACGAAAAGGAGGAAGGGTATGAAAAGAAGCAATTTGATCATTTGAAATAAATTTATTATTTATTTTGTTGAAAATTATTAGTGTTAAAACAAAATACGAAAATTTGAAAAACGAAAAAACATCTAAGTTTTTTTAAAAAATAGCAAAACTTTAGGAATTATAAATATAAAATAATGAAAATTTGGGCAACTAAATTGAACTTAAATGGAAATAAATATCACAGATGGTTGATTTAGGTGAAGAATTAATCTAAACTTTTGGAGTTGTTTTTCAAACACATATAAATTTTATTTTATTCCACATAATGCCCTTAATAGCAATAAAATTTTATATTTTATATATAATGAAATTTCCTATAATAATAATGAAAAAAACAAATTTTATTTTCAATGAAAAAGAAAACAGACCTCGAAAAATCTGGTTCGCTCCCTTTGATGAAGTTGTCAACCAACCTCTCCCATACCAAGAAATCTTTTCTTTCAGCACACGATCCTAACGAATCTATGGATATAACTCATACATCTCTAATGACAGAATCCTGGTCCCCGAAGTTTCCAACATTTGAATATTTGGATCTGAAAATGTTCAAAATTTACCCATGCAACAACATGAACCCACACAATTACAAGACCTGTTGTTATTATCACAATCTTAAGGATAGACGAAGAATGGGAGTGAATTATGTCTCTGAAATTTGCGAGTTTTGCGAAAAAAACATGGAATGTCCCAAAGGCGATCTGTGCAACAAAAGTCATAATATCATCGAGGTGCTCTACCATCCTGACAAGTATAAAACCAAATTTTGTTCTTTTTTCCCAAACAATATTTACAATTGTGAATATCTACAATATTGCTCTTTCGCACATAGTGAACATGAAATTGTCATTGATCTCATCCATAATTATGATTTCGATGATGATTTCTATATGTTCCATTATAAAACAGTCTGGTGTCCTTTCAACCTTTCACAACATAATAAAGCCCTTTGTGTCTATGCACATAATTGGCAAGATTTCAGAAGGAGACCCGACAAATATATGTATGATTACACACCATGCGAAAAATGGAAAAATAATGAAATCATCTTGACTTATGAGAACGGATGCCCCAAAACATTTGAATGCACGAAAAGTCATGGATGGAAAGAAAGCGAATTCCATCCACTCAACTACAAGACCAGACTTTGTTCCATTTCTAAGCCTTGCACCAAATCCAAAGATTGCCCTTTTTATCACACTCCTGCCGAAAAAAGGTATTGAAATATTATAATTTTATGATTTTTTTTAATAATATTTCTTCAATTTTAAATTTTTTTTTGTTTTGATGTAAAACTCCCTTTGTCCAATTTTTGCCAGAACAATTCCTCCTCTTTTCGAAAACAAATTTTTCTGCTTCATCCCTCGCAATCGAATCATAACAAATACTTTCAAAATAAAGGCCTCAAGCCGAAGTGGCAGCATGTTATCTTCTTATTCCATGTTCATGTTGAACCCTGTGAAGGAAATCGATGAAATGCAACAAGAACTAGCGTCATCAACTAAATACATTTCGGAAACCAGTGAAATGATCTCTCAAACATCAATGATCAAACGAGAAGAAAAAGGAACCCTCATGCAAATATTAAAACATAATTTTAATAATAAATTACAAATTTTAGAGATCAAAGAAGACTTTCGGACCCCACACAACCGTTTATGAAATTCGGAATGAAATCTGAAGGAGATGACCCACACAAAATGAGGTTCAAAACTGTTGTTGATAACAAGTATGATCAAAGTAAAGTATTTTTTTATAATTTGGAAATTAATTAAATAAGTTGTAACTGTAAGGTGATAATTTGGAAAAAGATATAATGAAAATTCTAGTTTCCGATGAAAGTGAGGAAGAAAATGAAGAAAACCAGGTTATTGATTAAAAAACCATGTTATTGAAAATTGAATAGAAAAAATAAATGGAAATTAGGAATCTTTGCTTTTTTCATATTTTTACTTCAAAAATCTAGGCTCCTTGAAGGAAAAGGTGAAGCTTTTGATTTTTATAAGAAATTTTAATTAATTAAATTTTTGCTTTGAATTTTTGAAATCAAATCAAAAGAAATTAATAATATTAAAAAAAAACTTTTCTTAAATTTTTTTTAGCAAATTTCATTAAAAAACAATCTTTCTTCTATTTTTTTTTTTCCAAAATATTTTTTTATTTTCCAAAAAAAGGTTTTTGATTAAAATTTTCCAAAAAATATAGTAATTTTCCAAAAAAATAATTTTTTATAACATTTCCTCATGAATATTTTTAAAAAATAAAATAAAAATGTCAAACATTTTCTTCTTAATTCATTTGTTTTTCATTATTTCTTTTTTTTTTTAAATGAAATTTTAAGTTGATTTTTGCTTCTTAGAAACCGATTTTCATCAGTAATTCTCAGGTTTTTTAAAAAATTTTAAACGTTGTTTTTAAACAATTATTTTTAAAAATACTTATTTTCATCTAATTCCATCAAACTTTTCCGCAAGTCAAACAAAGAAATTCTTTTTTTGTGATCTTGAACCATTTTTTCTTGAAGAACAGAAAGTTCCCCATAGTCTTCAATTAAGTTTTTATTGTAAAAAAAAAAAAAAAAATTTAGCCTATTTCCTTGCTCATCATCCTTCCTAACATTATTCCTAACGAAAAAACATCAGCTCTAAATGGTGAGTAGTATATTTTGGAATCTTCTTTCTTAATTTTGTTTTTTATGGAATTATAAAAATCCTCGATTTCCGGAGCCCAATAATCTTTTGAGAATCCAAATATTGATGTTCTTATATAATCTGAATTTTTTGGGTTTCTTCTGCTTAAACCGAAATCAATTAATAGGTAATCATTTTTATTAGGATCATCTTTCTTTGAGATCCTGATGACATTTTTTGGCTTGACATCTCCATGAGAAATCCTATATTTCTGAAGAAAATACAATTGATTTGTCAATGAGAATGCAAAATCTTTCAGTTCGTTTTTAGAATAAATATGTTTCTTCATTTCTTGATCGACTGATAAATCCCCACATTCCATCATTAAAAGAATCTCTTTCCTATTTGGGTCTTTCAAGGTTCCATAAAATTTAATAAAACGAACATCTTGGTGTTTTTTTGCGATTTTTCTAATCTTTTTCATGATATAGGCTTCTTGGATTATTCTTAGTTTCCTTATTTTTTGATAAGATATTCGCTTCATAGCAACAACCTTATTTTTCTTCTTCCAAATAGCCTGACACACAGACCCAAAACCGCCTTTTCCTAAGAATTTTTTTTCAATCACCTCATTAGGATTCAATACAAGAGATTCGAATTTTTTTTTTCCTTGATCATTGTCATTGAGGATTGATTCATAAAGTCCTGATTTGGCCCATGAAGGATTAAAGGGATCGATACCAGAGGAACTTGATTCATAATCGTCTGATTTATTAATGAATTCCACAGGGATCGTATTTGGGTTTTGATTCATTTCAAGTATTTTTTTTTATATAATTGCAATTATATAAAAGTTCACATTTACTACTCAAATTTATAAAAAAACTCATAATAATTAAAAATGATTTCAAATACAATGATGGAAAATGCATCATATGAATATGAATTTGCAAATAATTATTTTGTAGGAGATGAAAATTTGGTGATTTCCTCGAATCAAATGAAAGAAATATATATAAATGAATCCACAACAGAAATCCCAGATTTCATTAATGAGGATGTTGTTGAATTGGAAATCTTGGGAAAAGGCGGATTCTCAACAGTTAAGAAGGCTTATCATAAAAGAATGCAATGCTTTATTGCATTAAAATTCTTTCATCAGAAAAAATCTAAAGTAGAACAAATCCTTCTCGAAGATTTCTTTTTAAGAAAAGTGGAACAAATAGCAGAAATCCAAAATAATCACGAGCATTTCCTCAAATATTACAAGTTGAGTAAAAATCAAAAAAATACCTTGATACTGCAAATGGAAAACGGATTGGGGACCTTAGATGATGTACTAAAAGGAGGGAAGATCTACAAATGTGAAGAAGTTCTTTTTGCACTGAATAGTTTAGTAGAAGGTTACGCTGCTTTGCAGAAAGAAGGAATCGCCAACATGGATATTAAACCAAAAAATATTATTTTGGTAGAAAATCCAACAAATACCTCCCAATTTTATTATAAAATTTCGGATTTTGGAATTGCAAACGAAATACAAAAAGGAGAAAAACTCATCAATAGCAAATTTATCAGAGGAATGACTGAATATTTTGTGGCTCCTGAAATAAAAAAACTATTTGATAAAAGAAAAATCGGAATCGAAGTCGAAGAATTTTATAATCCTTTTGTAGCGGATGTATATTCTTTAGGCATTGTTATCTTTCTGATGATTGGAAAATCAAATCTTAATGAAAATTTCTTTAAAAGGCAAGAAAATTTTGAAAAATACGAAAGATTACAACCAATTCTTGAGAAAATGCTCGAATTAGACCCTCTTAAAAGGATAGATTTCCTGGAATTAAAGACCCTTTTAAATCAAATCAAAATTTCCAATGAAAATGAGCCTTTGAATGAATTACAGTTTTTAAAAATGTCAAAGAAAAATATAGAAAAAAAACTCATTCAAAAAATTGAGGAGGCTGAAAAATTGTATATCCAACATAAAAAATTATATCAAATCTATTTAAAGGAATTGGGCCTAATGAAACTTTCCAAAAAGCATTTGAAAAAGGCCTTTGACATTCTTACAAATTTAAAAGACAACAATAAATCGAATTTGGAGATAACTTCAAAAATTGATGTTGATAAAGAGGAAATTGATTGTTTGAACTACTTTGGTTCTTTATATCGAAAAATTGGAAACCTGGAAAAGTCCAGAAAATTTATGTTAAAAAGCCTTGATAAGTCAAATCGTAAATATGGTCCCAATAATGAACACTGCAACGTGAAAATTTTCAAAAATTTCGGTTTATTTTTGGATAAAGCTGAAGAATTCTATTCTCACTCATTAATAATATATCAGAATATATACGGAGGCAGCCACCCACATTCTATGATTTGCTCTCAAAAATTAAAAGATTTGCAAGAAAAAAAGAGAAATGAAAATACATTAATCGATCAATTGCAAAACTGGGGAAAATATATTGATACAAAAGAAAATTATCTCGATGAAAATACGATTACAAATGAAATATTTCCAAAAACAATGAAAAGTGATTTCACACGCGAGGAGGAAGGACAAATAATAGAAACAATAAGTGGAGAGTCAAAAACCTTAATAACAGATGAACAATCCCAAAAATTGAAATCTCAGGAAAAAATGGAAATAGCTAAGAAAAAAATCCTTAATGAAAAAGACTTCAATACAGCTTTTGAAAACCAGATTCATATTTGTTTAAATAATGGAAATAATGTATATTTTAGACCAGATCAATTAGAAAGTCTTTTTGAAAATGTCAAGCAAGGAACTATTATAAATATTGATGAGAATTCATTGAAAATTATTGAAAAATATTTTCTCGATTTTTATGAGCTTGAAACGAAAACTTTCATAAAAAAATTAATGAAGGAAACTGCTTTGAAAATTAATGATATCAATGTTTTTAAAGCCGCCATTGAAAAATCTCTAGTTGCAGATAAATTTAAGGAATATGACAATAAATTGGCATTTCCAAATAGCCAATATTTTCACCAAGTATTAGAATCAGAAGTGGCTGATTTAGTTGAAAAGTTTAAAAATAATAAAAATTCAGACGAATTAAAATCAGATATGGCTAAACTAAAATTGCTCGTAGAACATTTTCCAAGTCTAAAAACAAATTATGAAGAATGCCTTGAGCATTTCTCCAACATATGGGTGAAAACTCGCTCCACCACTGAAAATTGTTTCACCATTTATTCTTATTTAGAAGAAGAGATTCTAAAAAATAAAAAGTTTGATCTCAAAAATCTCCCAGAATTCAATTATTCCGATATTGTTTTACTTGAAAATCTGGGAGAAGGTGGATTTGGTTGCGTTAAAAAAGTCTATCATAAAAGAATGGAAACCTATGTGGCCATCAAACAATTTAAGAACTCTGAAGTTTCAATGAAAGAATTGCAATTAGAGCATTATTTATTCAGCATAGTTGAAGAACTTTCCAAGAAAAAAAACAATCATATGTATTTTCTTAAATATTACGGCTCTTTTTGGGATCGAAAATCTCCAAATTCCATAATTTTAATGATGGAAGATGGGAAATGCTCATTAGGCGATATTTTGAGAGCCGGGAAAGTTTATTCTTGCTCCGAAATATTTTATGTTTTGAAGAATTTAATAAATGCATTTGCACTTTTGGAAGAAAAGGGGATTGCACACAGAGATATTAAACCAGATAACATTATTTTGGTGCCAAAAGAAAAAGATCCAAATCATTTTTATTATAAACTTTCCGATTTTGGGATTGGATGCCATTTAAAAAAAAATGAAAACAAAATAAGCATCAATAATTTGTTAGGATTTTCAAAAGTTTATGCTGCCCCTGAGATTTTAGATGAGGAATCGTATTATAATCCGTTTAAAAGTGATGTTTATTCTTTGGCAAAAACAGTGCTGAAAATGATGGGGAGAAAAGAACAAAATATGTTTATTGATTACAAGAATAGTTCTTTAGACCAAATTGATTTTAACATAAAAAAATATTCATCGCTCTTTCAAATTCTTATAGAAATGTTAGAAATAGATCCTGAAAAAAGATGTGATTTTAAACATTTGAT
>Ga0302320_10018060_pt1 | contig 14257 bp, 11 predicted proteins | sample Bog_T0_3_FD_202130 | JGI IMG/M metagenome (GOLD analysis project Ga0302320, IMG submission 202130) | Peat permafrost microbial communities from Stordalen Mire near Abisko, Sweden - Bog_T0_3 | ecosystem: Environmental > Terrestrial > Soil > Wetlands > Peat | place: Sweden: Abisko, Stordalen Mire...
GCGGGATGGTTCGAAGCATTGAACTGCCCCACAAGCCTGGTGATCAAGTCACGGTCGTGATGGATGTCAACCGGTCGACGCACGAGATCATCAAGCAGGATTCCGTAGCCTCGATTGAAACTGAAGGCGTTTTAGGGAATCAGTTTGTAGCCATCTCGTTTGGATCCGTGGGGCAAGCCGAGGTAAAGAATGGTGAGACTCTTCGCAGTGCGCCTCCACTCCTGCTGTCGGACCTGTTCAAGAAGACGAGCGGCATCCTTGACGCCAGCCAGCAGGCCATCAACAACGCAAGCGTAGCCACAGCTCATCTGAATTCTATCAGTGCCAAGATCGATTCTGGGCAAGGCACCGTGGGAGCTCTGGTGAACGACAAACAGCTCTATTCGAACCTGGAACAGACCACCTCCTCGTTACAAGGAACTATGGTCCAGGCGCAAGCCGGAGTTACGGACTTCCAGGAAAACATGGAAGCCCTCAAGCACAACTTCTTTCTGAGCGGATACTTCAAAAAGCGGGGGTACGAAGATTCAGCCGATCTGGCGGCCAATCGAATTGGTGGGCTTCCCGAAGGTACGCCTATGAAAGTGTTTAACTACACAACCAAAGAGCTTTTCAATGACCGCGAATCGGCGAAGATGAAGAATCAAAAGTCGCTTAAGGAAAGCGGCGATTTTCTTTCGCAGAATTCTTTTGGCATTGCGGTGGTTGAGGTATCCGCGGGCATGGATGGTGACAGCCAGAAACAAATGGTCCTCACCGAGGCCAGGGCCATGGTGATTCGTGAGTACCTGGTCGAGAACTTCGGCTTCGACGACAGCCTGCTTAAGACTTTGGGAATGGGGAAGCAGGCGAATTCGAACCCGGATGCGAAGGAAGGTTCCATCCAGGTCCTCGTCTTCCCTGTGGGAACCGTGATACCAGCTGACAAACCATTGTCGGTAACAAGTTCGAACACAGCTGGTGCACCGCGGCCAGTGAATGTTCTATCGACTCAAAAACCATAGGTTTCAAATCGGGCAGAGGAGATCTATGACGGGAAACCGGCACAATCACGAGGGAGCAAGCGGAGAACACGGGCAAGCCGATCCAGGTCCCTACTGGCGGCGGGTTCACCGTGACTGGCGCATCTGGGTTTGTGCGTTTTTCATGGTGGCAGCTCTCGCAGTCTATGTGCTGAGCGGCGACCTGGCCTGGATTCCGCACGGATAATGCAGCATTTTCAGGTGAGCAGTGTAGCTCAGCAATCCCTCTCATTTTTTGTAAAGATGAGGGAGATCGTGATTTTGATCTTAGCGCTGCTTGGCCAGTTGCCTCGGTGGCCGCACAACAGGAAGTGGGGATATGATCCGAGCGGCGGAATCCGATTTATCCTGCTGATCGTCCTCGTACTTGTGCTTCATGGCCGAATCTGGACAGGCGATTCGATTGCGGAGAAACCCGCACGGCTTCGGTTTCGAGCGTATGCTTGGGAGAGTAGGACATTTCTCATCTCTCGCCTTGAGCCTTTCCGGCAGCGCTCCAGACGAGCACCGTTCAAGCAAGCAACAGAACGACTGGAGCGTCTATGTCCCTCATAAAGAAAGTTGATCTCGAAGCGCATTTCGCCGAGCGGAGGCGCATGCGTTTGGCCGCAAACGGGTTCACACGGACCCCCGCCTCGAAGGCTCCTTCAGCACCAGTAAGTGCCAAAGCCGCAGTGAAGGTCAACACTCCCGGGTTCAGAGAAGATTTCTCACTTGAGCACACTGAAAGCATCTGAGACTCGGCGGAAGTGACAATCAACCCTGCGGGACTATTGACCCGGAATCTGCAATGAAACTTGCGCCAGGCCGCACCATCGTGCACGGCGGGTTCTACGCGGTTGGTTCGGGGGATACGAATGATTGGGAACACTCCTAATCGAGGTAAGTGATTTCGCGCGGGCACGCCTTGCACCATGCTTTTCTAATCGAAAGTAGGACGATATGTCTCTCGATGCAACCATTCCAAATGAGGGGCAACAGAATGGCATTTCGCCCGGTTCGCCTTCGTTGACTCCGCCAATGTGCTGCTCCCTTCCGCTACCCACCCGAATAGCATTTGTGGGGAACCATCTTCCGCGACAGTGCGGCATCGCCACGTTCACAACGGACTTGTGCACCGCGGTCGCGACCGAATATGGTAACGGCCGTTTGTTTGCCATTCCAGTGAACGACCCGGATTCAAGCTACGATTATCCGGAGCGGGTCCGCCTTGAACTTGAACAGGAAGATCTCAGCTCGTACGAGCGAGCTTCGGAATTTCTTAACTTCAATGGCAACGACCTCGTTTGCCTGCAGCACGAATACGGAATCTATGGCGGCGCGGCCGGCGGACATATTCTCACCTTGCTCCGAAAATTGAATATGCCCGTTGTGACCACGCTTCACACGGTCTTGCGGGAACCGGACGGGAATCAGCGCACAGTGCTCGAGGAGATCGCAAGTCTTTCCGATCGCGTGGTTGTTATGAGTGAACAGGCGGCACAATTCTTGCGAGAAATCTATTCGGTTCCGTCCGAAAAAATAGACATCATCCCCCACGGAGTGCCTGATTTTCAGTTCATGGATCCAAATTTTTTCAAGGACCGTTTCGGCACGGAAGGGAAGTCAGTCTTGTTGACCTTCGGATTGCTTTCGCCGAACAAGGGTATCGAAAACGTAATTCGAGCATTGCCGGCGATCCTCAACAGGCATCCGAATGTCGTGTACATCGTTTCCGGCGTTACGCATCCGCACATCCGGCGGCGGGACGGAGAACGTTACCGGGAAGAACTGCAGGAACTGGCGCAGGAGCTTGGTGTTGCTTCGAACCTGATTCTTGTTAATCGCTTTGTGGATGCGGATGAATTGGTGGAGCACGTAGGGGCGGCTGATATTTACATCACCCCTTACCGTCAAGAGGCGCAGATTGTCTCCGGCACATTGGCGATTGCCCTCGGCGCGGGGAAAGCGATCATCTCCACACCGTATTGGCATGCCAAAGAGCTGCTCGCAGACAACAGAGGCGTGATTGTCCCGTTCGAGAACCCCGACGCTATTGCAGCCGCAGTACTCCGACTGCTCGATCACGATGGAGAGCGACACGCCATGCGGAAGCGCGCTTACCTCCACTCGCGCGAAACCATCTGGTCAAAGACTGCGCAGAAGTACATGGCCAGTTTCCAGCGGGCTCGCTTCGGGCGCACCTTACAGCCGAGGGCCGCGCAGACGCCTGACGCTCAGGACAGTCCCGGCAACGATCTGCCCAAATTGGATACCACCCATTTGTTCAGAATGACGGATGACACAGGAATTCTGCAGCACGCAATCTTCTCCATTCCAAATTCCAGTGAAGGGTATACGACCGATGACAATGCCCGCGCACTCATTGTGTCGACGTACCTGGACAAACATACGTCGCAAAAGGCGATACGGAAGGACTTGAGTTATTCGCACCGATACTTGGCCTTTCTATGGCTTGCCTTCCATGCCGACACAGGCAGATTTCGCAATTTTCTGGGCTATGATCGTCGCTGGCTTGAGGACGTAGGGTCAGACGATAGCCATGGCCGCGCCTTATGGTCGCTAGGGAGCGTGCTAGGCCATTCAAGAGACGCGGGCCTGAGAGGAGCTGCCGGAAGACTCTTTGAAGCCGCTGTTCCTGCGACGCTTTCGTTCACGAGTCCGCGCGCGTGGGCATTTTGCATCCTTGGCATGCAAGCTTACCTGGATTGGTTCCCAGGAGACAGAGCGATGCAGGGCGCTCGCAACACACTCGCAAATCGTCTCCTCGATATCTATGAACGCACTCACACCGGCACTTGGCACTGGTTTGAGAAGAGCCTCTCCTACTCGAATGCACGACTCTCGCAAGCGCTCATCTTGGCGGGATGGCGCAGTGATAACCAGAGAATGATCGAAGCAGGAATGGACTCCCTCAAGTGGCTTGTTGCGGAACAGCATCGCGGCGATCCGGAATTCTTCGTTCCGATAGGCTCCAATGGGTTCTTCATCGAAGGCAACGAAAAAGCGCGCTTCGATCAACAGCCAGTGGAGGCGTGTGCAACCGTTTCCGCCTGCCTTGAGGTTTACAAACTCACGGAAGAAAGCTTTTGGCTCGAAGAAGCGCAGCGCGTCTTCCGCTGGTTCCTTGGCAAGAATGATTTGCATCTGCCGCTTTATGACGCAGCTACCGGTGGATGCAGAGACGGTCTTCACCCCGACCGAATCAACGAAAACCAGGGAGCGGAATCAACACTTTCGTTCCTGATGGCCCTGCTTGAGATGCAGGAGGCTAAAGATGCAAACGCACAGGAACTGCACGTGGAAATGAGCATCTCTTCTTGAATCCTAATGTCCTTCCGGTAGCAATGAATGACTCCCCCGATGTTGACTCGCATGTCGAGACCCACACAGGGCTTCCCTTATTTACTCGTTTTGTGGGCAATCCGATCCTGACGCAAAGCAATTGGCCCTATCCGATCAACAGTGTCTTTAATGCCGGAGCAGTGCGGTTGCACAACGGGGAGACACTTCTGCTATGCCGCGTAGAAGATCGGCGCGGCCTTTCGCACCTGTGCGCTGCGCGCTCAGCAAATGGATTCGACAACTGGCGCATTGACCCTCAGCCGACTCTGCAGGCAAACCCCGAACAATACCCCGAAGAGATCTGGGGTATCGAAGATCCCCGCATTACTTGTGTCCCTGAACTCAAGAAGTACGCGGTGACGTACACATCCTTTGCGCGCGGCGGTCCTGGAGTTTCGCTGGCGTTGACAGAGGACTTCAAAACTTTCGAGCGATTCGGCGTCATTATGCAGCCCGAGGACAAAGACGCCGCGCTCCTGCCCCGGAGAATTGGCGGCCTGTGGGCATTGATTCATCGCCCCGTCACCGCCCTCGGCGCACACATGTGGATATCCTACTCGCCCGATTTACGCCATTGGGGCAGCCATAAGATCATGCTCGAGGCGCGACGCGGGGGATGGTGGGACGCTAACAAAATTGGCCTGTGTTCGCCGCCGATTGAGACCCCGAAGGGGTGGCTTACGATCTATCACGGAGTACGGCAAACAGCATCCGGCAGCATTTATCGACTGGGCCTTGCGCTCTTTGATTTGGAGAGACCGGACATCTGCCTGAAGCGCGGTGACTCCTGGATGTTTGGTCCCGAAGCGTATTACGAGCGTGGCGGAGACGTCAAGGATGTTGTCTTTCCGTGCGGGCAGACAGTTGGCGAGGATGGCGACACTATCTATCTCTACTACGGAGCAGGAGACTCATGTATGGCGATGGCAACCGGCAGCATTCGTTCGCTGCTTGCGTGGCTCGATTCAAATTCAAGCCCGCAAGAAGGAATGACCCAGGTACGCAATCCGACGAATGCGCGCGAGGAGCTGTTGAGATGAACTTCTCTAATCGAACCTGGCCCAGTTGGGTGCCGCGGCTTCTTTGGGTAAGGCGGGAGTGCCCCTGGTGCAATTCGGTCAAATTCAAACAAGCCGAGTTGCGGCAGTTTGATAGCGTCCTCAGCCTGTTCGCGCTGCGGCCTGTTCGTTGCATGTTCTGCTGGCGGCGGTACTATTGGCTTGGTTTCAGAGATGCAGCGTCCAGTTGAAGTTCATATTGCTGTGCTCCATTCAATGTCGACTCCGCGTTCAAATAGAAATGGGAATAGGTTGTTTCACATGGGCACGAATCCATCAGTGCGCTGAAGGGGCAATGCAGCATTGCCTCTAATGGTTCAGTAATCAGGCTGGATCGACTTGAGAGCCGGCATCGCACCGTAGTGCGGATGGCAGCCAGGGCGCATCCTCTGGTAGATTATTCTTCCGAATGGAATGCGAAGGCGCTAACGCGTCATCAGCCAGTGAGCGGACGGGTGACTGCTGGATTCTGAAGAGACAGACTTCGAGTCGAGCCAGAACAAACCACGGGTAGCTTGCAAGATGAATATGTTCAATCTCCAAGCCATTGAAGTACCGGTTGGTGCGCCGAAGTGCCAACTCAAGTGCACGGGAAATGGCTTGCTGCGGTGTTGTGCCAACCCCGCCTTGCCTCGATTCGTCGGCTGTTCGGATTAAATGCCATCCGAACCGCTGGATCTTTTTTTCGAGCTTGGGCGTACTTGATCGAATAAAGTTCCAGCCCTCCCCGAATTCGTCGAGAGTCAGTTTGAGGCTGGCCGGCATTTCCGATCGTGCACGCAAGAGTACAACATGTTCATTGATATGGCGCATGGACGAGTCCCTTTCTCTCACTCGCCGGCGTTAAGGTTGATGACGCGAGTCGTTGCCCGACTAGAAGATGCTTGAAGTCTGGGTGACCGCGAGTGCAGCGAGCAATTCGAGTATGCAGTGCCCATCACCGCATGGCTGTGCAGTCTTGAACACATCGTCAGATTTGCCTGATTGCAAATTTCGCGGGTCGGTCCATGTACATGTGTGCTCAATGCATCGCGTATCGATGCAATGCCGACCTACATTTTGTTAAAGCGGAGGGAGTGTTTATCAGGAAGTGTTCAATCGTGCAGGACCACGTTGAGCAGGGACTTGTGGACCCGGATGCGGCCGTTGTATTCAACGAAGCCCAACTTGCGGAACCTGTTCATGAAAAAGCTCACGCGCGAGCGGGTAGTGCCGATCATCTCCGCGAGGGTTTTCTGCGAGACCTTGGGAATCAGTATGTCTTGCTAGCTCGGCTTGCCGAATTCCGCCATCAACAGAAGGACGCGCGCCAGACGCTTTTCGCTGGAATTGAAGAGCTGATCGACGAGATCTGCCTGGGTACGCATGCTGCGCTCCAGGAGAAACTTCAAAAACAAGTCGGAGAAGCCACGTTCCTCGTGCATCGCACGGATCATTTCATCCCGTACAATCTTGAGTGCAGTGCAGGCAGTAATCGCGGAGGCAGTCGCCAAGCGCCGACCAACTGTTGCGGCAAGCGACTCTTCTCCGACAAAGTCTCCAGTGGAGAGGATTGCAATGGTTGCTTTCTTGCCCCCTTTTGAAACCACCGTTAGCTCGGCACGGCCCTTTTGAAGATAGAAGATGGAATCCGCCGCATCTCCCTGCGAGAAGAATGGCTGCTTGGGCGCCAACCGAATCATTTTTCGTCCCAGGTTTGCATCGGCCAGAAAGGCGTCGACGTCGAACTTGGGTTTCTCGCCCATGTCCATCGACGATGTCTCCTTTCCATTCGACTTCGGCTGAGATTTCGCAAGAATACCGTTTTGCCACGCGTCCAACTGCTTTTTTAATACACTTCCGGCGGAAGTATAGTACACGTTCGCACGTGGATGGATGGAAATACTGTTCTATTTTGCTCACTCCTTTGAAAAAGGCTCAATGTTTCCTATGCGTTACGCACCCCAGGAAATTCGAAATCGCTGATTCTCCGTTCCGTTTTCCACTTTCGACTAGGCAATTCCAGGTTGCCCTGGATAGGAGCATTCCCACCAATCGCCTTATGTGAAATATCGGCCGCTTTGAGCTTTTCCCGCACCCAGCAGCTCCATCGCGCCGTTTATCGACCGAGCTTAATTGCTCAGACTCAATCGCTCACCAGCTCTAGTGTGAGTTGTACCTGGTGCGCCTCAGTGCGCGAGACGAATACGACGCTGCGCATGGGTAGAAAATGGTGAGTCACATGAAAAAAATTATGACGGTAGTGGCGTTACTCAGCTTGAGCAGCATGTGTTGGGCGGGATCCAGTCGCGAAGCAACAAACGATCGGTTGGATCATGCCGGCAACGTGCTCCATGAGATCATGGCGGCTCCCGATAAGGGCATTCCGGAGGAAGTTCTAGAACACGCAAAGTGTATTGCCGTCGTGCCTCACCTGCTTAAGGGCGGTTTTGTCTTTGGCGCGGAGAATGGCAGAGGCATCGCCACATGCCGCACCGCGAATGGTTGGAGCGCACCAGCGTTCTTTACCATCACCGGCGGAAGCTGGGGCCTGCAGATTGGTGTTGAAGGCGTCGACCTGGTCATGATCATTCAGAGCGATCGGGGAATGAAACATTTGATCAACAGCAACTTCGAACTGGGCGCCGACGCTTCGGCAGCAGCTGGACCGGTTGGGCGCCATGCCTCCGCCGATACCGACTGGAAGCTGGAAACTGAGGTGCTTACCTACTCACGCGCTCGCGGCCTGTTTGCCGGGATCACACTCAATGGCGCGGCTATTCGCCGTGACGACGATTCCACTGAGGCCATCTACGGCCACGACATCTCCACTCGGCGCATTTTGCAGGGTGAAGTCGCCGTTCCGCAGGCAGCACACGCGTTCCTTGATGCCGTTAGTGATGCAAAGGCTCAGGCGATCGCCTCCAACTAGCATCCAATCATAAATGCTGGTGGACGTCATGGGAGGAATCTTGATCCCATGGACGCCCACGGCGCGAAGGAGAAGGTTATGCTTTGGACCATCTTTGTTGTTCTCCTAGTCCTCTGGCTGCTTGGTTTCACCTTCCATGTTGCAGGCAGCTTGATTCACATTTTGTTAGTCATCGCGTTGATCGTGTTGGTCATCAACCTGGTCTCCGGACGTCGTAGCGCGTTGTAGGGCAACCGCGGTCAAGCAAGTCCGAGAGCTTGATTCATTGTCCGCAATCTGATTCCGTGGGATCAGGTTGTCGCGGCCCTACGGAGTAACCTGTTGCGCAAGAAGCGCGCATTATCGAGCGCATCCGGACCCTCGCGATGCGCTCGAAACCGCGTCTGGATTTCTGCGCTTGCCGGCGGTTCCCGCACGGCAAGAGCTGTCAAAGGGAAAAATCCAATGCTGGCGCGGGTTTGGATGCTCAAGACAGGCGCTCACGCGTGCTGCTAATATGGGTGACACTTGCGCGGATGGCTTATAGCTCCCCAATGCTGACCACGCTCCCCACGGAACGTTCTCGCTAAAATGACCGCTGTTTTGAAGCCCAGTTGTGGTATTGATACATTCTTCCAGGAGATTTAACTTGATTCACTCTGGTCGGCATTTCCTGCAGATTCCCGGACCCACCAATGTACCCGATCGAGTTTTACGGGCCATGCATCGCGCGGTCATTGACCACCGCGGACCTGATTTCGCAAAACTCGGAACAGAGCTGCTCGAAGGTTTGCGGCCTGTGTTCCAAACCTCGGGCGACGTCATCCTCTATCCAGCTTCCGGCACAGGCGCTTGGGAGGCGGCGATTGTGAACACGCTGTCTGCAGGTGATCGCGTGCTGATGTTTGAGACCGGGCATTTCTCGCATCTCTGGCGACAGCTCGCAGAACGCTTCGGGATTCAAGTGGAATATGTGCCCGGTAACTGGCGTCGGGGAGCGGCAGCAAGCGAAGTGGTCTCCCGATTGGGTGCCGATCCTTCGCATGGTTTTAAAGCTGTCATGGTTGTCCACAATGAAACCTCAACTGGAGTCACCAGCTCAATCTCGGCTATTCGTAACGCAATGGATCAGGTCAAACATCCGGCCCTATTGATGGTGGACACAATTTCGTCTCTCGGCTCCATCGATTATCGCCACGACGAATGGGGAGTGGACGTTACCGTAGCCGGCTCACAGAAAGGCCTCATGCTTCCCCCTGGGCTCAGCTTCAATGCGATTTCAAAGAAAGCTTTGTCCGCGAGCAAAACAGCAAAACTTCCGCGTTCCTACTGGGATTGGAATGAAATGCTCGGACCCAATCGCAGCGGATTCTTTCCATTCACTCCGGCGACGACTCTGCTCTACGGTTTGAAAGAGGCTCTCGCAATGCTTCAGGAGGAGCGCCTTCCTAATGTCTTTCATCGCCATCAGCGCCATGCAGAGGCAACACGCGCGGCGGTGCGGGCTTGGGGACTTGAAAATGTCTGCGAAGATCCGAGCGAGTACTCGAACTCATTGACGGCTGTCTTCGTGCCAGAGGGACACAATGCAGACGAGTTGCGGCGGATCATCCTGGAAAAGTTTGATATGTCATTGGGAACAGGCCTTTCGAAGCTTGCTGGCAGGGTGTTCCGCATCGGACACCTGGGCAGCTTCAACGATCTCATGCTTGCGGGCACTCTGAGTGGTGTTGAAATGGGACTCAGGCTGGCTGGGATACCGCATAAAGAAGGCGGAGTTACCGCCGCTTTGCAAACTCTGGCCGGCAACGTCGCATAGTTGCCGGCGAGATGATTTTGGTTATTGCTTGCCCCGCAGCGCGATTTGGAGCAACTCTGCAAGGTGGACAGGTTGGCGTCCGGTGGCTTGAGCAATCTGCTCGCGGCAACTGAAGCCATCGGTGAGTACGTAGGTTTTCGCGTCCGCTTTTCTCACCGCCGGTAACAACACTCTCTCGCCGATCGCCTGTGACACAGCATAATTGTCTTTCTCGAAGCCAAACGGTCCGGCCATTCCGCAGCAGCCAGAATCCAGTGACGTCAAATCAACGCCCATCTTGCGGAGCAGCGCTTCTTCATCATTCATCTTCATCAGCGATTTGTGATGGCAATGGCCATGAAGCAGGACTTTTTCAGAGAGCCGTGGAGGCTGATAGCCCGGCGCCTTGGCAAGAAACTCGCTGAGCAGGAATGTCTGGCGTCGCAGGCGGTCAGCGCGCGCATCGTGCGGGAAGAGATTCGCGAGTTCGTCACGAAATACGGATGCACAGCTCGGCTCGAGCACAACGATGGGAAGTCCAGCGTCAATTTGCGGACCCAAGAGGTGCAGGATGCGTTGCAAGTACTTCTTTGCTCGATCGAGCATGCCGAAGTCGTACAACGGACGGCCGCAGCAAAAATGTTTCTGCGGTACTCTCACGTTGAAACCCGCAGCCGTCAACACTTCGAAGGCGGCCTCGCTTGTCCCCGGACGAAAATAATTATTGAAAGTATCGGCCCAAAGAATGACTTCGCGTCCGTCCTTTTCTGAGGCCTCTGTTCCCTTTACTATCTGACCGTCAAAGTCGGGAACACCGCGAGCTTTGGCCCAGTGCTGAAAATTTTCGACCGCAAACTGAGGAATCTTTCGTTGCGGCGCAAGCCCCAAGGAATTTCTCAACAGCTGGTTGATACCGGGTGCGTTGCTTAAGCCATTGGCAATGCGAGGCGCAATTGCTGCGAGCGATGCCCATCGATCAATCATGCCAAAGGCGTAGGCGTTGAGAGGCCTGAGTGTTTCTTCATAGTAGTGGGATAAGAACTCGGCCTTGTAGGTAGCAAGGTCGACGTTGGCCGGGCACTCTGACTTACACGCCTTGCAGGAAAGACACAGGTCGAGCGACTTCTTGACTTCCTCATTCTTCCAGCCTTGTTCGATCACTTCACCTTGAAGCATCTCGAAGAGCATGTGGGCGCGGCCGCGCGTGCTGTGCTCTTCCTCCAGCGTCGCCATGTAGCTGGGACACATCGAGCCGCTATCAAGCTTTCGGCACGCTCCAACTCCGATGCATCTTGCCGCGGCATTCGCGAAAGAGCCATCGTCCCCAACAAACTTGAAGTGAGTCTCTGGATTCTGCGGATTGTAATCCGCACCCAACCGGAGATCTTCCGTCGGCAAGTGGGCATCCACAACTTTGTGAGGATTCAGATTGTTGAGCGGATCCCAAATCGCCTTGAATTCGCGAAAAGCATTCATCAGCTCCGGCCCAAACATCTTCGGCAAGAGTGATCCGCGCGACTGTCCATCGCCGTGTTCGCCCGAAAGGGAACCGCCGTAACTGACAACCAGATCGGCAGCTCGTTCCACAAACTCTCCATAGTCGCGAATTCCGGCCTCACTCTGAAAGTCGAAGCTGACGCGCATGTGAATGCACCCATGCCCATAATGCCCATAGAATGCGCCCGTATAGCCATACTCGTCCAGAAGTTTGCGGATATCGCGCAAGTAGCCGCCAAGTTTTTCGGGCGCGACAGCAGCGTCATCCCAGCCTTCCCATTGCGCTTTCGCTCCTGGCGCAAATGCTGCGGCCCGGGGGCCCGATTCACGTAGGCTCCAAACGTGCTTCGCTTCTTCCTTGGTGTAAAGGCGCGTGTTCGGGGCCTCCGGCCCTTCCTTAAGGTGATCGATCAATTGCTGCGCAAGCTCGTTTGCGCGCTCCGCATCATCGGCACCGAACTCCACCATCACAATGCCACGGCCTTCGGGAAGCAAATCGAGCTTGGCAGCACCTTTAACGCGGAGTCCGTCGACGATGGCGCCTTCAAATCCCTCGTAACCGATCGGATCGAATTTGAGAACTTCCGGAACGTGATCTGCTGCGATGAACGCGTCCTTGTATCCAACGCCTACAAGCGCCCTGTGTTGTGGACTATGGATCAGACGCACTTTGGCCTCTAGCACAATTGCGCAGGTGCCTTCCGTTCCAACCAAAGCGCGAGCGGGGTTGAAGCCCTGCTCCGGCATCAGTTCGTCCAGATTGAATCCTGAAACACGCCTGGGGATCTTAGGGAATCGCGCTCGTATCTGGTCACCGTATCGGTCGCGAAGGTCGCGCAGCTTGCTGTAGACCTCTCCGCGCCGTCCGCCTTCGCGGACAATAAGATCAACCTCGTCCTCCGTGGTCGGACCGACCGTCATCTCCGTTCCGTCGAATAGAAGGATGCGCAACTCTTCGACATTGTCGACGGTCTTTCCGCCAAGCAGAGAATGCGTTCCGCAGGAATTGTTGCCGATCATTCCACCAATCGTGCATCGATTGTGGGTAGAAGGGTCGGGCGCAAAAGTAAGCTGGTGCCGCTCTGCCAAATTGCGTAGAGTGTCCAGAACCACCCCGGGCTGAACCCTCGCATATTTCTTTTCAGAATCGAGTTCGAGAATTCGATTCATGTACTTCGTAAAATCCAGAACAACAGCAACGTTGCAGCACTGTCCCGCGAGGCTGGTGCCAGCACCACGTGGCAGCACTGGAGCGTCGAATCTCCGACAAACGGAAACAGCGGCTTTCACATCTTCCGCATCACGGGGAATTACGAGCCCAATCGGAATCTGTCGATAGTTCGAGCCATCGGTCGCGTACATTGCCCTGCTTCCCCGATCGAATCGAACTTCGCCCCGCACGTCTGCTGACAGCGCCTTCTCAAGCTCTTGAGCGTGCTCGAATGTGTCGATGGGTTTAGCGTGCGAACTTGGAGGTATTTGGCTCAGGGTCTGCATGTTCGTAGAGTACTCAATCGAAACGCGGTTGACCATAGGAACACTGCGCATTGTGGCCAGAGTTCCTCCGGCGGCACTTTAGCGGGGCATAGAATCCAGTTGCTATGATGGTCAGGATGATCAGCCGGAGGGACTTTATCGCATCACTTTCCATGCTGCCGGCCGCGCTGGCCAGCACAGAAAATCGCATCCCTGCGAATCGACGAATCAAGTGGGCGCTCTCTTCGCTAGTTTGGAATACGTTGCCGCCTGTGCCCTTTGCCCGCATCCTCGATGTGATGAAGGAAACGGGCTTCATCGGCATTCGTCTCGCTGGTTTTCCGCATGTACTTGATCAATATGGCTTGACGGCCACACAGATGCAGAGTGAAGTTTCGAAGCGCGATCTTCACGTGGTCACTGTTTCCTTTAACGCTCCGCTGGAAGATCCGGCCCAGCGTCACCAGGTTCTCGAAAGTGCCCGGAGCGCGATGAAGTTCCTGGCCGATTTTGGCGCCAGCCACTTAATGGTATTCTCGCCAGCGCGCACCAAGCCGGGAACGAACAGCCCCGGAGCATTCCAGGAACTGTGTGCGCGCTGCAATCAGATAGGAGAACTGGCTAGCGAATTAGGATTTACCGCCGGCTTGCACAACCACATGAACCAGATGGTGCAAACTCAGGAGGAGGTCGACAGGTTCATGTCGATGACCGATCCAAAACTGTTTGGACTTTCGCCGGACACAGCTCATCTCGAGTTGGCTGGATGCGATGTGGTTAGGACTCTGGAAAGATATAAGCACCGGATCAAGCTTCTCGATTACAAGGATGCTAAGTGGATAACCGAAGGCAGCATTAAATCTCAGCCTAACGGAACGGTTCCGTCGGAAGCCAAATCCGAAGAGCAAATCTTGTCGAGCATTCACGACCTGGGCGATGGCGAGGTGGATTTTCCCGCGTGCCATCGTGTTCTGAGGAGTGTGAACTACCGTGGATGGATTTGCGTCGACCTGGACCGGGCTCCGCTGGGGCCCAGCGGAGACTTCGGACGATGCGGAGCATACATCACGAAGCATTTGGAGCGGATTTACGCTTGAACCGGGAGCGAGCATCTAATCTGTTGCAAACGCAGACTGGACCCTGCCACACGTTGCGCAGCTAGATTTCAGCT
>Ga0302320_10018062_pt1 | contig 14257 bp, 14 predicted proteins | sample Bog_T0_3_FD_202130 | JGI IMG/M metagenome (GOLD analysis project Ga0302320, IMG submission 202130) | Peat permafrost microbial communities from Stordalen Mire near Abisko, Sweden - Bog_T0_3 | ecosystem: Environmental > Terrestrial > Soil > Wetlands > Peat | place: Sweden: Abisko, Stordalen Mire...
CAACCGCTACTGGACGACCTGTGCGCATCGATACCCTCTACTGTATTCGATGCTCAAAGCCATCATTATTATGATGATTATTTAAGACTCAGGACGCTAGCGCACAACCACATTTTGCCGATACAATTGGCAGTCCTGCAACTTCTCGGAAGGAATAACCATCTAATTCTGAGGATTTAGCAATGAATGTGTGATGAGTGCAGCATTCAAATTGCACTACACATCACGATCAGGCCGAAGGGCCGTAAAGCGTGAGACGCGGATCGTAGTAGTGCGTCCAAGATGCTAAACCGGCAAGTTCGGAAGGAGCAGCATAAATGATTGTTACTAGGCGAAGAGTGGTGTCGGTGGAGGACGCGACGGCGAAGCTTGATGCTCTTGCCAGTCGTTGCGGCATCGCGCACCCTTGCTACCAGGAGTCCGAATCAGATTCGATGTCTGAATTCGATACCTTGCAGTGGACTTCGCTCTGCTCTCAGCGCATTGCTTTGCAGCAGCGTGAAAATGAAGCCGCGCTTCACGACCGGGAAATTGCATCGCCATTTCCCGGCATCTACTGGACTACACTCACCTCTACACCATCTCACCCGCTTGAGAACACCTACGACGGTCTGAATAAACTTGCGGCGTGATAACTGTCAACTAGCGGAGTATGAAGCCTGGTTTGAGGGTGAGTGTGACAAACTTGTCCTTGAACCGGGCTTTTTGCTTGTCGGGCCATACATGGATTCTCTTGGTGACCCAGACTCTGCTCCTTGGCGTTCCGGCTTTGCAATTATCTATCTGAACCAGATGTACATTCGAGTCTCCGAAAATTACCGCCAATTGCCTAACTAGATGGTGGTGGTGGATGCCTTCAATATTTTTCGTACCACTACGGCGCGTGTACAGACACCCGGGACAACGAGGGATTTCCCTTTTTTTCGAAGAAGGTTGAGTTGCGGATCGATGCTGATTGGCGATACGGGCGCCATATTCACTACATGAAGAAAAATCACATACCCGAGGCGCAACTGTCCGGCCTCGATTTCAATCGCATTGATCCATTCGAGTTTATCCGGGCCGTAGAAAAACACAGAAAGTCTTTGAAACCTCTGCACCAGATTCTAGGATTCAAAGTGGAACCCGTGAAATGACCAATCCGTTCATATACCCGACCGAGTACTTTCTCCAAGAGGGTAAGGAGAATCTTGCGCGGTGCCTTAAGGCTACCTTCGAGGCCGCTGCTGCACACAGCATCAAGAAAGTGATCATCTTCACCTCTGCGGGCCAGGGCGTAAAAATGGCAATGCAGAATTACATCGCCCAAGAAAGGTTCGCCGAGATTAAAGTGATTGCGGTGACATTTCCGAGCTACACCCAATTTTCTGCCGGAGATCCTTCTGAACACTCTATTCAGAGCGACATGCGCAAGTATTTGGCGGATCATGGTGTTCCAATTGTGCAAGCTCATTTGCCGTTTGACCCAATACGATCGCACTATGAAGGTCACGGAATCCTTGGACAAGACGTGAGTTTGATCGGCAATGCCCTCCGGATTTTTTGCGGCAGTATGAGCCTCTGCGTCCAAGCCGTGTTAATGGCTTCGGATGCTGGCCATGTTGCGCTTGGGGAGCATGTAATCGCGATGACTTCAGATACGTCGATTCTTGTCCGAGCTGCTGGAACATCCCGATTCCTTACCGACCTAATCGTCCGGGAAATCATATGCAAACCCGTATTGCTAACGATCGGAAAATCAGAGAAAGCGGAATCCATTCTGGAGGGCCCAAAAGAAACGACGCCGGCGATACCAGAGCTCCTACCGCCAGAATGATCAGTTCTGTAGACGCGGCCTTGTGCAAGATACGAACTTCCCAATGAAAAACCACCGCTGGTTGGCGGTGGTTTTTCATTGGTGCTGAGACCGACTAATGATTATCGAGCGGTCTCAGAACCCGGCTTCAGGCAGCACAACCAGCTTCGCCTCGAGCAAGGCCTCAATGGTTTGCAAGGCTTCCAGGACTTTATTTGACACCGGAGCATCAACCTGGACCACGGCCAGCGCCTTCACCGGCTTGGTCCCGGCGCGCTCGCGGCCAAGGGCAAAGTTGGCGATGTTCACGCCTTGCTCGCCCAGAATGGAGCCGATTTTGCCGATGACTCCCGGCACATCCAGGTTGCGGCAGACCAGAAGATTGCCTTCCAGAGGCGTCTCGATGTCGATGCCGTCGAACTGGAGCAGCCGCGGCTGTTCGCCGTGGATGACGGTTGCCGCGGCGTAGCTTTTGCCGGCAGCCGAATGCAGTTCGATGGTGAGCACCGTGGCTGCGCCGCCGCGATGGCTTTCCTGTTTTTCTTCGTGGATGCGGATGCCGCGCTCCTGGGCAACGGCCGCCGCATTGATGCGGTTCACGTTCTCCGAGCCCTGCAGCAGTCCCTCGATGGCCGCGTTGCGCACCAGGTCGATTTTGGCGTCGGCCAGCGTGCCGCCATAGACCAGGTGAATGGACTCGGTGCCGCCCTTGCCGGCCTGCGCGAGGAACGAACCCAGACGCCCGGCCAGATCGATGTACGGCGCCAACTGCACATATTCCTCGTGGCTCAGGGAGGGCAGATTGACCGCATTCTGCACCACGCCCAGCTTGAGATAATCGCGCACCTGGCGGGCGATCTGGATGCCGACCGCCTCCTGCGCCTCGGCCGTGGAGCCGGCAATGTGCGGGGTGAGAATCACGTTGTCCAGCGCGAAGTACGGAGAATCCTTCAGCGGCTCGGAGGCAAACACGTCCAGCGCCGCGCCGGCCACCTGCCCGCTCTTGAGCGCCACAACCAGCGCCGCGTCGTCCACCAGTTCGCCTCGGGCGCAGTTGATGATGCGCACGCCCTTCTTCATGGCCGCCAGAGTCTTGGCATTGATGACGCCGGTGGTCTGCGGCGTGAGTCCCACGTGCAGCGTCAGGTAATCGGAGCCGGCAATCAGCTCGTCCAGGGTGACCAGCTTAATGCCGTTTTCGCGGGCCACAGCAGCGGAGACAAACGGGTCGCTGCCGAGAATCTCCAGGCCAAATCCTTTGGCCCGCTTGGCGACTTCCAGGCCGATGCGGCCCAGGCCGAGAATGCCCAGCGTCTTGCCGCGCAACTCTGCGCCCTGCAGAGACTTCTTTTCCCAGCGGCCGGCATGCATGCCGGCGTTGGCCACGGTCAGCTTGCGGGCCAGGGCCAGCATCAGGCCGATTGTCAGCTCGGCAACGGCCACGGCGTTGGCGCCCGGCGTATTCATGACCACAATGCCCCGGCGCGTGGCCGCCTCGGCATCGATGTTGTCCACGCCCACACCGGCGCGGCCAATCACCCGCAGCTTGGGCGCATGCGCCATCAGCGCGTCGTCGGCCTGAACGGCGCTGCGCACCACCAGCGCATCGGCATCGGCCAGGGCCGCCGGCAAACCATCCGGCAACTGGTCGTGCGTGAGAACTTCCCATCCCGGTTCGGCCGCGAATACGGCCAGTGTTGCCGGAGAAACCTTCTCTGCCAGTACGATCTTCATCCCGTCTCCCTTGCCCTTTGCTGCGGTTTCATACTCGTCAAAGCGGATGTTCTGCTGCTCACATAAAAGATCGAACATCCGCAACACGGCGGCGTGCGGCTTGCCCTCGCCCCGCTCGTACTTGGTGATCGAGTTGGCATGCACGCCCAGCCGCTCGGCCATCTCGTATTGAAAGAGGTCAAGCTGCTTGCGTGCGATCAGCAGCTTTTCTCCGAAAGTCAGTTCAGACATGAAAACAGCTCCTAGCTGTTAGCTCTTAGCTTTTAGCTAAAAGGCCGTGCCCCAGGCCTGATCCGCGACGGTGGACAGACCTGGGAAACATCAGGACGTACAACACTCCAACTGTTCAGCCAGCCGCACTCATTCCAGGAAGCCACTGAACCGTAACGCGCCGAAGAACAAGCTAAGAGCTAAAAGCTAATAGCTAAGAGCTAAGAGCTATAGGCTTTCGCATACACCTTCTGCGCCGCCGCCACTGCCTGGCCGTACTCGACCGGCAGGCCCAGCGTGTCCTTGGCAATGTGCTCTACCGCGCCCAGAAATGCCACCGTATCCAGGTAGTCGAAGAAGCCCAGGTGCGCCACGCGGAAGATTTTGCCCTGCATCTCGCCCTGTCCGTTGGCGGTAACCAGGGCAAAGCGCGTCTTGAGCGCCTTCACCAGGTCGCCGGAGTTCATGCCCTCAGGCACCGCAACCGCAGTGGCTGCCGCCGAGGGCGACTTGGGCGCAAAGAGCGTAAAGCCCAGAGCCACCAGGCCGGCGCGCGTCGCCGCTGCATTCACCTGCGCGTTGTCGATCAGCGCGATGCGGCCCTTTTCCAGATCCCCGCCCGCCTGGTTGGCAATGTAGTCCAGAGCCGCGCCCAGGCCGGCAATCAGCGCAACTGCGGGCGTGTACGCGCTCTCGCCCTTGGAGGCGTTCTTGCGCTCCTTGCGCAGATCGAAGTAGTAGCGCGGATTCTTCGAGGTCTCGGCCGCCGCCCATGCCTTGTCACTGACACTTAAATAGGCCAACCCCGGCGGAATCATGACCGCCTTCTGCGAGCCGCCAATCAGGATGTCGATGCCCCAGCCATCCACGTCGAAGGTCTGCGTGCCGAGCCCGGTGATGCCATCCACAATCAGCAGCGTATCGGTGTTCTTGACCAGTTTGGCAATCGCCTCCACATCGTGGCTCGCGGCCGTCGATGTTTCCGAGGCCTGCATATAAATCGCCTTGTGCTCGGGCTTCAGAGCCTTCTTCACCACTTCCAGGTCAAAGGTCTCGCCGTTGGGCGCCGTCACCACGTCGGCCTCCAGCCCAAAGGCCTTGGCCAATCCAATCCAGCGCTCGCCAAACTTGCCGGCGGAGAGAACCAGAACCTTGTCTCCCGGCGAAGTGAAGTTGGAGACCGATGCTTCCATGGCGCCCGTTCCCGAGCAGGAGAGCAGCAGCACGTCGTTCTGCGTGCCGATAAAAATCTTCAACTGGGCAAGCACCTTCAGAAAGAGGGCGCGAAACTCCGGCGTGCGGTGGTGGATGTCCGCGGCGGCCATGGCAAACTGGGCGGCGGGCAACAGGGGCGTCGGACCGGGTGTAAACAAGCGCGTCTTGCGAATCATTGTGTCTCCTCGATGCGGACCGGGATCTGAAGCCGGGGGTGAAGGCTGGATAGGATCGGTTCAGGTTCCCTGCGAACATCCGTCAATCACAGAATACACATTTATGTGGTTTATGTGAATTGTGTGGATTATTTAGTTGTGGAAAACTAAGGGCAGGCGCTCTGTTCGGCGGCGATTCGCATATTGACATATACTTCCCACAAATGTCCCGCGCACGCTGCCTCTGCACGCAAACCTTTGGTCTCGCGACAGCCATCCTTGTTGGAAACTGTGCGCTTGCGACCGCCGCTGTTGGCCAGACCACACCCGCCGAACCTTCCGCGGGCTGCTCCGCATACGCGTCCATTCCGCTTCCTGCAGAAGCAGAGAAAGTCCCTGCCCCCAAGGCACCCCCGGCCTGTGCCTCTTACCGCTCCTATCGCGGCATCGGCCGCCCGGTCAATTACGGAGAGGCCCGTGCGTGTGCTTGGCAAGAGCGGCTCGCGCAGAAGGCTGACCTCGGACAGAACCAGCAGGAACCCACTGCCTGGGTCGTCGGCGGTTCGCTCATCCTAGCCGACATCTATTTCAACGGCGCCGGAGTCAAGCGCGACATTCCGCTAGCCTTGCGCTTTGCATGCGAGTTCGAAGAACGTACGGCTACGCTTGCTCTGCCGGACATCGCGAAACTCAACGGTTCACCTCCCGCTCACGGGCCATTCGAATTCTGCGACTATGCCGCGACAACCTTCACGATGAACTTCTGCAGCGGTTACGCATCTGAAATCGAGGATGACCGCAGAAGCCGCTACTACGACTCATTGAAATCCGCCATGACTCCAGAGCAGCGGGCAGCTTTCGAAAAGCTCCTTTCCGCCCGGAGCGCATACATCAATGCTCATGCCTCCGAAGTGGATCAAGGAGGCACTATCCGCGGTATACGGACCATTGGCTCGATGAATATCCTCGAAGATCTCTTTCGCACGGAGGTAGTTCACTTCGAGCGCAAGAAATGGCCCGTGGTGACTGACAGTCAAATTGCACAGGCCGATGCTCTGCTGAAGCGCGAATACGAAATAAAGCTCCAGCAATTAGGAAAGCAGACAAAGGATTCGATCGATGAGGGCGCGGTTTCGGCAAGCCATCTTGCGAGCGTGGAAGAAACCTGGGAGGCCTACCGCGATGCCTGGGTCGCATTTGCGCGTCTCCGCTATCCTGCGGCCGCCGCTGCAATCCGAGCCGAAATCACCCTCGACCGATACCGCCTACTGAAGACCATCTATAGCTACTAGTAAGCAACATGCACCCGTTCAGGCAACGATCCTCCGCTGCAGCTGCCGGCAGGATTGTTCCACGATTTCAACGCTATTTGTGTTTCCGCTCCACAGCATTCTTGGCGGAGGGCCTCACTCCCCCGGAACCGGCGCGGCTCCCGCAGCACTGCCTGCCGCAAAGATTTTGGGGATGCGGTCCGCGGGCGCCGGAAGAGCCGGGAAGGCCGCGTGCGGCTCGGTCTGGTACCAGTAGGCCGTCGAATAGAAATTATCCGAGCGGTGGTTGGCGTGCCCATGCTCGATGGTGACGCGAATCGACTTCTCAAAGGTGATGGGGCTCTCCGTGTGCCAGCGGTAGAGGCAGTAGCGGCCTCCCAGCCGCTCCGGGTCCACCACGTACGGCGCGCCCTGGTGCTGGTAGCCGAAAGCCTCGCTGCCAAAGTCCCAGGCGCCGTTGAAGTAGTCCTCGGTGCCGGTGCCGTTGATGGTGGGCAGGGTGTCGCCATCGATGAAGATCATGTCGTCGCCCTCGCCGAACCAGCCGTTCTGGTTCTGCTCCACGGCGTGGGTGACGCCGACAAAATGCCCCTTGCCGGTGGCCTCCAGATAGATGTAGTTGCCTTCGCCGTTGAGGTTCTTGCGGTCGTTGATGCCGGGACTGCCATTGTTGGCCCAGTCGCTGGTCCATCCCTTGCAGGGCGCGGCCTGGCGATATTGCGCGTGGAAGCGGCCCAGGCCGTCGGGCAGGCTGGGCAGGGTCACGTAGTCGACGGCGTAGTAAAGGCTGTTGGTGCGTACCGTGCTTTCATTGGTCACGGTGATGCGCGCGGCGCTCGAAAACGGCATCTGGAAGTAGGCGTTGAGCGCCTTGATGGGCGCAACGGCCAGCAGCTCGGACTGGTAGGTGAAATACTCGCCCAGGCCGAGGCCGAAGAAGTCGCCGATGGGGACTTCGACCGACGGAGTGGCTTCGCCGTCCCACCAGGCGCGCAGGACCAGGTTCTTCAGGTGCATGGCGTCGCGGGTGCTGATGGTGAACCAGATGTGCGTGACCACGCCCGCGCCGGTGACGTCGAGCACGGTGGCGGCCTGGCCCGGTTCCACGGGAGTTGCGTCGGCGTTGCCGCCGGTGCGGTCCCAACTGGAGGAGCGGCGGGACTTGTAGGTGCGCAGGCGGGCCTGGGCGAAGAGCTCTTCCGGGGCTTCCGGCTCGGCAGGGTTGGCCTTGGCCGGCGTTGCGGCGGCGGCTCCGGTGGCGCTGAGGCCCAGCAGAGCGGCCGCGGAGACCATGCTCCCGAGCAGTTTGCGCCTCTGGGGCAAAGCTTCATTCAAGTCGGACGGATGCATAGGGTGAGTCCTCCAGCGTGGCAAATGGTGAATGCGATTTGTAGCTTTGCGCGCCGGGTGCTGTCAAGCTGCGCGGCTCCAGGACCAGGCGCAGGGAGGCTGATGGTGAAACCTTAATGTATGTGACGGCAATCACAGACAATATAGGTATACTCCATATACGGAGGTGCTCTGCATGTCGAGCACGAAAGTCATAGGATCTATCTACATTCAACTTGGGCTAGGGGTTTTGCTAACAGGCACGATGTTGATCGCGAGCGGTTGCAATGCAGGTACCGCGGCGCCGAACCTCAACCAGAAGCTCTACGCCACCAACGGCGACAGCGTCGTCGTTTTCACGCCTCCTGCCAACACCACGGTCAACGTGGCCCCCACGTTTAACATCACAGGAGCGCTCACCGGCCTGAACGATCCCCATCGCATAGCGATTGACGCCAAGGGCAACATCTACGTCACCAACCACGGCAATTCCACCGTATCGGTATTTGCTGCCGGAGCCACGGGCAATGTGGCCCCCACCGCCACCATCAGCGGCGCAAACACAGGCCTTAGCGGCCCCAGCGGCATCGCTCTCGATTCCGCAGGGAAAATCTATGTCGCCAACTCCGAAAGCAATTCCATTACCGTCTACGCCGCCGGAGCTACTGGAAACGCAACGCCTACGGTAACCATCTATGGCACGAACACCGGGCTTAGTTTCCCCAACGGCCTTGCCCTCGATTCCACTGGGAAAATCTATGTCGGCAACGAAGACGCCAGTACAATCACGGTCTACGCCGCCAATCCGACCTACGCTCCGGCAGGTTCCATCAACACCAACGTCAGCTTAGCGCCCACCGAGCTCATCAATGTCCTCAACGAAGCTCCCACCGCCACCATCAGCGGCACGAACACCGGGCTCAGTTGCCCCCACGCCCTGGCTCTCGACGCCACGGGTAACATCTATGCCGTCAATGCCGGATGCGACGGCGGCAACAGCGTGACGGTCTACGCTGCAAGCGCCACAGGAAACGCAACGCCTACCGCTACCATCAGCGGCAAGAGCACCAACTTCGATAACCCCAACGGCATCGCCCTCGACGCCGAGGGGGATATCTACGTCGGCAACCAAAATTCGGTTGAGGTCTACGCCGCCAAACCCACCGGCAGCGTAACCACAGCTCCCGTCTATACCCTCACCGGCACGACTACCGGACTGAACGGAATACACGGTATCACTGTGTACTAGAACAGAATCATCCGTGCACAGTTGAAATTCCGAGTGGCTGCGGCGAGTTACCGCCTGTCAGCCGCTCGGAATTTTGCGTTTTGAGACGGGTAAACGACAGTTATGAAGGGTTGCTCAGCGTCTTTATCGCTTTCGCTCTTTGAGGTTGTGGCTGTCAGAAGCTTTCAGGGTCATGCCGTAGAGAGCTTTGAACTGCTCGATCTCCTTCAGTGTCTGCGCGGAGAAGGGCACGATTTTGCCCTCGAAGGCGTGCAGGACAATGCCCTCCAATAGATCGCCCAGGGTCATATCTTTCTGTTCGGCGAGTGCTTTGAGCACCTTCAACATGCGCTTTTCAAGGCGAACGCCGGTCTGTACGCGCTCGATGACGACCTGTTCCCGATGCTGCGGTTCCTGAGTCATGGTTTCCTCCTTCGAAACTTGTACCAATGTACCACGGTAACAACTTGAAGGCAAGAGGCGGGCAGGGCATTTTGCAGAATTTGAACAGGGGGCCGGACTTCGCGCCACCGGGTCCGGCCTGATATGGTCAGTGAGGAAACTCAAGATGAATCCCCCATAGGAACCCGCGGTCATGTGGAAGCGTTGGCGAATCCGGATACTCTTGTTCCTGGCCGTTCTGGGCCCCGGATTCATTACCGCCAACGTCGATAACGACTCCGGCGGCATCCTCACCTACTCCCAGGCAGGCGCGCAGTACGGGTACGCCCTGCTGTGGACCATGATTCCCATCACCATTGCGCTGATCGTGGTGCAGGAGATGTGCGCGCGCATGGGCGTGGTCACCGGCAAGGGCCTGAGCGACCTGATCCGCGAGGAGTTTGGCCTGCGGCTGACCTTTGTGCTGATGGTGATGCTGGTGGTGGTCAACTACACCAACGTGGTAACCGAATTCATCGGCGTCGCCGGATCCATGCACCTGTTCCATGTGTCCAAGTTCATCTCCGTGCCCTTCTGCGCCGGGCTGGTCTGGTACATGGTGGTCAAGGGCAGTTACAAGAGCACGGAAAAAATATTCATCGTCGCCTCGCTGGTCTACATCTCGTACATCTTTGCCGGCGTGCTGTCACAGCCCAGCTGGCACGACGCGCTGCTGGCTACGGTCAAGCTGCCGGCCAGGTCGGTATGGAGCGACAAGGCGTACATGTACATGGCCATCGGCGTGGTGGGCACCACGATTGCGCCGTGGATGCAGTTCTACCTGCAGTCGTCGATCGTGGAAAAAGGGATTCGCGTGAAGGACTACGCGGCCTCGCGGCTGGATGTGATCATCGGCAGCTTGTTCACCGACATTGTGGCGTGGTTCATCGTGGTGGCCTGCGCGGCCACGCTCTTTGTGCATGGCATGGGCGCCATCCAGGTGGCCAGCGATGCGGCTGAGGCCATGCGCCCCCTGGCCGGCGACTACGCCTTCCTGCTCTTCGCCTTCGGACTGTTCAACGCCTCGCTGTTCGCGGCCTCGATTCTGCCCCTCTCGACGGCCTACACGGTGTGCGAGGGCCTGGGGCTCGAGTCCGGCGTGGACAAGAGCTTCAAAGAGGCGCCGTTCTTTTACTGGCTCTACTCGCTGCTGATTGTGGGCGGCGCGCTGACCGTGCTGCTGCTGCCCGACGCGCAACTGATCAACGTGGCCATTCTCTCGCAGGTGCTGAACGGCGTTCTGCTGCCCGTGGTCATTATTCTGATGCTGATGCTGATCAACCGCCAGGACCTGATGGGCACGCACAAGAACTCGCACATGTGGAACGTCATCGCCTGGAGCACGAGCCTTATTGTGATCGGCATGACGCTGGTGATGCTGTGGGGCATGATGCCGGGGCACTGAGCACCTGCGGTGCGGGCAACTGCCTTCGGCGTGCCATGATCTCAGGTCGGTGAGGAGAAGGATGAAGTTACCGAACGGCGAGGCATCGATTGTCGAGATTGTGAAACTTCGAGACTATTGCCTGAATTCTGCGCATCCTCGCGGACGGCATAAGGCGCGGGTATTTCACTCCCTTCTCGGAATGACCGATGCCGATGCGGAAGAACTCCGCACAGCGCTGATCGATGCGGCCCTGCGAGAAAATGCCACACCGGGAACTTCCGATCAGTACGGCGCCCGATACGTAATAGACTTTGAGTTGAGGCGCAACGGAGGCACGGCCAAAATTCGCAGTGCTGGATTGTCCTTAGCGGCGAATCCGTTCCGCGATTTGTAACTTGCTATATTCTTTAAGATGAGGGAGGTATGGGTAAGATGGAGCTTCTTTCCGAAGTAGCCGTGTTGCAGGATATGCCTGAGAAGGGGCTAGTTCGCGGCCAGGTTGGAACCGTCGTGGAACTGCTTGCCCCCTTTGTGGCCGAGGTCGAGTTCAGTGACGATCAAGGGCGCACCTACGCCATGGCCGCATTGCGCTCCGAGGAGTTGATACGCCTTCACCACCGCCCGTATGAGCGGGTAGCTTAGGAGCACCCGGCTGGTGATGCTGTGGAGCATGATGCCGGGGCACAAAGATTTTGCTGTTGTATTGATATTTAGTTACTTTATACTGCGGCTGTTTCCTTGTCCCCCCTTGGACAACTCAGACAATCGATCCGCTGCCATGCAGCACCCGGAGGTTTCATGGCGACAGCTTTGCCAGTTTCTGCTCCATCGACCGCACGCCTTCCCGGGCGGCGGTACGACCACCTGTTTTTCACCAGCATGTTTGTTCTCATGCTGGGATCGGTGTTTCTGGGCTTCGCGCGCACGTATTTTCTTGCCGGCGGCTTTCTTGCGCCGCTGCCCAGCGCGATCATCCACATTCACGGGGCAGTCTTCAGCGCCTGGATGCTGCTGGTGATCGTGCAGACTTCTCTGGTCTCGGCTCACCGCGTGGATATTCACCGCAAACTGGGACTGGCCGGCTTTGGGCTGGCTTCACTGATGGTGGTGATGGGCGTGCTGGCAACCGCGGACGAACTCCGCCGGAAAGGCTCGCTTCCGCCTCCGCCCGACATGCGAGCCTTCTCCATTGTGCCGCTCACCAGCATCTTTCTGTTTGGCCTCTTCATCGGCCTGGCGTATCGCGCCCGCAAGGATTCAGCGCTGCACAAGCGGCTCATCCTCATGGGCATGATCGACATCATGGTTGCGGGCATTGCGCGATGGCCGTTTCCGCTAATCTACAGGAATGTGGGGAGGGCCGCGCTGATCTCGTGTGCCTTTATCGTGATGCTGGCGCTCTACGATCTGTGGTCAACACGCAAGATCCATCGCGCCACACTCTGGGGCTGCCTGCTGATCATCGTCGTCCAGCAGAGCAGAGAGACGATAGGCGCAACCGGGGCATGGCATGCCTTTGCCGGATGGATTCAATCGTGGGGCATCTGAGGGGCCGCACTCTCCCAATTCCCATTTGCGGCGTCCGGCTATTGCCCGTGGCGTTCCCAGAAGAATGCCGGAGACACAATGGGATAGAACTCGCCTAACGCAAGCAAATCCTTATCTCCAGTGACAAGATAGTCGTCCTTTGCGGCTCTCAGGGTTCCCAATACAAGTTGGTCGGAGTTGTCCCGCAATCTCTCTTCCAACTCCAGAACACTCGTATCCAGGACCACGCGCACTCCCGCCGTTAGCGGCGCCGTTCCTGCGCGATTGCTGCGTCAATCTCCGCAGTCCCCTGCTCGACCGGCACATTCTTGTAAGCTTCTGCAACCCGGTTGCTCAACTGGTCAAAACGATCCCGCATCGACGCCCCGCACCCGCCAGGCCCAGCCCCGCTCCCTCCGTCCGCGGTAATCTTCATGCCACGGCCAACCGCTTCAGTTGAATGCGCCCGGCGGGAATCTGGGCAAGTTCGTACTGAGCCTGCTGTGTAATCCAGCTTTCCGCGCTGCCGCCAAAGACCTGGGAGAGCCGGATAGCCATCTCTGGAGAGATGCCGCGCCTGCCGTTGACCAATTCTGAGAGCGTGGTGCGTGTGACGCCCAGGGCCTGCGCTGCTTGCGTGATCGTAAGGCCGAGCGGCTCGATGCACTCGCAAAGAACAACACTGCCGGGATGAGGCGGATTCTTCATCGGCATGGGGAAACCTCCTTACAGCAGCTTGCCGGCGGCCAGGTCGCGGATGAGGCCGCGGTCGGCGGCCAGAAAGTCGTAGCCGCGCAGGTCTTCGAGCTTGACCCAGCGTACCTGCTGATAGATGCGGGCTTCAATCTCGCCGGTGAACTCGTGGACCACAAAGAACTGCAGGTCGACGGCGCCGCCATGGCGGTAGTTGTGGCGGATGCGCGTAACCGGGGCTCCAATGGTGGCGCGGATGCCCAGTTCTTCGTCCAGTTCCCGGGCCAGGGCTTGCTCGGCGCTCTCGCCGGCCTCGATCTTGCCGCCGGGAAACTCCCACTGCAAGGCCATGGGCTGATCCGGACGGCGTTGACCGATAAGGACTTTGCCGTCGCGCACAATCAGACCTGCCGCCACCAAACGCAGTGCGGGTCCGGCAGGCCGCGGGCTGGAACCTGGCTTGTCTTCTTCCACTCCTCTAGTGTAAACGCATCAAAAGAGTTACAGAATTCGAGCGGGAAATGCCGGGTCGGCAAGGCCGGCCCGGAACTGCAAATTTCCGGCAAATCGCCAGATAGAATTCTTATTCCCCACCCACCGCCGCGGCTACACCCTCGGCAGCCTGCGGCCGGAAGTAGCCCCAGCCGTTCTTTGCCGCCGCCTCAAGCAGCGCGGGAGAAGGGTTGACCGGAAACGGGTGGCGCGCGATCTCAAGCATGGACAGGTCGTGCACCGAGTTGCCGAAGACCGCATCGGGCGACGGCAATCCCACGCGCTTGAGCGCGGCAGCCTTGCCTGGGCCGGTGGGCACGTCCACAATCTCGCTGCCGATGAGCCCGTGCGTGACGCGCACCGAGACGGCCAGGACGCGCTCCTCGGGAATGCCGAAATCGCGCACCGCCTCGGCGATGACCCACTTGTTGGTGGAGCTGACGGCCCAGAGTTCAACGCCGGCCTGGCGCAGAGTAGCCACCAGCGAAACCATCTCAGGAAAGAGGCGGCCGGGCAAAAAATCCTTCAAATACCGGGCGGCGGCGGCGCGCAGCTCGTCCTCGCGCAATCCGGCATAGATCTGCACCACTTCACCGCAGATTTCTTCCTCGCTGACCTTGCCTGCGCGGTAGGCCTGGTAACGCTTGTCGAGCCAGTCGCTGGTGGAGCGGGAAACCAAGCCCTGCTCGATGGACCAGACCATGAACCCGGAACCCGAATCGCCGTTCCACAGCGTTCCATCACAATCGAAGACCGCAACCTTTGGATTGCTATCAAGAA
>Ga0302320_10018063_pt1 | contig 14257 bp, 9 predicted proteins | sample Bog_T0_3_FD_202130 | JGI IMG/M metagenome (GOLD analysis project Ga0302320, IMG submission 202130) | Peat permafrost microbial communities from Stordalen Mire near Abisko, Sweden - Bog_T0_3 | ecosystem: Environmental > Terrestrial > Soil > Wetlands > Peat | place: Sweden: Abisko, Stordalen Mire...
CAAAGCGCACCTGGCGGTTCTGCGGCTGCTCCCGCAGCGGGACCGCGAACTGCACGCCCAAGCCGCGGATGAAGTCCTGTTCCTGGTTGCCGTCGAAGACGATCGTATGCACGAGGCGGACCGTCGTCTGGCCGGCGTAAAAATAGAGCCGCACGGTGAAGGGCAGCCACTCGCGTCCGGACTTTTCGTTGTGATGCATCCCCTCCACTTTCACCACGGCCCGCACCGGGCCGCCCTGTTCGAGGGTCACCTTCTTGATCAGGCCCAGAAACTTCTCCCGGGGCGGCGAATCCTCCGGTCCGGTCGCCGGCCCGTCCTGCAGGATACAGACGAGCTGTCCGGCCCGGGCGACTTCCCGGCCGCCGACCCGGAGCGAGGCGATCAGGTCCGAGCCGGCGAGCGGGATCGAACACTGGAGCGGACCGGTGTCGATCGTGACCGACCGCCCGTCCTGCACCGCGCTGACGGTTCCGCCCACCGCGGCTGCCGGGGCGGCGGCCAGCGTCAGCGTTCCGCTCGTTCCGGCCGGCGCCACCGCGGCAAAGCCGCTCCACTTGAGCGAACCGTCCGGCCAGTAGGCCAGCGGCCAGGTCTGCAGCGGCAGGGTTCGGCCTTGGTCGTCGGTCAGGCTGAAGGTCTGGGTCGGCGCGGCGGCGCCCTGCGGCCAGGGGACCCCCCAGCTGACCGCCTGGGCGCTGCCCGGCACGGGGGCTTCCAGCCAGTGCAAACTCACGGGCTCCGGCGTCGCGGCCCCGAGCAGGACCAGCGGAAACAGGGCGGAAATCGCGGCGGCGGCAGCCGCCCGGAAGGGTCTAAGGTTGGTCATAGGATAGGCGGATCCGCCGGCGGCTCGGGATGGGGCGGCCGGTGAACGCCTGGGACTAGACGTGCGCGGGTCGAAAACGTTGTCCGCCCATTTGGGGGGGCGGACCGGGGCGGCCGGGCGCTCAGCCCGCCGGCGGCGGCGGGCCGGACTGCCCGTCGGGCCCGCGGCTTTCCTGCTCGATCCGCTCCAGCTCCAGGGGATGGTCCTCCTTCATCTCCTTCTCCGACAGCCAGCCGGTGAGCCAGGAGAGGTTCATCGGATAGACATCCGGATTGAAGACGACGAAGTACAGGTGCCAGACGATGATCGCGAGGGTGGCCAACACAGCTTCGTACAGATGCACGGTGCGGGAGATGTCATAGCCGACCTTGGTGAAGAGGCGGATCGAGGTGTTCTCGAACCAGAGCAGCCCGCCGGTGAGGCCCATCACGATGGAACCCCACATCATGGCCCAATATTCGGTTTTCTCGATGTAGCTGAAGCGGCCGAATTTCGGCTTGGCCGTCGCCAGCCCCAGGTTGTAGCGCAAGACGCCGGCCGCGTCGGTCAGATCCCGGCGCCCCGGCAGCAGGTCGCGGAATAGGCGGCGGCCGCGGGCGGTCAGCGCCAGGTGGGCAAAATGCCACCCGCCGGCCGCGATCAGGACCACACCGGCCACGCGGTGGATGAGGCTCCGCCACTCAAAAAGATGGCCGAAGCGGTGCCGGATGGGCAAAACCCACCAGGCATCGGGAAACCGGAGCATGAAGCCTGTGACGACCAGCGCGGCGAAACTGAGGACCAGCGTGCCGTGCTGGATCCGCTCAGTGACGGTCATCCGCAGGTAGAGCCGGTGCGGCGCCGCCTCCTCGACGATCAGGCCCTTCTGGATGCCGATCTTGCGCCGCACCTTGCGGACAAAATCGAGCCCGTTGTGCGCGATCATGCCCCCGACCACCGCGACGATCAGCCAAACATAGAGGGTCGCGACCCAATAGACCGCCGGCTCCTGCCCGTGGGCGGCGGCCGTGACGTGCACCGGCGCGGAGGTGAAGCGGGTGTTCGCGCCGACGTGGCATTGGCCGCACGTCTGGGCGAGATTGGCCGGGTTCACCGGCGACTTCGGATTCGACGAGGGAAGCACCGCGTGGGCCCCGTGGCAGCTCGCGCAATTGACCGCAATCACCGCGCCGCCGCGGGTGGCCAGGCCGTGGAAGCTGTCGGCGAAGGTCTGGACGCGATCGCTCGCCAGGCCGTAGCGCTCGTTCAGCTTCACCGAGGCGTGGCAGGTGCCGCAGACCATGAGGGAGAGGTTGCGCGCGGCCACCGGCGCATTCGCGTCGGCCGGATCGAGGATCTGGTGCTCCCCATGGCAGGTCGTGCAGACCGGCGCGTCGGAGGAGCCGGCCCGCAGGGCCGCGGCATGGGCGCTCTGGCCGTACTCCCGCGCCTCGGCCGGGTGGCAGCGGGCGCAGGTCGCCGGAATATTCTGGAGATTGACTCGGGAGGCCGCGGTCAGCGCGCTGGCCGCGTCGTGGCTGCCGTGACAATCGACGCAGTTGGCGGCCGCCGCATTCCCGCGGGCCAGACTCATCCCATGGGTGCTCCCGGCGTAGGAGACGATGAAGCCGCGGCTGACCGCCGCGCCCGCCACGACCCGGCTGTCATCCCGGTGACAGCTGAGGCAAAGGTTGGATTGCGCCTGCTTGAGCTTGAGGTGGTCGGCGCCCGTCGCCACCGGCTGCAGGTGGCAGCTGATGCAGGTTGGCGCCTCGGCCCGGCCCGCCGCCACGGCGGCGCCGTGGGCGGAGCTCAGGAAATGCGCCGCGGCCTGCGCATGGCACTCGCCGCAGGCGGCGGCGAGCTTCACGCCGGCGAAGGCCGACTTGGCGCCGGAGGCGGCCGCGATCGCGTGCGAGCCGTGGCAGGACACGCAATCGGTCTCGGCCGTGGAAACGGCCGGGGACTTGGCAAAGTCGGCATGGAAGGCGTGGCCTTTCGCCACGCCATCGTGGCAGCCGCGGCAATCGACGGCGGCGACCGGCAGGCGGTGCGGCCGCACCGTGGCCGCGTCCAGGCCGTCGTGGCAGTCGGTGCAGGCGAGGGCGGCGTGGACCGAGCCGGCGATTTCCTTCGGGTCCACGAAGAGGGAGACCACGTGGCCGTCCTTCACTCCCTTCAGGTGCAGTCCGCCGTGGCAGGTAAGGCAGCCCTTGTCGGCGTCGGCGGCCCGCAGGGGCCCCGCCAAGCCGGCGGCCGCCAGGCCGGCGGCGGCCAGCGAACAAAGAAACCGGCGGTAATTCGAAGCGCTCATGTTAGCCAGGCAAACCGGACACTTCCGGTTGTCGCCTGATCATGCCCGGCGGCGGCAAGCCCGGCTGCGTGGATTTTGGCTTTGTTGCCGCGTCTTTGACCCCAGCCGCGCGCCCGCCCGTCGGCGCCGCATCCGCGACGCCACCAAGAACTGCGTAAAGCCCGACAAGAGACGCTGAGGATCCGGTCGGCGATTGAGTTAGCCTATTTATATGCCCCTTCGCGCGTCCCCAGCCGCACCCGCCCCGGTCCGGCGCTGGTCCGTCGGAGTCCTGGCCGCCTGCCTGCTGGTAGCCGGCCGCGCTCTGGCGGCCGATCCGATCCCCAACCAGGCTTGCCTCGACTGCCACGAGGCGCCGCCCCCGGATCAAAAGACCAAGGACGCCGACGCCAATCCGGCGATCGAGGTGCTGCGCACGAGCGCCTTCCTCAAATCGGTCCATGGCAAGCTGCAGTGCGTCGACTGCCATGTCTCGATCAAGGAGATCCCCCACGACGACAAGCTGCCGCCGGCCCAATGCGCCACCTGCCACGCGAAGGAGACCCAGGCCTACGCCACCAGCATCCACGGGATGAGCCACGCGATGGGCGCCTCCGGCGCGGCGACCTGCACCAGCTGCCACGGCGACCACGAGATCGTGCCGGTCAAGCAAATCGACTCCCCGGTGTTCAAGCTCAACCTCCCGCAAACCTGCGCGAAGTGCCACGGCAACCAGAAGCTCAGCACCGAGTACAAGATCGGGAACGCCCAGGAGGCCGCCAACTACCGCGACAGCATTCATGGCAAGGCGCTGCTGGAGATGGGCCTGATCGTCGCCCCGTCCTGCAACGACTGCCATGGCGTGCACGACATCAAGCGCAGCGTCGACCAGAGTTCCCGGACCAACCACGCGAACATCGCCGACACCTGCGGCCAATGCCATGTCGGGATCGAGGCGGTCTACAGCCAGAGCGTGCATGGAGCCCTGCTGGCCAAGGGCGACCCGCGCGGCCCGGTCTGCACCGACTGCCACAGCGCGCACCAGATCGCCAACCCGGCGAGCATCGATTTCAAGGCGGCAAGCGATCAGGTCTGCGGCCGCTGCCACGTGGACCGGCTGGCCCATTACCGCGAGACCTACCACGGCAAGGCGATGGCGCTCGGCCGGCCCAACGTGGCCTCCGCCGTCGCGGCCTGCTACGACTGCCACGGCCACCACGACATCTTCCCGGTCAGCGATCCGCGCTCGCGCCTCTCGAAGGAGCGGATCGTCGCGACCTGCCAGCAGTGCCATCCGGGGGTGGGCGTCAAGTTCACCGAGTACCAGCCCCATGCCGACCCGCTCGACTCGGTGCATTACGCCCTCCTGCACCGGGTCTACGTGGGCATGACGACGCTGCTGATCAGCGTCTTCGCCTTCTTCGGCCTGCATACGCTGCTCTGGCTCGTGCGCTCGGTCTACCTCTATCTGAACGACACGAAGACCTTCCGCGAGGCGAAGGTCCGGGTGAACGCCGACGACGAGCAATTCACCCGCTTCACGTCCTTCGAGCGCTTCCTGCACCTGCTGGTGGTGACGAGCTTCCTGCTGCTGGTCCTGACCGGCATGCCGCTCAAATTCTACTATACGCGCTGGGCGGCCGTGATCTTCAGCATCCTCGGCGGCGCGGAGGTGGCGCGGGCGCTGCATCACTTCGGAGCCATCATCACATTCGCCTACTTCGGCCTCCACCTGGCCGGGCTCATCAACGGCCTCTGGCACAAGCGGGGCTCGCTGCGCGACCCGGCGACCGGACGCTTCCGGCTGAGCCGGGCGTGGGCGGCGCTGTTCGGCCCGGATTCGATGGTGCCCTCGCTGCAGGATGGCCGTGATTTCGTGGCCCACCAGAAGTGGTTCTTCGGCAAGGGCCCCCGTCCCCAGTTCGACCGCTGGACCTATTGGGAGCGCTTCGACTACTTCGCGGTCTTCTGGGGCATCTTCATCATCGGGGCCTCGGGCCTGGTCATGTGGTTCCCCAAGTTCTTCACCGCATTCCTGCCGGGCTGGGTGATCAACATCGCCCTGATCCTCCACTCCGACGAGGCGCTCCTCGCCGCCGGGTTCATCTTCACCTTCCACTTCTTCAACACCCATTTCCGGATCGAGAAGTTCCCGATGGACACCGTCATCTTCTCGGGCCGCATCTCCAAGACCGAGCTCCTGCACGAGCGCAAGCGCTGGTACGACCGCCTGGTCGCGGCCGGCACCCTGGAGAACTACCGGGTCAAGGACGAGTGGGAAGGCCGCAAGAAGATCGCCCGCTCCTTTGGCTTCCTGTTCTTCGGCCTCGGCCTCGTCCTGCTGGCCCTGATCGTCTATGCGATGGTCTCCCGCCTATGGCATTGAGCGCCCGCGGCCGCCGGGCCCCTCCGGGGTGCTCGGTCGTAGCTTAGAGGTACAAAATGAAAACCCAATACATGATCGGACTCGCGGCTTCCGCCCTGCTCCTTGCGTCCCCGGCGGCGCGGGCGGCGAGCGGCGTCGAAAACTGGACCCAAGCCTGCGCCACCTGCCACGGCGCGGATGGCGTCGGCCACACCAAAATCGGCAAGCGTCTGGAGGTCAAAGACCTGACCGATGCCGCCTATCAGAAGACGTTCACCGACGACCAGCTCTTCGACCACCTGAAAAACGGCGAAACCACCGCCGATGGCAAGGTGAAGATGAAGCCGTTCGGCGACAAGCTCTCCGACGACGACCTGAAGGCCGTCGTCGCCTACGTCCGCTCGCTCGCCAAGTAGCGGGCCGCCAGCTGCGCGGCGAGAGTCCGCACCGCCTGCACCACCCCGGGGACGGCAGCCGCGACCGGGGCGGAAAGCTCGAAACTCATCGGATTGACCGTCACGACGGAGATCGTGAACAGGTGCACGGTCGGCATGCCGCGGACCAGGGTGGCCGCGGCGAAAAGATCCTTGAGCCCGAAATCATGGGCCGACAGTCCGAGCGGAACGGCCCCCGCGGTCTCCGGCCGCAGCCGGGTGATCGTTCCGGCCGTCTGGCCGTCGCGGGTCGCGTCGATCAGAATCACTACGCGCGCCTGCAGCAGGTCGCCCAGCAGGTCGACGCCCCCGGTCCCGCCGTCCAGCAGCCGCACTCCGGCTTCCGGCGGGCCCCCTTCGAGCGTGCGCAGCACGTGCACGCCCACGCCCTCATCGCCCATCAGCAGGTTGCCCACGCCAAGCACCAGCACCGGGGCGCCGGCGTCGGACAAGGCCGGCGGCCGGCAGGCTTCGCCGACCAGCGTGGCGTCGAGGGGTGACATCGGCGGTCAGCGGGCGGCCGCCGGCCCGGATTTCTCGGCGGCGGCCCGGCCAGTTCGCTGATGCCGGGAGAACGCCGAGATGCCTTGAGCCTGTTCCGCTTCGACTTCCTTCTTCAGCATGAACTTCCAGCCGCCAATCTCCGAAGAAAGGACCCCGTGACCCTCGACGTAGTCGTGATAAAACACGAGATACACGTGGATGATCGTGAAGACGATAAAAGCCCACATGACCGCATAGTGGAAATTGAGCAGCGAAAACTCATTGCCGAACAGAGGCGTCACCCAGGTGAACAGCCGCGGGAACCAGGAGTTGCTCATCGGCGCGTAGAGCGCGTAGCCCGAAATGATCTGAAACACCGTGAGCAGCCCCGTGCCCGCGTAGGTGAAGTAGGCCATCGAGTTGTGCCCCAGCGCGTGCACCGGCTTGTCCGTCGACTGCAGGATGTCGACCTTGAGCACGGAGCCGATCTGCCGGATCTGCCAGCGGGTCAGGGGGAAAAAATTCCTCCAGCGGGCATATTTGTTGCCGACGAACGACCAGTAGAGCCGGAAGGCAAAATTGGCCGTGAACACATAGGCGGTCCCGAAGTGGATGAACCGCACTTCGCCAAACCAGTAGCTGGCCCAAGCCTCGCGCGAGATCATGAAGGCCGGCGGATGCGCGATCATCCAGCCCGTGACCCCGAGGATGGTGACCGACAACGCGTTGATCCAATGAAACCAACGCACCGGCTGCTCCCAGACATAGACCCGCACGTAGTCGCGCGAGCCGTTAAGTGGGCCTTTCATGGCAGGTTCCTTTATTTGACGAACAATTCGTGGTGGGCCACTTCGGCGCCGTCCTCGTACAGGTGCACGGCGCAGGCGAGGCACGGATCGAACGAATGGATCGTGCGGATGATCTCGAGCGGCTGCTTCGGATCGAAGACCGGGGTGCCGATCAGCGAGGCCTCGTAGGCGGAGCGCTGCCCGCTGGGGTCGCGGGGCGAGGCATTCCAGGTGCTCGGGACGACCAGCTGGTAGTTCTCGATCTTGCGGTCCTTGATCACGATCCAATGGGCCAGGGCCCCGCGGGGCGCCTCGGAGGTGCCGACCCCCCGGGCCTCGGTCGGCCAGGTGGAGGGCTCCCAAAGCTCCTTGGTGAAGGTGCGCGTGTCGCCCGCCTTGATCAAGGCGAGCAGCGCATCGAAGAACTCGAGGCCCCATTTCGCCGTCAGGCGCGCCTCGATCCCGCGCGCAGCCGTGCGGCCGAGCGTGGAGAAGAGCACCGCCGGGGGGGCGTTGAGCGCGCCCAGGGCCTCGGTCACGGCCGCCTTGATCTCGTCCTGGCCCGAGGCATAGCCCACCAGCATGCGCGCGAGCGGGCCGACCTCCATCGCGTGCCCTTTCCAGCGCGGGGTCTTCAGCCAGCTGTATTTCTCGTCCACGTTCAGATGCGTGTAGGGGGGTTTCGGCCCCGTGTACTTCAAGTTGGTTTCGCCCAGCCACGGATGGCGGGCCCCGGTGGCCGCGCCGCCGTCGTACTCGTACCAGGAGCGGTCGATGAACTCCTCGATCCCGGTCTGCGTGTCGCGGGGGTCGACCGGCAGGACTTCCGCCAGATTCCGCCCGAGGATCGCGCCGCGCTTGAACTTGTAGCTGTCGATCGCGTTGAATCCCTGCGTCGGGAGGTCGCCGTAACAGAGGTAGTTCTCCAGGCCGCCGCCGATGCTCGCCCAGTCCAGATAGTGGGGAGCGATGGCCAGGAGGTCGGGATAGTAGACCTGCTCGACAAAATCGCGGGCGTTCTTGAGCAGCTGGCCCACGAGCGCGAGGCGCTCGGCATTGATCGCATTGGCCTCGTCGAGATTGATCGAGCAGGGCATGCCGCCCACCAGGTAGTTCGGATGGGGGTTCTTGCCGCCGAAGACCGTGTGGACCTTGATGATCTCCTTCTGCCATTCGAGCGCCTCGAGGTAGTGCGCCACGCCGATGAGGTTGATCTCCGGTGGAAGCTTGAAGGCCGGATGGCCCCAATAGGCGTTGGCGAAGATGCCGAGCTGGCCGCTCTGCACAAAGCCGGTCAGGCGTTTCTGCAGGTCGGCGAAGTACTGCGGCGAGCTTTTCGGCCAGTGGGAGATGCTTTGGGCGATGCGCGAGGTCTCCGCCGGATCGGCCTTCAGCGCGCTGACGACGTCGACCCAGTCGAGCGCGTGCAGGTGGTAGAAGTGGATCACGTGATCCTGCACGTTCTGCACGCAATACATGATGTTGCGGATCAGCTCGGCGGCCGGCGGGATCTTGATGCCCAGGGCGTCCTCAACCGAGCGGACCGAAGCCAGGGCATGGACGGTCGTGCACACGCCGCAGACCCGCTCGCAGAACGCCCAGGCGTCGCGGGGGTCCCGGCCCTTGAGGATGATCTCCAGGCCGCGGACCATCGTGCCGGCGCTCCAGGCGTCGACGATCTTGCCGTCCTTGACTTCGGCCTCGATCCGAAGGTGGCCCTCGATGCGGGTGACTGGGTCGACTACAATTCTTTCGCTCATGGTGGGGATTCCTCCGGTTTAGGATTTCGCGGGGCCGCCGGGCGGATGGTCGTGCTCGTGCTCGGGATCGAGCACCGCATTGTCCTCGCCCGGCTGCTCGCCGATGGTCTTGCGCTTGCGGACGTTGGTCAGCACCGCATGGGTGGCCGCTGCGCCAACCGTGGCGGCGCCGACGGTCAGGCCGATCTTGTCGGCGGTCGCCTCGATGCCGAACCCGGGGAAGTTCGTGAGGCGCTGGTAGAACGGCCCATTGTCCCAGAAGTTGGCCTCCGAGCAGCCGATGCACGGGTGGCCCGACTGGATCGGATAGCTGGTGCCGTTGTTCCAGCGGATGGTGCCGCAGGAGTTGTAGGTGGAAGGGCCCCGGCAGCCGACCTTGTACAGGCAATAGCCCTGTTTGGCGTTCTCGTCGTCGAAGGTCTCGACGAACAGCCCGGCGTCGTAATTGGGCCGGCGATAGCAGGTGTCGTGGACCCGCCGCGAGTAGAATGCCTTGGGCCGCCCGAGGGCGTCGAGCTGCGGGATCCGGTCAAAGGTCAGCAGGTGAACCAGGACGCCGGCCATCACCTCGGCGATCGGGGGGCAGCCCTGGACGTTGACGATCGGCTTGTCCTTGATGATGGCGTTGATCGGGGTCGCGCGGGTGGGATTGGGGTTCGCGGCCTGCACGCAGCCGGAGCAGGCGCAGTTGCCCCAGGCGATGATCGCCTTCGCGCCGGCGGCCACCTCTTTGACGGTGTCAAGGGCGGAGCGTCCGCCCACCACGCAGTAGCAGCCGTCCGCCGCCAGGGGCACGGAGCCCTCGACCAGCATGAGGTATTCGCCCGGATACTTCGCAATCGTGTCCCGGAGGATCTCCTCGGCCTGGAAACCGGCCGCCGCCTGCAGGGTCTCGGTGTAATCGAGCGAAATCTTGTCGAGCAGGATGTCGGCGACGATCGGATGCGACGAGCGCAGGAACGATTCGCTGCAGCAGGTGCACTCCTGGAAGTGCAGCCAGACCACCGGGATCCGGCGGCGCGTCTCGATCGCCTTGGCGATCTGGGCCACCCCGGTCTGCTCCAGCCCGAGGTAGGCGCTCATCCAGGCGCAGAATTTCATGAAATCGCGGCGGGAAACGCCGCGGGCGACCATCTGTTCGTAAACGGTCGGAAGGTTTTCGCAGGCGGTGGTCGGACTCATGGGAATAGTTGGAATGCAGGAACGACGGGTTCGGGAGGCAACAGAACGGGAAGAAAGCGAAACCGGAAAAAATCGGGGGATCCGATTTCGGGGGCCACTGTATCAAAGCCGGTCCGGCGTTGGTACGCGCGCCTTGCCAAAGGCTCCGCAGTTCTTGCAAAACCCGAGCGCCGGCGCCGCCCCGCGGCCCGCGCCGGAAGCCGGCCGCGGGCACGAACCCTCAGATCACTTCCCGGTAGAGGTCCGGATGCGGCCGCGCCAGCACGACCGCGTTGACCAGCATGCCCGCTTCGGAAATCACCCGCCGGCCCGCGGCCACGGCCAGCTCCACCGAGGCAATGTCGCCTGTCAGCGTGCAAAAAGCCTTGCCGCCCAGCGCCATCGCCAGGCGCACTTCGATCAGGGTCACGTTCGCCGACTTGACCGCGGCGTCGGCCGCCTTGATCAGCGTCGCGACATTGAACGACTCGAAGACGCCCAACGCGCCGGTGAAGGCCGCCGGTTGGGAGCGCCCGATCGCGGCGAAGACATCCGGATGGATTTGGGCGATCACCAGCTCGTCGATCAGGCAGCCGTTCGCCGCGGCGGCGCCGGCCAAGACGGCCGAGGCGACCGCCGCCGCCTCGCCGCCCACCAAGATCATGTATTTGCCCGAGCAGATCGACCGCGAGAGCAGCAGCCGCACCGTGCCGGCCTTGAGCATCGCATCGGCGACCTGAAAGCCGGCCGCGATGCTGGAGAGTTCAAGCATGCCGATGGAGTGTTCGTTCATGGGGAGCGCAGGAGTACCAGCGAGCGATCGTCGAGCTTTTCGACCCGGGCGGAGAAGGGAGCGTGGAGCAACGCGCCGAGCGCAGCCCCCGGCGGCTCGGCCACGACCTGCCCGGGAGCCACGCGGTCGCCGGCCCGCACGACCGGCACCGCGGCCGCGCCTGAGCTTTGCTTCAGGCGCAGGACGATCCGGGCAGGCTCCAGCGCCTTGGCCTGCAGCGGCGCCGGCACGTCGTAGGCCTGGAGGTGAAGCTTGCGCACCAGGGACTTGATCGGCACCCGCCGGCCCTCGCGCATCGGGTGCGGCTTGACCGTCATCGGGCCGCTCCACTTGCGGCCGGAGGCCCGCAGCACCGCCTTGGAATCGTCGCAGGCCTCCTTGGGAAACAGCTCCTCCGGGCAGGCGTAAAGGGTGCAGAGCCCGCAGGAGCAGCACAGCGACGCCCAATCGTTCCACCGCTCCTGCCCGGTGGCGGTGAATGCGAGCCCCCGCATCACCTGGTGGGGCTCGACCATGTAGCCGAGCAGAAAGCGCGGGCAGTATTCGGTGCAATACCGGCATTGATCGCAGGCCGACTTGCCGATCGCCGCCTGCACCTTGGGCGGCTTGAGCTTGCGTTCGACCACATGGTGGCTGCGGGGCAGGACGATCGCGCCGGTGGAGGTTTTGGTGACGGGGGTCTCCAAGTCCTCCGTCGTCTCGCCCATCATCATCCCGCCCAGGCAGAGCACCGGCTCTTCGGTGGTGAGGCCGCCCGCGGCCGCGATGCAGTCGCGATAGGAGGTGCCGATCGGCACCGTGAGGCTGAGCGGGTGCCGCACCGCGCCCGCGATCGTGAGCGTCTTGTGGGTGACCGGGCGGCCCGACGCGGCCGCCGCGACGTTGACCAGGGTCTCCACATTGCACACCACCGCCCCGACCTGGATCGGAATCCCCGCCGGCGGGATCAGGCGCCCGGTGACCTCATGCACCAGATCGTATTCGTCGCCCGCCGGATAATAGTCGCCCAGGAGCTGGACGCGGACGGCGGTGCCGCGGCAGGCCGCGGACACCGCGTGCACCGCATGCTCGTTCTTGGCCTTGACCGCGATCACGCCGTCACGGGCGCCGACCGCCGCCATGGCCAGGGCCATCCCCGCCACGAGCTCGGCGGAGAAATTCTCCATCACCGCGGCGTCCTTGTGCAGCAGCGGCTCGCATTCGGCCCCGTTGGCGATGACGGTGTCCGCCCGGGCCCCGAGCTTCACATGGGTGGGGAAGCCGCCGCCGCCGGCGCCGACAACGCCGGCCTGCCGCACTTGTTCCGCCAGGCTCATGGGGCAGCAATGGCCCCGGGCAGCTGGCAACGCAATCCAAAGCGTTCCGCGGGCTGGCCCGGCGGCCTTTTCGTCCGGCCTGCGGCAAGATTTGCCCGACGGCGGGACCCTGCCGGTCAAGCGGCGCGCCGGGAAAGGCAAGAACCGCGCAGCCGGTCCGGAGCCGGTCTGGTAACCTAAAGGATGCCATCCTGGATCCTCCCGGATTGGCCCTCCTGAAATGCCAAGCCAGATCCCTGCCAGCGCCTTTTCCACCCTGGATGCGAACGAAGCGGTCGCCTCCGTCGCCTACCGGCTAAACGAGCTGATCGCGATCTATCCGATCACCCCGTCCTCGCCGATGGCGGAGTCCTGCGACGAATGGGCCACCGCGGACCGGCCGAATCTTTGGGGCGATGTGCCGAAGATCGTGGAAATGCAGTCGGAGGGCGGCGCCGCGGGCGCCGTCCATGGCGGCCTCCTGGGCGGAGCCCTGACGACCACCTTCACCGCCTCCCAGGGCCTGCTGCTGATGATCCCGAACCTCTACAAGATCGCCGGCGAACTCCTGCCGCTGACGATCCACGTGAGCGCCCGGGCGCTGGCCGCCCAGGGCCTGTCGATCTTCGGCGACCACCAGGACGTCATGGCCTGCCGGGCGACCGGCTGCGCGCTGCTCTGCAGCAACTCCGGCCAGGAGGCGCACGACTTCGCCCTGGTCGCGCACGCCGCCAGCTACCGCTCGCGCATTCCCTTCATCCACTTTTTCGACGGCTTCCGCACCTCGCACGAAGTCTCGAAGCTGGCGATGCTCTCGGACGACCAACTGCGGGCCGTGATCGACGAAAGCGATCTGGCCTCCTTCCGGTCCCGGGCGATGAGTCCGGACCAGCCGACCCTGCGGGGCACGGCCCAGAATCCCGACGTCTACTTTCAGGGCCGCGAGGCGGTCAACCGCTTCTACGCCGCCCTGCCGGGCGCGGTGCAGGAGAGCTTCGAGCGCCTGGCCGCGGCCACCGGACGGCGGTACGGCCTCTTCGACTATTACGGCCATCCGCAGGCCGAGCGGGTCATTGTCGCCATGGGCAGCGCGATCGAGACCCTGGCCGAGACGGCCGTCTGGCTCGCCGTCCGCGGCGAAAAGGTCGGGGTGGTCGCCGTGCGCCTGTTTCTGCCGTTTTCGGTCCCCGCCTTCCTGCAAACGCTGCCGCCGACCGTCCAGGCGATCGGCGTGCTGGATCGCACCAAAGAGCCGGGGAGCCTGGGCGAACCGCTTTACCTGAACGTCGTTGCGGCGCTGGTGGAGGCCCGCGCCCCGCTCGCCGCCTCCCCGCGGGTCGTCGGCGGCCGCTACGGGCTGGGTTCGAAGGAGTTCACCCCGGGGATGGCGCGGGCGGTCTTCGATCATCTCCACGGCGCGCAGCCGCGCAACCACTTCACGATCGGGATCAACGACGACGTGACCGGAACTTCCCTCCCCTTCGAGGCCGAATTCGACATCGAGGCCGCCGACGTGCGGCGCTGCGTCTTCGTCGGCCTCGGCGCCGACGGCACCGTGGGCGCGAACAAAAACTCGATCAAGATCATCGGCGAGCAGACCGACAATTTCGCCCAGGGTTACTTTGTGTATGACTCGAAGAAATCGGGCTCGACGACGATCTCCCATCTGCGCTTCGGTCCGCGCCCGATCCGGGCTCCTTACCTGGTCCAGCAGGCGAGCTTTGTCGCCTGCAGCCAGTTCAGCTTTGTCGGGCGCACCAATGTGCTCGGCTATGCGGCGCCGGGGGCGACCGTCCTGCTCAATTCCCCCTACGGAGCGGAGGCCACTTGGCAGCACCTGCCGCGCGAATGGCAGGAGCAGCTGATCGCCAAGCGCCTGCGGCTCTTCGTCATCGATGCGACCAAGGTCGCCCAGACGAGCGGCATGGGGCGCCGGACGAACACGGTGCTGCAAACGTGCTTTTTCGCCCTCTCGGGGGTCCTGCCGCAGGACGAGGCCATCGCCCAGATCAAGCAGGCGATCGCGAAGACCTACGGAAAAAAAGGCGAGCAGATCGTCCAGATGAACTACGCCGCCGTC
>Ga0302320_10018070_pt1 | contig 14254 bp, 12 predicted proteins | sample Bog_T0_3_FD_202130 | JGI IMG/M metagenome (GOLD analysis project Ga0302320, IMG submission 202130) | Peat permafrost microbial communities from Stordalen Mire near Abisko, Sweden - Bog_T0_3 | ecosystem: Environmental > Terrestrial > Soil > Wetlands > Peat | place: Sweden: Abisko, Stordalen Mire...
GGACGATGGAGCTAAGTCGTTGAAAATGTGGTGGCCAGGGACGGAGTTGAACCGCCGACGCCAGCCTTTTCAGGGCTGCGCTCTACCACCTGAGCTACCTGGCCACGTTTCGAAACCTGTACCTACACCGCAGGCTGCGAGGACGGTTCGCTTCGCGCTGATTGTTGCGGGGTACCAGCCGATGACACACTGCCGAACGCGTGCGGAACGTTCTTGATTATAGCAACGGCGGCGGATTCACTCAACGCCTGCGACCACAAAGGCGTCCGCATCGCCCGCGCCGTCCAGCTTTCCAATGGCGCAATCAAGCAACACAAAAGCGCTGCGGATGGTGGACCGTTGAGAATGATCCACCACCCGCATCGCAGACTTTCAGTGTCCGGCTCCGCTATTGCCCGCCCGCCGACGATCCGTGCTGGCCCAGCCACGAAGCCAGTTGCTTCTCCTGTTGCGCCTTTAGATCGACGCAGTTGTTGATGCGCTCAATGGATTGCCGGTAGGTCCGTTCCGCCGCTTCGATCTTGTGCGCGGCAAAAAACTTTTCCACCTCGTCGCGCATGTGGGCATCGCAGAACGACCCGGTCGAACCCACTACTTGCGCGCTGGCGAACGGTCCGCCCACTTTCTGCACCGCATCCCAGTGTGACAGAATGAAGTCCCACGCCAGCTTCTCGCCTTCCGGAGTCGCCATCACGCTGGTCACCAGTCCCAGCGCGTCCTGCGACCGCACATCCGGCGAGATCGCATAATTGAGCGTTCGGTCCTCCAGCTTCGGGTCGCTGAATGCGGCGAGGGCATAGAAGTAGTTGTAGTAATCCTCCGGCGACTTCGGGTTTTTCAGCGCCGCCATCAATTGGTCATAGTAGGTCTGGTCGCCGTTTAAGGCCGCCAGCGTAATCGCTCCGCCCGCCATCTGGCGATCGACCGACGCAGGATCCTCGATAGCTTTCTCTGCGACCTTGCGCGAGGCGGCCAGCACCTGCGGGTCGCGTGCGTCATAACCGAGTGAATTGAACAGTCGCGCCCGCAGTGTTCTCTGCTCGTCGCTCTCGCCCGGCTTGGGTTCCCAACCCACATCGTTGAGCATGGGCGTCAAATATCCCCGTAGCCACGCGCGGAAGGAAGCGCGATCGCCATCCGTCACCAGATATTGCGCAATATAGTTGATCCGCCCAAGAACATCCTCCACGACGGCGCGATTGCGGTCGCTTCCCAGGCCCTGCGCAAAAGCGAGGTAGTCGCCGACCGGCTCGTGTCCCACGCGGATCGACGCCCAGATGTCACCCTGTAACGAAATCCGCTCCGCCGGAGTCAGCTTGCTTTCGGCATCGCTGGCCATGGCTCGCACCGCATCCGGCTCGTAACCATCGCGGTAGTAACCGGTCGCTCCGGCGTTTCCCAGGACCCAGGCCGAGCAACCCGGCAGCGTAAACGTCTCCTGCCGCTTGGTGAGCAGTTCGCATTTCTGCGCCCCGGTCGAGGATTTCATGCATAAAGGAACCTGCCAGAGCTGATCGTTCGGTTCCTGGAATTTCTCGCGGTCTACAAAGTAGCGGCGCTGCTCCAGATTGACCGTGGTGGAACTGCCCACGCACTGCGCTTTCACGTTGATTATCGGCACGCCCGCCTGTTTCACAAAGGTGGGCATGATCTGGTCCACCGGCTTCTTGGAGGTCTTGGCTTGCGCGCCCCAAAAGTCATCCGCCGTCGCATTGGCATATTGATGCTTTTCGATATATGCGTTAACTCCGGCGCGGAATGTTTCCTCGCCCAGGTACGTCTCGAGCATGCGCAGCACCGATGCCGCCTTGCCGTAGGCGATTCCGTCAAAAAGCTCCTGAATCTGCGCCGGCGTATCGGCGGCCTGGTGAATGGGACGCGTGTTGGCCAGCGAATCCGTATTCAAGGTCTGGCCCGTGCCGCTCACATCGTCCAGCTTGAAATTCCACTCCGGCTTCCAGGCCTCGATCGGCTTGCTCGACATCCACGTGGCGAAACCTTCGTTCAGCCAAATGTCGTCCCACCACTTCATGGTCACTAGATCGCCAAACCATTGGTGCGCCATCTCGTGTGCGATCACGGAAGCAACGGTCTTTCTCAAGTCGACGGAACCCTTCTCGTCGACCTGCAGCAGGACCTCGCGGAAGGTGATGCAGGCGGTATTTTCCATCGCGCCCGCAGAAAAATCCGGAATGCCGATCAGGTCGAGTTTCCCGTAGGGATACTTGATGCTGAAATATTTGTTGTAGTAGGTGAGTACGTGCTCGGCTACTTCCAGGGCGAACTTCCCCATTTCCTTCTTGCCCGTCGTGCTGTAGACGCGGATGGGAATGCCGTCGGCCTCGCCCTCAATGTATTCAAAGTTGCCGACGACCAGCGCGGCGAGATAAGACGACATCTTCGGTGACGTGGCAAAATGCACCGTGTGCCGGTCGCCGGGCCCGGGCGTATCGGACGCGACCTTCGAATTAGAAATCGCCACCATGCCTTTGTCGGCGACGGCTGTAATGTCGAAGGTGGCCTTGTAATCGGGCTCGTCGAAAGACGGGAAAGCGCGGCGTGCATCGGTGGCTTCGAATTGCGAAGCGGCGTACTTGCGCCCCTGATCATCCTTCCCTAAGTAAAGTCCGCGCATCTCGCTGTTGAGAATGCCAGAGTAAGTAATGTGAACCGTCGCCGGACCCGCGGCGAGCGGCTTTTCCACCGCCAGCACCACCATTTCCTTTTCTTTGTCAGGCGTGACCTTCGCCTTCTGTGTGCTTCCTCCGCTGCTGACAGTGACGTCGTGATAGTCGATATCGGCGGAGTTCAGTGTAATTTCCGCAGTCGGTTTCAGCACGCGAATGGAAATGGTTTCATCGCCTTCGAACGTGGCCTTATCGAGATCGGGATTGAAACTGAGTTTGTAATTCTCCGGAACCGCCACTTCGGGCAGCCGTTGGGCTGTCGCCAGCGAGAGTGTCGTCAACGCAAACATGAGTATCGCAAGCATTCGCTTCATCATTTTTCCTCGGGAGATTCGCTTAACTTCATTGTTCGTAGTAGGGCCCCATTCGTAGGATTCTTTCCGCGATTCACGTCTGTCGTGCTAAGCGAGGACTGAGCTTCGCAAAGCGAAGCTCAACCGCAGTCGAAGCGTTCCTACCTTTCCCGCGCGGCCAGTGAGCAGGATGTCATGTGCGGACGAAATCGGGCCCACCGTTGATACGCAACCGCCACCGAAAAAGTTCACTGCGAATTGACCGTCCCACCCAGCACCGTCATCGCGCAGCGATTAACGCCAAACCAGTAAGGAATCTCGCGGTAATCATCGACCGCAAACACCGCTAAATCCGCGTCTTTCCCCGGCTCAATTGATCCTTTCCAGTCCGCCACGCGCAGCGCCCACGCGCCGTTGATAGTACCGGCTGCGACCGCTTCCGCTGGCGACATCTTCATGTGTGTGCAAGCCAACGACATCGCCATCGGCATGCTCAAGGTCGGTGACGTGCCGGGGTTGTAGTCTGTCGCCAGCGCCACCGGCACGCCCGCATCGATCAGCTTGCGCGCCTGCGGATACTCCTTTAGCCCCAGAAAATAATTCGCCCCCGGCACCAGCGTGGCGACCGTGTCGCGCTTCGCCAACTCCGCCACGTCGTCCTCGCTTACGTGATCCATGTGATCGAACGATGCTGGATTAAACTGCAACAAAGGCCGCACCTCTGTTTCAGAAAGCTGGCCCACATGAGCTCGCACGCTGAGACCATGCTGCTTGGCTGCGGCAAAAACCTGCTCGGTCTCCGCCGCCGTAAACGCCCCTTTTTCGCAGAAAACATCCACGAACTGGGCAAGCTTCCACTTCGCTACCTGGGGAACCATGTCTTTACAGACGGCCTCGACGTAGTTTTGTGAGCGGCCCTGAAATTCTTTTGGCACAACGTGCGCTCCGAGTAGTGTGGCGACAACAGTTCCCGGCCAGCGCGAAGCCGCATCGCGGATCGCTTCCAGCGACTTCAGCTCAGATGCAACGGTCAGTCCGTAGCCTGACTTGGCCTCAACCGTAGTCGTGCCATGCGCAGTCATGTCGCGCAGCGTGGCAAGAACTTTCGCGGCCAGAACCCGCTTCCCTGCCGCACGAACGCCTGCCAGGCTCGACCGAATTCCGCCGCCAGCCGCGGCAATCTCTTCGTAAGAAGCACCCTCGATGCGCTTCTCGAAATCCACCAGACGCGGGCCGACAAAAACAGGATGTGTGTGGGAATCGACGAATCCGGGGAGAACGACCTTGCCCGCGCAGTCGATCTCGGTGACGTTCTTGCGATTCTTCTTCAGCCACGGGTCGCGCAGCGCATCTTTGGTCGTTCCGACGGAGACGATCTTCCCGCCGAGACAGAGCACGGCGCCGTTCTCGATGATGCCGAGCTCTTTGAGGTCGGGGCCGCGCCGCGGACCGGCCGTATTCGACGGAGACCGTAGCGTGAGCAACTGGCCAACGTTAGCCAGAAGCAAAGTCGATTCCTTACGCACTTATCCTCCGCAAGCAGAACACCCACCACGGAGCCACGGAGGCACGGAGTTTCTTGGGGATCATAGGACCCGGCGCATGATTCCCCGGTGGAGAACCGACACATTGAAATTGATGATCAGGCCGACGCGCTTTCCGGTGAGCCTAAGATATGTGAGGAGTTGCGCCTCATGCACGCTCAGCAGGCGTTCCACGGCTTTCAACTCTACAACAACCTCATCAGCTACCACGAGATCGATGCGGTACTTACCACCCGTTTCCCGGCCCTTGTACACAACAGGTAACTCGATTTGGCACTTGAACGGTATAGTCCGAAGGCGCAACTCTTCGCACATGCACTCCTCGTAAACTGATTCGAGCAGCCCCGGACCCAACTGGCCGTGAACTTCGATCGCGGCGCCGATAATCGCCTCGGTCAAACACTCCGACAAAAGACCAGAAGAACTCCGTGCCTCCGTGTCTCCGTGGTGGGTGTTCATTTTTCCATCGGCACCTTCACGCCGGCTTTCTTCGCGAACTCCTTCGCCTCGTCGTAGCCGGCGTCTACGTGGCGGATCACGCCCATGCCGGGATCCGTGGTCAGCACGCGCTCGATGCGCTTCGCCATTTCATCTGTCCCGTCGGCGACAAGAACCTGTCCCGCGTGCAGCGAATAGCCGATGCCTACGCCTCCTCCGTTGTGGATTGAGACCCACGACGCACCTGCGGCTGTATTCAGCAGAGCATTCAGCAGCGGCCAGTCGGCGACTGCGTCGCTGCCGTCTTTCATGCTTTCGGTTTCGCGGAAGGGAGACGCCACTGAGCCGCAGTCGAGGTGGTCGCGGCCAATCACGATGGGCGCTTTGATCTTCCCTCTCTTCACCAGATCGTTCATCGCCAGGCCGAATTGCGCGCGCTCGCCGTAGCCGAGCCAACAGATGCGGGCGGGCAGTCCCTGAAACTTGATGCGCTTGCGCGCCAGGTCAATCCAGCGGCGTAGGATGCGGTTCTCGGGAAACATTTCCAGAACTAATTCGTCAGTGACGTGAATGTCCGATGCTTCGCCCGACAACGCAACCCAGCGAAACGGGCCGCGGCCTTCGCAGAATAGCGGACGAATGTAGGCGGGCACGAAGCCCGGGAAATCATACGCGTTCTTCACACCGCGCTGAAAGGCAAACGTGCGGATGTTGTTGCCGTAGTCGAAGGTGATCGATCCCATCTTCTGCAGGCGCAGCATACCTTCGACGTGCGCGGCCATCCCGTCGAGCGACTTCTCCTGATACGTCTTGGGATCTTTTTCCCGCAACTCGACTGCTTCCGCGAGCGTCATGCCGTTCGGCACATATCCATTCAGCGGGTCGTGCGCCGAGGTTTGATCGGTCAAAATGTCAGGGACTACGCCGCGGGCGGCCAACTCCGGAATCACGTCGGCGCAATTCCCCACCAGTCCGACCGAAACATTTTCTTTCTTGCGCACGGCATTCTTCAGGATGCGTAACGCCTCGTCGAGCGTGGTGACCATGAAGTCGCAATAGCCAGTCTTGAGGCGCTTCTTGATGCGCTCGGGATCGACGTCGATGCCCAGAAAAGCCGCACCGGTCATGGTTGCGGCCAGGGGCTGCGCTCCGCCCATTCCGCCCATTCCACCGCTTACGATCAGCTTGCCGGCGAGATCTCCGCCGAAGTGTTTTTCGCCTGCCGCTGAGAAGGTTTCGAATGTGCCCTGAACAATTCCTTGCGAGCCGATGTAGATCCACGAACCCGCTGTCATCTGTCCGTACATCATCAGACCGGCGCGCTCGAGTTCGTTGAACTTCTCCCAGTTTGACCAGTGGCCAACCAGATTGGAATTTGCAATCAGCACGCGTGGCGCGTGATCGTGCGTCTTGAACACACCGACGGGCTTGCCCGATTGCACCAGCAGCGTCTCGTCGTTTTCCAATTTCTTCAGCGACGCGACGATGGCGTGGTAAGCCGGCCAGTTGCGGGCGGCGCGGCCGGTTCCGCCGTACACGACTAAATCCTGCGGACGCTCGGCGACGTCTGGGTCGAGGTTGTTCATCAACATGCGCATGGCGGCTTCCTGTTGCCAGCCTTTGCAGGTGATGGAGTTGCCGCGCGGGGCGCGAATGTTGGCAGCTTGAACGTCAGTGTCGACCGGCATGAATAGATGGTATCAAGACATGCCGTTCGCGACTAATTTGGGAAAGGAAGTGGTTGGAATGACTCCCGATAGGTTAATGTATTGGCGCCCAAAGAAAGGCGCGTCGCCAGTCATGACATCGCTTCTCTTCTGCTTTCTTCTCGGCTGCTTAACGGGACTGCGCTCACTGACGGCGCCAGCGGTTGTCTGCTGGGGTGCCCATTTTGGCTGGTTGCATTTTGCAGGAACGAAGCTCGCGTTCCTAGGCCGCCCGGTGACCCTCGTGGTCCTTACGCTGCTGGCTCTGGGTGAACTGATCGCGGACAAGCTGCCTAAAACCCCAGCACGGACAGCGCCTCCCGGCCTGAGCGCCCGGATTGTTCTTGGCTGCTTCGGCGGAGCTGCCCTGGCGACAAGCGCTGGTGGAAACTTGTTCGTTGCCGCGATCGTCGGCGTCGCGGGCGCTCTGGTGGGGACATTTGCGGGTTATCGAATCCGGCGTGATCTTGTGTCACGGGCGCACCTCGCGGACTTCGCAGTGGCAGTAGCTGAAGACGTGATAGCTGTTGCTGGCAGCCTGCTGGTCGTTTCGCACATTTAGCCCACGCCGATTTTTCTTACGGCACACTTGTTTTGGTCCCACTCCTGGTGTGAAATGTGCAGGACCGGCTGCCCCGTACAGGTTTGCCGGCGGAGTCCGTTATTAAACTCCCCTACGGGGCCCTGGGCTCCGTCGCCGGTAGTGAAGTCGTAGAGCACGCTTTCGGTCTGTGCGCTGGCCGGCTGGGGAAGAACCAGCGCTAGAGCAAGAGCCGTGAATAGAGTGCATACTGGTGTGAACGTCGGAAGCGTTTGTTGATCTCTCGTGGTCCGGAGTCTCCTCTTCAGTTCCGCAAACTTCGATCATGCTGACTTGGTACTGCGAGCGTTCCTCACCTAGGGCGTGATCTTGAATACGGTGCCATTGTCATAGGCACCTCCAACGTATGTGGTGCCGTATAGGTTGCCTTGATAAAACAGCACGTTGCCGAAGGGCTGGGCCCCGTCATGATCCTTGCCGAAGGCGTGCAAGATCGTGAGTTCTCCGGCGGAATTGATCTCGTAGGCACATCCGTTTACCCAGAGCCCACCGAACATCGTAGTGCCGTACAGGTTGCCTTGCGCGTCGAAGACAACATCCGAGGTGGGATCCCAGCAACTATTGTTGGGCTGCCCGGCGAAACGGTTGAAGCTGCCGAGGATGATCTCATTCCACGAGCCGTTGGCACCGGGAATCATCTTGAAGACCGCGCCTCCGCCGTAGGTGCCGCCGTAGCCGGTAGTGCCGTAGAGGTTACCTTGGCTGTCAAGGGTGAGACTGGCTTCAGGAAAGGAGGCGTCGCCCGGATACGCCGCAAAGTTGTGGAGAATCCTATAGCTGCCTTGGGCGGTTACTTCGAACACCGTGCCCCCGCCGTAGAGGCCTCCGGACTCGGTCGTTCCATAAACGTTGCTGTGGCTATCCATAATCAGGCCGGCCGACGGGTTGCTTCCGTCGGTTTTGTTGTGGACAAGGGTGTGCAGTATAGTCTCGACGCCCTCAGGACTGAGGCGAAAGATGGTGCCCACATGGTACGCGCCACCCCGATAGGTGACGCCGTACAAATTGCCGTCGGCATCGATGACCACTCCCCCGGTCGGCGTGATTCCATCGCTGCTGTTTGCGCCAAAGTTGTACAGGTCGGTTTCGGTTCCATCCGGGCTGAGCTTGAATAGAGTACCGTCGCCAGCGGTAACGAGGTAACGATTGGTGCCTCCCTCGGCCGCCGTCCCATAAACATTGCCTTGCTGGTCGAAGGCAAGCTGTCCTTCCGGCGCGACGCCTTGGTGGGAATCGTCGAAGGAATCCAACACCGACAACTCACCCACTGGGGTGAGCTTGAAGACAGTACCTCCTACGCCGCCGGTGTAGGTGACGCCATAAAGATTGCCTTCGGGGTCTGCGATTACGCCCCCGTCAGGTAGGCCTGGACAACCGCTCTGTGCACAGAAGTTGTAGAGCACGGTTTCGGTTTGCGCGCTGGCCGGCAGCGCAACATTGACGATCAGCGCCAGAAAGGCGAACAGACCCAACGCGAGTATGAGAATCCGCAGGGCGGGGAACCGTGGTGCGTTCTTCATCGACTTGACTCCTAGGGCGCGAAACGATTGCGCTGCTGTGATCCATGGGAGCGATACGGAAAAGGAAATCGAAGGGTAACCCGCAGCGCTCCCCAAGTGCCGCATTGTCCGGCAATGTTAGCCCGGCCGGCAGCCCCTGTCTTCCACAGGATTGAGCTTTTATCAGCGGATTGATGTAGTTCCGTGGGCCTTGGCGGTATTTGGTGAATGCTGTGGCGGACGCGGAGAAAGCAGATCAGGCGCGAATCTACCAGGTGTTGTAGGCGTCGCCTTCGGTGGAGATCGCAGTCGAGGCGGAATGTACGTCGCAGATGCCGGGATCTTGCTGGTCGACGGAATCCACGGTGTCGCAGACGGGCGCGTCCCAGTTGGCCTCGCCGGTCATGGGATCCTTGGGAATTTCTTTGATGTAGGTGGGCTTCAGGTCGTCGAGCGATTGCGGCGCTTTTTGTTTGTCAAGGGTGTATTGCTGAATGAGTTTGCGCAGCTCGAACAGATCGTTGTGCAGCACGGCCTCGCGTGATCGGAGCAGCGACCGATTGTAGATGGGCAGCGCAATCGACAACAGTACCCCGATGATGATCATGACGATCATCATTTCCAGCAACGTGAATCCAGATTTACCGCGCGATTTAAGTCTCGTTACCATTTACCAGTCCTTATACTTCGTACCGTCGAGCGCAATGCCCGTCGATTTGGTGTAGACGTCGAACACGCTTTGCCCGCCCCAGGAATCGGAATCGGGATCGTCCTGCATGGAACGCAGGCCCCAGTCGGTGGTGCCGGTCATGGGGTCGACGGGAATTTTTCGCAGGAAGCGAACTTTCTTGCCCTGGATGTCTTCGCCTTTGACCAGGGTTTCCAGGTCCGGGGGATAGTTCTGGCTGTCGACTTTGGTGCGGAAGCCACCCATATCGGCGGCGGCTTTATAACGGTCGATGGCGTCGCGCATCTCCCAGAGATCGGCGCGCAGCATGCGTTCGCGCTCGCGCACGATGGTGACCCGCGCCAGCGGCACCGCCATGGTGGAAAGCACGATGATGATGAGGCAGGAAATGATCAGCTCGAGCAGCGTGAAGCCGCGTGCGGGCTTGGCGCTCGGCTCGGGTTGGATTTGTCGACTCATATGAGCTTCTCGGGTTAAGGAGCGCGCCTTGGCGGTGCGTTGTGCCGTCCCTAATGGGACTCGGTTCCTGCTGCTGCTACCCCGCACTTACGCGCGGGGCCAATGAATGCCGTCGCTGCGCGACTTTGATCCAGTTTGCGCTGCAACTATAAACTCGAACCATGACGCAGGCTCTCATTACGCGGTCTTACTGTACCGTCACCGATGCCTGCGCTCCGTTCACGGTGATGCGCTGTTGGGCGGGATCGAGCGCGCCACCGCGGGTAATAGTCAAAGGAGTCTGGCCGCTGGCTTTCGCCTGAAACGTTAACGTCACCACGGCGCCCTGTCCGGAAACGCCACCGGAACCCGGCGGCCGCGTGGCCGTGATCAGCAAGCTGCCGGTGGCATCGTCTTCGCGGTGCACCAGGGCCACGGCCTGGCCATCCTGCGAGAGGAAACCGCCGTTGGAAACATTGACCAACTGCAGTTTCGCCGGATCGTAATTCATTTGTACCGGCACGGAATAAACATTCTGCGCGCCGGAGATGAGCAGGTTCACCACAAACGTGCCGCCCTTCTCGGCCGTGATCTGGCCGGGATCGAACAGAAAGTTCGCGCCTTGACCTGCGGGCGCGGCCGCCGGGTTGGGGGCTGGGGCGGCCGACGCGGGATTCGGAGTTGCAGGATTGGAAACCGCCGGAGTTGCAGTAGCTGCCGGGGCTTGAGCCGGGGGCGCAGGCAGCACAACCCGGCTGACGTGGCGCAACTCGATGGTGTTGGCCGTGCCAATGTCGATGGCGCGCTGGTTCAACTCGCTGACGTAGGCCCCGCGAATAATGTGCGGAGTGATGGCGAAGACGGTTTCGTCCTGCGATTTATCCTGCGTGGTCTGGCCAAAAAGATATTTCAGGATGGGAATCTGCGCCAGGCCGGGAATGCCAGCCAGGGATTTGGTTTGGGAATCGTCGAAGATGCCGCCCACCAGGCTGGATTCGCCATCGCGCAGGCGGATTTCGTGCTCGATTTTCTTCGACCCGATGATGGGCTGGCTGATGCCGCCAATGCTCGACTGACCGACCACCGAAGAAATTTCCATGGTGATCTTCAGCGTGACTTCGCGGTCCGCGTGCACGTGCGGCGTCACGTCAATGTTCACGCCGACGTCGAGATATTGAAACTGGGTATTGACCAGAGGGTTGATGCCGACACCGCCAATGCCGGGCTGGAACGAGCCGGTAGCGATGGGCACGCGCTCGCCGATTTTGAGCGTCGCCTTCTGGTTGTCGAGCGCGCGCACCTGCGGGTTCTGCAACATCTTGGTATCGGTATCGCCCATCACAGCTGACAAGTTGGCGGAGCCGATCGATACCTGGAAATCGGTGGCGTTCAGGTTGCCGAGAGTATTCAACTCCAGGCCGCTGCCGCTGGAGCCGGTGGTGCCGGTGGTGCCCGTCGTGCTGGTTGTGGTGGTGGAGGTGTTGATGTTGCTTTGCAGGGTGACGGTCGCACTGGTGGGCGGGCTCAAACCTAAAGTGCGCGAGCGGTCTTTGCTGATCTGCAACACGGCGATGTCGACGATCACTTCGGGGCGGGCGCGGTCCAGGTCATCGACCAGCTTTTCGGCGAGCGCAATCTGGTCCGGCGTGCCGCGCACCACCAAAGCGTTTTGCGAGAGCAACTGCTGCACGCGCTGCACATCGAGCACGGCGCGGATGGCATTCACCACATCCTGCAACTCGGTGGGCTGCGAAATATTAGAAAGATAAAAAGTCTTGAGGACGCTTTGTTCCAGTTCCTTGCGCTTCGCCGGATTATCCTGGGCGACAAAAATCGTGTTGCCAGTGACCGGGCGCCAGAAGGTTTTCGATTCCAGCGCGGTGATTTGCAGCGCCTCTTCCAGCGTGACTCCGTTGAGTTCGACTTTGATGCGGCGCGAAGTGTAATCGGGATCGAACAGAACGTTGATCCCCGCCAACTGCCCGATAGTCTGGTAAATCACTTTGGAATCTTCGGTGAGCTTTACGGTGATGGGGACGACGGAGATGGGGGCCAGTTCGATGGGGCCTCCGGCTTCGCGGATCTTGCGCTCGATACCGCTGGGCGGCCCGGCGGCCTGCGGCGGAGGATTCAAGGCATCGTTGATCATCTGCTGGGTGCGCTTCAGTTCCTGTTGCGCGTTGAAGAGCGAGGGATCCATCTGCGCGGCTTTTTGGAATTCGGCCAGCGCCTCCTGCAGTTTGCCCTGTTCGCGCAGCCCGATGCCCCGATGCAGCACCACCATGGCCGCTTTGGAGCGCATGCGCTCGAACGACGTGCGGTAGCGCAAGTCTTTTGGCTTCAGGTCGTAAGCCTGCTTGTAGAGATCGTAGGCGGCCTCATAGTTCTGCCGCGCCTCGGCGTCCTGGGCCTTTTCGTAGATGCTTTTGGCCTTGTCGGCAATGGCCGGCAGTATGGTCAGCACAACCAGCAGCAACACTGCCGTGGGCTTCAGACGTCTCATTCGTTAATCCTCGATAACAAAGTCTTCGCCGGACAAGCAGTCTCTACCCCGAAGGCCAGCGAACCTGGTCTACCCGAGCCTGGTCTACCCGAAAATGGTCTACCCGAAAATGGGATAAACATGACGACACACGTGACGGTCACGTTCTGGTGCATAACACGCTACTGAACACAAAAAAAAGCGCTTTGGCTGCGATTATAGCATCGCATTTCCTGCCTCTTCCTGTGATCGGCTGCACGGGAGTTACACTCTTTGGTCGTAGTCCTATCGGGCTGCGGCCATCGGGCTTCGGGCTTCGGCAAAACAATCGTCGATCATTTCCATTTACCGAAGCCCGATAGCCGCAGCCCGGAGCCCGCCTCCCTGCTGCTAAGATTGAATCTGAACTCGAACATGCCCCGCCAATCCACCCACGAAACCAAGCCCAGCAAAGAAAAGGCGCCGCGCCGCGAGCCGACAGCCTCCGGCCAACGAGACGCCGCCGTTAATAGGATCGCTTCCCATAACTACTTCTTGCTGGAAAAATTTGAGTGCGGCGTAGTTCTTACCGGAACCGAGGCCAAATCGGTCCGCGGAGGCCTCGCCAACCTCAAAGACTCCTACGGCCTAGTCAAGGACGGCGAACTCTGGCTGCTCAACGCCCACATCGGCCCCTACGAGCACGGCAACATCCACAACCATGCCCCCCTGCGCACCCGCAAGCTGCTGATGCACAAGGAAGAAATCAAGAAGCTGATCGGCAAAACCCAGCAGAAAGGACTGACGCTGATCCCAGTCCGCATGTACTTCAAGAACGGCAAAGTAAAGGTCGAACTGGCCCTGGCCAAAGGTAAGCAGCTCTGGGATAAACGCGAAACCGAACGCCGCCGCACCGCAGACAAAGAAGCAAGGGAAGCCATCCGAGGCCGGAAGAAGTAAGCGCTGCCCGCATTTTGCGCTCGTGCATAATTTAGGTTTGTCATTCCGAAGGCGGCTTCATCGCCGAGGAACCTGCTGTTTGCATGCAGTGCCGCTCACCAAACCTCAAGCTGAATCTGTCGGTACCGATTGATGAGCTCAAAGTCTTTCCGGTTGGTAGTGATCAGCCGGGCACCGTGCGAGCGAGCAGTAAGGGCGATGAGAACGTCGAAGTGCAGGTCGCGGAGTTTATGCGGCTCGAAACCTTGATCGGCACGGATCTCGGCCAGTATCTCGCCCGACTCCAGCCAATTGGTTCGCGTCGGAGTCAGGATCGGGTGGTTTCTCGCCAGATTGCGGAGGAATTTGAGTTCCGCGGACCCGCTCACTCCGCGCAGCAATTCCGCCAGGACTACCGACGACAAGCGGACCACGCCCTCCACGGAATCTATCCTCTTGCCGTGGCGCCCCGTGCGGACCTCGTCCACCAGAACAGAGGTGTCAAAGATGACGACGTCACTCATCAAGTCCCGAGAACTTAAGTTTGCCGGAGTTCTTCTTCATCAGGGCCTTAAAGCGCTTCAGCCCAACGATTTCGCGCAGCGCGATGTGAACCGCATCGGTGCGGTTTTTCGCCTTGAGCACCTTCACAGCCTCGTCGGCCAAGTCCGTGTCCAGGCGGATTGATGTCATGGTTACAGCCATAGTGCCCTCGCTTTACTGATATATACATGATAGCGAATTCGTATATACACGTCAAGAGCGAAGGCGGCCGTATCGCCGGAGGAACCTGCTGTCAGCCCGCAGCGCCGAATCACCCCCCAAAGAAATTGCCGTTGATCCCAAACCAGCAAAGCGGCGTATGATGGTCGGCCAGAGGGTCGTCGCCATGGGAAATCCCGAACAATTCTGGTCAGAAGTCCTAGCGATATTTCTCGGCGACGTGGCGGCGAGCATTCT
>Ga0302320_10018071_pt1 | contig 14254 bp, 16 predicted proteins | sample Bog_T0_3_FD_202130 | JGI IMG/M metagenome (GOLD analysis project Ga0302320, IMG submission 202130) | Peat permafrost microbial communities from Stordalen Mire near Abisko, Sweden - Bog_T0_3 | ecosystem: Environmental > Terrestrial > Soil > Wetlands > Peat | place: Sweden: Abisko, Stordalen Mire...
GCGGCAAAACACCCGGACGTTAAAGTTGGCCGCGTCTTTGCCCAGCCCGATCCATCCAAGGTACGTGAGTTTACGGATGATCTGCGTGACGGCAAATTCGTCCTGCCCATCGCTCGCCGTCTCCCTCTGAAGGATGCAGCCGAAGCGCAGGTCCTCGCGCAAAAGGGAGGCGTCGGTGGAAAGGTCATACTACTGATGCCGACGCAGGATTGATATTCCTCTGCACTCGTCCCTGAAGGGAGTGACAAATTGAAAGCCGCAGTGCTCACTTCTCCGGTTAAGCTTCTGGCGCGTCCTCTGCACATATAGGACGTGCCAAAGCCGGAGGCCAGCCGTGGGCAGGTTCTTCTGCGAGTGCTGGCTTGCGGAGTTTGCCGCACAGACTTGCACATCGTAAAAGGAGAGTTGCCTCCGCAGCGGGAGAGCCTGATTCCCGGCCACCAGATCGTTGGTGAGATCGTCGCAGGCGCAACGCCCGAGCTGCCACTCGGAACCCGTGTAGGAGTCTCCTGGCTCGGTGGAACCGACGGTGAGTGCTGGTACTGCAAGCATCATTTTGAGAACCTCTGCGACTCGCCAACCTTCACTGGTTACAGCGTAAACGGCGGCTTCGCGGAGTTCGCAGTCGCCCGCGCCGACTTCGTTTTTCCCCTTCCGCTCGCGTTGGATGCACTGCACGCAGCACCTCTCTTGTGCGCGGGAATCATCGGCTTCCGCAGTCTGCGCGTGGCCGGAGTGCAGCCGGGGGAAAGAGTGGGTCTCTTCGGATTCGGGGCCTCTGCGCATCTCACAATCGACGTTCTACGTGCATGGGGCTGCGAGGTCTACGTCTCAACCCGCGGAGAGTCGCACAGAAAGCTCGCCGAGTCCCTGGGTGCGCGGTGGGTGGGTTCAGAGGCAGATCGTCCGCCCGTTGAGTTGGACCGCGCCATAACCTTTGCTCCCAGTGGAAAGGTGGTCGTGGCAGCACTCTCCTCCCTGTGAAAGGGTGGAGTTGTGGCCATCAACGCCATCCACCTCGACCACATTCCCGAATTCGATTATGACCGCCTGCTCTGGGGTGAGCGGCAGATACGTAGCGTCGCCAACATGACTCGGGAAGACGCGCGAGACTTCCTCGAGCTCGCCGCAAAAATCCAGATAAAGCCCACGGTAAGAGTCTTCGCCCTCGATGACGCAAACGGCGCGCTCGCAGCCATTGAGAATGACGTATTGAATGGCGCAGCGGTCATCGTTCCGTAAGACCAGCCGGTCGTTATACGATGGACCGATGATCCATCAACGCGCTCGCAATCCCAAGAGAATGACACATGAAGGCTAGTGATTGGCCAGCCTATCCAGTTGCCCGAAAGGCTTCAGAACTCGTCTATCCGCGCTTCATGCGTGGGTTGGCCCCGGAAGACGGTCAACCGGACTCGCCGCATCGTCCCCAAATCGCCGACATTGAGGCAATGATCGACGCGGCATTCTGGGCCAGCCTCCGGCGTGAGGAAGGCTATGTTCCCACCATCTCCGCCGCATTCCTTGATCCTGCCGCAACCCGCGACCCGCTTCTCTTCGAGCAGCCACTCCCGTTTGCCCCTGACGACCTCGCGCGTCTTTCACCTGCCGTGGAGCGCCCGGGTGTCCACCTGGGTGTATGGCGGCAAGCAGGGGAGTTGCAGGTCTGGGGCACTGTCACCAACATTCCCGAGCACTGCTTCGTCGTCGAAGTCACTTCCCCCGGACTGCTCGTAATCAAGGAAAGCCGTGGCGAAGAAACCGGCAAGTTCGCCAACGTCGCGGTGCTTGAAGGTGATCTCATCAAAGTTCTCAGCGAAGACGCCATGAACCTGCCGGACTGTCTGCCCATGGTGCGCTCATTGCTCGGCTTCGGATCGGCTGACTCAACCGAAGATCAGAATGTGTTGTTGCAACTGGCGGTCTCCATGCGCCTGCATGGCCGCGGTGGCTCGCTCTTGGTCGTGCCAGTCGCAAGCGAAACCTGGCGAGACTCCATCATCCCGCCCATCCGCTACTCGGTATCGCCTCCGTTCACGGGACTCCCAGACCTGCTGCACAACGGCTTCCCTCAACATGACCCAACTTGGAAGAGCGCTCTGCGCCGCACCGTCGATCACATTGCCGGGCTGACAGCCGTGGATGGCGCAACCGTAATGAGTGACTCCTACCAGCTCATCGCTTTCGGCGCCAAGATCGGGACACACCCGGAAGGCACTCGCGTGGAACGCGTGGTCATCACCGAGCCAATCGCGGGCTCCGTGCCTGAAATTGTTCATCCAACTCAACTGGGCGGCACTCGGCATCTTTCCGCTGCCCAGTTCGCGCAAGACCAGCCGGACTCAATGGCCCTCGTGGCCTCGCAAGATGGTCGGTTTACGATTTTTGCGTGGTCCCCCTGCGAACAGATGGTGCACGCGCGCCGTATTGAAGTTCTGCTTCGCTAATTTTGTCAAAATGTGGAGGTGGCAGCAATGTGCCGCAACATCAAGCAGCTTTTCAACTTCGACCCTCCCGTAACTCCCGAAGAGATTCGAGCCGCGTCTCTTCAATACGTGAGGAAGATCAGCGGCTTCCAGAAACCTTCCAAGGCAAACGAGGCCGCCTTCCTGGCAGCCGTGGACGAAGTGGCCAGCATCTCGGCTCGCCTTCTCAGCTCTCTGGAAACCACGGCGCACCCAAAGAACCGGGAAGAAGAAGCGGCCAAAAGCAAGGGTCGCGGAGAAATGAGAATGCGCGCCTGACGTTTGTTCCCGTCAAGCGCCCTACTCTGTTTTAGCTTTCAATATTTCTCCCAGCAGATCAGGCCCACCGGCGCGCTCCAGGTGCGGAATCTTGATCCCGTCATGATAGGGAACAGCATAAGTCTTGAAAAACTTTGCATTCTCCACCAGGAGTTCAATGGGATGCCCGCTGCTTTTTGCCGCGCTCAAAGCGTCCAGAAGAACATCTCGTGACCACGCTCTGCTGTTGATCGCCACCAGCTTCATCCCCGGACCAAGTCCTGCGACGTACGCGGGTGAGCCGACAATCACATCCAGAAGCTCTCCATCATCCTTGATCTGCAGCCCCAGGGAATACGTGGCGTCCACGCGTTTCCCAAGTCTCTCTCCGGCACGCACAATCGAATTCGGCTGATCGTTGTACACCAGCCGCCATCCACTGCCCTCAATTCCCCCAAGCGGCGCGTGCGGACTCGTTGCATTCACTCGCTCCGTCAACAACTTTGCCCAATCGTACGGAGCCACCTGATTCAAGCTCTGCACCACATCCTCAAACGTGTAAGGGACAACCTTCGGCGGGCCGCTCTGTCCGCCATGAAAAGCTCGGCAAAAATCATCCAGCGATTTCTTCCCATGTGTCTGTTGCCGGATAATCGAGTCCACTTCCAGCCAGATCAGAGCCCCCTCGGGATAGTAGTCAAGGCTCCGTCTCCAATTCTGCCACCCCGGTCCTTGCATGCGAAGAATCTGCACCGATCGCGCCGTGTCCTCCACCGAGCGCCATCTCCGTCCCGCGCGATGATCCAGCATCGCCGCAATCTCAGCCAAGGATTCGCGATATTGTTCCTGCGTCCACAGTCCGGTCCGCGCCGTAAGCACTTCGCCAAGATATTCCGTCAAACCCTCGTACACCCATAGCAGATCTCCCACCATGGGCTCCTGATAATTGCGCGTCGCCAATCCCGCAGGTCGCCGATACTTGCCATTCCACGAGTGTACGAATTCATGCGGCAGCAATCCTGCTGTCAGCAGGTGCTTATCAGGGTCAATCAGCGTACGCTCTCCCACGCTGTTGTCGCTCGATTCGTGATGCTCCACCCCATGATGTCCCGCTTCGTCACTCAGGGTCAGCAGGAAGTGGTATTCCCCATAATGTCGCGCGCCAAACAGCGCCGCTGTCTCGGCAACCAGCTTGCGGTAAGCCTTTTCGTCTGCCGCCGTCATCGCCAGTCCGGCCTCGCTCTCGCTGACCATGTCGATCACGTGCGCCGGACTCTCGCCCAGCTTCGTCAGTTCAATCTTGCGGTAGTGCGTTCCCGCAATCAGCGGGGAATCCACCAGCGTGGTGAGGCTCACTGGTTTGAAAACCTGAACCTCGTTGCCTCCCGACTGTTCCGAACGCAACCACGGCAGCGCAGTTCCAAACTTCCAGCCCTGAGCAGGCATCACCACAGATGCCGCCACCTGCACATCATCCGAACTCATACCTTGCGGATACAGAACAACCTGGTTCCAGTTCAAATCCAGAACGTTCGTAGTCGCGGCAGGTCCGCTCGCGCCCGCGCTGCCGTCCGTGGTAATCGTGTCGAACGAAACCTGCAGCTCATTCACGCCCGCTGGAACCTCAACGTGGAAGGCGTACATATCCACCGGATCTCGTTGCCAGGCCAGCGTCTTACCACCCGCCTCCATCTGCAACCCGGTGACATTCGCAATCGGACCAGACGGACGATGGTTGCCCGGAATCCACTCCGGATACACCAGCGTCAATGGCCCGGGTCTCACCGGGATCTTCAACCGCGAGTGAAACAGATTGCGGCTTGCATCGTTGAGGTCAACAGACAACTGGATGACTTGAGCGTTGGCCACTTCGGCCACCAATGAAAGTCCAATCACAATGCTGCTCGCGAGTAACAGAAAACGCACGTGTAACTCCTCTATCCAAAATCCCCAACCTGAAACAGTAGGGCCATTCTACATCCCACCACTAAATTGCTCCCGAATCGGGATTGCCATGCAGGCTCATCCGCCGCCGTGCGCGCCAGTTTGCATCCAACCATGTGAGTTGCTGGTTGAGGATTGAAATGCGCCAATTCATTTGCTCAGCACTATTGATCGCTTTCATGCTCGGAATTGCTCACGCCGATTCGATTCACTTGAAGAACGGCACCATAATCTCCGCCGATAAAACCACCGAAAAAGCCGATCAGGTCGAGTACAGTATCGGCGCAACTCACTACTCCATCCCCAAATCATCGGTCAGCAGCATTGAACACGGCACCACCTTCGGCTTTTCAGTGGGTACATCAAAGAGCGGACTGATTGCGCCGCCCGTCGTCTCCGGTCCCAGTGTCTCTCCCGCGGGTTCTCGTCCGCTTGTAACGCACAGCCAGCTTGCCACCGCTCTCCCACCGGCTCCGCAATTGCGAGGAGTGGATACCGAAGCGTTGCACGCCCAGATTATTAGTTTCGGCAAGGTGAGCGACAGAGCGCTTTATGACATTCAATCCGAAGGCAATACCTCCAGAACATCGGCTGCCTACTTCATCGCCGCCGAGTACTCCTACCAGCACGGCGATGGTGAGGCTGCGCGAAGATACATGAGGAGTTGCGTCGAGTCCATGCCCGAGCAACCCGCCTTGCTCGAGTGGTACTCCGTCCTGCTGCTGGATGGCGGCCAATATCAGGAGGCAGTCGTGCAGGCCGAGCGCGCTCTGGAGAAAGCACCGCACTCAGCCGACGCCTTCCAAACCGTGGGCCTAGCCTATTACGACTCCGGGCGTCTTACTGATGCCATAGAGAACTGGAAGCGCGCGCAGGAGATCAAGCCGAGTCCCGCCATAGCCAACTATCTTGCGAAGGCCGAGCGCGAAGCCGCCGTCGAGCAGCGTTTCAATGAGCGGGATAGCAAGCACTTCGTCTTGCGTTATGAAGGCCGCGAAGCCGCCTTCCGTTTTCCCTCCGAGCTCTTGTCCACACTCGACCGCCAATATGGTGAACTTCAGCGCGAACTCGGCTTTTCGCCGGACAGCACGGTCACCGTCATCCTCTACACCCAGCAGCAATTTTTTGATGTGACCCAGGCACCCTCATGGGCCGGAGCTCTAAATGATGGCAAGCTCCGCATCCCCGTGCGCGATCTCGCCGGTGTCACTCCAGAACTGGAATCCGTGCTGAAGCATGAACTGACGCACTCGTTCATCTACGCCCTCACCCATGGCCGCTGCCCAACCTGGCTGAATGAAGGTCTCGCGCAAATGGAAGAGCCGCGCACTTCCAGTATGTACGCCGCATCGCTCGCTCAACTGTTCAGCAACAACCAGCAAGCGCCGCTGCGCGTTCTGGAAGGTTCCTTCATACGTTTCACTCCAGCGCAGGCGCAGCTTGCCTATGCGGAATCACTGGCAGCCACCGAGTATCTGCGCTCCACCTATGGCACCAACGCGCTGCGCAAGATGCTCGAACTGTTAAGCGATGGAGAAGCTCCAGAAGCGGCCCTGACCAAGGTCACCAACAATAACTACGCTCGATTCGAAACCGGCCTCGGAGCCTACCTAGCCAAGCAGTAACTGATTTCGATTTTCAGTTGATTTAAGTCCAGCGGAAGAATCGCACTGCGCAGAAAAATGAAATCCCGCCCCAAACGCAAATCACCGCCAGCGGCGCGCCTTGTGATGACAACGAGCTGCCTTCCAGTATGATTGCGCGCAGCATATCATTGAGCGCCGTCAACGGCAGCAGCTTGATCAGCGGAATCACCGCCGCCGGAAAGCGCTCGTATGAAAAGAAGATGCCGGAAAAAATCCACATCGGCATCATCACCACGTTCATGATTCCGCTCACGGTCTCAATCTTCTGCGCGCGGCTGGCCGTCAGCAGTCCAAGCGCCGCAAAGCTGAGCGCGCCCAGGCAACTCACCAGCACAATGGCCCACCATGAGCCCATTACGCGCATATGAAACGCAACCACTCCAAAGCCGAGCACCAGCCCCAACTCAGCAATCATCAGAATCAATCTGCTCGTGGCGAGTGCCAGCAGAAAGTCGCCGCGCCCCATGGGAGTCGCAACATATCGCTTGAGCAGTTTGCGCTGCCGCATCTCCACAATCGCAAAACCAATCCCCCACATTCCGGAACCCATCAGATTCATGCCCAGCAGTCCCGGAATCAGGAAGTCGATATAGCGGCTGCCCGGTTCGCTGTTCACGCGTGAGATCGTGGAAACAGCAGGCTTGCTTCCCGCTCCCGCCTGCAGCGCACTATCAGCCAAACTGCGCGCCAGCACACTCTCCGGCCGCGCCGGATCATACACGTACTCAACCCCCGCTCCCCGTGGAACCAGCTCTACATCGAACTTGCCCAGCCGGAAATTGAGATCAGCTTGCGCCGGAGGCTGCACCGCAACTCTCAACGTTTGTAAATCTGGCGAGTGCCCAAGCAACTCAGCAATGCGCTCCGAACCGGGTTGCTGCACAATCACAATCCGCACCGCCTCTGCCGGCTTGTTCCGGAACGCGATTCCCAACCCCAGCGCGAGCAGGATAGGAAACAGGAATATCCAGAAAATCACCTCCGGCTCGCGAAACATCTCCTTCAGTCGCGCCATCAGCAGCATCCGGTATCCGGTCCAGCGGCCATGAACCAGCACCGTCCGCACGCGTCGCTCTGCTTGAATTTCGCGGGGCTCGTCGATCATGCTAATCCTCCCGCAACCGGCGTCCCGTGAGATTCACAAAGACGTCTTCAAGGCTTGATTGTCGCGTTGTCAGTTGGTTCAATCGCCAGCCATTCTGTTCCACCAAGGTCAGCAACGCAGGAATCGTCAGATGCGGCTCCTCCACCGTGAGTGCCGTTACGCCAGCCTCGCTCAGTACGCCTCCAACTCCCGGAAGCGTTCGCCAGAATTCCGCCGCAACCGCGGGCTCGGTCTCCAACGCAAATTCCACACGATGGTGTCCTCCAACTCCCGATATAAGCTCCGCCGGAGTTCCGGACGCAATCACCTTTCCGTGATCGATGATCGAGATGAAGTCGCAAAGCCGCTCTGCCTCGTCCATGTAGTGTGTCGTGAGCAGCACCGTGCCTCCCTCGCTCTGGAAGCGGCGCACAATATCCCAAACCTGCCGTCGGCTCTGCGGGTCAAGTCCCGTGGTCGGTTCATCCAGAAACAGAACGCGCGGATTTCCCACCAGCGCCGTAGCAATCGCCAACCTCTGCTTCTGCCCACCAGAAAGTTTTCCAACCCACGCATCGGCCTTTTCGGTAAGAGCCAGTTCATCCAGCACGTCCTCCACAGGGCGCGCATTACGATAGAAACCGCCAAACAATTCCAGCGTCTCCCGCACCGTCAGCTTTTCAGACAGTCGCGTCTCCTGCAATGAGACGCCGAGCAATTCGCGTAACTCTGCTGCGTTCTCGCGCCAGTTCAGCCCAAGAATCTCCACCGTGCCCGAGCTCGCATCGAGCAGCCCTTCAAGAATTTCAATCGTCGTTGTTTTACCGGCGCCGTTCGGTCCGAGCAGCCCATAGCACTGTCCCGCGTAGATGGTCAGGTCAATTCCGCGGACCGCCTCCACCTTGCCTTCATAAGTCTTGCGCAGTTCCCTGCAGTGAACCACAATCTGCTCAAGCATGGCTGAATTGTCTTTCTTTGCTGCATTCGTCAATCTACATAAGATTACGTTCTCTTGACGGTTTAGTGTGCTGCATAAAAGACTGGCGGTGCTGATAGAGTAGTGCTGATCAACAGGACGCGCCGTCGGCAGTGAATTGGCGCGACATACTTGAAATGGCAGAGCCACAAGCCGCAGTAGCAATCGTACGAACCCGCGAGCCGAAGAGCTCATTTCTCCTGATGCGCCGTTCCGAGCGCCCAGACGATCCCTGGTCGGGGCACTGGTCGCTTCCCGGCGGACGCCGCGACCCCACCGACACCGATCTACTGCATACCGCTCTTCGCGAACTCGAAGAAGAGTGCGGAATTTGTCTCGACCGCAAACATATGCAGGATGCGCTGCAGCCCGTCTTGGCTCGCCGCAGAACCGGGCCATTCCTTCTGGTAGCGCCCTTCGTCTTCAACGTAGATGATGAACTGCCCACCGTCGTCGATCTCGAAGAAGCGGTGGAAGCCACCTGGGTCCCTCTAAGCACCATCTGCGATCCCACCATGCACTCTCTGAGAAGCGTGCCAGGTGTGCCGGAAAATTGGTTGTTCCCGGCCATCGAAATCAACGGACACCCGCTCTGGGGATTTACCTACCGCCTCATGACCGATTGGCTGGCGCTCCTGCCAAAGCAAAGCTCGCCCGACGATGCAGGCTTCCAGATGGCTTGCCGCGTACTCGATTTTCTCGTCTCTCAGGGTTTGCCGGTCACGCGCCAATGGCACGCCAGCGATGATGAGCCGCCGGAAACTTCCGCGATCAAGCCCACAATGATCGCCACGGTGGAAGGCGCGATTCCCGTCGAGCAGGTTATCGCCCATTTTTCCGCGCCCGGCAATCTCTTTCCAACCGCGAACCTTTTGCAGGTCCGGCCAGATCGCATTGTCGTCGTCGGTCTTAACTTCGAGGAGTACCTGATCTCCGCCACCGGTTAAAGGAAGTCCCACGCCCCGCAATTTCCAGCTCAGGGACGTCTGCGCTCACGATGTGACAATTTTTTCCTTTCAGGCGCCGGCAGCCAGCATGGCTTGGCGTATGCAAGCGAGACAAAATTGTCCGCGTCCGCAGCTAACCCACTTTCTCTAATGGCCAGAAAGTATCCGACGAGTGGGCCGTAAATGAATGATTGCGTGCTGCTTACTCTGATCAATACGCTATTCACAGGGCACCTGCTTATGTATTGGGACTTGCTATAGTCCCTGCAGTTCATCTGCCAATCTGGAGAGGCGTAAGGGATTGGTTCTAATCACACACTAAGTACACGGCTCGGCCAAACCGTGGTAATAACTACTGGAAGAGGGTAAGAACTGCAGGGTAGGAATTTCAGGATTGCCGACCCTCAGGCGCGGCCAAGCGCCGCACTGGCCCTGACTCAACGCACAATCTATCCTTCTTGCCTGCCCGTGCATATCGTGGGAGCAAACGCCTGCCTGAGTTGCCGGGCAAGCCTGTTCTCTTACGCCACCGCTCGCTTGGACCGCCGATGCTGCGTCCGGCGACGCGTCATCAGAATGAGTCTCTCGGTTTTCGGCTCCGGGCTCTCTACAAGGTGCGCTCTCTCCTCGGGAAGTGTACCGCCCAGAATACGGGATATGCTCAAAAGCGAGGGGCTGCCGCAAACCTGGCAGGTTTCGTGTGGGCTGTCGCTGATTACCTCGCAGTCGGCGCAGAACACAGCATTCCGCAAGCTAACCGCGTTGATACCAGGCGTTTTACTCGCGTCCATGGACGCCTCCTCTTTTGTCACTTACATTTAGATGCAGAGCATCACAAGCAGCGGTCGTTACTCTGGTATTGGTGACTGATGTGCAAACGCCCGAAGTCGGGCGGCCAGATGGACAGCATAGACAATCACCCAGCGCTGATCAGTACGTTGGCTCGGACCGGGGTTCGGCATTGTGCGGCTTGCAGTGTCAAAATCATCGCCGGGAAGCATCTCAAGAAAAATGAAGTGGAGGCAATTATGGTTCTGTGTCCAAAGTGCAAGAGCGATCTAGACGTCGAAGAAGAGGAACTGGAAGAAGGCGAGATTCTATCGTGTACCGAGTGCGGCACTGATTTTGAAGTAGCTGGCGTAGAACCGCTGGAGCTGACGAAGATCAGCGAGGATGAGGACGCCGACGAAGAAGAAGAGTAATCGACCATGAGGTAGCTGCATCAGGAGCCCGGTAGCGGGCTCTGCCTGCTTGCGGACAAACGGAACATCGGCGCTCGCATCCCTACATCTGGAGGTGCAAATGCGCACGATCTTCACTGCTGTTTTCCTTCTGGCTTCGTTTTCGTTCCCCGCTTCCATGCTGGCTCAGGAATCTCAACCAGCTTCGGCAAAAGGAATGATGATGCTCACCATCTTCCTCCGTCATGACGAGTCAAAAACCCTCGACCAGATCAACCAGCACCTGAAGGAAACCGGCTTCGCGAAAAGCTTCCCGCCGCAGGGAGTGGAGGTCGTGTCCTGGTACGTCATGATGGGGGTCGGCCAGGTGGTCACCTTGCGCTTCCCGGCTGAGCGCCTGCGCGAGGTCAACTTGGCAATCGAGCACGGCGCCTGGGGAGCCTTCCGCACCGAATTCTACGCCACATACGATTACAAGCCGGTCTGGCAGGCGTCTCAATCAAAGCCGCAGTGACCTGCCCGTCCTACTTCACTCCAATCCGATCCCAACACGCATCCGGGTAGGTTGGTGCGTCTGACCAGCTACCGTTCGTGCCGTTCATCGGGTCCTGAAACACCTCTCTGCTCTTCACGCGGATTCCGTCGCTGCCCACCAGGTAAATATAGCGATACCGGCTCCCGCGCAGTGACGGCACGCCCACCGCGAGCGTAACCAGATTCGTATCCTTCGTCGCCTCGGCCTTGCTCTTGCGCATCGGTCCGTAGGTAAAGTCCAGCCTGAATTCAATTGTGATGATATTTGGATACAGAACGGAATCGTAAGGCTTGATGTCGGCGAATACCTGCGTAGGCGGCCCAAAGCCCAGCTTTGCCCAGACTGGTTTATGTTTCTCCTGCTGAAAGGGAATGACCATCTCCCGCCGTGGACAAGCCTCAAAGCGGTTTTCCAGTTCCTTCGCCACGACCTTCACATCCATCTCCGGGCCGCTCATAGCCGTAATCATTCCGGGCCAGGCGGTCAACAGGATGAGATATAGAAGTAGGCTCTTTTTTGCGTGTATCTTCACGCGCATATTCTCGCACGAAGCCCGCGAATGTTCTTAGCTAGCTCTGGATCTGAATCCTTCATACGCCAGGTACAGGCCAAGAGCGAGCACAATGGCCATGTACAAATCGAACAGCTGTGCGTAGCGGAGTCCTACAAGAAAAAAGCCCGGTGCGGCCTCCGGCGAGAGGGATAACAAGAGTCCGCCCTTGATCAGCATCAGCCACCCGGTCAGCGTCACCACAACCGGAGCCACTCCCCCTGACCACACGTTGTGGCATAGAACCATCGCCAATCCGGCGGCCATCACCATCACCGCCACCACAAACAGTACCGGCGGATTATGAATCAGCGCCGTCATCGACTCTAGCGTCGCCTGCTTGTTCGCGAACATAGCCAGCGAAATCAGAATCAAGTAGAGCCCGATGAGTCTGCTGAGAAACCTCGTTCGCGTTGCCAAGCGTCCTCCCTGAACAGCAAAGCTCGGCCCGTGACGCCCAGAAACCAACCGGCGTCACTGGACCGCGAACATTGTAGCCCGTGGAGGACTACTGAGGAGCGTCAGCCTTTTCGGTCGCGTTCGTGGACTTGTTCTGTTGTTTCAGAGCATTCGCACGGTCTTTGTCGGCCTTGGCCTCTTCCTTCTGGGCGCGCGCCTCGTCCCTGTGAGACTTGGCAGTGGCGTCAGCCGATTTCTCTTCCTGCTTCTGCTCTCTCCGCTGTTCCTTCATCTCGGACTTCGTCATAGGGGCGGTAGTGTCACTGACGGAGTTGTTGACCGCGGAATTGTCCTGTGCTGCCGTATCCGGTGCCATTGCAACCGGGGCCGCGGCAACCGGAGCAGGGGAATCCTGTGTCGTGGTTGTCGTGGTAGTGGACTGTGTCGTGGTCTGTGCCATCACAGGCACCGACAGGCCAAGGGCAATCATCGACCCCAGTGCGATGGCAAACAGCTTATTCGATTTCATTGAACTCTCCTTGTTCATCAAGGAGAATCGTATCGTCGCTTCTCAGCTCAGTCTGTGCAGATTTGCTCACTCACTGTCTCTCCCGCCAACGCAACTTTCCTCGTTCTCGCACGTCTATAATTGTGTGTGCCGGTTGGCCCGGCTCTTTTGACCTATGAAAGCTCTCAGACCATTCGCTCTCGGAGTGCTGCTCGCCGCGGCATTTTTCGTCTACACCAGCCACCGTTTCGGCTCGCCCGCCTCGTGGATCTCGCACGAGCCGGTGCACATCACCGAGGCACAGGCCGCTCCTCCACTGGACGGCGAAGAGCAGAACAACGTTGATGTCTACAAGCGCGTTGTTCCCTCCGTCGTGAACATCACTTCCACGCTTGTCTCCTACGATTTCTTCTTCGGAGCGCAGTCCCAGCAGGGCGCAGGCTCCGGCTTCATCATCGACAAAGAGGGACACATCCTCACCAACTACCACGTCATTGACGGAGCGCGGAAGCTGGAAGTCATTCTCGAAAACAAGAAGCACTATCCCGCCACCGTCATCGGCTCAGACAAGTCGCACGATCTTGCCGTCATCCAGATCAAGGCGCCAAACCTTCAGCCCGCCACCCTCGGCACCAGCTCCGGACTCCAGGTTGGCCAGAAGGTTCTCGCCATCGGCAACCCCTTCGGCATCTTTAATGGAACCATGACGCGCGGCATCGTAAGCTCCATCCGCCAAGTGCAGGAGCCCGACGGAACCTACATTGATGAGGCCATCCAGACCGACGCCGCCATCAATCCCGGCAACTCCGGCGGCCCGCTCCTCAACTCACGAGGCGAAGTCATCGGCATCAACACCATGATCGCCTCGGCCAGCGGAGGCAACGCCGGTGTAGGCTTCGCCATTCCCGTCAACTCCGCCAAGTCCGTGCTCAGTGACCTCGTGCAGTTTGGCCGCGTCCGCCGTCCCACGTTAGGCATTCGCCCCCTGCCCGTGCCGCTCAGTCGTGACCTCGCCCAGCAGCTGGACCTGCCCGTGGACAACGGAGTCCTCGTAATGCAGGTAGTCCCCGGTTCCTCCGCAGCCCGCGCCGGAATCCAGGGCGGAAACCAGCGCGTCTACTATGGCAACTACGAAATCATGATCGGCGGAGACCTCATCGTGGAAATCGATGGACAGGAGGTCAAGGATGTTCAAGACCTCGCTCACATGATGAACAATCACCGCTCTGGAGACACCGTCAACATCGTTTACTACCACGGCAAGAAGCGCCAGACTGCTCGCGTCCAGCTAGACGAAGCCAAGGGAGGCACTCGCGTCTGAGCCGCTTCCGTTCTGCACTAGATTGGGTGGACGATCACTAGGGAGTAATTCCACCGTCCAATAGGTGCTCCTGCGCATTCCCATTTAACCCGCAGTGAGGCAGAATCTTACTCAAGAACGAAAGCTCTTCGTGAAACAGATTCTCTAGACGGGAATACGCGCAGCGAGGCAGGTATTCGGTAACACTCGGGCCACGACTTGGACAAACCAGTCTTCGCGGCCCGTTCTTTTGTCGACAAATCCAATAGGGAGAACGGGTCACCCGCTCTCCCTATGCCGGTTATCCAAACCACCGGGTTGGGCTAACCTTCGGCTTACAAGCATGGCTTAGGTAGTGCTCCGCATCACGGCACATCATTCTGCACTTGTGGCAGCGAAGCGGACCTTTGACCTTGTGAACACGCTCAGTGTTTTTCTGTTTCATCAAAGCCATTGCGAGG
>Ga0302320_10018072_pt1 | contig 14253 bp, 10 predicted proteins | sample Bog_T0_3_FD_202130 | JGI IMG/M metagenome (GOLD analysis project Ga0302320, IMG submission 202130) | Peat permafrost microbial communities from Stordalen Mire near Abisko, Sweden - Bog_T0_3 | ecosystem: Environmental > Terrestrial > Soil > Wetlands > Peat | place: Sweden: Abisko, Stordalen Mire...
CTGCCAGACGATGTCCTTCACTTCGGGGTCGAAAGCACGCATGATGGTGGGGACCTCCACTCGGTCGTTGGTCGGTGACGGCACCCCGATTTTCTCGGGGCCACCACAACGACCGGTGGATGGTCTTTTTACGCGCGAACTCCCTGTTCAGAGGCCTATTTCCCTATTCGCGCGGCCTCTAAGTCACTTGAAGGCCAAAGGCTGCGACTGGGGTCAAGGCTTCTTGTTCTCCGAGCCGCTGCCGGCGGAGGAGGTCGAGCAGCTGATCAGGTCTTTGCGCTACGACATGGCAGGTTCGCTTTCCTCGAGCGTAACCGCCCCCTAGCCTGCCGCCAGGGGGTGCCTCGTTGCCGCTTCGCTAGTCAGGCGCGAGCCGGAGCGCTGTCCAGGTCCGGCACAAGTCGCTTGGGAGCGCTACTCACTTCCACCAATGTCACGCCGTGTGGCTCGACCGCCAGCGGGTATTCCAGCGTGCCGTCCCGGGACGCTACGCACTCGACCTCCACTTCCGGCTCCATGCGACCTTTCAGCACCTCGAGGTCGCAAGGCCTGATATGCGATGGAGCCCCCATTGCGACCCACGCGTCGTAGACGCTGCCGTGCTCACGATCGAGTCGACTGGTCTGCACACGGACGGACCCGGTCAGCCCCGACACTCGCAGCCGGAAGTGTTCAGCTCGCCCAGGCTCGAAGAGCTCGTAGATCTCACCCTTGTCGCGTTCGTCGGGAAGCCTTTCCCGCCTGAGCTGCGCTGGCGAGGAGTCGCCACGGTAGTGGCGGTAGTTCCACACGAGGATGGCCAGAGTTCTGTCTTCGCGTCTTGTCGCAGCGTAACTCTCGCCGCTGGACAGCTCCTCCGAACCTAGGCGCGAGAGGAACCAGTAACCGTGATAGGCGGCCTTCTTCAGTGACTGCGCGTTCAGAAGGCCAAATCCGCCATGGAACGGCCCGTCGCCGAGCCGGCTCTCCTCGAAGATATCGCTGACCGCCCAAAAAGCTAGCGAGTCGGCGTGCCCGCGGGCGAGCCAGTTGTTGCGCACGATGAACGGTGCCATAAATGCCGTGTCGTGCGCTGGGTCCCGAGGACTCGGACTGCTGCTCCACTCGGTGTAGTGCCGCTCTAGTCGGGAATAGTCCGTCTCAGCGAGTAGATCGTCGACTCCCCGAAGGTCGACGCCGAGGCGATCCGGGCCGTCCCAGGTCATGTCGCCTTGGCCAGTGAGGTCGACGGTGTGAATGGTGGGATAAGGGTGAGTCGAGAAAAAGTCGATCGGAATGTCACGTCGACGACACTCGCGCAGGAACTTGTGGCCCCACGGCGACTGCCCTGCTGCCGCTCCGGCCCCCGAGGAGGCAGGTCCGCCAACCCGCAATCCGGCGTCGATGTTCTTGATCACGTGCGCCGTGCGCTCGTAGAGCTCTAGGTAGGTGGGAAAGTCAGCGTCCTTCCAGAAGACCTCGAGGTTCGGCTCGTTCCACACCTCGAAGTACCAGCGACGCACCTCCTCTACGCCGTACCTCTCGATGACGTGATCGACGAACCGCGCCACGAGTAGCTCCCAACGGGCCCAGTCCTTGGGAGGAGTTATGTTCCCCCGCCACCAAAACACGGTCTCGGTCCCGCTTGCAAGGTCGTAGGGCATGAAACCCAGCTCGACAAACGGCCTGATCCCGATAGAAAGCCAGTGGTCGTAGACCATGTCTACGTACTGCCAGTTGAAAACGGGCACTCCACCGCTTTCGCGATAGACCATCATGTCCTCGTGGAAGACGCCGTGCATGCGTATGTACGAGAACGGCATGTCGCCCTGCAGCATCTCAAGATGGCGTTGGAACTGGGCATGAAGGGCCTCGGCCGTACGGCCTCCGCCCACGCACACGCGCCAATGCGGAAACAGGGAGGAGCCGTCGCTCGTGCTGTCCACAACGATGTCGTGAATCACGTTTGTCCCTGCAGGCTGCCGGAAGTCCCGGGCGCAGCGCAGGACTCTCTGACGACGAGTGAAGTCGCCAGCTCGACGCGCAACGCGTCCAACGGGCTGCCGTCGATCTGGCGCAGCAACATGGAGACGGCGAAGCGTCCCATGTCCGCGAGTGGCTGACGGACCGTTGTGAGCGGCGGGATGACCAGCGGTGCCACCAGCACGTCGTCGAAGCCCACAACGCTGATGGCGTCCGGGACACGCACGCCGCGAGCCCGCAGGGCGCTATAGCAACCGAAGGCCATCGTGTCGTTGCCTGCGAAGATCGCTGTCGGCGGGTCGGGCAGGTCGAGCAGTGCCATTGTCTGCTCGTAACCGGACTCGTGGAGGAACGTGCCCGGACGAACCAGGTCGGGGTCGACATCAATACCCTCAGCCTTCAGAGCCTCCCGATACCCGCTGGCCCGCTCCTGGGCGCAACCGAGCGTGGGGCTTCCGCCGATGAAGGCGATCCGACGGTGACCGAGCGCGAGGAGGTATTCGGTGGCACTGCGCGCACCCGCCCAGTTCGTCGCTCCCACTGACGGCACCTGAGGGCCGAGCTCGCCTTCGTGGTCGACCACGACGAAGGGAGTCCGACGTCGACGCAAGGACTGGACACGATCCGACTGACCCTGAGCCAGCACCAAGATGGCCCCGTCGGTCCACCCGTCGGAGATTTTGGCCAACCACTGCCGCTCGTGCTGGTCTTCGCCGTGAGTCGCTGAGACAACGAGGCGGAGACCAGTCGGCTCCAATGCTTCCTCGACGCCTCTGATGATCTCGAGGATGTACGGCGAGTCGAGCGACAGCACGACAAGATCGATCAGGCCGTGACGACCCTTGCGCATCGCACGAGCGGCTCGGCTTCGAACAAAGCCCGACTCGGCTACGAGTTGCTCGATCTTCTGACGTGTGGCGGGCGCCACATCCGGCCGTTTGTTCAGGACTCGAGACACTGTCATCGCCGACACTCCGGCTGCCTCCGCGATCTCTCGGATCGTGAGTCTCTGCTCGGTCGGATGATGGGATGCCATGTTCGCTCAGCGTTCTACGTTACCGTTACGACAACTGTCAATGGACTACTTGACGCGCACGATATCGACCTTTCTGCCGCGGGTCAAGCTTAACCGGCGCCTCGGCTTCCGTTCGGCTGTCGACAACCAGACCTGTCTGCAACGTCCTTGACAAGGGAAAATACTCGTAATCAAGTCGAGACAATGCGCTTGCGCCACGCCGATCCCGGTGCTATCGTTTACCGTTAGCGTTAACGGAATAGGGCTGTATAACGCCCCTAAACGCAACGGTGCGTGGTCGGACAGAAAGGGGAAGATCCAAGCGGGCACCCAGGGGGCAGGACCGTCGGCCTCGCCGACAGGACGACCGTCTTGAGAACGGCCGGGAATAGTCACGTTGGCGTGTGGTGACACCCTGTTGTTTGTGCATCGAGTGGCCCCTTCGGGGACGGTTACCGAAGCCGCCATCACATATTCGCGACCGCCCTGTCCGGGCAAGGCTCTCCGCTAGACGGGGCGGTCGACTTAGTGAGAAGGGAACGAAACTTGATCCGCGAATCTCTCAGCCGCATAGGGAGCAGGCGCTTCGGCTCCGTGCTCGCCGCGTTCGCCGTAGCGGCTTTCATAGTCGCCGTACCCGCAATTGGAGCCTCGAGCGCCTCGGTGCACTCGACGGCGCCAACAGCCTCCATCAACGTCTGGATGGTGGACAACGGCGCGAACGTCAACAACCTGTGGACCCAACAGGCAACCAGTTTCGATGCCGCACACCCGGGTGACCACGTGAACGTGAGCATCACCCCGTCCAGCAGCAATACCTACCAAGTCAAGCTGCTGTCTGCGCTCGGGACGAACAACCCGCCGGCCCTCTTCTTCTCCTGGGGTGGAGGAACACTCCAGCAGTTCATCCAGGCAGGAAAGGCACAACCGTTCGCGGACGCAGGCATGACAGACGCCGGCAGCCCCTCCTGGACGAAGGACTTCCTCTCCTCCAGTCTCGGCCCGGTCACCTTCAACAAGAAGGTCTACGGAATCCCGATCCTCGGGACCCAGCCGGTGCTCTTCTTCTACAACAAGACCGTGTTGGCCAAGTACCACCTCGCCTTCCCGCAGACGGTGCCGGAGATGCTGAGTGACGTCAAGATCCTCGCCGCGCACAACACCGCCCTCATCGGCCTCGGCAACGTGGACAACTGGGAAGGCCTGATGTACCTCGAGTACTTCGCCGACCGCGAAGGTGGCCCGTCGGTCTTCTTGAACATCCAGGCCAACAAGAAGAACGCCTGGTCCAACCCTGCGATCGTCAGCGCGCTGAAGGACATCCAGACGCTCGTCAAGGACAACGCGTTCCAGACTGGATACGACTCGATCAGCTGGGGAACTGGCTTCGTCGACGCCCTTGTGTACCAAGGCGTTGCGGCAATGGAGTTGATGGGCGACTGGGACCTGGGAATCATGCTCTCGGACAACGCCACCTTCGTCCACTCCGGTCAGCTCGGAATCGGTGCATTCCCGACAGTTCCGGGCGGCAAGGGTAACGCGAACGACCTCGAAGGCAACACGACGAACTACGTCGCCATGGCCACCAAGATCACGTCTGCGCAGACTTACGTCGCCGAGCAGTTCGCCGCCTCGGTGTTCAGCAGCAAGGCGTATGCGGCTGCTGAGGTGAAGGACGGACTCGTGCCAATGGTTGCCGGTTCGGCGAGCCTCCTCAATGCATCCCCGCTCAAGAAGTACCTAGTGCCGGTTTACAACATGGTCGCGAAGGCTCCCTACTTCCAGTACTCCTGGGACCAGGCCCTCGGCCCAGTCAAGGCCACACCGATGGTCACCAACCTCGGCAAGGTTTTCGACCTCACCGAAACGCCAGCTCAGTTCGTCAAGATCATGAACGGCTACCAGACCGGCTCATAGCAGCGAACACAGGATCCTCTCGGATCCAATGCCCTGACGATCGGACTACCACTCGTCCGGTCACTGCTGGGAGAGGTCCCATCGCCTGAAGGTGGCGGGACCTCTCCCTAAAAGTGAGAGGTATGAATGGCGACCGTGAGCACTGTCCTCAGCAACGAGCGAGCGGTGGCACCGGTCCGTAGACCGAGATCCGCCAGGCGCCGCATGCTCCTGCTCGCCGACGTCGCGGGACTTTCGCCAACCCTGTTGCTTTACGGGCTGTTCATCGTGATCCCAGTGTTGTTCGCGATCTTCCTGTCCTTCACAACCTGGGACGTCGTCGGGCCGTTGCGATGGGTCGGGGTCGCCAACTGGTCGCGCTTTTTCTCAGACCCCGGGGCGCACCATGCCCTCCTCGTCACCTTGGAGCTTGTAGGGCTCAGCTGGTTGGTGGAGACACCGTTGGCGATGGCTCTCGGCCTTTTCATAGCCGGAACGCAACGCTACCGATCCGTGTACGCGGCGATCTACCTGCTCCCGTTGCTACTTTCGACCGCCGGCATCGCCCTCATGTGGCAGGGAGTACTCAGTCCCGAGTTCGGTGGCCTCGCCTGGTTCTCCTTCCACCTGAAACTGAGCTTCTTGAACCAGAACTGGTTGGGGAGCCCCGGCATCACCCTCTACGTCCTCGTTGTGATCATTGCCTGGCAGTTCGTGCCCTTCCACGCCCTCATCTACCAGGCTGGCAGGCGCGCGATCCCCCGTGAGATGTACGAAGCCGCGCGGGTGGACGGAGCGAGTTTGGCGCAGACCTTTCGTTACGTGACGCTCCCCCAGCTCCGCTACACCATCGTCACCTCGTCCATGCTCATCGTCGTCGGATCGCTCACCTACTTCGACATCATCTTCATCCTCACCGAGGGCGGCCCCGGCGACACGACACGCGTGCTCTCGTTGTACATGTACGACACAGGCTTCCTACAGACCGAATTCGGCTACGCCAGTGTGTTGGCGGTCGTACTGGCGGTGCTTGGCATCGCCGTTGCGCTCCTGCTCATCCGCCTCACGGGCTTCGGCAAGATGGACAGCGGTAGGGAGGGGATCTGGTGAGTGCCGCCACTGCGAGCCCAGCGGTCTTCGAAGCTGTCGCCTCCAGGCCCATTGCCGCTCGCGTAGTGCGAGACGGAGGCGGCAGGACGCGGCGCAGGCGAGCAACCGGAGTTGGAGGGGGCCGCGCGGCGCGTTTCGCAGCCTTCGTGCTTGGCACAGTCTGGCTCGTGATCGTCCTCCTACCCATCTACTACATGGTCTTGGCGAGTTTCCGCACCCAGGGACAGTACCTGAGCGGCAATCCCTGGCTCCCCACCGGTGGCCTCAGCTTGTCCTCCTACGGCACGGTCTTCTCCGCGACCGGGCTCGGCATTGATTTCCGCAACAGTGCCATTCTCACTCTTGCCACGATCATCATCGTGGTGCTGTGCTCCCTCGGCGCGGCTTACCGAATCGTCCGGCGCGCTTCGCACTTTGCAGCCGTCTCCTTCCGCCTCATCCTGTTCGGTCTCGCCGTGCCCATCCAGGCGATCATCATCCCGATCTTCATCATCGTTGTGAAGATGCACCTTTACGACACGCTGATCGCCGTAATCCTGGCGGCCAGCGCGTCCCTCATAGCAGTGGCTGTGCTACTCATGGTCAACTACGTCCGGGCCATTCCTCGCGAGCTGTTCGACGCCATGACCGTTGACGGTGCCGGCGAGTGGACCGTCTTCGCGCGCCTGGTCTGGCCGATGGCGCGGCCCGTGCTCGCCGTAGTGAGCATCTTCGCCGGGCTAGGCGCCTGGAACAACTTCCTGCTCCCCCTCATCCTCACCCAGAGCAACGCCAACTCCGTGCTACCTGTAGGCCTTTACAAGGTGGCCTCGACATCGCAGTACGGCATCGACGTGCCTGTGGTCATGGCGGCGGTCCTGCTCTCGGTGCTGCCTCTCGTGCTCCTCTACTTCGGGTTACGTCGCCAGTTCGTGCAAGGGCTCGGTGGTTTTGCAATACGTTGACGGTCGACCCGGGATAGCGGGTCCGGAAGGAACTGGTTTTCCGATGGACGAGGACATCTTCTTGCGCACCAATGGGCCACAGATCGGGACGCGATCAGGTCGCACCGTCAAGCTGCGCGGCGTCGGGATCGGTGGCTGGATGAACATGGAGAACTTCATCACCGGCTACCCCTCGACCGAGTCGCTCCAGCGCCTGGCGCTGCGTAAAGCCCTCGGGGACGACGGCTATCGACGCTTCTTCGATCGCTTCCTCGACGTGTTCTTCGGAGAAGACGATGCCGCATTCCTCGCCTCACTTGGCCTCAACTGCGTGCGGCTGCCGCTCAACTATCGCCATTTCGAAGACGACATGGCGCCGTTCGAGATGAAGCAGGAGGGGTTCGAACTGCTCGACCGTGCGGTCGAGCGTGCAGCCCGCCACGGCCTGTACAGCGTCATCGACCTCCATGCTCTGCCCGGTGCCCAGAACCAGCACTGGCACAGCGACAACCCGACCCACTGGGCCGCGTTCTGGACGCACAAGCACTTTCAAGACCGGGTGGTGAACCTCTGGGAGGTCCTGGCGCGCCGCTACCGCCATCACCCGTGGGTCGCAGGATACAACCTTGTGAACGAACCGGGCGACGCCCGCGGCGATGCAATCTGGCCCTTCTACCAGCGGTTGTACGAAGCCGTACGAGCTATCGATCCCGAACACATACTCTTCCTCGACGGCAATCGCTATTCGACTGAGTTCGGCATCTTCCAGCAGGTGTGGCCTAACACCGTCTACGCGTGCCACGACTATGCGGTCCCAGGGTTTCCCGATGGCGGGGACTACCCGGGGCTCAGTCGTGGCGAGTACTTCGACCGCGGCGCTCTTAAGCGGCAATTCCTTGAGCGGACACAGTTCATGCGTGAAACCAATACTCCAGTCTGGGTCGGAGAGTTCGGCCCGGTGTACACCGGTGACGTGGCGCGCGATGGGATGCGGTACCGCATGCTTGCTGACCAGCTGGACATTTATGGCGATTACCAGGCGAGCTGGTCCCTTTGGACCTACAAGGACATCGGTTTGCAGGGTCTCGTCTGCGCTGATCCCGCCTCGCCATATGTGCGGCGGATACGCCCCGTGCTCGACGCGAAAGCCCGTCTCGGGGTTGACGCCTGGGGATCCACAGACGCCGGTGTCCGCCACATCATGTCACCCATAGAGGAGACCTTCCGCGAGGAATTCCCTGACTTTCAGCCCTTCCCTTGGGGCCAGGACTCCTGGATCGCTCTTGTCGTGCGCCACGTCCTGCTCGCCGAGCCCCTGGTCGGAGAGTTCGGGCGCTGTTTCGAGGGCGTGGCGGGCGATGAGATCGAGGCGCTTGCCGACTCATTCTGCTTCGCAGCCTGCTCACACCGCGAGCCGCTACTCGAGCTGCTGCGTGCGGCGAGCGCTGCTAGCTGACCGGTTCCCGCGCTCTCATGAGACAGGGGGTCGACGCCATCCAGATAGAGGCGCCCGCACGAGGGTTCGTCACCGCGACGCGTGCTACCAACTGGGAAGAGTCACTCATCAGCGGAAACGGCTGCATCGGGGCCCTGGTCCTCGGCGACCCGGCCGACGAAGTGGTTACCTTCAGCCATGAGCGGCTGTTCCTGCCGATGACGCCTGCCCTGCAGCCCATCCCGATGGCTCGCCACCTGGCACAGATGAGGGCTCTGCTGTTCGCCGGCCATTACCAGGAACCAGCCGACCTTGCCGTAAGACTCGCGGATGAGAATGGTTACGGAGGCTTCCGGTGGACGGACCCGTTCGTCCCTGCCTTCGACCTGAGAATCAGGGAGACTGTTCACGGAGAGCCGCGGAACTACCTACGGGGAGTTGCGTTCCAATCGGGTGAAGTACGCGTCAGCTGGCACGACGACCTTGGGGCATGGTGTCGTCGTTTGTTCGTCTCGCGCACCGACGAGGTGGCGGTGCTGCAGCTAGTTCCCGCCGGGCCTGCACAGCTCGACTGCTCGGTGAGACTCTCCCCCACACCGGGTCCGCTGGATACCGGCGGGTCTGTCAAGTCTTCCCTTTCGCGAGTCGCGGAGGCCGATCGGCAGCATGTCGGTCCCGTCCTTGGCTACCGAGCGATCTTCAGACATCCAAACGGTCGCGGCGCTATCGGATACCAGGCGGCCGCGAGAGTGGTTGTTGACGGTGGTCAGGTCGTCGCAGAGCAGGAGCAAATCCGAGTTAGCAGCGCCGATCGAGTGACAGTCCTCGTCGGATTGGAGGTGCTCACGGACACTGTGCGCCCGGGCTTCGCCGACCTTGTCTCGCGCCTGAACGACCTGGATGCGGACTATGACGAGTTGCTCCTCGCCCACACGACCGTGCACGGAGGACTCTTCTCCAGAGTCCGCCTCGATCTCGGCGGACAAGACTCGGCCTCCTCTACGAGCGAAGAGCTCTTTGAAAGATCGCGCGCCGGTGTAGCTGATCCGGCGCTGCTCGAGAAGGTCTTCGACGCGGGCCGTTACGCCATTATCTCGAGCTCCGGCACTCTACCGCCAAATCTGCAAGGCGTTTGGGCCGGTTCCTACACTCCCGCCTGGTCTGGCGACTACACACACAACGGCAACGCCCAGATAGCACTAGCTGGCCTGTTGAGTACGAGTACACCAGAGTTGTTTCTCGCCTATTTCTCCTACCTAGAGTCAATGCTGGCTGATTTTCGCGAGAACAGCCGCGCCCTCTTTGCCTGCCGCGGTGTCTATGTGCCGTCCCGGTTCAGCACTCATGGATTGCAGAACCATTTCAACGAGATATGGTGCCACGAGTTCTGGACAGCGGGCGCAGGATGGGCAGCTCGACTGTTCTATGATTATTGGCAGTACACCGGAGATGATGATTTCTTGTTGCGGCGCGCCCTACCGTTTATGCGAGAAGTAGCCGACTTCTACGAAGACTTTCTCATCGAAGATGAGGCCGGGCGATTGGTGTTCGTGCCCTCTGTGTCGCCGGAGAACCATCCTGGCAATTCGACTTCACAAGCGACGCTCAACGCCACAATGGACATTGCCGTTGCGAAGGATCTCTTTCGTAACCTGATCGTTGCAAGCACTGCGTTCGGCATCAACATGGACAAGGTCGAGTCTTGGAGAGCCCTGCTCGGTCGGCTGCCCAAGTATGCGGTGGGCGAAGACGGTGCCCTCGCGGAGTGGACCTGGCCTGCGCTGGGCAACAACCAAGCACATCGCCACGCATCGCACCTCTACCCCCTCCTGTACGAGGTCGACCCCGAGCTGCGGGGCGACGAGCATCTGCTGCAGGCTTCTCGGCGGGCCGTGGAGTTAAGGATGCGTTGGCGGCGGCAAACAGGCAACGGAGAGATGGCATTTGGCGTGGTGTGGCTCGGCCTGGTTGCAGCACACCTTGGCATGGCTGATGCAGCTCTGGAGGCGGTGACGCAGCTCGCGACACGCTATTGGCGTCCATCTCTGGTGTCGACTCACGACTCGTTGCTGGCCGCGGGCGGCCAAGGTGCGATATTCAATGTCGACGCCTGCGGAGGTCTTCCCGCGCTCATCGCCGAGATGCTCGTACAGTCTTCGATTCGGACGATAAGCGTTTTGCCGGCTTGCCCCGACGAATGGAAGTCGGGATGCATCGAGGGCGTCACTTGCAGAGGACAGGTCGTCGTCGACCAGTTGAGGTGGGAACCGGGTAGGGTGACCACCGTCTTGCGATCGCCGAGGGAGGTGTCACTCGAGCTCGTGTTCCCAGGGCGGCCGAGAGTGCTGCACATAGATGGCCGGCCCGCCGACAGCGCGACTCCGACAGGCGACCGGGTGCTCCTGACTTTGAGGCCAGGGATTATAGAGACGGTTGAAGCCGTCTTTGATTCCTAGACACGTCATGACGACCACTTCTGAGCTTGTGTGGGGATCTCGGCCGGTTCAGCTCTCGATTCCACTCCACACCTGCCGAATTCGAACCGGGTAGACGGGTGAGTCGAAGGAACAGTTGACCGAACCTTCTGGAAGTGGCAACGGTTAGCCAGTAGATTTTCAGATCGCCATAGACGGTCGCGGCGCGGGGGGAGGAGTGCCGGGGGCTGTGAAGGGCCGCTGAGAGCCCGGACCCGAAACCTCGGTGCCGAGGACGGCAGGCTCCTCTGGATACCGAGATGAGTGGGTTCTCGGCCAGATGGTCACCCTCGCAGGCAAGTTGAGGTCGTGCACCCACCCAATTTCATCGGGCTCGCGACGCGAGCTTGCGAAAGGTTAAGAGTTCCCTTCAGGTTGGGACAATATTCGCCCTCACCCATGTGGATCTCGGCCAATTACCAATAGAGTGGCCTTCGACCGGTGCCCGGGCCGGGGGGCGAGGAACTCAGGTCCGGGCGCGGGTCGGGACTGGTGTCCGCTGTGCGGTGTGACCGCCCCGCAGAGGGTCCGACACGACGTCGCCTCGGGACTCGGACCGGGCACACTGACACTGCTATGCGAATTTTGTGTCCCTGTGTTGAGGCGCAGTTCAGGCGAGCTGTCGCGCTGAGGCCGCCGCGCTCAACTCGGGCGAGCGCCGCCACGATCGGGCGTCCTAGCCGCACTGGCTTGGGTGAACTGCGGAAACGGCCAGTGGCAGGTCGATGTACTCGATGTCGCGCATCGTCGCGATCTCCGTTACATACGGGTACCCCTGCGCGATCCACTGCCACAGCATCTCGCTCGAGAGCTGATCGAATCCCGCTCGTCGTCCTCGATGGCGGGGTCGAGGAAGCCGATGGTCTCCGGAGCCATCTGCTCACTCCTCGATGAGCGTGACTGCGCTGCCGGCGTGCACGAGCACCAGGTCTCCCGGCTGCGGCGTACCTATCAGCGTCGTGTCGATCCCTTCGACACCGGTGGCCATCCGGACGCGCGCTTGGTACCCAGGGCCTGTCTCGACAACCTCGGCCAGGCGCCCCTCGTCGGAACAGGTGATACACACCTCGTAGTCGCAGGCAGCACTGCTGGCGGCGGCCACGGAACCGAGTAGCCGGGGATGCTCGATCCAGTTGTGCGTGAGCTCCCAAAGCAGATGGGAGACGAGTGCGAAACCGCCCCCGTAGGCCGAAGGCGCCAGTCCTTCGTCGAGCCACAGGACGTGGTCGGCTGCACCTGGATCAGGACGGCTCCCTTGGCCGATCCAGACAGAGCGCAAGCCCCAGACGGGAACCCGGCGCATGGCGGCGCGCACCGCGGCATCCTGCGCAGACGCAACCGCGACCAGTATGTCGCCGGGCGATGCCACGACTCGCAGAGTGCTGACGAGCTCACCACCATCGACCGCCGCCGCCGGCAACACCGCCTTGCCGACCATGAAGGGACGCGCGAACTCGACGGCCAGGTGTTGCGCGTGCGATGAGCACTCAGGAGAAGCGCACCACATCGTTGCTCCGGCAGCGAAGTGGCGGGCCAGGTCAAAGGAGGCCTTGACGAGGTCACCGGCCATAGCTCCGAGTGTATTGTTCTCCGCGTACGACGGCTCGGCTGGAAAGCGGTGATCATCGGCTGGGCTCATTGCGGATTCCCTCCGGCGAGGGTACCAGCGTCGGTCGTAGCAGCCCTACTCGAAGGTGGTCCACTGCTGCTGGTGACCACAACCGCGCAGGAATCTTGTTCGGACACCAATCGCAACTTGGGAGCCACGGGACAGACGAACAGGTGGTCACGACTATCTGGTCGCGGGAGCACGCGAACCTCTATCTCCTTGTCTCCAGGCTTTCTGAGCGAGGCTGTCTATCGGCGCGGACGACGACATGGAGCAAGCTGAGCGTCTCTCAGATGTCTCGAGGGGAAACCAACGAGGTTCAGTGACGTTATCGCCGGCGAAAAAGGGGTACCCGTCGAGGTGACGATCCTGGTCCCGGACCCCGGTAAGACAGAGGCGCTCGTGAGGGTCCAGGCCCGCGGTGTCTGCCACACCGATCTGCACTACCACGAGGGTGGTGTCAGTGACGAGCTCCCGTTCATTCTGGGCCATGAGGCCGCAGGCATTGTCGAAGCCATCGGCAGGAACAGGGAAGTGCTGGGCGCTAACCCAGAGTGGGGCGCTTCACCCACGCGCGCCGAACTTGATCCACGATCCCTCGGACCTGGTACCAGGCCCGCAAGTTCGCGAACCGCCAGGCATACCCACCGCGTCTGGTCACGTCACCTCGTCCGAAGGCCAGCCCATCAAGAACGGATCACTTGGTTGGGTGTTCACCGCGCTGGCGTTAGTTTCGACGAGTGGGCCTGCCCCGGGGAGGAAAGCGCCTAGACCACCAGTCGTGGCCCTCCAAGGCGCCGCTACTCCGTTCGCCAAACACAGGAGATCCGGCCGTGACGCTTGAACGCAACCAGCCACTCCGCAGCGGTCCGACCCAATCCGAGAATGGCACCAGGCGGTGGTTCCCAGGCGTGCTCTTGGCGGTCGCACTGGTCGTCAGTAGCTGGCTCGCCATTACGCGCCTGACCATGTCGAGTCCTGTCGCGTCCCCGCCTGTGTCGATGTGCCCAGGGACGAACGTCGCCGCCTTCGGCCCGAACGTCTGCGTGTTCAGCGACACCGTGAGCCAGGCAACGATCCAGACCGAACTCAACAACATCTCCACTCAGCAAGTCCCTATCACAAGTCAGTTCGACCGTGACCGTTACGCCATCCTTTTCGAGCCTGGATCCTACGGATCGGCCGACGACCCCCTGGTCTTCCAGGTCGGTTACTACACGGAGGTCGCGGGTCTTGGCTATATGCCCCAGGACACGGTCATAAACGGGGCCATTGACGTGTTCAGTAACTCCTGCAAAGCCGGAACCTCCGAGTGCAATTCGGACAACAACTTCTGGCGATCGCTGTCAAACCTGACGCTCAACGTGGACCTACCGAGTTCCCCACCGGCCTACGCGCCGTCGGTCGTCGATGCTCACGGCCCCCGCTGCACCAACACCGAGGAGAGCTGGTCGGCGTCCCAGGCTGACCCCATCAGGCGGGTCATCGTCAACGGAAGCCTCGTTTTCCAGGACTATTGCGCATCAGACGACTATGCCAGCGGCGGTTTCATCGCTGACAGCCAAGTCAGCCGGGGCCTCGACTTCTACGGAAACCAGCAGTACCTGGTCCGTAACAGCGACATCGGCGGCGCAGTCGGGTGCCCCCAAGGCCTTTGGAACATGGTCTATTCCGGCGTAGAGGGTGCCCCATCGCCCGTCCTATCTGGCCGGTGCGAACAGAACACAGTCCTCTCGAGAAGCCCCGTGACCGAGGAGGAGCCATTTCTCTATTCCGACCGGAACGATGGGTACAAGATCTTCGTTCCGGCCTTGCGGCACGATTCTTCA
>Ga0302320_10018073_pt1 | contig 14253 bp, 9 predicted proteins | sample Bog_T0_3_FD_202130 | JGI IMG/M metagenome (GOLD analysis project Ga0302320, IMG submission 202130) | Peat permafrost microbial communities from Stordalen Mire near Abisko, Sweden - Bog_T0_3 | ecosystem: Environmental > Terrestrial > Soil > Wetlands > Peat | place: Sweden: Abisko, Stordalen Mire...
GGCTGGCGTCCTGATGGAAGGCGGCACTTGGCATCGTTAGCATCTGTATAGAACGACCAAATGTTTCGCACGTCATCGCAAACTTTCCAATGTGGGATAAAATTGGTCTTCGCTTGGCGGAATCACCGGTTTGCCAGCAATCGCTACAAGATCACGCTGTCCTTCGATACGGTCGTCCAGCCTGGTTTCGTTGACGCGCCAAACGCCCGCGGGTTTCTTTTCATCGGGAACGGGTGCGATCAGATGTCGGTTCATCGCACAACGGGACTTCATTACGGGTGATGACACCTCGACCCAAAAGGTCAATAATGCTGAGCAGCAAGACGGGCTTGGGCGGTCGCTCTTGCGAACCGTTTTTATCCCGCCGGAGGTTGTAAAGCCGTTGGAAAAAAAGGCAATTGCCGACAGCCTTAAAAATGATACCGTGAAATCCAGAGCCCAAACGGGCAAACAGCTGACCCTCCAATGCGGAGCCTCCGGCGCCGGGATGCTTTCAATGAAACGCCGTACGTTCAGACAACTTCGCTCCAAAGCCGAGGCAGGACTGCACCACCATGTGTATGTCGTGCTGCTCAACGCATCCGCCGGAAAGCTCAGAAAAGTGCGGGCGGAAAATCCGAAGCGTGATCCGAAGAAACCCTGCGTTTATGTCGGCATGACCGGCCTGACGCCGGAGGAACGGTTTGCCAACCACAGAGCGGGCATCAAGGCGGCAGCGGTGGTGAAGCGCCATGGCATCCGGCTTCTGCCGGAACTCTACCGGCACTTAAACCCGATGCCGTTCGAGGCGGCGGTGGCAATGGAAATGGATTTGGCGGAAGATCTGCGCCGGGCGGGCTACACCGTCGCGGGGGGCCATTGAGCCGGACTATCGTCAGAGCAATGCCCGGTGTGGGAACGCCAACGCAAAATTCAATTGTACGGGTCTTTGGCCCTTTTCTCGCGGACACCTAAATCAGTTCCGGTCTGAGCCTCCTAAATCGGGAATCTCGCACGAAGAGGAAAGAACGTTGGTTGGTAGGATATTAACACCCCAAACTTTCCATGAAGCTGCGGAAAGAAGTTCACGCGGAGGCGCGGAGGCGCGGAGCGGAGGAAAACAGGGAGAGAAATTTCATGGAATTGTTGACAGGATGGACGGGATGAACAAGATGGGGAGCCAAATCATGGCGACATGGGCGTGGGATTGCCCGCCCTTCCCTCCAGCGCGATCCGCAACGTCTGGGGGCATCGGTGGCAATGGAGAATATTGGGGTTGCATTTCTGGCTCGCCTCATCAAGGATTCGCTCATGACTCCAAGGCATTGCCGGCAGTTCTGCGCAGCTCTGTTTATCCTCTTCAGTTTCCCGATTTTTCTGACCCTGCCGGCCGAGGCTCAAATATCGCCGGTCGTTACACCTTCAATCCGTTGGGTCTGCAGCACCCCGGCGGGGCCGTGGGAGGAGCGATCCGGAACCATTCTTCCACCGGAGCCGGGCGCAGGTCCGAACGTTTTGCAACTGGATTCCCGGACTACTTTTCAGCCCATAGACGGCTTTGGCGGATGTTTCAACGAATTGGGTTGGGACGCCATTCAGGCACTGAACCCGGACCAGCAGGCGGAGGCATTGAAAGCATTGTTTGACCCGAGCGGGTGCAACTTTGACCTGTGCCGGGTGGCTATCGGCGCCAATGATTTTGCCCGCGACTGGTATTCGTTCGACGAAACTCCGGGAGATTATGCCCTGACAAATTTCAGCATCGCCCGGGATCGCAGTGTTCTCATCCCCTTCATCAAGGCCGCCATGGAGTACCAACCCAAATTGGCAGTCTGGGGCGTGCCCTGGAGCCCGCCCGCATGGATGAAGACCAGCAACGCCTACCGGGGGGGCAACATGAAAACGGACCCGCGGACGCTGGCAGCCTATGCGCTTTATTTCTCGAAATACGTCCAGGCCTATCGCGCGGAAGGCGTCAACCTCTATGCCGTTCATCCGCAAAACGAGCCGGTCTATAACAACAACGTCTATCCCCAATGCGTGTGGACCGGCCCGGAGATTAATCTCTTTCTGCGCGACTATCTCGTTCCCCGGTTGAAAAAAGATAACCTAAACGTTCAAGTCTGGCTCGGCACACTCGTCAGCCAGAATCTTGCCGGCTACGTCGATCCGGTCCTGGGCGATGTTGTGACGGCGCCCGCAATGAGTGGGGTGGGCTATCAATATGGCGGACAGGAAGCCCTGCTGGCCACCCATAAAAAGTATCCTGGCCTGAAACTGCTGCAAACCGAGACGGAATGCTACAACGGCGCCAATTCCTGGGACCAAGGCCAGACTACTTTTCAAAAAATAATCGAAGACTTGAATCATTACGCCAACGGCTACACCTATTGGAACCTGGCGCTAAACGAAAAATCCACCAGCTCGTGGGGCTGGAAGCAAAACAGCCTGCTAAAAATTGATGCGCAGGCGAAAACAATTATTTATAACCCGGAGTTTTATTCCCTGAAACATTTCGCCCACTTTCTCCAACCCGGTGCGGTTCGCATTGGACTATCTGCCGGGGTCGGGATTGGCGGCAACGAACCCATCTTCACCGACGGAAATGTGGTCGCGTTCCGCAATCCTGCAGGGGAGATGATTCTGATAATCGGGAACCGTGGCAATCAGGATTTGCCGGTCACCGTGTGCGCGGGAACTCACTGCGCGAAGCTGAATATTCCGGGTCAGTCCATGAATACCGTGGTTCTGACTGGCTGGTGACCAAACACGGGTAATCCACCCGCAATTTAATCGCTACGGGTTCACAATTATCTTCCCAGTGGCCTCCACCTCCGCGAGCATGGCCGGCTGGCCTGCCGGTCGATCCGGAAAAACCACCCGGAGAAACCGGCCGCGTGCGCCCGGCAACGCCGCTTGTTCGATTTCCTTCAGATTATCGGTTTGGGTCTCGTCTGAGACGACCTTCCAATCAGTGCTGCCGTCATCGGAGATTTCAATCCGGAAACGCCAATTGCCCGCCATCGGAAAGGTCAGCCTGGTTTTGCTGATACTCACGATTCGCTCCAGGTCGATGGACAGCCACGCGTTGGTGTCGCCTTCCGCCGCCTGCCAGAAGGTTGCCAGGTTGCCATCGTTGGCCAGGCGTGCGCTGTGACCTGGGGCTTCGCTGCTGGCGCGCGTGGGATTTTCCAGGCCAAAACGCGTCGTTGCGTCCGCCTTGATTTCGCCGATGAATCGAACGTACGGGCGCGGTTCGACGGGCGGAGTTTTGCCCGGAAGAAACCGGGGTTCGCCCAGCGAAGTGATCGTGATCTTCACACTGGGCAATCCCGGCGAGGTCGCGCGGATGACGCTTTTGCCCGCGTAATAGGAGCGGAATTCAATGGCCGCCTCGCCGTCGCGGATGGCGATGTCCGAGTCCGGCGCGAAGGTGATGGACGGACCGGTGGGAAATTCGCCCGGACCCGATTCAACGGTCAACGTCACCGGCGCACAGTTGCTGACCGCCTTTCCGGCTTGATCCACCAAGGTGACGACGAGCTGCGCGTCGTCCGTGCCGTTCACGCTTGGCAGGGTCGTTTTGTCGGCGGTCAACTGGAGTCCGGCGGGGACGCCATTCGACGGCCACGCGGGTGGCGGGATATGCCGGTACTCGTTGCGATACCAATACCATTGCCGCTTGGGCAGCCGGAAATAATCCACCATGCCCATGCAGCCAAAATGGCCGGCGATGCTGCCGTGATCGAAGGCGCACCAGAGCGCCTGGCCGCTGCGCCACGGAAACGGCTCCGTCTGCAAGTCGCCCCAACCCGGCTGGTATTTGCCCGGGCGGTCGGCCACCGTCGAGCCATATTCGGTGACGACACTGGGAATTCCGGGATTCATGAACAAACGCGCGCCATCGCCGTTGTAACCAGCCACGTCGCCGAGCTTGTCAATGTCCTTCCGCTGGCAGCCGCCGATCGCCGCCGGCCGCGTCGGGTCCAGCTCGTGCGTCAAGGCGACGGCTTGTTTGAGCAATTCGCGCATTTTGGGCAGAGTGGCTGGCGCGGTGAAAAACACTTCATTATCCATGCTCCAGATGATGATGCCCGGGTGGTTCCGATTGATGCGGATCATGGCGCGCAGGCTGTCTTTGACGCTCTGGTCGAAAGCCGGCTGGTCCGCCGGATCTGGCGGATAGGCGCTGGCGCCCCACGGATTTTTAAAGCCCGCCGTGCCCCAGAAACAATTTTCCGACCAGAACAAAACCCCCAGCTGATCGCACGCCGCCGCAAAGGCCGGCGCATGCGGATAATGCGAGCCGCGAATGAAATCGAACCCCGCGTCCTTGACCAGTTTCACGTCACGATAAAATCCGCCGTCCGTCACCGCGTCGCCCCAGCCGGCATGATCCTGATGGACATTGGCGCCCTTGAAGTAATAAGGCTCCCCATTGAGAAAAAAACCGTGATCGGCCGTGAACTTGAACCAACGAAAACCCAGGGGCGAGTTGAAATCATCCACCGCCCTGCCGCCGTCCAGCACCAGGGTTTTTACCGAGTAAAGATAGGGATGATCCGGGTGCCATAGATTTGGGCGGGCGATGGTTTCAGTGGTCTGGTCGAAAACCACCGTTGAATGCGGTGCCACCGTTTGGGTGGATTGCATCTCAGCGACCAGCTTGCCTTGGGCATCCAGCACCAGGGTTTTCACCCCGGCGGATTGGGCGGTCGCTAAATCATTGACGATTTCCGTCTTCACGTTCACCAAGGCGGACTCAACCGAAACCTGGGGCGTGGTGACAAAGGTGCCATACCAGGCCACATGCAAGGGCGCGGTGACGACCAGCCGCACATCGCGATAGACGCCGCCGCTGAAAGTGTGCTCGCCGGCGCGGGGTGCCAGTTGGGGGTTCCAAAAGTTGTTCACGCGCACCGCCAGCACATTATCACCCGTCTTCACCGAGGAGGTAAGGTCAAACGTGAATCCGGTATAGCCGCCCAGATGTTCGCCCATGCGCTGTCCGTTCACATAGATTTCCGCGTCCTGAAACACGCCGTCGAACTCAAGGTTAATCCGTTTATCCCGCCACGCCTTCGGCACAGTGAAATGCTTCCGATACCAGCCGTAGCCGACGTAAAACCGGTCGGAGCCAAAATAGGGTTCACTGAACGAATGCGGCAAGCCGATGGTATTCCACGTGGAATCGTCAAACGCCGCGCGTGCGGCGTTCGTTTGATCACCCAGTTCGAATTGCCAGTCGCGGTTGAAGTTGATGGTCTCGCGAAGACCGGGAGCCGGATTGACGGTCTGCCCCGAAGGTTCACTGGACCGGGCCCCCGTTGCCAGGACGGATAAAAAGATTACCGCCATTAACGGCCGGAAAAATGTGTGCCGCGGTTTCAAAATCGTTTCATGTCGTTTGTCGCCGGATTCCCGGCAGATTCAATCCGCAGCCGGGATTAACCGGACGGAATTCAGATTGATGGCCTGCCAGGCCGCCGGATCGGTTGCGCGCACTTTCACGTCCAGATCACCAGCCTGTTTGATTTCCACCATTCCGAGGGAGGTGGTGGAAAACTTGTCCCAGCCACCCGAGGCCGGCGGCCCGGAGGCGATGCGCTGATCGCCAATTTCAACGGTGAATTTTGCCTCGCCGGAAAGCGTTGCGGTCACAACGCTGGCGGCATAAACGCCGGGTTTGACATTTTTTGCCCGCCAGGAAACCCATTCGTCGCCCTTATCCCAGAAACCGATGTCCGGCTTGCCGCCCTGCTCTTCCAGTTTGAGATTCTCGCCGTGCAACGTGGCGTCGTCCGCGCTGAAAATCAGGCGGTTCTTGCTGTCCGGAGTGATGACGCCGTCCGCGACCGCCGCCGGCGCCGGTTTTAGATTGCTGCCGGTGATTTTCAAGGAACAAGTGAGGTCGCTAACCTTTTGATCCGGCAATTCCACGACCAGGCCATTGGTGGTCTGGGTAAATTTCAGTTCCCCGGGGTAGCCGAGCAATTCAACTTTATGAATCTCGTTCTGGATCACATCGTCCGTTCGGGCGAGGGAACGGATGGCAAACTGGTGGTTGTCCGGCCAGCCCAGCGCGATGGCGTAGAGGGTTGTGCCTTTCGTGGTGAACCGGATGTCCTGGGCCGAGTACTGAAAATCTTCATGGAAAGCGCCGCCTTTGGCCTTCACCGAGCCTTCGCCGTAAAGCAGCCACGGGCGGGTGCCATAAATGGCCTCGCCATTCACCGCCGTCCAGTCAGCCAGCTGGTGCAACATGGTGTCGACCTCGGGATCGAGGGAGCCGTCCGGCCGCAACACCACGTTGAGCAGAAGATTCCCGTTTTTGCTGACAATGTCCACGAGCATATGCACGGTCCAGCTCAACGGCTGATACTTCCAGTTCTTGTTGTAAAACCAGTCGCCGATGGAGGTGTCGGTCTGCCAGGGCGAGGGATTGATCCCGCCATTCACACCGCGCTCGAAATCCTGCACCCAGCGGCCGCCGGAAGGCTGCTTGCAATTATACACCGCCGTCAGCTTCCCGTGATTGTGCTGGAGGTTGTCATTGTAAAGATTGGCAATCTGGTCAAGCCCGACTTCGTTCCCAAACGCCACCCCGCCGTCGCTGTAAAGCAGGTCGGGATGATAATTGTCCACCAACTCCCGGATTTCACCATACCATTGCGCCTGCCAGCGCGGATCGTTGGAATACCAGCTGGTATCACCCGGTTGGGCGGGGAAATGGTAAAGATCCCAATAGTTCGAGTTCGCTCCGTCATACGGCACACCGGCGAGCGGCCCGGTCTGGTCGGATTTATGCGAATCTTGAAACCAGGTGAAACTCGCCCCCAAATGTTCCGAAACGCCGAAGGGCAATCCGTTTGCCTGCGCCGCCTTTTGCCAGGCCGCCACGACGTCCCGGTGCGGACCGTAGTTCACCGCGTTCCACGGGTGCAAGCTGGAATTCCAGAGGAAAAAATCGTCGTGGTGCGTGCCCATGCTGACGAAATATTTCGCCCCCGCTTTTTTATAGAGCGCCATCAGTTTATCCGGGTCCCAGTTCTCGGCCTTCCACAGGGGAATGATATCCTTCCAGCCATTGGTGGACGGATGGCCCCAGCGTTTCAGATGATCGTCATAATCGGGGGAACCCTGTTGATACATCTTGCGCGCGTACCAATCACCCTGCTCCGGAACGGCCTGCGGCCCCCAGTGCGCCCAAATGCCGAACTTCGCGTCACGAAACCATTCGGGACACGCATAGTTGGTCAGCGAATCCATCGTGCCCACAAACGGTCCGGGCGTGACGGGCAGATCCAGCGCCTGCCCACGGTTCACCGCGAACAGCATGAATCCCAAAGTTGCGGAGATGATGGCGAAGGAAGTTTTCTTCATAACGTTATTGGCTTGAATAATTGACGGCGGTTATCGGGAATCAGTTTCGGTTGGCTTTGTTGCTGCCTCCACCGCGGAGGCCCGGCTGGATTTTGCTGACGCGGATTGGATCACTGCCTCGAATGCGGGTTTGGGTTGATACTGGCGGTCAAACAATAACGGATAGCTCGTGCGCCCTTTCACCGGCCAGTCGTTCAACCAGGAATCCGGATCGGCCACCCCCCAAAAGGTGACCCGCCTGATGGCGCCAGGATGTTGGCGAAACAACCCGAACAATTCGGCGTAACGATCGGACAATCTCCGCTCCATCGGCCCGGGCAAACCGTTGGGATATGGATTCAATTTTTGTTGCAAGGCAAAATTGTGGGTGATGTCGGCGCTGCCCTGCCCCCACGCCGAAGGCAGCACATCCACGTCCAGTTCCGTGATCATCACTTTGACGCCCAGTCCGGCAAAAGCATCGATGGTTGTATTCAGGTCATTCGCGGCCGGCCAGTCCACGGTGTAATGGCCCTGCAACCCCACGCCGGTGACGGGGATTCCGTCGGACTTGAGCTTCTGGATCAATCCGACGCCCCCGGATCGTTTTGGATTCGTTTCCATGGAATAATCATTGTAATACAGTTCCGCTGCCGGATCGGCTTCATGGGCAAATTCAAACGCCTTCGCAATGTAGTCCGGTCCGATGATTTTAAACCAGCGCGAATCTTTGGCAAGGCTTCCGTCCGGGCCCAAAGCCTCATTCACCACATCCCAGCCTTTGACGCGGCCCTGGTAACGGCCCACGACGGTCAAAATGTGATCTCGCATTCGCTGTAACAACTGCTCACGGCTGGCCGGCTGGCCGGCCGCATCTTGAAACACCCAGCCCGGTGTCTGGTTTTGCCAGACGAGATTGTGACCAATGATAAACATCCGATTCCGCGTCCCAAAGTCGACATAGCGATCCGCCAGGGCAAAGTCATAAACGCCCGGTTTAGGATGCACCTTTTCCCACTTCAACACGTTTTCCGGCGAGATGGAATTGAACTGGGTTTTCACCAACGCCGCCTCCGCGGTATTGGATTCACAAAACTGCGACGGGTTGAGTGCCGCGCCGACCAGGAAGTCATTTTTGAAGGACTCCTTGAGCGTGGGTTCAGCCTGAACCCCCGGCAGCAGCAGCAGTGCGGCGGTTAAACTGAGGGTGGTGGGAATCAAGGTTTTCATGCGGAGGCTATTTTGTGACGTCGTTCAGCCAGTTCGTCCGCCATCTGCAGGGTCAGCTTTTTGTTCAGCGGATAAGCCATCAGCAGCACGGTGCAGACGGCAAACAGCACGCCCACCACAATCCCGCTGCACGCCCGGTAACCCTGCACCGCTTGCGCGGCGTCGGGCAGCCGGGTGTCGTAATGAAACAGGCCGGCCATGATCCAGAGAAACGAGGCCGAGCCCAGCGCCAGTCCAGCTTTTAATCCAAAACCGATGGATGCGAAAACCATCCCGGTGAAACGATGCCCCGTCTTCCACTCGGAATAGTCCGCCACGTCGGCGTAGATCGCCCAGATGAGCGGAATGGTCGGGGCATAAAAAACCGCGATCAAAACCGTCAGCCCGGCCATGCCCCAGACATTGGCGGGCGAAAGAAAATAAAACGCCAGCGACCCCAGGCTCGCCAGGCCGAAGCCAATGGTGGCAACCGCTTTTTTGCCAAACGTTCTCGCCAGCCGCGGCGACAGCAGAATGACAATGATGGTGACGCCGGTCCCCAGCATATTGATGAGACTGTTGGCCACATCGGCGACATTTGAACCCGCCAGGTCGGCCCGGTCGCCGTGGACGATGTAGCCCAGCGTTTCCAGGATGCCGGAGGCTTGGGCGCCCGCCGGCTCCACCAACCCGAGTTTTTGCACCCAGTCATACAGCGCCGCCCGGTCGGCATAGTGATGATAATAATTATAAAGCGCGCCCCCGCGAAACGAGAGGATGCAGAAATGGGCCAGCGTCATGCAGAACATCACCTTCCACGGATTGTTCTTGAGCAGATTCAAAAAGTCCTGCTTCGGCGAGGTCCTTTCCCGGGAGACCGGCTGGATGCGCTCGCGCGTGGTCAAAAACGTGATTAAAAATAATACCAAACACAGGACTGCCCAAATGGTCATGGTCCAGCGCCAGCCGTATTGCCGGTCAACCAGTCCTATTGCTCCGCCTCCCGCGTGATGCCGGGCCAGCTTGGCCACCAGCGGCAAGGTGAATCCGCCCACGATGAACTGCGCGGCGTTTACCGCGATGAACCGGAAGGAATTCAATTTCGCCCGCTCGTTCACGTCGCCCGTCATCACCCCGCCCAGCGCCGCATAAGGCATGTTGTTCATCGAATAAATCGTCATCAACATCGAATTGGTCATCACGGCGTAGGCGATCAGGGCGCCCATGCTCCAGCCGTTCGGCGTCGTGTAAGCCAGCACCATGATCACCGCCCACGGCACCGCCGTGAACAGAATCCAGGGCCGGAACTTGCCCCAGCGCGTCCGCGTGCGGTCGGCCAGCACGCCGACGATGGGATCCGCCATGGCGTCCCACAAACGCGGCCACAGCAGAATCGCCGCCGCCGCGCTGGCGGTCAGGCCAAACACGTCCGTGTAAAAATTCGTCTGGAACAGAATCATCGTCATGAAGACGAAGTTCGCCGCCGCGTCGGCGGCGCTGTACCCGGCCTTTTCGAGGAAGGAGAGCTTGTGGTGGAAGCGGGGTTCGAGGGTGTTCATGACGTCACGGTGCGGAATTCGTCGGCTTCATGGCCGGCCCTGAATGGTCTGGATCGAACCGTTGGGGAGGTACTCCAGTTCCACCACCTTCAGGCTGCGCAGCCAGGTCCGGCCTCCGGAAGGTTTTGAATCATGGTGAAACAAATACCACCTGCCGTTGAATTCACAGATGGAGTGATGCGTGGTCCAGCCGATCACCGGTGTGAGGATGACCCCCTGATAAGTAAACGGCCCATAAACACTGTCGCTCGTGGCATAGCACAGGAAGTGGGTATCGCCGGTCGAGTATGAGAAATAATATTTGCCGTTGTATTTGTGCAGCCAGGACGCTTCAAAGAACCGGCGGTCGTGGTCTCCGGCTTGGAGCGGCTGGCCGTTCGGGTCGAGAACGACTAGGTCGCGCGGCGCTTCGGCGAACTCCCGCATGTTCTCGCTCAAACGGACGATCTTGGGGCATAGCGCCGGCTCATGGTCGGCCGGTTCTTTGCCGCACTCAATGGCCTTGTTGTTGCGATAGCGTTGCAATTGTCCGCCCCACAGGCCGCCGAAGATCAGGTAATGGGCCCCCTGGTCCGCAAACGCGCAGGGATCGATGGAATAGCTGCCTTTGATCGGGTTCTCTTGAGGGATGAACGGACCTTCCGGGTGGTCGCTCACGGCCACGCCGAGGTGGAAGACGTCGTTTTTGTCCTTGAGCGAAAAATAGAGGTAGTATTTCCCGTCTTTGCAGGCGCAATCGGAATCCCAAAGCTGGCGTCCGGCCCAGGGAATATCCTTCAAATCCAGGATCACGCCGTGGTCGGTCACCGGTCCTTCCATGGAATCCAGTGACAGCACATGATAATCCCGCATGTCGAAATGGTCGCCGCTGTCGTTTTCCGCGATGCCCGAATCAATGTCGTGTGAGGGATAGAGGTAGAGCCTGCCGTTAAAAACATGCGCCGCCGGATCGGCCATGTAAGTGCCATCCGGAACAAGGTATCTCGGAGATTTCATAAATAGCTTTGCCTCCGGGCCTAGGATTGCGGGATGATTTCGATCCCATTGATCTGCGGGTTTTCCACATTGCGGGTGAACGTAATCAATAGTTTGCCATTCGTGACTTCCACGGGCACGGACTCCACATCAGCTTTCAGCGGGCCGCCCGCCTTCACCCAGACGTCAAACCCCTCGAAGTCGCGGCCTTGCACATTGAAAGAAAAGACGCGCTGCCCCGGCCCGTTGATACCGTCGTAGGTTTCACAAAAATGCAATTTCACCAGGTATTTGCCGTTCGCGAGCGGCCAGGAAAACGATTCCATGCCGTAATGCTCGGATTGGTAGATGTCCGGCTCAGCGGTGTTGGCGATCGTCTGATCCGGCCGCTCAATGGCGTCGCCCCCGCTGAATCCTTCGTCCGCAGCCCAGACGTTCCCTTGGGAATCTTTAAACGGAGCCGTGGCGCCCGCCTTGATGCGAATGGCCTTCTGAACGGCCGGCAAATCACTCGTGCCCGGGCTCGCCGCCGCCGTCTCGGCGGTTGCGGCGGGCGCGCTGGCAGCGGTGGCTGAGTTATGGTCGGACTGGCAGCCAGGCACGCCCAACGCGAAAGCGACCGGGAGGATGAGGGGGCACAAAATACGGCGCGTGACTTTGTTCATAGGCGATGGCGGGGATGATACGTTTCGCTTTGATTGAAGCAATAATTTATGCTCAATTGCACTCCATGCGCCATACGTCGAATGTCGTATGTTCCCGCCTCCGCGGCGCACCGCTTTCCCGCTTAGGAGGGTTTGGAGCGGAAGTATTTTGCGGCCGCCTCGGTGCGGCAGCGGACGTGAAGTTTTTCGTAGATGTGCATCAGGTGCGTACGCACCGTGGCAAAACTGATCTTGAGCTGGCCCGCAATTTCCTTATTGGACAACCCCTCCGACAACAGCGCCAGAATTTCCATTTCCCGCGGCGAGAGATCGTCGGTGCCATCGGCTTTCACTGCGGACTCCTCGCGAAAGGAACGCACCACCATGCGCGCGACTTCGCCCGTCATCGGCGCCCCGCCCTCGCGCACCTCGGCAATGGCATCCAGGATTTCCTGTTCATCCGACCGTTTCAAAACATAGCCACAGGCGCCCGCCTTGAGCGCCTGAAAAATCATCTTAATGTCTTTATAGACCGTCAACATGATGACTTGGACTTCCGGCATGATTTCCCGCAACCGCGCGGTGCAGGCAATCCCGCTTTCCCCCGGCAAATGGATGTCCATGAGCACAACATCCGGCTTGAAGGTTGGCAGTTTCAGGATCGCTTCCTCCGCCGAGCCGCACGTGCCGACGCATTTGTGGCCGGGCGTGCCGCCGACGAATTCCGCGAGATATTGGCGGAGCGTGGCGTTGTCTTCCACGATGGCAACTTTAGTCATCAGATCCTTGGCGGTGGCGGTTAATGCTTGGGTGGACATGGCAAATTAACTGAAAATCATTTTCCGGCAAAGATTAGATTTCAAAGCAACCCTGATCGAAATCGCGGTTCACGACCTCGGACAAAAGTCATATCTTGCATTTTTCACTTTGCGCCCGGGCTTACGGGCAACGGCAGGAACATTTTCACTTGCGTGCCCCGCTTGGGTTGGGAAAGCACTTCGCAATGGCCGCCCATCCGTTCCATCCGCGCCAGCAAATTCTTCAGACCGTGCCCTTCACTGACGCCCGGAACAAATCCGCAGCCGTTATCGGCAATGATAATTTCGAGAGCCGCTCCCGTGACCGCCAGATGAAACTCCACTTCCGTGGCGCGGGAGTGCTGCACAATGTTGTGCAGGGACTCCTTGATCGCCAGAAACAGATCATGCCGCTCGCGACCGTCCAGCGTGACGGGTGGCAGCGCCGCCGGAATTTTGAAGCGACAGGCAATGCCGGCATTCGCCATGTATTCCTCCGCATAACTTCCCAAATAGTCGGCCAGCGATTGGAGGGTGTTTTGCTCCGGGTCCACCGCCCAGACAATGACGTCCAACGCCGCAATGAGTCCGCGCGCTTTTTCGCCAATCGATCGAAACAAACCCGGCGCATTCTCCCCGCCCGGCGGATTCCGCCACCCCTTGCTGGCCAGCGCGCCGATTTCCGTCAGGCTCGATCCGAGGTCGTCGTGCAAATCGCGGGCGATGCGCGAACGCTCCGCTTCCAGCGCATGCTGGCGTTCGGCCCGCTCGCGTTCGCGGATTTCGTGCTGGAGCAAAACGGTTCGTTGTTCGACCTGCCGGCGCAATTGGGTAATCCAAAGGGTCGCGAGGAGCAACACCGCCAGCAACACCCCCACCAGCGCCAGCAGCCGCGGCAAGGTCCACCACGCGGGTTGCGAAAGGACCTGCAGGTCGGCGGGCGAATTCACCAATAATTCAAAGCCATCCGGTCGCTGGCCGGACTGCCGGCCATGCGTTTGGGCAACAAAGACTCCCGTCAGTCTGAGCTGGCTGCCGGCACGCAACCAGGCCTCGGCCTTTCCTGATACGGCCAGCCGGGCGGCGTACAAATACCGGCCCGTCTGCATTTCCAACACCAGGGAATACCCCTCAAAATGCCAGCCCAACAACTTTCCTGTTAATCCCACCAGGGTGGCGGACTGGTTTCCTTTCAAAATATCCGCCTCCGCTAAAGTGGGTATTTCCGGCAGCCGTCCGGCGCCCGTTTTCCGGACCACCGCCTCCCGCAATACCGGCGACAAACCGCTGATTTCGGGATATCCCACCGCCTCCACGTTATCGCCCGGCTGTAACACCATGCTCTCCCTGGGCAGGACCAACAAGGCCACCTTCCCATCCATCAAATAAAACTGCCGGAAATCAGAATAGACCACCCGGCCCTGAACCTTGATGGGTTGGAATGCGGTGGCATCCATGTCAAATTGCAGCAATTCATCCACGGTTTTCAAAGGGGCGTTGAAGACATCGGCCAGTGCCGGATGATCCACGTCGATGCTCGCATTGCGCAGCAGGATTTGCCCCGGACGGACCTCGTGGGTTTGCGCGCTCCATTCGGCAAACAGCACGCCGTGAATTCGCACGTGGCTGTGGAGCAGGGGCTTTAGCGAGGACTCATTTTGCGCGTCTATTTTAGCCCGCAGCGTCCGCTCCGGCAACAGCAGCGTCAGTTGGTTCGAGGACACCTCG
>Ga0302320_10018074_pt1 | contig 14253 bp, 15 predicted proteins | sample Bog_T0_3_FD_202130 | JGI IMG/M metagenome (GOLD analysis project Ga0302320, IMG submission 202130) | Peat permafrost microbial communities from Stordalen Mire near Abisko, Sweden - Bog_T0_3 | ecosystem: Environmental > Terrestrial > Soil > Wetlands > Peat | place: Sweden: Abisko, Stordalen Mire...
GATGGCGATTTGGGGCGCGCCGTTTGACGAGCCGAACCACGCCTCTAAGTGCTGCGACGGCGCGGTGAGCATGATTTCGCGCCTTGCAGAATTGCAGGAGACTTGGCGCGAGGAGAAAAGGCCGGTGTTGGAGATCGGCATCGGAATCAACACCGGCATCGCGTCGGTGGGCAACATGGGTTCGAGCTTGCGTTACGGTTATACGGCGATGGGCGACGCTGTAAACCTGTCAGCGCGCCTGGAAGGGCTGAATAAGGAATATGGAACGAGGATTCTAGCGAGCGAGTCCACGCGCAATCAAGTGAAGAACGATCGAATCGTTTTCCGCGAGCTCGATCTGATTCGCGTGAAAGGCAAGCTCCAGCCGGTGACGATTTACGAGATTCTGCCGAACGATGTGGTGAACAGCGGCGGACGCGAGCTTGCGGCGCTTTTCGAAAAAGGACGCGCCGCTTACAAGGCACGGAATTGGCGCGCGGCGAAAAGCAGTTTCGAAGAAGCGCTGCAGCGGTGGCCATCGGATGGGCCTTCGAAAGTGTTTCTGGCGCGCTGCGAGGAATACATCGCCGCAGATCCATCCGCGGATTGGGATGGCGTTTACGTAATGACGCACAAATAGCGCGGAAGTGGGACTGTTAGTTGGCGTCGTCGAGCCGAACCACAAACGTCGTGAAACCCTGATCGGTGTGAAGCTGGTCCGCCAGTTGTTGTGCGACATCTTCACTTGCTAGTTTGCCCACGCGTACGCGGTAGAACATTCCATTCGGCGAATCGAATTTCACGATGTTGACGGGCGGGTAGCTCGGTTCGAGCTGCGCCTTCAGGCGATTTGCGTTGTCAGCTTGCAGAAACGCGCCAACCTGCACGCAGAAATAACCGGCGGTGGGATTCTCCGTCGCGGAAACGATTTCGAGACGCACCTGCGCTGTCCCGGTGCCGATCATGTCAATCGCTTGCGAAGCAGCCATCGAGAGATCGATCACGCGATTGGCAACGAAGGGTCCGCGATCGTTGATGCGCACCTCTGTATGCCTTCCGTTGTACAGGTTCGTGACGCGGACGACGGTGTTAAACGGCAAAGTGCGATGGGCAGCGGTCATTGTGTGCATGTCATACACTTCGCCGTTCGACGTCCGGCGCCCATTGAACGGGACGCCATACCAGGAGGCGACACCTTCTTCCACGTACTGGCCAGGAATCGCGGGCTGATGTTCGATCGTCGGCGGAGGGCCGGAAGGCTGGCCTGGCGATGGATTCGAAGGATTTGACTGCCGCGGTGCGAGCGGTTGCGAAGACGACGGTTGCGGCGCGGGCGTGTTTGCAGCGGAGTGGTTGACGGGCTTATGTTGCGAGCAGCCAGCGAGCGTCAGGCACGCCGCTGCGAAGCAGGCAGCGATTGCGAGGCGATCACAGCCAATCGCCCCGGCGTTGAAAACCGTTACGCAATTTTCTTGGGATTGAGGCGAGCGGACGGAAAGTTTCACGCAGGCTGCCGGTTCACTGGTTTACTCGCATCGGCGTTATTATAGAAACGCAAACAACTTATCGCAAGGAACACTCTTGGAACTCTCACCGCGCGTGCGCTGGAAACTTGACCAATGGAAGAAGCAATTTGATGGATTTTTCCGCAGCGAGAAGGAGAATCCCAGCCCGAAGCTGTGCCCTGCCTGCGGCACGCTGGTGGGCGCGACGGCGACAAAGTGCCACCAATGCGGCGCGAACATGAATTTTGGAATTGCTGCGGCCAGCCGGTCGCTGAGCCGGTGGCTGCCCGAGCAGTCACCCGTGACCTATTTGATTTTGACGGTGACCTGTATTTTCTACGCCGTAACGTTAGCGATGACCGTGCGGTTCAACGGACTGACGGGTCCAAGCGGTGGCGGGTTTGGCGCGTTGATGAGCCTGGGCGCGATCAACGGAAAGGTACTAATAATGTTCGGCGGCTCACTGCCGTGGCCTTACGACATTTACAATCCTTGGCGGCTGATCATGCCGACGCTGTTGCATGGCGGACTGCTTCACATCGGATTCAACATGTGGGTGCTGATGGATGTGGGGCCACAGATTGAAGAGTTGTATGGATCGGCGCGCTATCTGTTTCTGTATTTCGTCACCGGAATTGGCGCATATCTGGTGAGCGGGTTCTTTGGACGCCATTTGAGCATTGGCGCGTCGGGATCGCTTCTGGGATTGATCGGGGTGATGCTCGCAATCACGACGCTGCGACAGGGCGAGCACATGAGAATGTTGCGCGGCCAGCTTTTGAAGTGGGTCGCCTATATCGCGATTATGGGATTCATGATGTCAGGTATCGACAATTGGGCGCATGCCGGCGGACTCGTTACGGGCTTTCTACTGGGACGAATCATGGCGGATCGCGCGCCGATGTCGCCGCAGGAAAAGCTTCGAGCGGATTTTCTTGGCTGGGGAACGGCGCTGATTGTACTCGCGAGCATTGGAGTGACGGCGCTCGGGATTTTTTACGTCCTACACAACCAAGCGTAAACGCGTCCGGTGCGAATCACGCTCCCGCGTGTAAGCGCCGCGAGACCACAATGCTGTAGTGCAATCCCGAAATGCAAACGAAGGCTCCTACGCAGTACGCACAAATTTCCTTGGCGATCATCAGGAATTGGCTGTCACGAATCTGCAGCACCAGCACCAGGAAGATCATGGTGATCTCGAAAAACGTGGTGAGCTTGCCGTAAATACTGGGCGGCAGTGACATGTAGCCGACGGTAAGAATAATCACCGCGCTGGCCACCAGCAGCAATACGTCCCGGCCAAGAACCAGAATCGTAAGCCACCAACTGATCTTTCCGTGAATCGCGAGAGCCAGATAAGACGTCGAGAGCAGAAGCTTATCGGCGATGGGGTCGAGGTAGGCGCCAAGTGGCGTTTTCTGGTTGAGTCCGCGCGCGAGCAAGCCATCGAGCGCGTCGCTCAGGCCCGCGGCGATCAAAATGATGAGCGCCCAGTTATAACGCTCGTAATGAATCGCCATGATGAAAAAAGGCAAGAACGCGAGGCGAAGGAACGTGAGCTGATTCGGAACGGTGAGGATTCGACTCTTCATGGGGGTTTTTCAGTGTAAAGTTGGGTCGCCGGTTTAAACGAATTGTGCCAAATAGTCCGCCAGAGAACGCCCGGTCTTTTTCTCAAACATTTCGGCCAGCGAAGGAATCGAGCCGCGAGCTTCATCGAGCGCGATTCGTTCGATTCGCAACATCGGAAAGAAAAGCGTGGGAAGGCCCATGCGATCGCCTTCGGGATGCAGCACCTGGCTGACGAAATCGTCAAACGAAGCAAGATCGATGCCGCGGACCGTAATTCCAGCGTTGGATATATCCTTCAGCTCGCCCCAGACCTTTTCCTTCGGAGTATGAAGGCTAACGACTACGATGGATTGCGGTTCCATTCTCTCTCCCTAACGTCTTTGCGGCCCTGATGTTACCGCAGATGGCAGCTGGTTCGCATCCACCCGGTGTGACCTACAGTTCCATGGTCTTCAAATCCGGCGCGATTGTTAACTGTGGTTCCGTGGCCTGTTGGACGGTCTCCGGCGTCACACCCGGCGCTACCTCACGCAACACGAGGCCGCCGCCGGTAACTTCGATAACGCCCAGATCGGTGACAATCAGGTCAACGACTTCCACACCCGTGAGCGGCAAGCTGCACTTTTTTACAATTTTCGCTTCGCCGTCTTTGGTGGTGTGCTCCATCGCAATGATCACTCGTTTGGCTCCGGCAACCAAGTCCATCGCACCGCCCATGCCCTTCAGCATTTTCCCGGGGATGGCCCAATTCGCCAGACTTCCAGATTCGTCTACTTGCAGAGCGCCGAGCACGGTGACGTTGATCCGCCCGCTGCGAATCATGCCGAAGGAATCCGAGCTTGAAAAATACGAGCAGCCTGGGATTTCGGTAATGGTTTCCTTTCCAGCGTTGATCAGATCGGCGTCTTCTTCCCCCTCGTAAGGATAGGGGCCGATTCCCAACATGCCATTCTCGGATTGCAATACGACCTCCATGCCCAGCGGCAAATAATTGGGAATCAAAGTGGGCAGGCCGATGCCGAGATTTACGTAGAAGCCATCTCGCATTTCGCGCGCCACACGACGGGCAATTAATTCGCGCTTGTCCATTTCGACGGGCATCGATTCCTCCTAACGCTTCCGCACAGTGCGGCGCTCGATTCGTTTGACGTAGTCCTTACCCTCGAAGATCGCATCCACAAAAATTCCGGGCGTGTGGATGTTGTTCGGGTCGAGTTGCCCCAGCTCGACGATTTCTTCCACTTCGGCGATCACGTAATCGGCGGCCGTCGCCATCGGCGCGTTGTAATTCCGCGCCGTCTTGCGGTAAATCAGGTTGCCCCAGCGGTCGCCCTTCCACGCTTTGATGAATGCAAAGTTGGCGCGAAGCGAGGGAACCAGCACGTGAGGGCGTCCGTTGAACTCGCGCGTTTCCTTCCCTTCGGCGGCCATGGTGCCGTATCCCGTCGGCGTGAAAAATGCGGGAATTCCCGCGCCGCCGCAGCGGATGCGTTCGGCGAGTGTTCCCTGCGGATTCAACTCAACCTCGATTTCTTTCTTCAGCGCGAGTTGCTCAAATGTTTTATTTTCGCCCACGTAGCTGGCGATCATTTTCTTCACTTGCTTGGATTGCATCAGCAGGCCGATACCAAAATCGTCGACTCCGGCATTATTGGAGACGAGGGTAAGGTTCTTGGTTCCCTTGCGTCGAAGGGCGGCAATCAGATTTTCAGGGATGCCGCATAGCCCGAATCCGCCGAGCAGAATCGTCGCTCCATCATCGATGCGACCAACGGCTGCATCTGCGCCGGGTATTCGCTTGTCCATCTCAGGCTCCTAAGAAGTGCGGAACGGGGCGAAATATCGCGCCGGAAGTTTACTGCAAATCGAGCGCAATCTCGATCGGCGGCAAGGAAGCTCACGGAGCGGGGGGACTGCGGCGGCTGACGCCCGAGCGCGCGGCCGACTTCAAGCTCTTGATTCGAGCAGCCACGGCAGCAGCGGCAGCTTCCGGCGATGAGGCTTTCTCTACTTCGGACATCAGTGCGGAGCCGACAACGGCGGCATCCGCAATTCCGCCGAGAACGGTGACGTGCGTGGGCTGCGAAATTCCGAAGCCGACCGCGATCGGCAGGGTTGTGAACCTGCGCACGCGTCGAACGAACGCGGGAAGTTCGATCGGCAACGAGTCCTGCGCGCCCGTAATCCCGTTGCGCGAAATCAAATAAAGAAATCCGGAGGAAGCAGCGGCAATGGATGCAAGCCGCGCATCGGTGGTGGTCGGCGCGACGAGGAAAATTGCATCGAGACCTTTTGCGGCGAGCGCGGCGCGATATTCGCCGGACTCTTCTGCCGTCAGATCGGTAGCGAGGACTCCGTCGGCTCCGGCTTTCGCAGCGGCTGCAGCGAATTTCGCCAGGCCCATCTGCAGCATCGGATTGAAATAGCTGAAGAGGACGATAGCAACGTCGGACTTCGCGCGAATCCGTCGAACGAGCTCAAGTATGCCGGCAAGCGTGGTGCCGGATGCGAGAGCGCGTTCGCTCGCGCGCTGGATCGTTGGACCATCGGCAACGGGGTCGCTAAACGGCACCCCGAGCTCGATCACGTCGGCGCCCGCTTCGGCTGCTGCGAGCACGATTTTTTCGGTGCCGTCCAGCGATGGATCGCCAGCAGTGATATATGCGACCAGCCCGAGTTCTCCTGCTTCGGAGAGTGCGCGGAATCTTTTGGTGATTCTGCTTTCCGTTTTTGCGGTAGTGCTCATTTTCAAAGGATCTGTTTCCGCGGGTCGCATCTACTTGATGAAGCGGGAAAGAATCTCCATGTCTTTGTCGCCACGGCCGGAAACATTCAAGATCACGAGTTCCTTCTTTTCCATTTTTGGCGCGCGGGTTATCAGTTCGGCTACGGCGTGAGCGGATTCGAGCGCCGGAATGATGCCCTCCTGACGGGCGAGAGTTTTCGCGGCAGCGACGGCTTGCTCGTCGCTCACGGCGGTGTATTCGGCGCGGTGTTCGTCGGCGAGCCATGCGTGTTCCGGGCCGATCGCTGGATAGTCGAGACCGGCGGAAACCGAATGGGTACCGGCGATCTGGCCGTCGTCTGTTTGAAGCACGTAGGTGTACGTTCCCTGCAGAACGCCCGGACGCGCGCCACTGAAGCCCTCTTCTGCGGCCAAGCGAGCAGCGTGCTCGCCGAGCGATTTGCCGCGACCGCCGGCTTCGACGCCTAGCATTTTTACCGACTTATCTGGAATGAAGGCGTAGAACAAGCCGATCGAATTCGATCCGCCGCCAACGCAGGCGATAAGCAGATCGGGCAATCGATGCTCGGCTTCCAGAATTTGGGCACGAGCCTCCTCGCCGATTACTTTTTGAAAATCACGGACCATCTCCGGGTACGGGTGCGCACCCAGCGCGGAACCAAGCAGATAGTACGACGAGTGAACGTTCGTGACCCAATCGCGCATCGCTTCGTTGATGGCATCTTTCAGCGTGCGGCTGCCGGAACTTACGCCAATCACTTCGGCGCCGAGAAGCTTCATGCGGTTCACGTTGAGGCGCTGACGCTCCATGTCGTCCGTGCCCATGTAAACAGTGCACTCAAGGCCGAGCCGGGCCGCGACTGTGGCAGTGGCGACGCCGTGTTGCCCAGCTCCAGTTTCGGCAATCACACGCTTCTTGCCCATGCGAACGGCGAGCAAGCCCTGGCCGAGCGAGTTGTTAATTTTGTGCGCGCCCGTGTGCAGCAAATCTTCGCGCTTTAGGTAAATTTTCGGTCCGCCAAGGAAATCGGTGAGCCGCGAAGCGAATTGCAGGGGAGTGGGCCGGCCGGCGAAATTACGAAGCAGCGAGTCGAGCTCGGCCCGGAAAGATTTGTCTGCGCGAGCCTCGGCGTAAGCACGTTCGAGTTCTTCCAACGGAGCAACGAGCGTTTCGGGAACGTATCGGCCGCCGAAGGCGCCGAAGCGGCCGCGGGCATCCGGCAGTGTGACCGGTGTGGCACTCATGTTGTACTCCTCCTAGGCACGCTTGCGGCGAACCGCTTCGATCAGCGCCTTCACTCGCTCGGGATCTTTCTTCCCAGGCACCGACTCAACGCCGCTGCAGATATCGACAGCATACGGATGCGCCGCGCGAATCGCATCACGTACGTTCTCGGGATTGAGTCCGCCCGCGAGAAATACGCGGCCTTTCGCCGCGGCATGTTTCGCGATTTTCCAGTCGAACGTCTTTCCCGTCCCGCCGCGCGATCGCGAATCAAAAGCGTCGAGCAGAATGGCACTGGCACGCTCAAAACGCTTCAGCTCCGACGTGCGAAAGGGCTTCTTCACGCGCAAGGCCTTGATCACCGGAAGTCTTCGACCAAGTCGCGCCACAAGATCGGGCGATTCGTCGCCGTGCAATTGCAATTGATCGAGGCCGACCGACCGCGCGATTTCCCGAATCTCTTCTTCGTTTGCATTCACGAAAACACCCACAGCCAAGATTCGGTTCGGCAACTTCTCGATTATGCGCCGCGCCTTTGCCGGAGCGATATAGCGCGAGCTACCACGATAGAAATTGAACCCTAGAAAATCGGCGCCAGATTCAACGGCATGCCGCGCGTCGGTCCAGTTCGTGATACCGCAAATTTTTACTTTCACCATGGCGGTGCGCTGTTCATTCCTCGCCGTACGCGCGCGAGTCCGGGTCGAGCAAACGCTTCAAGGCCGCAGCGGGATACGGGCTGGTCATCAGATGTTCCCCGATTAAGAAGGCGTCAAAACCAGAGTTGCGGAGGCGCAGCAAAACTTCGTGCGAGTGCAGGCCGGATTCACTCACGGCGATGCAATCATCGGGGATCGTATCGATCAGGTCGAGCGAAGTTTCAACCCTCACGCTAAAGTCGCGCAGATCGCGGTTGTTGATGCCGATAATTTTTGCCCCGGCGGCGAGAACGCGATCGAGTTCCTCGCGCGAATGCACTTCGACGAGAGGTTCCATCTTCAGCGAGCGCCCCAGATCTAGTAATTCGCGGAAATTGTCGTCTTCCAGCACCGCCGCGATCAACAGAAATGCGTCAGCACCCGCGGCGCGCGTCTCCCACACCTGCCAAGGATCCACGATGAAGTCTTTTCGCAGGATAGGAATTTCCGCGGACTTCGAGGCGACTTTCAAGTCGCCGAGTGTGCCCAGGAAAAAATCCTCTTCCGTGAGAACAGATAGCGCTGCCGCACCCGCACGTTCGAAAGCCGAAGCGAGGGACGCGGGATCGTATTCCTTGCGGATCAATCCGAGCGATGGCGATGCCTTTTTCAGCTCGGAAATTACATTGATCCCGGGTTTTCCGAGAGCACCGGCAAAATCGCGCGGAGCGAGCGCTTTCGCAACCGCGAATTTCAGGGCAGCATCTGGTAGCACACCTTTGCGGCGCGCAACAGACTCTCGGCGGGCGGCAACAATCCGTTGAAGAATATTCTCCTGCTGCAAGTGCGTCTCCATCGGCGGAACAGGTACTGCATCTCCAGGCGGGCGCACCCTCGGTTTCAGGCCGAAAGCGGAATCGCTACAACCATGCTAGCCGTGGGGGCTAAGCGATGTCAATTTTGCGGCCCTATGCCGAAAATCGCACGCGCGGGGGTTAGTGCTTCAGGAGCGGTTGAGAGAAACGAATCGGAATGCCGAAGTTTGAGCCGCCAAACCCCTTCAGAACGGCGTAGGTGACTCCAATCACTTTTCCGTCGCGATTGAAAAGCGGACCGCCGGAACCGCCCGAGGTGGTCTGTGCGTCGAAGACGATTTTGTCCGGCAATACGTCGCCGATGTGACCTTGCGTAATCAATGGGCGGATCAAGTTACGCTTGGCGAGTTCATTGAGCACCTGCGATACGTCACCGGAACTCTGCTTCATGATGTTTTGCGCGGTATCTTCGTCGGTGCGGGCAAGAATCGCCGCGATGCCCGTGGCGTAGCCCATCAGGATGATGGCCTGGCCGCTGGTCGCAGCGCCGGTTTGCGAGTCGATCGAAAGAACCGACCGCTTCAGGTCCTGCATGTTAACGCTCACCGCCGCTAAATCGGTTTCCTTCGATATTTCCCTAATCTCGGCGTGGAAGGCGCGCGGATCGCCAGGAAAGTAGGCCCGGATGGTCGAAATCTGGGCTTCGAGGCCCTGACTAGTGATGGAGGAAAGCTCATCATTTTCCCACCATGGCTCCGCAACATGGCGGTTCGTGATCACGCGGCCGTCTGAACCCGCGAGAAAACCAGTGCCGAAGACGTCCATCTTCACCTCGGGACCCGAACCGTCAAGAGTGAGGATGGGCTTGCCGTCGCTATCTTGAAGCGGATCTCCATCTTGATTCAAACCCGCGTACCGAAGGCGTTTGCCTGAATCTTTGTCGCTGAACGCGACGGCGACGTGCAACAAACACACGGACTGGACGTCCGCGGGAATGATGCTCTGCGCGGCTTGGCCTTGCTGTTCCAGTTTCTGCAGGCGTGCGTTCGTGTCCGCGAGTTGTTTCTGCAAAGTGGGAGTTTCGTCCGGACTCGCATCGGCCATTTTCGATTTCAGATCGGCGGCTTGTTTCTGCAGGTCGCTCTTTTCGGCCGGGTTCGCGGCGTCGCCACTTTCCTGAGCGGTGCGCAGCTTCCGTACTTGATCGAGAATAGTCTGCTGATTGAGATATCCACCTTCGAGTTTGGAGATGACCAGGTTTGAGCGTTGGTTCTGCTTTTGAGCACTCCGCGCGAAAAGAAAATAAATGCCTATCATCGCGAGGACGGCGGCGAAAATCACACCGACTCCAATCTTCAGCCCCCGGTCGAGCGAAACGGCGTCGCTGGTCATCTTTTCGGTGACCGCCAACGCTTCGAACGCTTGATGTGCGATTTGCTGGCCTTCTTCCGCGATTCTCGTTTTATCGAGCAGCTGCAATTCATGACGTCGCATGCGAAGTCGCGAGCGGACGCGTGCAAGCGTTTCGCGAAGATCCCATGGGCGCGAAATGGCGTCGTTGGCGCCCATGTCGAGGGCGGTAGCGCGGTCATCCGCGCCGCCGGGAACGAACAGAAGTATGCGAACGCCTTCGGTGGAAGCGACACCACGAATCGTGGCGATGAATTCGCGCGCATCCGGTGCGGCTGCGTCGCCATCGAGCAACACGACGTCGGCGCCGTTCCGGTGAACTGCGTCCAGGCCTTCACGCGATGTGGCAAAGGACGTGACGGTATAACCGGCGTTCTGTAATCCTGCGCTGAGCGCCTCACGGTTGGCGGGGTCTGTTTCGATAACGATGACTTTTTCGGGGCTGGCGTCCATCTGTGGTTTGGCTCCGCGACTTTCGCTCGAGACTATCCTAAAGTATTCGTGTGAAACCGCAAACAAATCGAGTCGATACCTTCGTTGCGCGCGGTATCGAGGGTGCCGCGCGTGATTGGACCCGCACCTATAGAGACGCTCGCCGGCACGTCGCGGGTGCAAGATACTTTCGCGAGCAAATACCTTGAACGAACTGAACGAGCTCAACGAACAGATCGTTCATTGCGTGCGGTGTCCTCGCCTGGTGGCATACCGGGAGAGAGTGGCGCGGGAAAAGCGTCGCGCTTTCGGCGAATGGGATTATTGGGGAAAACCAGTTCCAGGATTCGGCGATCCGAAGGCGCGACTGCTGATACTCGGGCTCGCACCCGCGGCGCACGGAGCGAACCGAACGGGACGGATGTTCACAGGCGACCGCTCCGGCGATTTTTTGTTCAGGGCAATGTATCGGGCTGGGTTTGCGAACCAGCCAACTTCGGTTCGCCGAACTGATGGCTTGGTGCTGCGCGACGCTTACATGTCCGCGACAGCGCGGTGTGCTCCTCCTGCAAACAAGCCGTTGCCATCGGAACTCGCAAATTGCGCACCGTATTTTGAGCGTGAGCTGGAAATTTTACGGCCTCGCGCTGTTCTGGTGCTTGGGGGAATCGCGATGCGTGCGTATCTGGGCGGCTTGAAAACGCGCGGCCTGATCACGAGCCTGGCGCGATTTCCGTTTACTCACGGCGTGAGCTACCAGCTACCCGGAAGTTTGCCGCGGCTGTTCGCTTCCTACCATCCAAGCCAGCAAAATACTTTTACTGGACGGCTCACGGACCTGATGCTGTACGACGTATTTCGCAACATACGCCGCTTCTTCAAGAAACTGCAGCCGCCTGTCTGAAACGCAGGTTTGACAGCGCAACACCCCCTTGCTAGCCTTCGCTTGCGTCGAGTCTGTGGCGGCGCCCGAATGAATGAGCGCGAATCCCGATCATGTTACCGCTGGCTCCCTCGCTGTTGAATTTCGTGAAGTCGGCTATGTACTTCCGAATGGCCAGCCCCTGCTTGACGGAATCAATCTCTCAGTTCTTACCGGCGAGACACTCGTCCTGCTAGGCCGAAGCGGCGCGGGAAAGTCGACGGCACTAAAACTGATCAACCGGATGATCGATCCTTCGGCAGGCGAAGTGCTCGTGCAGGGCCGCTCGACGCGCGAGTGGGATCCCATCGAGCTTCGCCGCAAAATCGGCTACGTGATTCAAGAAACCGGACTATTCCCCCACTACACAGTAGAACAGAATATTTCGCTCGTGCCGCGACTGGAGAAATGGCCGCCGGACAAAATTCATGCGCGTGTAAGCGAGCTAATGTCTCTCATCGGAATGAATGACCCTGGATTTCTGCGCCGGTATCCACACGAGCTTTCCGGCGGCCAGCGTCAGCGCGTGGGCGTGGCTCGCGCGCTGGCGGCCGATCCTCCAATCCTGCTGATGGACGAAGCGTTCGGCGCGCTCGATCCGTTGACGCGCGGTGAGGTGCAGCGGGAATTTCTGGAACTGAAAAACCGGCTGAAGAAGACGATCATCATTGTCACCCATCACGTCGGCGAAGCGATTTTTCTTGGCACGCGCATCGGGGTGATGGACGCGGGGAACCTGGTGCGCGTTTACTCGCCCAAGGAGTTTATGGCCGCCAACGAACCGGTTGCAGCCGCGTATGTGGCAAACCTGCGGATGTACGAGGACGCTGAAAGGAACACCGCGAACGAAGTCGAAGGAAAATCATGAGCCTCATTGATTTCTTCATGAAACATCAAAGGGAAATCCTGCAGGCCACGCTTGAGCATATATGGCTGGTCGGCAGCGCGATGCTATTTGCGGCCGCGATTGGAATCCCTCTGGGGATTCTGGTAGCGCGGCGTCCGTGGCTTTCAAAGCCGATTCTCGGCGGAGCGAATATTGCCGAAACGATTCCAAGCCTGGCGCTGTTTGGTTTTCTGCTGCCGGTTCCGTGGCTGGGTGCGAGGGCCGACCGGCTGGCCATCTTTGCATTGCTTTTGTACGCGCTGCTTCCGATCATTCGAAATACGGCGGCAGGAATTGCAGGCGTCGATCCGGCTGTTCGCGAAGCCGCTCGCGGGATGGGAATGACGGAAGGGCAAATTCTGGTGCAGGTGGAGCTGCCACTGTCTTTTTCGACTCTGCTCGCGGGCATTCGCATAGCGACAGTGCTGACGATCGGGATTGCTACGATTGCGGCAGCCATCGGCGCGGGCGGACTGGGCGAGTTCATATTCCGCGGCCTGGCAATGGTTAACAACCAACTGATTCTCGCCGGGGCGATTCCGGCAGCGTTGTTGGCGCTCGGCGCGGATTTCATCTTTAGCTTTCTCGAACGGCGATTCCAGCCGGTCCGCGCGTAACATGCGTCGAATCGCGCTCCTCCTCTGCGTGTCCCTGATCATTACGTCGTGCAGACCGCCGCGCGAAAACACGATTGTCGTGGGCTCCAAGAATTTCTCCGAACAGGCCCTGCTGGGAGAAATCGTGGCGCAGCATTTGGAGTTTCGACTGCATCGTCCCGTCGAACGCAGGTTTTACCTGGCAGGAACTTACATCTGCCAGCAGGCACTGCTGGCCGGTCGTATCGACACGTACGTTGAGTACACGGGAACGGCACTGACCGCGGTTTTGAAGGATCCGATCGATTCGGATTCATCCGCCGTATTTGCGCGTGTGCGCCACGAGTACAAACAACGATTCAATATCGACGTATTGCCGTCACTCGGATTCAACAACACATTCGCGATCGTGATTCGCGGAGAAGACGCGCGACGGCTAAATCTAAAGACAATTTCGGACGGCGCAAAAGCTGCGCCGAATTGGCGTCCCGGTTTCGGATTTGAATTCATGGAGCGTCCGGACGGCTATCAAGGACTGCGCAGCGCGTACGGCCTGAGATTTGCAAGCGAGCCTCGCGTGCTGGATTTGGGGCTGCTCTACCGCGCGCTGTTAGATAAGCAGGTTGATTTGGTCGCCGGAAATTCCACCGACGGTTTACTGGCCGCGCGCGACCTGACGATGCTGGAAGACGATAAGCATTACTTTCCGCCTTACGATGCCGTGCCCGTGGTTCGTTCTGACATGTTCGTGAGATTCCCCGAAGCACGCCCAGCGATGTTGGAATTAGGCAACACGATTAGCGACGCAGCAATGCAGAAGATGAATTACGAAGTGGACGCAAACCATCGGGATATTGCCGACGTAGCGCACGACTTTCTGCACGCGAAGAACTTAGATCAGTAGCGACAAGCGAACGCCAGCACGAAGGCACATCTATTTGCCGGTGGTGGACACCGGACCTTTTCCCGAAACCGGATCGTCTTTAAACGAGTATTCGTTTTTCAATCCGGTGAGGGGCTTTCCGTCGAGTTCCGCGTATGGGTAGACGAAATAGTTCAGCGGCTCGCCCTTTTGCGGCGGGTTCAGGCGGATGTCGCGCCCCAGCGACATTTTCAGACGGTTTGGATCGAGTGCGCCGAAGTAGTAGTCTTTTTTATCCTTGTGCTTCCACGCTTCCGAAGCGTCGATTGGAACCCATCCGATTCCCGCGGCATAAAACTGCGCCCAACAGTGATAGCTGGTAATCGGGCCTTCCTGCGAGTCAGGCGGGATCGAAAATCCAATTTCAAATCGTGCGGGAATCCCCGCGGCGCGGGCCAGCCCAATGAAGAGCGAATGGAAATCGGTGCAATTTCCGTGCTTTGAATCGCAGGCCCATACAGCGTCACCGCGGCCCCATTCCGTTCCGACGTGATCGTAATGCATCGTCGCCACCACGTAGTCATACAGCCTTCGCGCCTTGTCGAGTGGAAGCGCGGCACCGCCAGCCTCGTGCACCGAAATGACGGCAATCTCGCCGTCAAGCG
>Ga0302320_10018075_pt1 | contig 14253 bp, 18 predicted proteins | sample Bog_T0_3_FD_202130 | JGI IMG/M metagenome (GOLD analysis project Ga0302320, IMG submission 202130) | Peat permafrost microbial communities from Stordalen Mire near Abisko, Sweden - Bog_T0_3 | ecosystem: Environmental > Terrestrial > Soil > Wetlands > Peat | place: Sweden: Abisko, Stordalen Mire...
AGGCCAGATCACTCAGGCCTCGATCGCGCTCGGCGGATCGGAGACGAGCATTCCGAATGCACCGGACATCATTTATCTTCTTATGATGCAAAACGGCGCGCAGATGACGTCCGCCGACGGAACGACCATACAATTCGCCACGGGAGCGAACGGTAATGACACGTCCGGGCTCAACGCTTTCAACTATTATTTGCAATTTTCCAACGCCGCCGGATCGAATTACACGTGGAATGACGGGATGGGCACCGCCCTCGACAATTTCACCCAGGGCAAGGTGGCGGTCATATTCGATTATTCGTCCGCGCTCGCGACGATAGCAGCAAAGGCACCGTTCCTCAATGTTGGGGTCGCCGCAATGCCGCAACCGGCGAACGCGACGGTGGCGGTCAATTACGCGAAGTATAACGGACTCGCCGTTTCGCGGAGCAGTGCGAGCGTCGCGGGCGCATGGAACTTCATTATTGGGTTGACGACATCTGCCGCGGATGAGAACATATATCTAAAGGATGCGGGCACGCCTCCGGCGCTGCGGTCCGTGATCTCGACGGATCTTACCGATCCGACGATGTCGGTGTTCGCTTCACAGGCGCTTACTGCAAAATCATGGCATGAGGCGAACAGCGAGCAATTCGACGACATTATGAATACCGCCATCAAGAATGTTTTGACCGGTGCCGCCGACCCCACTACCGCACTTGGACAAGCGCAGACAGCCATGAATACCGCAGCGAACAACTAAGTCCAACCAATCATTACGACGACAATCATGAAAAATATTTTTGCAAAGGTAATGTTGGTGATTATTATGGGGTCGTCCGTGCTGCTTCCGGTGGCCGCGTTCGCGTCGGTGAATAATTCGTACACAACCCCACCTCTCTGGCCAGCCGGATTTTGGGGCCCGATCGTATGGTGCACGGGGAATTACATTCCCGGAGCAACGCAGGTTCCGTTAGGCGGAGCGAAAATGCCGGATACGTGCAATAATCTTTGCGACCTCATCGGGACGTTCATCAATGTTGTCTATCTTTTGATGTCCATTGCGATCTTCATTATCACGCCGATCGGCGTGGTATGGGGAGGGATTATGATCATGTTCTCCGGCGCAAATCCTGGGACGCTCGAGACTGGAAAAAAGATATTACTAGGAATGGTGATCGGTATATTCATTGTTTTGGGTGCGTATCTTATCGTGAATACGGCGTTGGCGGTGCTTAATGTGACCACCGTCGGGAGCTTTAACGGCAATCCTGGAACGTGCAAAGTATTATGATGACACATTTTCTATTCTCGGTAGCATCTGCGGCGACGCAAATCACGATAAGCACAAGTGTCCCCGGCGCTACTGCGGTGGTGCAGGGAGCCGGAGGCCCCGGTGCGTTCGTCGCCAACTTTTACCAATTTGCCTTGATGATCGGCGGTATCCTTGCCTTTGGCGTTATCGTCTATGGCGGAGTGAGGTATATGGCCTCAGCGGGAAATCCTTCGGGGCAAAGCGATGCAAAGGAATGGATCGAGGCGGCGCTTTTAGGGCTTCTCCTGCTTGTCGGCGTGTATTTTGTTTTGAGCGTCGTTAATCCTCAGTTGCTCAATCTTAATTTACCAACGCTTACCCCAGTGGATATCTCGAGCATTGCGCCAGTCGGAGGTGGTGGTGGCTCTGGTGGCGGTAGTAGCGGTGGTGGTGGCGTCCCGAGTGCAAAGTGCACCGCACCGGCATCCGGTCCTTGCAGTACGGCAAGTCTTCAAAATACCTGCATGGGTGCCAATGCGGCTATCGCCGGTGGTGTGTGCAGCACTGAAAGCAGCGGTAACGCCGGCGCCGGTGGCGACCTTTCCACGAATATAGGACCGAATGGCAAGGCATTGCCGGCCTCAGTGGGACTTTTCCAGATCAATCTTTCGGCAAACACGATCCCTTATAACTGCAATCCCAATTCTTCGGGATGTTTGAATTGCCCCTCTGCGTTTAGCAATCCATTTACCGGAAGAAATCCACATACCACCATCACAAATATGAACCTCTATAACCAATGCGCCGCGGCGGCGAAGACCCCCTCAACCAATATTCAGCAAGCATGCACCATGTCGAAAAATGGTACGAGCTGGACCCAGTGGGGACCCGCCACAAGGTCCGCGTGCGGAGTATAATAGATAAGAAATCAATGAACAAAAAAGTAATCGTCATCGGAGCAATCATTATCGTCGTTATTGTGGCGTTTTTCGTATTTCTCATCATCAGCAATAACGCTTCGACCACGCCGGGCGTGGGAACGAGTACCAGTACGGGAACGGGGCTTCCGGTTTCTACGACCACACCGGTAGTAGTGGGGCCAACGCCAACCACCACGTCCATTACACTCGGCACGAGCGATGGAAATGTGACGATGAATAATTTTTATAAAACGGCGAATACCATCACCCAGGATAAGCAGGCGGTGATCATCGAAGATGCCGGCGATTATGTCATCACCTATAATGTGCCGGATAGCAGCTTCGCGATCGCACTGCAATCCACTCCGCTCGATACCGCGCGGAGCGCCGCGGAAAGCGCTTTTTTAAGTGAACTCGGTATTTCGCAAGCGGACGCATGTAAGCTGACGGTCTACGAAGGAGTACCGATTAGCGTGTCGGATCAGTATCCCGGAGAAACCTTCCCGTTGAGTTTTTGTGGTGGTCCTGCCACCTTGTAAGTGAAATCTGTTATAATGAATATCATGATGAAGGCGCTTAAGGGAGTGGGGGCAACCGCGGTTGTTTTTCTTACCTCTCTTGCGGTTGCGAACGTTGCCTTCGCCGATGGCCAAACGCAAACCATAGCGCTTACCAACCCCCTTGGTAGTTCGGCAACATTTACCAGCGTAAGCACCGCCGTCGCAAGTTTTCTTTTTTGGGATGTAGCGTCGCCGCTTGCTGTAATTATGGTGCTTGTCGGTGCATTCCAATTTATTACCTCTGCCGGAGATCCCGAGAAGGTTTCAAAGGCGAGAAAGACCATCATGTACGCGGCGATAGGGCTTGCTGTTGCTCTTATTGCCGGTGGTGCGGTCAGTATCATCCAAGCCTTTGTTTCGGGATCGTCTTAATTTTTCTAAAATAAAATGATTGCATACGCAGCAAGCGCCATACCAAATCCAGTGAACGACCTCCAGGGCGTATTCGATATGATGTGCCTTTTCGCCGCATATTTTATATGGACGGTCATCATCGTCTGCGTCATCATGGTGGTTGTCGCGGCATTCTATTACGTAACGTCCGCAGGCGAGGCGGAAAAATTGACGAAGGCTCGCCAGCTTTTGACGTATTCGGCGGTGGGGGTGGTGGTGGTCTTGTGCGCGGTGATGTTCCCCGTAATTGTCGGAACAGCGGTTGGATACCAAAGTGCGCAGGGCGGAGGCTTGACCCCGATGTGTGCTCTTCTTGGAGGAACGGGAGGATCCGGATCGGCCACCGCAAACTAAAATGTCGAAACCAAAATTCTAACCATCCATTCAATGAAAAAAAATCTACTCATACCGCTTGTTTCGTTCGTTGCGACAATAATATTGGGAAGTATTCTTCCCGCTTATGCAGCCACGGCGTTGCCGAGTCCCATAACAACCCCGCAGGGAGTGCTCGATCTTATGTGTAACTTCACGGTGTACTTCTTTTACACGGTGATCATCATTACAACGATTATGGTGGTGTATGCAGCATTCCTTTACATCACCGCGGGAGACGACACGGAAAAAACTTCGAAAGCGAGGCGTACATTGACCTATGCTGCGGTAGGCGTTGCGGTGTCGTTATTGGCGGTGGGATTCCCCACCATCATCGAAGGATTGGCGGGAGGTGCCAGTGGACAAACTTCGCTTGCCCCCCATTGCACTCTTCTTGGGGGAACATCAGGCTGAAGATTTGATGCATTATCGTCGTTATGCTACGCTTTATAAGTACCCAGAAAGGTCGAAACATTCTCTAATATTCATTAAACAATGAAGAAAGTAATCAGTTTGGCAAAGGAGTTTAGCCCCTCGATTATTGCATTAGTCTTGCCAGCGCTGGCATTCGCACAAAGTGTTCCGAGTCCTGTCGCGCCGACGCAGACTTCTGTTCCCCAGGGTCAGATTACGAGCCTTCAGGGCGTTCTCCAGACGTTGTGTACGGTTTTCGCCTGGGCATTCTATTTCTTGATCGTGCTCGCTGTCATCTTTGTCATCATCGCGGCGTTCAGATATCTGACCGCAGCTGGCGACCCGGAAAAGGTAAAGGCTGCTGGATCAACCTTGCTCTATGCGGCAATTGCCATCGGCGTTGCGCTTTTGGCGCGCGCAGTTCCACTCGTTGTGGGAAGCTTCCTTGGCGCAAGCAGCGTCAGCTCCTGCTAAGAGGAGAACAAGTGAGAATCTTATATGCAAAAACCCCCAGTCGGGGGTTTTTGTTTTGTATTGGTATAAAAATAAAAAAACATCCCCGGGGGCTGGTTGGCCGCCGGGGAAATTAGACTTTGTGTTACTGGTAGAGATTTACTACCGGAATCTTGGAAAATGTGTACGTGTGGAGCACTGCGTCCATCCCTGAAACATTGACGATGAACGAAACGTGCGTCGCGCCGGCGATCGCATCGGTGATGGTCGTGACGATGTCTGTTGGGTCGTCATGAATCAATACCGCTCGGTTAAGATCACCTCTGAATTTTATGGATCCATCGGATCTCCACACCGGGAAGCTTTTGTTCTCGTCGGGGCTATGTATGGTCCCTGAAGAGTCCATCACATCAATTGAGTGGAACTGCAAATCTTTGTTTTCAATGAAAAATTTGCAACTCAACTCGTTGGGATGAGAATACCAGCAGCGCTTGGCTTCGAGTGGGAGCGAACCTTCTTCGCCCGACTTGACGCCTTCAGGCAATATGCCGCCCAGTTCTCCGGTCGGAAGTGGTGACCCTGCGTCACCGGCAGGTTTGCCTCCGGAGTCTTTCTCGCCGTCAGCACTCGTGCCATTTTTTGCCTGCATCGCCGCCATGTCCGCCTGCATCTTTTCCATTGCGGCTTTCATGTCGGCCAGTGCTTTGTCCTTCGGGTCGGGAGTGGCTGCGGGTGGCGATGTTGTGGCCGGCGGATTTGCCGGAGTTCCTGCGGCAGGTTTTGGAATATCGGTTGCCGGTTTCACAAGCACTTTTGTCGATGCTTCATTGTTTGGATAGAAGCTTGCATGGACGTCGTATGCGGCTATTGCCACAATAGACAAAACGCAGGCCCCGAGCAGTATGACGCGAGTCACGCCACTCCGGTGATGCCAGAGCGCTACTGCGCCAGCAAGGAAGAGAAAGGGGATCAGCCAGGGAACCAGCAGCCAGCCGAAATGGCGGACTGCAATGACCATGGTGATCACTGCAACGATGACGGCAATACCGCCAACGATCCAAATTGCGCGCTTGCTCAGGGTTGATGTTCCAATGGGTCCAACCATACACACACCTCCAAGGTGTTATTAACTTTTTGCACTGTGGTGCAACCGAAAAGAGTATATCATTATATTATAGATTTGTCAATAACTGTGGGTATAAAAAACTCCCCGAACCGTTTTAAGGCGCGGGGAGCAAGGTTTTGCAAAGAGCTGCTATCAGGACTTTTGAAAGTACTTCAACGTGCATTCCGTGGAGACGCGCCATGGGTGGGGCGCCCCTACGGGAAATTCCGGCAATTCATTCGGCTTGAACGGTCCGAGCGGACGTTCGCTTCCGAATGGCAGGAACCATGTAAGGCAGTCGGGTTTGCCTCCAACGACCATCTTTGACCATCTGCTCCAATCGCTCGGAGCATAGATGAGTTCGCTGAGGCATCCGGATTCCGTCGGTCCGACGTCGAAATTGGTGGTGTCCTCCTTCCGATGATCGCCGATGCCCTGTGCTTCGCGCTTCCAGGAATCCTGGCAGGGGAGCATGGGGGGTTGTTGCGTCGCAACCGTTGCTGGTTGCGACGCGGTTGCGGGTTGGTTGTTGAAGGAAGTCATCACGCGATACACGACCCGTACGACGGCCAGTACGAGCAAACTTCCCACAACAAGAAAGAGGAGGAAGTACAACAGTTTGCGCGGGTCCGATGTGCTACGGCTTGGCGGGACTGTTTGCGTTCCCGGTGCCGGAGTTGTTGGAGCCATTGCCGGTGTCCTTTCCGCCGCCTGCGTTGGCGAACACTTTGTTCATCAGTTGTGTACCAAGAGCCATCACCATATCAGTCACGTTCGGTGAAAGTTTCACCTCGGTGACCTTGATTTCCTCCCTCACGATGCCGCGCCGAATGAGCACGGTTTTGACGTTATCAAACGGTATTGACGTTGCTCCTGCATAGAGCTTTGCTTCCTTAGCAACGCTCTCTGCTATTCTGTCTTGCGCTTGGGAGTCCCAATCCGCCTTGCTTACACCCAGCATCCCCGCCCTTGTCTCCGGTGTTGGTTCAATATTCCCGATGACGAGCTTGGTGACGATGATCCCGAGTGATTTGAGATGGAACTGGTATTGCCCGTTTCTCACAGCAGTCACGAACGTGAGAAGCCCTTTGGCGTCCCTCATTGCCTTGTCCTGCTCAGGCTTTGTGAGCGCATTGAATTTCTTCTTTGCCTCACTTTCGGCTTCCAACCAAGGATGATTTTTGTACAAGCTAACAATCTCCGGGTTCGTGAGCTTGGGATGACGCTGCTTTATATCGCTGGCAGCGACTTTCCCAAGAATGGCAAGGATCTCCTCGTCTTTCATCTGCCTTGCCTGATCCAACGTTTGTGGGCCTTCGGTTTTTGAGCAAAGCCATTGGCGCAAATGCTGGCCGATCTGTTCGTCGAGCCGTTTGTCGATCTCGGCAAGACGGGCTTCAAGTGTCGCTCCCAACCGAATGAAAGATACTGGATTGTAGGGATCGATCATAAAGTTGGTCGTGATCGGTTCCTCGATCTCCTTATCGTCTGGAAGCATGATGACCGATCTGGATCTGTTTGAAAGATTCAAGCCGGTCAACAGCATGAAGTCCAGGAAGAAAAATCCCCTGAGCGGAACGAATATCCACCCCGGTCCAATGAGTCGGTCAACGAATTTTTCGCCGACAATTGGAACAGCAACTTCGTTCTTCGTTGGATCGATGCGCGCGATTGCCTGGATAAGAAAACCTCCGGACAATAGCACAAAGATCGCGGCGGCAAGCGATAGTAGGTCGGTTACGGCCCAGATCGATGCCGCAAGCATGGTTGAAAGAATCAGGACTCCGCCGGTGATCATGGCGCGTATCCTGTCGAAGTCTTCCATGTTCGGATGCTTTTGATTTTCATCAAGATGCGTGCGTGATTCGGTCACGGTATCCTCCTTGTTGGTTGGATGGCGTTGATGGTAATTGAATGTCAAAAGACCGGCACTGTGCCAATCTATACCGAGTGGAATAATAGCATTTTATCAAAAGATTGTCAATCTTTTGGCGCAGCGATAGATTGCATTATTTCGCGCTTTTTGGTTTAATTTAAATAACAAAAACATGTCCACCATTGAACAGTTTGGACGGCAGCAGATGGAGACAGAGCAGAAGGAGCGCGAGGCGACCGAGCCAAAAGGCCCGGCGCTGGATGAGATACTGGCTCATCCGGAAGACAACACGCTCTTCTCCAAGTATTTGGAGAATGGAGACGATGGAGATCAAATCCTCGCCGGTAAATTGCTCGCAGGCGAATTGGGCGCCGACGATTTCCATGCGCTGAGTGAAAAGCGAAAAGGATTTTTGCAGGTCAAGGAAAAAGCGAAGAACATGCGGGAACGGTTGGAGAAAAATATGGACGGAATGATCAATGCATCACCTCAGCTGAGGGAGATTGTGCAGGTTGCGGGGATGGAGGCGGTCCGAAAGGCGATGATAAAGCGGATGGATGAGATCGCGATTACCGATCCGGAAGGATTTGCCGATCTCGAGGGTCGGTTCAACGGACTGACTGCCGCAGAGGAAGTGGTCGGAAGGGGCAATGAGCGGATCGCGGCGTTGTGCAAGGAGCACGGATTCACGGAGACTGAGTATACAAAAGCACTTATGGCGCGCGAAGCCGGAGACCCCTATGCGCTCGAAGATCTCATTAAGAGTAAAATGGGGACATTTCAGAAAGCTTTCACGAGCTACGAGGAACTTACTCAGACAGAAGGAGATATTGATACGCGCCAGGATATAAAAGCCCGGCTAAGTCAGGTGAATTGGAATCTTAATAACATTGGCGGTGCGCTTAGTACGAAGATGTTCGAGGACCCGGCCACGAAGGAGATTCTTATCGCGAACTTAAAGAAAGAAAAGGGTCCGGATAAGGATGTGTCGTTCGCTGAAATGAACGGACTACTGAAAAGACCCGGCAATCCTAAAGCAATCAGGGACGCGTGGGAGAACTATCAGAATGAACATTCAGGGGATGACGGGTATACGATCGAAGAAGCTCGCGAGCGGTTTGGAAATCAATATGCGGAACGGAGTGTTTCGAAAAAACGGCGTGGGTTCTGGGCGACCATTTTCCGGGCGATGCTCGCTGGGAGCGTTCGGGAAGTAATCAGATAATTGAACATATGGCAGATATACCATCCGAAAACATTTACGATGAATTTTTGAAGGTTGCCGAAGGCGGCGACGAAGAGGCAGCGAAGAAATTCCTTATTGCCCACATGAAAGAGTTCACCGAGCAGGAACAAGGGGAGATCATCGCTGCCTTCTTTGAGGATGCACTCGACGGCAGTGCGGCCGGTGCCGAAGCGGCCGCAGGATTTCAGAAGCAGGCCATCAGCACGGTTGAAGGCTTGGATACAATGAAAAAAAAGCTGGAGGATAAGGACAAGCTTTTGCAAATCAAGGAAACGATATAGGATTCTTTAGTGGAGGAATGTCGCTTGCCCGGGTGGTGAAATGGCATACACGTCAGCTTTAGGAGCTGATGCCGCAAGGCGTGGAGGTTCGAGTCCTCTCCCGGGCACAAAAAAGGCGATTCATTGTTGGAATGATCGCCTTAATGGGTACTTTTTGGGTAGTTGATTACTTTGTCTCAGCAATCGCGTTCAATGGCGAAAGGGTGTATCCCGCCGAAAGTCGATACGCGAGCGGCTGGGCGTCTGGGTGATTCGCTACATACGCGATGATGTCCGGATCCCACACACGAAAGGAATAATCCGGGTTATTATCGCAGGCGAAGTTGGCGTAAAGATTCTTGCTGTTGCCCTTTGTTTCAACTGCGACACCGAGCGATCTGCAATTCCCTTGCCAGACAATGTGATTGTCCAAGAAGTCATGCCGTGCTCCATCGTAGAAAAAGACCGCGACGAAGGAGGCAAGAAACACCAAGAAAAAGAGTGATAGGAATGTGTCCTGGAATCTTCGCTGGAAACGGTAATAGCATCCCAAGGTGCAGAGCGCGACCGCTACGGGAATAACAATCGGGGCGTAGAACAGGGCGCTCATGGCCATTCCCAGACTGCCCGCATATGGCATGATTCTATGCATTTCCGAAATGGGGAGCGCGTAGAATCCAAAGATCCCTGTCACCAGGATTAGGACTCCCACGAGTCCATTTCCGATTAGCTTCCAAACTTTTGAGGCGTTGGGCATGAGTGGCCCTCCCTTTTTCGCTGAGATATTACTGCCTAGGTTATAGCATATTCCATATCAGACCACAAAATCGTTCGAAACCCGTCCAGGCCCGTGCACACTTACAATCAATCTTCCGCGCGCCGCGCGCCGTGGAATGCTTTGTGCACCTCGCGCAGTTGCTTGTTGGTGAGGTGCGTGTAGACCTGCGTGGTGGAAATGTTCGCGTGGCCGAGAAGCTCCTGCACGGAGCGCAGATCGGCTCCATTTACTAATAGGTCGGTGGCGAAGCTGTGGCGGAGAAGATGTGCGTGAATATGATTGGGGATGCCCGCCTGCGTGGCGCGCGCGGCGACGAGGCGTTGGACGGCGCGCGGCGTGATGGGGCCAATGATCTTACCCACGCGATCAAGACTTACAAACAATTTATCTTCCGCATCGCCGCGCCTGGCCATATATTTTTGCACCGCTTCGCGTGCCGAGTCAGAGATGAACACCACGCGTAGCTTGTCGCCTTTGCCGCGCACGGAGAGTTCGCCGCGCTTGAGATCGATCCCGCGAGGAAGCGCACAGAGCTCTGCCAAGCGCAGGCCAGTGGAGAAGAACATTTCCAAAATAGCTTTGTCGCGCAAGTCGCGGAGCGAATCGCCCTTCGGCGCGGCGAGCAATCGCTCAAGATCGCCATATTCGAGCGTGTCGATCTGTCGTCCTGGCACCTTTGGGAGCTCGATCTTCTCCGCGGAAAGCGTTTTGATGTCGCGCTTTGCCATATATTTCAAAAAGTTGCGCAGAGCGATTGCATAATAGCCCTGCGTCACGCGCTTCATTTCGCGCCGCGCGAGTGCCACGCGGAATTCGCGCACCACGGTGTCCGTTATCTGGGCGGGGGACGAGAGCTTCGCGAATTTCAAAAACTCCAAAAGATAGTGCTTATAATTCTCGCTCGTGCGCGGGGAGCGGTTCTTCTCGATCTCAAGATAGTTCAAATAGTCCTGAAGCAGCCGCTCAATCTCCGTTTTTGGTTTTTCTTTTTCCGCCATATCTTCATTATACGCTTATGTGTCGCAAAACGGAGATTGACGATACCTGATTTAAAAGTTACGATAATTTTAGTCCATTTCGGAGCGTGAGTATGACGAAAGAAGCCCGCACTCGACTCAAGCGAATTTTCTTTGGGGCAATGGGGATATTATCCCTCGGCATCGGATATGCGATCATTGGCGGGCGAAACTACTTTTCGCCAGACAAAGAGCCTCCGCCGGAACCTCTCGCCGCCACCGACTAACCACTCACCCTTTTCAATACATAAGACGTCGCCTCCCGGGTGACGTCTTTCTTTTTTTGTCTGCCTCTTGCTAATTTTCTTATATTGATGTATCATAACCAATAATGCTTACTAAACGAGTGAAGTCCCGCATCGTGGGGGATAACAAGAAGCACGATAAAGATACCGGTTCTGCCCAGGTGCAGATCGCTATGACCTCGCGCCAGATCGACGAATTGGCCGCGCATCTCAAGAAAAACCCGAAGGATAATCATTCCCGGCGTGGTCTTTTGAAGATGGTATCAAAGCGCAGGAAGCTGCTTGCGTACATGAAGAAGCACGAGCCTTCTCTGTACGAGAAACTCATCAAGAAGCTCGATCTTAAAAAATAATGAAGCCAGGATCAAATTATTCCAACCAGCGGGTTGGGATTTTTGTTGATGTGTCCAATCTGTACCACTCAGCAAAGAATCTTTACCAGGGCCGCGTGAACTACGCGGAGCTTATCAAGCATCTTGTCGGCGGTCGACAGCTTATTCGTGCGATGGCGTACGTGGTGCGCAGCGAGGGAGTGGAGCCGCAGCAGCCGCGCGGACATCAGCGCATGGCAGAAGCGGATCAGGCTGCGGCGGTATCGCTCGCGCCGGGCTCGGCTACGTTGAACGGTGAAAGCAATGGCGGTGCATCATCCGAATCCAGCTTCTTCGAGGCATTGGAAAAAGCGGGGCTTGAGCTGCGGATGAAGGATCTCCAGATCTACGCCGGTGGTATGAAGAAGGGAGATTGGGATGTCGGGCTCACGGTAGACGTGATCCGTATGATGCCGTTTTTGGACGTGATCATTCTGGTGACGGGGGACGGGGATTATATCCCTCTTATCAATTACGTAAAATGGGGAGGCGGGCGAGTGGTCGAAGTCGCCGCGTTTCGAAGAAGTGCATCATCAAAAATTGTGGAAGCCGCGGACGAGTTCGTAAATATCGAAACCGTCCCGCGCGCGATCATGAAGCCGGGCTTTGTGAGAAAGGGCAAGAGGCCGCAGCAGTCGGACAATCATTAAAAAATAATTAACTAATCGAAGCGCGATAAAGGGGATATCATTCCGAGCTTTGTGCGAGATCCAGCGGTAGGCGACCGTGAGCGATCTCTCCCAAAGCTCAGGATGATAGAACTCTCCGGGTTCGCAATTCTATCAAATCATTATGTTACAAAAAAAGCAGTTTTCAGTTGAGATCGCAGGAAAGACATTGACGATAGAGGTTTCCGCGTTGGCCGAGCAGGCGAACGCCGCGGTCATCGCAAAGTACGGCGAGACCGTCGTGCTTGCGACCGCCGTGATGGCGCGCAAGGACAGCGACATCGATTACTTACCGCTCAAGGTGGATTATGAAGAGAAGTTCTATGCCGCGGGAAAGATCCTCGGTTCACGCTACGTACGCCGCGAAGGTCGCTCTTCGGAAGAGGCCATTTTGGCAGGCCGTTTGGTGGACCGCACTATTCGTCCGCTCTTTAACGACAAGATGCGTCGCGAGATCCAGGTGGTCGTCACCGTGTTACAGATCGACGAACAGAATGATCCGGAGTTCGTAGGATTGCTGGGCGTCTCGACCGCGCTCTTTATCTCCGACATTCCGTGGAATGGTCCGGTTGCCGGCGTGCGCGTCGCGCAAAAGACCGCCGACAAGCAGTTCATCGTGAATCCGGACAACAGCGCCGTTACCGAACCGAACCTGCCGATCTTCGATGCGTTCGTTTCCGGCTCCAAAGATCGCATCAATATGATCGAGCTTGGCGGTTTGGATGCGCAGGAGAATGACGTCGTTGCGGGCTTCAAACTTGCACAGACCGAGATCAACAAACTGATCGCGTTCCAGGAACAGATTCAGAAAGAGATCGGCAAGCCGAAAGCGGAAGTCGCGCTCGCAGAACCGGATGAGGATATCAAGACAGAGATCCGCGCGTTCTTGGCCGACAAGTTGGAGGCGGCAATCTACAAGCCGACGAAAGCCGAGCATACAACCGCCGTTGGCGCGTTGAACCACGAGCTCAATCTGCACATCAAAGAAAAATTCGGCGCTACCAAGGAGAAGATCAACTGGAAGGCAGTTGAATTCCTTTACGACGAGATGGTAAACGATCTCGTTCACAAAAATATTTTGGAAAAGGAGCAGCGCCCGGATGGACGCAAACTCGACGAAGTCCGTGCACTCGATGCGGAAGTGGGATTGTTCTCACGCACGCATGGTTCCGCGCTCTTCGTTCGCGGCAACACGCAAGCGCTCGCCATCACGACACTCGCGGCGCCCGGTGCCGAGCAGATGATCGAGACGATGGAGACCACCGGCAAGCGCCGGTTCATGTTGCACTACAACTTCCCGCCGTTCTCGGTCGGCGAGGTCGGCTCGTTCCGCGGCCCTGGGCGCCGCGAGATCGGCCATGGTAACCTCGCGCGCAAATCGCTTGAGCGCTTGATCCCGAGCAAAGAGGAATTTCCGTACACGATCCGCGTCGTTTCGGAGATCATGTCTTCCAATGGTTCGTCATCGCAGGCCACGGTCTGCGCATCCGCACTTTCGCTCATGGACGCCGGCGTGCCGCTTTTGAAGCCGGCCGCGGGCATCGCGATGGGACTCATGATGGGCACCACGCCGGATGGACACTCGGATGTGAATAACTACAAAGTGTTGACCGACATCCAGGGACCGGAGGACCACCATGGCGACATGGATCTCAAGGTTGCAGGAACCGATGACGGCGTGACCGGTATGCAGATGGACGTCAAGGTGGATGGTCTCACGATCGAGATTTTGGGAAAGGCATTCGAGCAGGCGAAGGCGGCGCGCATCCATATCTTGCAAACGATCAAGGCGGTGATGCCGACGCATCGCGAGGCGATCTCGCCGTTTGTGCCAAAGATCCGTCAGTTCAAGATCGACCCGGCTAAGATCGGCACGGTGATCGGCCCTGGCGGCAAGATGATCAACGGGCTTATCGCAAAGTACGAGCTGGCGGGCATTGATATAGAAGAGGATGGCGGCGTCTTCGTTTCCGGCACCGACCTCGCGAAGGTGGAGGCTGCGGTCGCGGAGATCCTGGGCATGACGAAGGAATACAAAGTGGGTGAGATCGTGGAAGGCCCGATCGTGAAGATCCTCGAGTTCGGCGCGATCGTCGACCTTGGCGGCGGTGCCGACGGCATGATCCATGTCTCCGAGCTCAAACAAGGATTCGTAAAGAACGTGGAAGACGTCGTGCATCTCGGCGACCACGTCCGCGCAAAGATCATCAAAGCGGAGAACGGCAAGATAGGGCTCTCGTTGAAGCAGATGGAACAGCCGGCAGGGCAATAGTGCGGCGCTTGCCTCCCGGCAGATGATAGTTCGGCGAGCGCTGCACTATTGCTCCGGGAGATTTTGCGTGTGT
>Ga0302320_10018076_pt1 | contig 14252 bp, 9 predicted proteins | sample Bog_T0_3_FD_202130 | JGI IMG/M metagenome (GOLD analysis project Ga0302320, IMG submission 202130) | Peat permafrost microbial communities from Stordalen Mire near Abisko, Sweden - Bog_T0_3 | ecosystem: Environmental > Terrestrial > Soil > Wetlands > Peat | place: Sweden: Abisko, Stordalen Mire...
ATCGAGATCGGGTAATTGCACGCCCGGCAATGTGCTGATACTGAAATGACGACCAAATTCCTCGAGCGCCCGATAGCTCGAGTTGTTGACGATGATGAAGGCCACGGCAACACCGAGCCTGGCTGCACTCCATAGTCCCTGAATGGCGTACATGGCCGAGCCATCGCCAATCAGCGCGATGACTTTTCGCATCGGTGATGCCAGTGCGACACCGACGGCCGCCGGCAAGCCGTGGCCCAGTCCGCCGCTGGCGCAGGTAAAGAAGCCATCGCGATCAATGATGGGTAAGCGGTCGTGCAACGCGCCACGGCTGCTCGGCGCCTCTTCGACCACGATGCTGTTTGTGGGACGAAGCGCTGCGATCTGCTGCAGCAGGTAGGCGTCGGTGAGTTTGCCGACCGGTAGCGGTGACGCGCGCGCTGGAATCGCCGGCGCCTTTCTGATCGGCCCCTGTGCGGACTGCGCCAACAGGGAGTCGATGCCGAGCTTTAGATTCGTGACGATGGAAAGTCCCACGGGGCTGCGCGCGGCCGCCGCCGGGTCGTCCGTCAGTTGCAGAAGCTGCGCTCCGGCTGGAATGTGCGGACCTTCGCCTTCAACGTGGTAGGTGAAAACCGGCGCCCCGAGCACCAGGATCAGATCGCTGCCCGCCAGCTGCCGTACGATGCGCGCCCGATCGGCTGTAAGAAATCCCGCGAACAGCTTGTGGTTCTCGGGAAAGCTATTGCGCGAGGACATGGGACTCGCCCAGACCGCGGCCTGATGCATTTCGGCAAGGGCGATGGTCTCATCCCACGCCCCGTCACGTGCCACCGAGGCACCGACGACGATGACGGGTTGCCGTGCGCGGCCGAGCGCCGAGGCTGCCTCCGCGAGCAGACCTGGATCTCCCGCGACCCGTGAGCTCACTCGCCTTGCCGCCAGCGATGCGCAAGGCCGATCCCAGTCATCCACCGGTATCGATACGAACGTCGGCCCGCGCGGCGCCTGCATGGCGACGTAATAGGCGCGTGCGATGGCGGCGGGTACATCGGCCGCGCGTGCGGGTTCTACGCTCCATTTTACGTAGGGCTTGGGCAGCTGTGGCGCCTGCTCCGAGTAGAGAAACGGTTCGAAGGGCAGAATGGAACGAGCCTGTTGGCCGGCCGTGATGACAAGCGGCGATTGATTCCGAAACGCCGTGAAGATGCTGCCTAGTGCATGGCCGACACCGATCGCCGAATGAAGGTTCACGAGCGCCGCGGCGCCCCGCGCCTGCGCGAAGCCATCGGCCATGGCGACCACGACCGATTCCTGCAGACCCAGCACGTAGCGGAAGTCGCTGGGGAAGTCGCGGAACATCGGCAGCTCGGTAGAGCCGGGATTGCCGAACACTGTGGTCAGTCCAAATTCGCGCAACAGCGCGAATGTGGCCTCGCGTACCGTCAGCTCGCTCATCAAAGACGGATCACCACTTTGCCGAAATGGCCGCTCTTTTCGAGATGCCGGTAGGCAGCTGGCGCCTCATCGAAACCGAAGACGTGATCAATTACGGGCTCGAGCCGCGCGCCGGCAATGGCGGCGTTCATGCGCTCGAAGTGTCCGCGGGAGCCCACGTAGACGCCTTGAATGCTGGCCTGCTTGGCCAGGAGACCATAGGGAATCAGGGGCTCGTCTGCGCGCCCCGTGAGTACACCGATGAGCTGAATGCGGCCGCCTGCAGCTGCAGCGGCGATCGAACGACCCAGCGTGCCGGCACCGCCGACTTCGATGACGTGATCGACTCCGCGGCCCTGAGTTAGTCGCAGCACTTCAGTTTCCCAATCGGGGGTAGTGCGGTAGTTGATGCCGGTGTCAGCGCCAAGCGTCCGGGCTCGCTCGAGCTTTGCGTCGCTCGACGAGAGAGCGATGACACGCGCACCGGCCAGACGCGCGAACTGCAATGCGAAAATTGAAACACCGCCCGTGCCGATGATCAATACCGTCTCGCCGGGGGCAACGCGCCCGTTCTCAACCAGGGCATGCCATGCCGTAACAGCCGCACAGGGCAGGGTGGCGGCCGCTTCCGGCGACAGATGGGAAGGAACGGCCACGGCATCCTGCTCGTCGAATACCGCGTAGTCGGCCAGAACGCCGTCGGCGGGCGGTGCACCCAGGGCGGCAAGGGGTCCGCCGGGCGCTCTACCGTCGATCCAGCCGCGAAAGAAGGTGCCGCAGACGCGATCACCCACCTTGAATCGCGTAACGCCGGCGCCGACAGCAGTGACTTCCCCGGCGCCGTCGGACAGCGGAATCGTATTGGCCGCCACCGGGCCGCCGAAGTAGTGCCCACGCGCGATCATCAGATCGCGGAAATTCAGGGATGCCGCCTGCAGCCTGACAAGTATCTGCTTCGGGTTGGCCACCGGGTCCGGCCTTGTGCCGCGCTTCAGCCCGTCAAGCGATGTGCTTCCGGCGACGATCTCAAACGCACGCATCGTGTGACCTCAATGCCAAAGGGGCAAGTTGCGCCCATTAGCACATTATCGCAGCCTTTCTATCCAGACGCTCTCCAATGGGCGCCGGCTCAATCGAAACGACGATTCGCTCCCAGTTGAGACTGCATGGTCTTGGGCCCGCGATCATGAAGTCCAGAGACATCCATGAATCAATTGCATCGGACGCAGCTGGCGCCCGCGTCCGAGTCGACGCTGACCGCTGCCATTGTTGAACTGGCCCGTGAAGCCTCGATCGAACTCAATGTTCAGGACGTGGTCCATCTGCCGGCAAGCCGTGCGCTGCTGCCGCCGGGGCAGAGAATCTATGTCAGTTTCCTGCCGAAGCAGAGCTGGCAGCAGACGGTGGCCGCCAGTGTTGCGGTGAGGACGGCCGGCTTCGAACCGGTGCCGCATTTGCCGGTACGCCTCATCCCGGATCAAAAGACTCTCGAACAGACGCTGTCGGACCTGGTCGAGCAGGCGCAGGTCCATGAGGCTCTGCTGATCGCGGGCGACTATGACGCGGCTGTGGGTCCTTACGACAGCGTCAGCCATGTATTGCGCACAGGCGCGCTCGAGCGCGCAGGAATGCGACGAATCTCGATAGCGGGGCATCCTGAGGGTCATCCCAAGGTAGTGCTCGATGTCATTCGACGGGCCGAGCGCGAAAAACTGGAGCTGGCCGCAACCGCTGGTCTCATTCCACGCCTGCTGACCCAGTTCTTCTTTGAGCTGGAACCATTCCAGAGTTGGATCGAAGAGCTTCGGCGCGACGGAATCCGGGTGGAAACGGTCGCCGGAATGGCGGGACCCTCCAAATTGGCGACGCTGCTGAAGTTTGCCCTGCGTTGCGGCGCGGGACCTTCAATTCGGGCATTGGGCGCAAGGCCCGGCTCTTTCGCCAAACTACTCGGCGATCACGGGCCGGAGAATCTCGTGCGCAAGCTGGCTGCCGGGCGTCTGAGCGGTGAGATCGATTTCTCTGGCATTCACCTGTTCTGCTTCGGCGGCTTTCTGCGCAGCTGTGAGTGGCTGCATGACATTGCCGGCGGCCAATTTCGCTTGACTGACGACGGCGGATTCACGCGCGACTAACCGCAGTTTACGCCTGACGCGTTCGCCAACCCTCGTGGTAGGCCTCGCGTGCGTCGCGTGCGTAAGGTACCGCAGATACCTTCACCTGGACGTCGAGCTGCTTGTGGCGCTCTACGGGCGGCTTGCTGGTGCCGCCGTTTTCCTCACCCCAGACGAGCGTCAGCACATCGCCGGTGCTCACTACCGGGTCGACGATGCCCAATGATAGCGCCGTGCGCTCATTGTAGCTGTAGCCACCGAACATCGAGAGACCGACCACCTTCCCGTTGAGCAGGATCTTGTCGTACGACGAGGATGAATAGTTCGCGAGCGGGAAATCGAAGAATTTGTAGTGTTCGCCGCCCGGCACGAGCAGCGAGGTAAGGATCTTGCCCACATCGGCGGCATTCCATTCGAACGTCACTTTCCGTCGAGAAGGCTGTTTCGCCTTCGTTTCGAGCGCTTCGCGACCGATGAAGTCATGGTCGAACTTGACGAAGGGACCATAGCCGAGTTCGTAGGGGGTTGTGTAGTAATCCTCGATATTGTCCGAGACGAAACTGCCGCCAATGGAGCCGGTGCCCTCATACCCCCCGGCGGGCAACCATTCGCGGTACTTTTTCATCTTCTCGCCCGTATAGACCGCGGGCAGCGGCGACGGAATCCAGCCGGACTCCAGTGTATTGCTGGCATAAGCACGCGAGCCGACCGCTGTCAGGCCAAAATCCTTGCCGGCCTCCAGAATCACATCGCGGATTTCGTCACGTTGCTCGTAGGGACCCCAGATCTCCAGGCCCGGAGCGCCAGCCATGCCGTGACGCAGCGCTCGAACCTTGCGGCCCTTGATGTTGATGGAGTCCATGGTGAAGAACTTCACGTCCGGTATCGGACCGCCATTGATCTTCTCAAGCACTTTGGCAGCGTTAGGTCCCTGGATCTGGTAGCGGTAGTGGCGACGCACCACAGCATTGCCGCGCGGATGCGATGGTGAGCGATCGTCGCGGATCAGATCGACCTTGTAGCCGCCTGTCTGGCCATGAAATTCGATCCAGTTGACCGTCGGCGCCCGGCCAACGAACAGCAGTTCGTTAGTGTCGAGATAGAACAGAATGCCGTCGCCGATGACGTAGCCGTCATAGCTGCACGGCACGAACTGCTTGGCCTTATTGGGCCCAAAGTTGGCGAAGCTGTTGATGGCCAGGTGATTGAGCATCTTGAGGGCATCGGGCCCCTTGACGGTTATCTCGGCCATGTGATGCGACTGATCGAACAGGACCGCGGATTCGCGCCACGCGCGCTGCTCGTCGCGCCAATTGGAAAACTCGCTCGGCACCACCGGATATACGTAGGCACCAATCTGTGAATTGCGCAACAACTTTACCGGGTTGCCGGCGCTGCGCAGCAGTTGTTCCAGGCTGGATTGGGCCATAGCGGTGCTCTCGATTTCTGTTGAATTCGCGTGGACCGTAATTAAAAGGCTCGCAGGACCTCTCGGTCTCGACTGGGAGGGAAGCGGGTCTTCGATTAAACGTGCAGCCGGTACCCGCCTTAATCCCTAGATCTTCTGCGCCAGCGCGACGATCAGCTGCCGTACCCACGCATGAGCGGGATCGGACTCGTTGCGCTTATGCCAGAGCAGGATCTCGTATTGTTCCGGTGTCGGAAAGGGGGGCGGGAAGGTCTTCATCGGGGTCGAGTCCGCGAACAGCTTGACGACACGATCAGGAACGGTGGCCACGTAGCTGGTTCCCGGGAGAACCAGGGGCAGGTGCAGCAGGCTGGGAACCGTCAGATGTACGGTTATGTCAGCATCAAAAAGCCGACGGACCAATTCTTCCGCGGAAGCGGTATAGCCGCTTGGGCGGCCAAAGACATGCGGCAATGCATAGAACTGCTCGGCTGTCAGCGAGTCACCGATCGTCGGGTGGTTGCGATCCACCGCGCAGAGCCACTGCACGGGGCGCAGGCGGACACTATGAAGGCTCTCGGGATACGAGCGCACATCGTAAAGGCGAAGATTGTCGAGGCAGAGGCACAGATCAGCCTCCCCATACTCAAGCCGTGACAGCGCGGTCTGTGAGATCAGCTCGATGTGAAAGCGGATCCCCGGAGCCTCTACCGCGACACGCTGCAGGATGGCCGGCAGCAATCCCGGCACGGCCTCTTCGGACACGATCATCGTGAAATCGCGCTGAGTCGTTGCCGGTGAAAAAGTCGGCTGGGTGCCGAGCGTTGCCTGGATCAGCAGCAGCGCCTCACGTACCGGTTCCACCAGCGAGAGGCCGCGCGGCGTGAGTTCGAGTTCCCGACCGACCCGATCGAGCAGCGGGTCATTGAAATAGTCTCGCAGCTTGTGAAGCGCCGCGCTCATTGCAGGCTGCGATACGAATACTTTCTCCGCGGCGCGCGTGACGTTTTTCTCACGCAGCAGCACGTCGAGAGCGATCAGCAGGTTGAGATCGAAACGGTGAAACTGCATGATGCCGCACTGGCCCGGATGATGATGAACATGGTAACAGAGCCGCGAAAATCCCACGAAGGCACGGTACTCTGGCAGCCGGACGCAGAGCGTATCGCTCGCGCCAACCTGACTCACTACATCGACTGGCTGGCGCAACGCGGTCGGCGCTTCGAGTCTTATGAGCAGCTCCTGCAGTGGTCCCTGGACGACCTCGATGGCTTCTGGGGCTCGGTGTGGGAATATTTCAAGATCCGCAGTTCGCGACCGTACGAATGCGTACTGGCGCACCGCCAGATGCCGGGAGCGAAATGGTTTCCTGGAGCGCGGCTCAACTACGCGGAGCACGCGCTGCGTTTCGAGCGTGAAAATGTCGAAGCACTGCTCTACCTCAGCGAGCGCCGGGGCCTGCAATCGCTATCCTGGACGGAATTTGCAGGTCGGGTGCGCAAGCTGGCAACGCGGCTTCGGGCGCTGGGGGTCGTCCCGGGCGATCGAGTCATCGCCTACCTCCCGAATTCTCCGGAAGCGGTGATCGCCATGCTCGCTACTGTCAGCGTCGGCGCCATCTGGGCGAGCTGCGGCCCGGACTATGGGACCCGTGGAGTCGTCGACCGCTTCGCGCAGCTGACGCCGAAGATCGCGTTTTTCGTCGATGGCTATGCGTACGGCGGCAAGACATTTGATCGGCGGGATGAAGTCAGCGCCATTCTCAGGCAACTGCCGACACTCGAGCGTGTCATCTACGTCAGCCACATTGCGCCGGCCGACGGGTGGAATCCTACGGAACATACATTGCGTTGGGATGAAGCGCTGGCGGGTCCGCCTGTTTCACGCGAGGATTTCAGTTTCGAGCAGGTACCGTTCGATCATCCCCTCTGGATTTTGTTCTCATCGGGGACGACGGGCCTGCCGAAGCCGATCGTGCATTGCCACGGCGGCATCACGCTGGAGCAATGCAAGGCAGTTGCCTTCCACATGGACTGCCATGCGCGCGAGCGGATGTTTTTCTTTACGACCACTGGCTGGATGATGTGGAATTTTCTGGTCAGCGCGCTGCTGGTCGATGTCGTACCGGTGCTGTACGACGGTAATCCGGCCTACCCGACACCGGACGTGCTGTGGAAAATGGTGGCCGATGCACGTGCCAGTTTTTTTGGTGCGAGCCCGACCTATATCGGCATCCTGGAGAAGGCTGGCATCGTACCGAAGGATCGATTCGATCTGTCCTCTGTCAAGTCGATCCTGCTCGCTGGCTCGCCCGTCACGGCCGAATGCATGGAGTGGGTATTCAAAAACGTGAAGCCGGATGTGTTTGCGCACTCCGGTAGTGGTGGCACCGATGTCTGTACCGGAATGGTTGGCGGGGTCGTCATACGGCCCGTGTACGCGGGTGAGATTCAGGCTCGTCAGTTGGGCGTCGCGGCTCATGCGTTCGATGCAAGCGGCCACGCCATCATTAACGAGGTCGGCGAGCTGGTCATTACGGCCCCCATGCCGTCGATGCCCGTGGGCTTCTGGAACGACACAGATGGGAGTCGCTATCGCGACTCGTATTTTGATCTGTATCCAGGCGTTTGGCGCCACGGGGACTTCTTCCGGGTGAACGGGCGAGGAGGTTGCTTCGTGCTGGGCCGCTCGGACGCCACGCTCAACCGCCACGGCGTGCGCATCGGAACGGCGGAGGTTTATCGATCACTGATCAGCGTGCCAGAGGTAGAGGATGCGCTCATCATCAACCTCGACCTGCCGGGCGGTCGCTTCTTCATGCCGCTATTTGTGAAATTGCGGACCGGATTTGATCTCGACGAGGCGCTCAGCGAACGTATTCGGGCGCAGATGCGGAAGGACTACTCGCCGCGACACGTGCCGGATCGGATTTATCCCGTCGGGAGGATCCCCTACACGCTGACAGGGAAAAAAATGGAAGTTCCCGTGCGCCGCATACTCATGGGTATGACGCCAGAGAAGGCCGCCAATCGATCGGCCATGGTGGACGCGGGTGCGCTCGATTACTTCATCGAGTATGCCCGCACACAGCGGGACTATTCGCTTCAGGCCTAAGGCGATCCATGATCCTAGGCTGCCGCCGGCGTGTCGCGGCGGTACTCGCGCGGCGTCAGGCCAAATTTCGCGCGGAATACACGGCCAAAATGTGTCGGGCTGTTGAAGCCGTAGTCGAATGCGATGGCGGTGATCGTCCGGCCGCGCTGGGCGCTACTGACCAAGGCGCGCGCGCATTCATCGAGCCGCCGGCGCACGATGTAGCGAGCGACGGTCTCGTCCCGATCCGAAAACAGATGATGCAGGTAGCGGGGCGTCATCTTGCAGGCCTCGGCGATGCGCGTCGGCGTCAACTCCGGGTCGTGCAGGTGGGCCTCGATGTAATTGACGATGCGAATCCGGTGGACGGTCGCCAGCGAGAGGCGATCGGGCTGTGCACGGCCGATATCGGCGTAGGCGGCACCGAGCAGGTCGAGGATGGCGACAGTGACTCGGCCTGCAGTGGCCTCGTCGAGTGCTTCGGTGCATTCGACCCAGAAGTGGCGCACAAACCGCGACAGCAGGCCGCAAACTCCGCTCGACGCCGGCATCGGGATTGCCACCAGACTCTCCGGACACGCGATATGCCGGCGCAATTTGGCGTCCGGGATGCCGATGACGAGCATGCGATTGGCAGCCGGGAAAACGATCTCGTACTGCCGGGTGCTGTCACAGAGCGCAAAGTCGCCCGGCTTCAGGCAGGCCTCACGACCGTTTTGCCGGTTGATACTCTCCCCTTCCATCTGCAACTGCAAAAAGAACATCGAATGTCGGGTTCGCGCGACGTGGGCGCGAGAGTGCCGGACGACCTGGGCATCGGAATAGACGTCAGCGACCGTGATGTCTCCGAGCGTTGTACGTGCAATCGAGCCATTAAAGGTGCGCACGTCCGCCGGGTCCGAGACCAGGGGATTGAAGCTGTCCGTGGCGTAATCGTTCCAGTGATCAAGCTTGCGTCGCTGATCGAGGCCAATCGTCGAAAACGAATCTATATGCATCATCGGCTCTCCCCCTTCCCGCATCTGGTCACGAGTTTCGACTCGCTGTGTTCAAGTTATATAAAACAAACACTTCGAGCCACCAATTCTTTCAGCTTATACGTGCTATTTGTGTGCGAGGTGCAACAGTATACTGCCATGCAACATAAGATCTGCGCCGCCGCGGTTAATTCGCCACAGGGTAAGCTGCCGGCCCATGAATAACGATCCGCGCGAGCTGCTGGCCACCAGTCCGATGTCACGCATGCAAATGCTGGTGATCGCAATCACCCTTGGGCTGACCGCACTGGATGGATTCGACATCCTGTCCATCAGCTTTGCCTCTCCGGGCATTGCGCGAGAGTGGGGCATCGACCGCGCCGCTCTCGGCGTCGTGCTGTCGATGGAACTGCTTGGCATGGCCCTGGGTTCGATTCTATTGGGAGGAGTGGCCGACCTCATTGGGCGGCGCCGGATGCTGCTCGGATGTCTCGTGCTGATGACGCTGGGCATGGTCATGGTGGCCGGTGTCCACAATCTGACTGCCCTGTGCGTCTGGCGCGTCATCACTGGACTGGGTATCGGCGGCATGCTGGCGGCCAACAACGCGGTTGCCACGGAATTCTCCAGCATTCGCCACCGTGACCTGTCTGTATCCGTAATGGCAATCGGGTATCCGCTGGGTGCGGTTTTCGGCGGCATGGTGGCGGCACATTTGCTCAAGGGCAATAACTGGCGCACCGTGTTCGAGTTCGGCGCCATATGCACGGGAATTTTTCTCCCCGTCGTATTCCTCTGGGTCCCGGAATCCATCGGATGGCTGTGTCAGGCGCGTCCGTCAGGTGCTCTCGAACGCCTCAATCGAAGTCTGACGCGTCTCGGGTATGGGCGCGTCGAATCACTGCCCTCCGCGGAACCCAAACAGACTCGCAGTTCGCTGATCAATCTGTTCGCCGGAGGCCTTGCGCCCATCACAATTATTTTGTCGGTCACCTATTTTCTGCACGTCACGACTTTCTACTTCATCATCAAGTGGGTGCCGAAAATCGTGGTCGACATGGGCTTTGCGCCCGCGTCGGCCGCGGGCGTATTGGTCTGGACCAATGTCGGCGGTGCCGCGGGCGGCGCTGTACTCGGGCTGCTGACCAAGAGATTGGACCTCAAGCTGCTGACGCTGGCGGTCTTCATCGGCTCGGCCATCATGGTCGTCGTATTCGGTCGCGGTACGGCCGATCTGGCGCAGCTCTCGCTGATCTGCGCGCTGGCGGGGTTCTTCACCAACGGTGGCATCGTGGGTGTGTACGCGCTCATTTCGCGAGCGTTTCCGACACCGTTGCGGGCCTCTGGCACCGGGTTCGTCATTGGGGTCGGCCGCGGCGGCAGCTTTATTGCTCCTATCGTCGCTGGGCTATTGTTCCAGGCCGGCATCGGTCTCAGCCTGGTGGCCCTGATCATGGCTTGCGGGTCGCTGCTCGCAGCCGTCTGCCTGGCAGCGCTGCCCAAGCGCGCCAGCATTCCGCACAGCAGCGCGGTACCTGAATCGTTGTGACATGAGTCCGCCGAGACCGAGGCTCAGCGGCTGGTTCTGGCGCTGGAACATTGCAGCACCATTCAGGGCTATCTGATTGCGCGTCCCATGCCCGCGCGGAACTCAGGGCTGCGGCGTTCAGGGCTGCGACATCGTCAGTGCAGGATAGATGTACCCGTCTATTCCCTGGGGCTGCTTGTAGACGTTATTTCTGACGTTGAATTCGTCGACGATCTTCGAGGAGCCGTACAGCGAGTCCAGCCCGTCCGTCTTGACGAATACTTTCTTGGCTTCCGCGATATCAAGCAGGTGGGTACCAGCGAGCAGCGGCTTGTATTGTGCCGGTGTCAGTCCGACGCGCGCCGACATGATGCTGATGGCATCGTCCTGGGTATGGGGATCGTTGATGTATTTCACGATACGATCCCATAGCTGCACCAGTTTCATGTAGTCGGTCCGATGGGCCGCAAGGCTCGACGGACTTACGATCAGCACGTCATAGATCAGCCCCGGAGCCTGGGCGGAGGTGTAGATCGGATGCGCGCCGGGTACCGCCTTCATTGCCATGCCGGAGTTGGGTTGCCAGGCGCCAATGGCATCGACCTGGCCCGAGGCCAGGACCTGCGGTGTCTCGTTGGTCTTCGAATTTACGAGTGTCACATCATTCTGCGTCAGACCAGCCTTCTTCAGGCCGTCGAGCAACAGCAGGTGGTCAACGAGTCCCACCTCGACGCCGATTTTCTTGCCCTTGAGCTCCTGCATGTTCTTGATGCCGGGCCGGGCAATGATCATGTCGTTACCGTTCGAATAGTCGGTCACGAGTATCGTGATATTGCGGGCGCCGGAGGCACCAGTGACGAGTGCATCGCCATTGGTGACAAAGTCGCCGTCGATCTTTCCAGCCGCAAACGCGTCCATCGAGGCTGAATAGTCGAACCAGTTGAAATTGATATCGAGACCGGCCTGCTTGAGCCAACCCTTGTCGATGGCGACCTGCCATGCTACCCATCCCGGCCAATCGCTATAGCCCAGCGAAATGGCGGCTGCATCCACGGGTAGCGCCTTCAGCATCGCCGATGCGCAAAGCAGCGCCGCATATACGATCCGTAAGATTCCTGGACGCATACCGGCACCCCCGTCAGATAAATCGAATCGATTCTGTTAGTGTCATACCGGCTGCAAAGCTCGTGCCGTTGTCTGCGGTTGGATCCCGCCGCGATTGAGCGGCAATTCGCTGGACGCCGCACCCGGTTAGTGCCGAGTCGACGCGATCTGCGCGGGCGTGGTGCGTGTCGGTCGCGTTGGCGAGAACGGCAAAGTATCATTCCGCTTTAACCCCTGGAGGCCGATGCGTCATCGCAACTTCGTACTGTTCGTCGCTTTGATCGTCGGTTGTCCGGCGATGGCGCTTGCTCAAGCGCGTGACGCGTCAAGCGCGTATGGCATCTCTGCGCGGGTCGCGCCCAGGCCCTATCTGAATATGCCGCATCGGGCGGATGGGCCGATGCCGCGGCTGCTGTCTGAGACTGGGGCATTCGGCGATCTGCGGCAGCTGAGCCCCGACAGGCACCTGATTCCCTACGATCTCGTCGTCGCATTCTGGTCTGACGGGGCAGTCAAGTCGCGTTGGGCCGCGATCCCCAATCAGAAAATAAAAATTTCGCCCACCGGTGAATGGCAGTTTCCGGCCGGGACCGTCTTCGTCAAGCACTTCGACCTTCCGGTCGATGAGGAGAATCCCAACGTCCGGCGACGCCTCGAGACACGGCTCCTCGTTCGGGATAGTACCGGCGGCGTTTACGGCGTCACGTATAAATGGCGCGCCGATGAAAGCGATGCCGAACTGCTCACCAACAGCGTGACCGAGGACATCGCGATCAGGACTACGAGCGGCGGAGTTCGGCATCAAACCTGGTACTACCCCAGCCGCAAGGATTGCCTGACCTGCCACACGGCAGGTGCGGGCGGCGTGTTGGGTGTCAAGACACGCCAGATGAATCACGACCTCGCGTATCCCGGCGGAGTCACGGATAACGAGTTGCGGACCTGGAACCATCTCGGGCTGTTCGCACCAGCGTTAAATTCCGAAGACTTGTCGGCCTTCACCACGCTTGCAGCCGCAGACGATGCCACTCGAAGTCTGGAGGATCGCGCACGCTCATATCTGGACGCCAACTGCTCGCACTGTCATCGGCCCGGGGGAACCGTGGCCTACTTCGATGCGCGCTATACCACACCCCTCAACGATCAGGGCCTCATCAACGGTCCTGTGCTCTTGGATCAGGGAATCGATCGGCCGCGCATCATTTCCCCCCACGATACCTGGCGCTCCATCGCCTATATGCGCGTCAGCACGAACGGCGATATCCGTATGCCGCCCTTGGCCCGTGAAACGATTGACGACCAGGGAGTCGCCTTGCTGGGTGAATGGATCAACAGTCTTCCGGGCCGTGCGGTACTAAGTCCGCCGACCATGTCGCAAGCGGGTGGAACATTCAGCGAGCCTGTCGAAGTAGCCTTGCAGGATGCCGAGCCCGGCGCCGACATTCGCTACACCGTGGATGGTAGCGAGCCTGGAACGTCGGACCCGCGCTATGAGACTCCAATCAAACTGACGGCATCCACCATCCTGCGTGCGCGAGCGTACAAGGATGGCTTTACACGAAGCATCACTTCGCAGGAGGTCTATGTCGTCGGGCCTTAGCGTCCCACAATCGCGATACCCCACGGACTTTCGCCCGCCTTGACCCGTCCGGTTTCTTTGTTCGTGCGGAGGTCGACGACCGAGATGTCGTTTGATGGACCATTAGCCGTGTAGAGGAACTTGCCGTCGGGCGAGATGACCATCCCCCACGGGCGTGTACCGACTTTGATGGAATCGAGCAACTCATAGGAGTGGCTATCGAGCACGGACACTGTGCCGGCGCGGCCGTTGCTGACGTAGACTTTCTTGCCATCGAGCGAGACTTTGACGCTCATGGGTCGTGAGCCCTGTGGTAGCGCGATTGTCTTCAAAACCTTGTAATTCGCGGTATCGATGACGTTGATCTGGCCAGTGGATTCGGATGGGATGAAGCCGATGGCGCTGTCCAGCAAAAAGGCCATCGAACGCGGACGCGGAGGCACGCTGAAGTGACCGACCACCTTGAAGCTGGCAGTATCTACGACGAACACTTCACCGCCTGCCTCGCACGTGACGTAAAAAGTCTTGCCGTCAGGAGAAGTGGCCACCCCCTCAGGTTCCTGCGCTATGGGGATAATGTGTTCAACCTTGCCGCTCGAGAGGCTGATGACACTGGCGGTCTTGACGTCTTCATTGGAGATATAGAGTTCGGCGCCCGATCTGCTGAGCGCAAATTCCTCGGGGTCCGAACCGACCAATAGCTTATTGACGAGTTTGTGCTGCGCGACGTCGATTACCCCGATGCCGTCGGCCGCCTTGTCGGCGTGCGAAGATTCATCGTCATCATCGTCCTTGCCGCGCTGAAAGACGGGATTGCCCTGTGCGTCAATCGTGGGCACCGCGATGGGCGTGCCGCTCAGTGCCACATATACCAGCTTGCCGTCTGCGCTCGCGTGGATGCCGCGCGGTCGTTTGCCCACGCCGATGGTTGCCGCCGGCTGCAGATCAGCGGCGTTGATGACGGTGACATCGGCGGACCGCTCGTTTGTAACGTACAGCTGGAAGCTTTCGCCGGTCTGCGCTTGCGCCATCA
>Ga0302320_10018077_pt1 | contig 14252 bp, 17 predicted proteins | sample Bog_T0_3_FD_202130 | JGI IMG/M metagenome (GOLD analysis project Ga0302320, IMG submission 202130) | Peat permafrost microbial communities from Stordalen Mire near Abisko, Sweden - Bog_T0_3 | ecosystem: Environmental > Terrestrial > Soil > Wetlands > Peat | place: Sweden: Abisko, Stordalen Mire...
AATAATGGCGCGGCGGACTTAACGTTCCGTTTACTCTGCAGACAGTCGGATCGGGATCACTGCGGCTTTATCGCTCGCCGCGCGCCAGGCGCTAGCAACTCTTGAGCGGCGCCCAATTGGCCTGGAACGCGACCACGCCGTCGACGCTCTCGATCACCCTTTTCCAGCCGGTCACCCGGCTCGTCAATACCAGGTCGGCCGCCTTGCCTTCAACCGTGATCACTTCCGACACCGGCTGGGTTTGCGGGCGAAGCAGCGGGAACGTCACGAGTTGCGGCTGCGTGCTCAGCGTAATCGGCGGAGAAAGGTAATTGCCTTCGCGCAACCGGACCGTACCGCTGCCCGAATTCGTCGCGACCAGATATTCGCGGTTGATCAGCTTGCATTGGGGCGTGGCGGTGGTGGCCGCCGCCTGATCCGAAACCGCGGGTGAAGGGTTGCTCATCATCATGGTCAGCGTAATGGCGGAAGCGATGAGCGCTGCGCCCAGACCGGCGACGACCGCCGGGCTCTTGCGCGTTTGCCGAGCCTGACCCTGTGAAGCAGCTTGCTGCATGATGATCCCCCTGTCTGATGCAGGCATCCTACCTTGGGGGGCATCGGCTGGTATGTGACCCCGCGCACATTGCGGCGGGGATTTTCCGCCGGATCTTTCAGGCGGCTACCGGGATGGCGACGGCCGCCAGGCAAGATCGTCGGACAGCACGTAGATCATGATCGCAGCCAGACAGATCACCAACCCGATCCAGAACACCGGGGAGTGATGGATGCGTCGCCAGTCGCGGCGCGGCGCTGCAGGCTTCATTCCATCACCCTGTTGTCGGAGCCACAGAGAGCAACGCCCGCGATGTGCACCTCAATAGCAACTGCGGGGATCGACCTGAACGTATTGCCCCGACGGATAGCGATAATAGCAGCCGCCTTGCGCCAGATAATATCCGGGCCGCGCCGCGGCCTGTGCGCCCGCGATGGCGCCGACGGTCCCGCCGGCGACCGCGCCCGCGATCGCCCCGCCCGGCCGCCCCGAGATCAGCCCGCCAAGCAATCCGCCCACCACTGCGCCGCCGACCGCGCTCGCGGCAGGATCCGGTGGAGGTGGCGGCGGTGGCGGCGCATAGGCCACGGGGGGCGGCGGATAGCCCGGCGGTGGCGGATAGCCTCCCGCGACCGGGGGCCCATCCGGACCGACATCGTCCATGACTTCGACCTCCGACACATAGGCCGGCGGACCTTCCATCGGCTGCGGATAGAAATACCAGGCGCCGCCGACATCCCACCACCAGCCATCGCGGCCGTTGTGGATCTCGTGGCGCCAGCGTCCGCCCTCCCAGGCGAGGCGGCCATGATAGGCGTGACCGCCGAAATTGCGCGAAGGCATTCCGCCGCGCGCGAAACGTGCGTCCTGCGGCCCGCGGCCCGCCATCGGTCCGGGGCGTCCGGGTCCCGGACGTCCCGCCTGGACGGCCGGTTTGCCCTGCGCGCCTTTCGAGGGCGGCCCCTTTGGCTCCTCCGCATGCGCCGACAGCGCAAACGCGGCCATGATCGATACCAACGGAACCAAAATCCCAGCGCGCCTGGATCTGTTCATGTCCCCACTACCTCCATTACCGTGCAGCGATTCCAGACTCTAAAAGGCATCCCGGAACGGCGCCACCCAAATCGGCGGCGACCGCCGGCGCGGCAATATTGCTGACCGGGTTGACATCTTTTGTCTTGTTAAAAATCGGTAAGATCGAGCCAGTTCTCCGAACGATCAGCCGGCTTCCAAAACGCATTTGTGATCAGGCCGACCGGCTTGAGCCGCACAATCGCCCATAATCGCGCCAAGCTCGATGGCTTCCGTCCACCCTGATAGAGGCCTGCGCCTGCTGTCGGCGCCGGTTGGCTATCGCGAACAGAGGAGCAATCCGATGTGTGACTATAGTCTGCACGCCGTAGCGACGCGCCCCGCCAAGGTTGGAGAGACGCTGATCAGCACCACCTTCCACGGCACCTCGACGCGCGGCTTCGCGTCTGAGCGTGAGCCTGCGGTCGCGGTCTGCATGCTTCCCGGAACCGAACTGGCGTTCGCGCGCAACGTCGCATACGACAATCGGTGGATATGGAAACGGGTAAGCGGTTTCCGGGTCGGAAAATTCGGCGCGATTGCGCCGGATGTTCCGGATCGTCATCACGACGCCATCGAATTTCCGGATGGAAGCTTTGTGCTGGTGACGCAGCTCTGCAAAGGACAGCGTGTGACGGTGCTGCAATTGCCCGTGGTGCCGCAGCCAGCCTCGAGCACCACCGAAGCGGCGACGCCGGCCTCCGTCACCTGAGACGCGGCGCCAGCTGACCTCAGTGATCGTGCAGTCCCCGGCCGGACCGATCGGCCGGGTCGAGGCGGCATTGGCCTCAAATCCGCGGCAGGTTACTTGGCCAGGGTTGGCGCGATGCGCATCTTCCACAGGTTCCAGATGCGATCGAGCACGACCAGGTTAACGGCATCGGCTTTGGCACCCTCGCCTGCCGTCAGGTAATTGATTTCGCCGCCGAGCGCGATCGCCTGCGACTGCAGACGGGCGTCGATGTCGGTGTAATAGGCCCGGAATACCGCAAGTTTGACCGATGGCCCCACCGTCACATCGCCGTGGCCGCGCATCAGAACCACTGACTTGTCACCCAGCACCTGCGCCAGCGATCTGCCGCGCGCGCCATCGCGCACCAGCATGTCAGTCTCGCCGAAATCCTTGCGAATATCCCAGACCGGTGCGCCCGCCGCCAGGAACGCCGCGTTGTGGTACATCGCCCGCAGCGGCAGCTGGCTCACACTGAATGGAATCACGCCGGGGGAATGGGTGTGAACCACCGCCATCACGTCCGGCCGCGCCTTGTAGATCTCGCTGTGAATGAAGCGTTCCAGGAACACCGACCGGCCGCCGGCATCGATGGCGTTGCCGTCGAGATCGAACGCCATGATGTCGCCGGCGGTGACCAGCGCCGGCGCGAGCGACCGCGACATCAGGAAATGGCCGGGGTTGGCTGGATCGCGCGCGCTGACATGGCCGAAGCCGTCGAGCACACCGAACTCGGCGAGGACACGGCTACCGGTCACGATATCCTCGATCAAGGCGGCGGTGTCGCCAGGAACCGGGGCGGCGGGGGTAGCCGGGATTTGGGCGCGCGCCGGAGGCGACCCGTACAGCAGCGCAAGCAGCACGACCGCCGCGAGCCCCTGAAATTTGCGTAAGTCGAGTAATTTGATTGGCTGACCGAAGCATAGAGCCAATTTCATCTGGATAATCTCCCCTCGAGCTCAAAGTCGATTGTGCCGCGTCCTGTTGATAACCCGCAACCCCCGATGCGGGTGGCGTGACAGCCGACTTCCACGTGTTATCGACAGGCGCCTTGCTCGTGACGGAACAGCCACCATGCGGATCACCCTCGTCGGTTCTCGCCATTTCGGCGTGACGACCCTGAACATGCTGCGGCAACGCGGCGTCGACATCGTCAGGGTCGTGGTTGCCGATGCCGACGACCGGCTCGCCGCCGCGGCGCGTGCCGATGGCATCGAAGTTACCGTGCAGGCCGAACCCCGACTCGTCGCGGGCTCCGAAATCGCCGAAGGAACCGACCTGATCGTGACCGCGCACAGCCATGCGCGGGTCAGCAAGCAGGCGCTGGCCAAGGCCCGGCTGGGAGGCATCGGCTATCATCCCTCTCTATTACCCCGTCATCGCGGCATCGCGGCCATCGAGTGGACGATCCGGGAGGGCGATCCGATCGCCGGCGGCACGGTGTACCATCTCGCCGAACGCATGGACGCCGGCGCCATCGCCGCGCAGGAATGGTGTTTCGTCAAGAAGGGCGAAACCGCCCGCGAGTTGTGGGAACGGGCGCTGGCCCCGCTTGGCCAGAAGCTGCTCGGCGAGGTGATCGACTACGCCAAGGCCCATGATGCCTTGCCGGCAAAACCCCAGGACGAGCAGTTTGCGACCAAGGCGCCTGATCTGTCGGAGTAGTAAAATACCGACGGATTCGCGGGCGTAATCCCAGATCCGTTTTGGGACGAATTTTTGTTCCCGACCGGGAACCAGGTCCGTCTTCAAATGTTTGATAGATAGGGAACTTTTGATGTTGCCGCAACGCAGCAAATTTTGAACACAATGTCCGCTGAATAAGCCGCGACATCACACATCGGGGATTTGATTCATGCGCCAAGCTCGCATCCGGACTGCTTTTTTAGCTTTCGCCGCAACCGCCGCCGGCTTCGCCGGCACTTCTGCCACAGCCCAGACGCCCTATGACGGTCTTTGGAACGTCACGGTCATGACCAAGACTGGCAGCTGCGAACCTTCGTCGCGTTCCACACTCACCGTTACCGACGGTAAGATTTCCGCGGCCGGCGCCGATGTCAGCGGCAGCATCGGACGCGAAGGTCTTGTGCGGGTTACTATCCGTGGTGCATATGCAAACGGCCAACTCAGTGGCAATGCGGGATCGGGGAAGTGGAATGGAGCATCTGCGGGCATACCGTGCAGCGGTCGATGGGAGGCCTCACGACAATAGGTCGGGACGAATCAGAAGTTTGATCGCTATCGCCGGACGGCTGATATTCGCAATCGCCATCCTGTTCGCGGCGTCCCTGTCCGGTTCGGCAAGCTATGCGCAATCGGGACCGTTCGCGGGTATGGCGGGTAACTGGTCGGGTGGCGGCACCGTTACGCTGGACGACGGGTCGACCGAACGTATCAGGTGTCGCGCCACCTACGCCGTTAGCCCTAGCGGAGAGGGCCTCAATCAGACCCTTACCTGCGCCAGCGACAGCTACAAATTCAACCTCGCCAGCAATGTCGTTGCCCATGGCGGATCGATCTCCGGGACCTGGAGCGAAAGCACCCGCAACGTAACCGGAACCATCGAGGGACGCGGCGCCAGCGGCAGTTTTCAGGTGGTCGCCACCGCACCCGGCTTCACCGCCAATCTATCCTTGGCGACGCGCGGCAACCGGCAGTCGGTCGTGATCAAGTCCGAAAGCGCGTTCAGGGCAGCTTCGATTTCGCTCTCCCGATCCTAGGCCATCGCGCCGGCTCGCACCGACGCATTTTCAAGCGAGGCGTTAAATCCGACTCTGGAGCTCCGTTCGATCCATCGAAGCGGAGCTTTAGCCCGTCCTGGGCGGGGCGAGCCGGTCGGCGGTTTCCCGGATGGTCTTTGCGACCAGCAGCGCCTGCTCCTTGTTGAACGCGAAATCCTGCACGCCTTTGTGCGTCGTCAATGAAAGCACCATGATATCGGGCTGTTTCTCCGGCCAGCCGGTGGCGAAAGCGGTTACATAATCCGCCGACGCAGATCGCTTTGGCATTGGGGCATCCTTTTCGAACCATTCGAGTTTTTGTTTACCGCCATCGATGGCGGCGGATTGAGTGGGACCGCGGCCCTAGGTTTCGGGCAAGAACGCCATCACTTCGATCTCGACTTTGGCGCGCCCGTCGACAAGCCCGGCGATGTAAAGCAGCGTCGAGGGTGGAAAATTCCGCCCCAAGGTCTCGCGCCAGGCCGCACCGATGCCGGCGCCCGCGGCTTCGTATTCGTCGCGGCTGGTCAAATACCAGGTAAGGCGCACGATGTGTTGGGGCCCGGCACCGGCTTCCGCCAGCAGCTTGACGATCCTTCGCAGTGCGATGCCGACCTGCCCGGCCATGTCGGGTTGATAGTCTCCCTTGTCGTCGCCGCCGGTCTGGCCCGCCAGCACGATCCACCGGCCAGGACCTTCGAACGCGACGCCATGCGAAAAGCCGCGTGGTTTTGACCATTCGGCCGGTTGCAAAGTGCGCATAAGCGGAGCCTCCCGAATTTTCTGGTGGTGTCTCATTCCAGGGTCGCGCCTTCGACGCGGCCGGCAATAACGCGTTGCAAGATGCACTGATCCTTAGCACCGATCCGGCGGACACTCCCACCTCGAAATTGGACGGCGCAGCACTGCGTCGGCAGATTTGCCAGTTGCAAAGCCGGGTGAGCTCGCCGATACCCGCCCACCTCTCCACCCTCCCATGCCGGCGCTTCAGCGGCATGCCTGGCGCTCGCGACCGATGAACAGAAAAGCTTCCAAACCAAGGGCCGCGCTGTGGATGGCCGGCTGGCTCGCGCTGATGCTGATCGTGGCGGTCGCCGGCCGTGAGGCGCTGCGCGAACTGAACGTGTTTGAGGTCATGGAGGTGCGCTGTCTGATCGGCTTCTTCATGCTCTACCCCTTCATCCGCCGCAACGGCGGGTTGGCGGCGATGAAAACGTCGCGGCCGCTGCAGCATGTCGGACGCAATCTCATCCACTACCTCGCCCAGCTCGGCTGGTTCTTCGCGCTCACGCTGATTCCGCTGGGCCAGGTGGTGTCGATCGAATTCACCATGCCGATCTGGACTGCCATCCTGGCCGCGAGCTTTCTCGGCGAGCGCATGACGGTGTGGAAGATTTCAGCAATCGCGCTCGGAGTGGTCGGTGTCATCGTCATCGTCCGGCCTGCGACCGGACAGATCAATCCCGGCCAGATGATCGCACTCGCGGCCGCCGTGGGGTTTGGCATTTCGATCGCCATGATGAAGTCGTTGACCCGCACCGAACCGACGCTGCGGATCATCTTCTGGATGCTGGTGATCCAGGCGGCGGCAGGTTTCCTGCCCTCGCTCTATGTCTGGGCATGGCCCAGCGCCCATGCCTGGGGCTGGATGGCGGTGATTGCCTTTTGCGGGACATTTTCCCATTACTGCATGGCGCGAGCAATGCTGTACGCCGATGCGACGGTGGTGCTGCCGATGGACTTCCTGCGGGTTCCACTGACGGCGACCGCCGGCTGGCTGATTTACTCGGAACGGCTCGACCTGTTCACGGTGCTGGGCGCGGCGCTGATCCTGGCCGGCAATCTTCTGAACCTGAGAGCGCCCAATCCGGTTCCGGCGCGCGCTGGAACCTGACCGCCGTTTCCCGAACGCCATTCCTCGCTATTTTCCAGTCCGTGCGACCGAATTTGTGATCTAAATCACGCAAGCCGGCGTTCCATTTCAATATCGTAAACCGGTCGCGACTGTCGTCGCCAAAATTCGGGGTAACTGCACGATCTTTTGTGGCGCGAAGCGTGGTTTTTTCGTGTAATCTTTCGCCCAATGTTTCAATCGCAGTTTCCCGATTCCAACAGGGGATTTCAGATGCGCTACCTCACCGTCATTCTTTCCCTGATCTGCATGCTGTTCACCGCCGAGGCGGCCAAGGCCGACCGGCGGGTCGCCTTTGTCGTCGGCAACGGCGCCTACAAGAACGTGGCGCAGCTCCCGAACCCGCCGATCGATGCCAAGGCGATGGCCGCGGTGCTGCGCAATGTGGGCTTCGAGGTTGTCGAAGGCACCAATCTCACCCGCGACAAGATGACCGAGCGGTTGCTCGAATTCGGCAAGAAGGCGCAAGGCGCCGACGTCGCGGTGTTCTTCTATGCCGGCCATGGCATCGCCATCAGCGGCACCAACTACCTGCTGCCGGTCGACGCCGACATCAAATCTGAAATGGACGTCAAGCTCGGCGCCGCCATCAATATCGATCTCACGCTCGACCAGACCATGAGCGACGCCAAGGTCAAGCTGGTGTTCCTCGATGCCTGCCGCGACAACCCCTTTGCCGCGAAAATCAAATCGAACTCCGCAACCCGCAGCGTCGCGGTGCAGCAGGGGCTGGCCGAAATGAAGTCCGGCGAAGGCACCCTGATCGCATTCGCTACCGGTCCCGGACAGACCGCACTCGATGGCCAGGAAGGCACCAACAGCCCGTTCACCCGCGCTTTGATGGCCCACATCACCGAACCCGGCGTCGATATCCAGGCCGCGATGACCGAGGTCCGTGCCCAGGTCAACGAGGAAACCAACAGGGGGCAATTGCCCTGGGGGCACACCAACCTGATCGGCAATGTCTACCTCAATCCGGCCGCCGCCCCTGCGCCCGGCGCGGCTGCTTCGGGTGCTGCCCCGGCCGCGGTTGCCTCAAACTCCGGCGGCAGCGACGTCGAACTGGAGTTCTGGCGCTCGGTCAAGGAGTCCAACAAGCCGGAAGAACTCAACGCCTACCTGACCAGCTATCCCAACGGCCAGTTCAAGTCGCTGGCGCTGGCCCGGATCGCTTCTCTCGAGAACGGCCCGTCGACAACGACCCGCAATCTGACCACCGGGGTCGATCCCGCCACCTTCACCCAGGAAGCGGACCAGACGTCGGAGGACCAGATCGGCCTCGACAAGGGCCAGCGCCGCGACGTGCAGCGCCGGCTCAATGGTCTTGGTTTCGATACCAAGGTCACCGGCAAGTTCGACGAGGAAACCCGCTCCGTGATCTCGCGGTGGCAGGCGGCCCGCGGCTATCCGAAGACCGGCTACCTCAACAAGCTCGAGCACAAGGCGCTGCTGGCCGAGATCGTCTCGACGACGCAGACCAGTTCCAGTGACGATTCCGATTCGAGCCCTCACCACCACAGCAGCGGCGGGGGCGGCGGCGGCCGTCGTTATCACGGCGGCGGCGGCGGCGGTGGTCCCGGCGGCCTGTTCGGCGGCATGATGCGCCCCCTGTTCGGACGCTGATCTGACCGAGCTGCCGAACGTTGCCATTTCGAACGACAAAAGGCCCGGGTCGTCCCGGGCCTTTTCTATTTCGTGCACTCGGCATGGCCGTCCGCCAGCTTCAGCATTCTGTCCCCGCCCGAGGTCAGCCGGCACATCTCCACCTCCTTGCCAGCCGGGACCGGCTTGGCGCAGGTGATCTGCGGACTGTTGTTGTTCTTGGTGGTGGTGAATTCGCAGGTCACGATACAGGAGGCCTGGCTGTCCAGCGTGTTCGTGATCCTGATGCTGGCGGAGTCTTCGCCCGGCAGAATGACGCAGCTGAATGGCACCACCTCAGCGGATACCGGCGCCGCCAGCAGGCCGCCTAGCAATGCGAGACGGGGAATCGCCGTGTTCATCGAGCTGCCGCGCTATTTCCCCGCCGCTTTTCGTAGCGCGTCATTGATGCGGTCCTGCCAGCCGGGTCCGCTCTCCTGAAAATATTCCAGAACATCCTGATCGATGCGCAGCGAAACCAGTTCCTTCACGCTGGGAAGCGCAGCCCTCTTCGGCGGCAATTCCGCAACCTTGGTCGTGGTCTTCTTGAAGGCGGCTTCGGCCTCGGTGCGGGCATCGTTCAGCGTCCGCGGCCGTCGTGGTGGTTGGGACATCAGCGTCTCCTCTCGTGAAGACCGAACAGGGCCCTCATCAAATTCCCTCGAACAGCGCCGTCGACAGATAGCGCTCCGAGAAGGAGGGCACGATGGCAAGGATGGTCTTGCCGGCGCTTTCCGGGCGCTTGGCGATCTGGAGCGCGGCGGCAATGGCCGCGCCGGAAGAAATACCGCCGGGGATTCCCTCGTGGCGGGCCATTGCGCGCGAAGTCTCGATCGCGGTGGCGCTGTTGATCTTGACGATCTCGTCGATCACCGAACGATCGAGGATGTCGGGGATGAAGCCGGCACCGATGCCCTGGATCTTGTGCGGGGAATGCTGTCCGCCCGACAGCACCGGACTTTCCTCCGGTTCCACCGCGACCACCCGCAGCGATGGCTTGCGCGGCTTGAGCACCTGGCCGACGCCGGTGATGGTGCCGCCGGTGCCGACGCCGGCGACAAAATAATCGATGTTGCCGCCGGTATCGTTCCAGATTTCCTCCGCGGTGGTGCGGCGGTGGATTTCGGGATTGGCGAGGTTCTTGAACTGCTGCGGCATCACCGCATTGGGTATGGTGCGCACCATCTCTTCAGCGGTGGCGATCGCGCCCTTCATGCCCTGGGCCGCCGGCGTCAGCACGAGTTCTGCGCCAAGGAAGGCCAGCATCTTGCGCCGCTCGATCGACATCGAGTCCGGCATCACCAGCTTGAGCCGGTAGCCGCGCGAGGCCGCGACGAAGGCGAGCGCGATGCCGGTATTTCCGGACGTCGGCTCGATCAGCACGGTGTCGGCATTGATCGCGCCCGCCTTCTCCATCGCGATGATCATCGCAGCACCGATACGGTCCTTCACGCTCGCCGCCGGATTGAAATATTCCAGCTTGGCAAGAATGGTGGCGTGCGCGCCATGGGCTTTCGGCAGGTTGCGCAAACGGACGATCGGCGTATCGCCGATCGCATCGACGATGGAGTCGAAAACCCGGCCCCGACCGGGACGGTGCACTGCACTCGCAGTTGATGGCGCGTCCATGACGAACTCCTTTTGACAGCAATGTGTGCGAAATTAGGGAACTTCCTTCATTAGGGGTAGCCCATGCCCGGGTGCAAGCCGGAATCCTGCCGATGAAAAATTCGCTGCAATGCAAAATCTTTAAGCGGGCAAATAACGTAAAACCAACGCAATTGTGTTGCGACATCGTCAAACAAATCGGTGTATGTTATCCTTAAGTTCAAATCGCAGGAGGCCACGATGACAGCAGTTGCTGAAGTGCTGCCGCCCGTCGCGCCCAGCACCGATCCGCGCGGATGCGATTTGCCGACTTGCCCGGTTTGCGCCGATTCAATGGTCGCTGCGGAAGCCTCCGCCTACGTTTCGGACAACGTCATCAGCTATCTCTGGACCTGCGATACCTGCGGCTACGGGTTCGTGACCAAGCACGCGCTGAAGCGATTTGCCTGCAACTAAATCCGTCGACGAAACTCCGCGATGCCGCGTCGGGTTGATAGGCCCCATCGTCGGTTGCGGACAACTGCCTTGCCGATGAAGGCGAGGCAAGTTTGTCGTAAGGGATCCGCGCGCGCTGCCGATTGATATGCGCCACGATGCATCCCGCCTGATCTCCGAATTTCCGCCACGCACCTTCGCGGTGGGCGTTGTGCGAAAAGACGACAAATAAAATCGGCGGCTTGGTCGACGGGTCTCACGTTACGGATTTTTTGGGCTTCTCGGAAAGCCATGCCCTGATCTCCGACGGCCCGACAACTCTTTTCGGCAAAACAGGATTTAGCGTACCTGCGCTGACTTCGAGGCCCGCCGCGATCCTGGCGGCGGCAAACTGTTTGGCGGCAGCTTCGCTGCTGAAGCTATGCGAGCGTCGCGCGTAGTGCCCGGTCTTTTCCGGGTTCGGAACTTGCGTCGAAACGTACCATGTTTTCAGGATTCTCTTGTTCACGCAGCGCTGCCAGTCCCTGTCGATACCGCACCTCGCTTTGTCGCGCCGTTTCGGCCGCGGGTTCATCTGCAGATACCAGGGATGTCGGAGAGCCAGCGCCACCTCAGCGCGGGGCGATGTCGCCCTGCGCCCATTGCGCGCGCGTGCGCTCGCGAAACTCCGCAAAGGCTCCCGCCGCAATCGCGTCCCGGATGTCCTGCATCAGGCGCTGATAATAGGCGATATTGATTTCCGACAGCAGCATCGCGCCCAGCGTCTCGCCTGACTTGACGAGGTGATGCAGATACGCGCGCGCGTAGCTCTTCGTCGCCGGCCAGAAGCTCTCCTCATCGAGCGGCCGCGGGTCGTCGGCATGGCGGGCGTTGCGCAGGTTGACCTGGCCGAAGCGGGTGAACGCCATCCCGTGCCGTCCGTTGCGGGTCGGCATCACGCAATCGAACATGTCGATGCCGCGCGCGACCGCCTCCAGCATGTCTTCAGGCGTGCCGACGCCCATCAAATATCTCGGCCGGTCTTGCGGCAGGATCGGCGCGACCTCCTCGATCATGGCGAGCATCACCGATTGCGGCTCGCCGACCGCGAGACCGCCGATGGCGTAGCCGTGAAAGCCGATCTCGACCAGGCCCTGCGCGCTGGCCCGGCGCAGCTCGGCGACGTCGCCGCCCTGGGCGATGCCGAACAGCATATAGCCGGCGGGTGCGGCCTCGAACGCGCGCTTGCTGCGCTCGGCCCAGCGCAGCGACAGCTGCATGGCGCGCTCGATATCGCCGCGCTCGGCCGGCAGCCGCACGCATTCGTCCAGTTGCATGGCGATGTCGGAACCGAGCAACCGCTGCACCTCGATCGCGCGCTCCGGCGACAACTCGACGCTGGCGCCGTCGATATGCGAGCGAAAGGTGACCGCGCGCTCGCCGACTTTGCGCAACTGCGCCAGCGACATCACCTGAAAGCCGCCGGAGTCGGTCAGCATTGGGCCGTTCCAGCCGGTAAAGCTCTGCAAGCCTCCCAGCGCGGCGATGCGCTCGGCGCCCGGCCGCAGCATCAGATGATAGGTGTTGCCGAGCACGATATCGGAGCCGGCGTCGCGTACCTCGCGCCAATGCACGCCCTTCATCGCGCCTGAGGTGCCGCACGGCATGAAGGCGGGCGTGCGCACCACGCCGTGCGGCGTGGTCAGCCTTCCCGTGCGCGCGGCGCCGTCTTGTCCCTTAAGTTCGAAATGATTGGCTGATGTCATGCCGCTGACTTATCACGAAACAGCAGGCAGGCGTCGCCATAGGAATAGAACCGGTAGCCCTTCGCGATGGCATGGGCATAGGCGCGCTTCATGGTCTCCAGACCGCTGAAAGCCGATACCAGCATGAACAGGGTCGAGCGCGGCAGGTGGAAATTGGTCAGGAGAATATCGACCGCGCGAAACCGATAGCCCGGGGTGATAAAGATCGAGGTTTCGGCGGCGAACGGCTCGATCATGCGATCCTCCGCCGTGGCGCTTTCCAGCAGCCGCAGCGAGGTGGTGCCGACGGCGACGATGCGGCCGCCATTGGCGCGGGCGGCATTGAGCGCGGTCGCGGTGGCGTGGGAGATCGTGCCCCATTCGGAATGCATCTTGTGTCCGGCAGTGTCCTCGACCTTGACCGGCAGAAAGGTCCCTGCCCCGACATGCAGGGTCAGCCGGTGGATCCCGACACCGCGTCCGCGCAAGGCGGTTTCAAGCGCCGGCGTAAAGTGCAAGCCCGCGGTCGGGGCGGCGACCGCGCCTTCATTGGCGGCGAACATGGTCTGGTAGTCGCCGGCGTCGCGCTCATCGGCGGCGCGCCGGGAGGCGATGTAGGGCGGCAGCGGCGGGCTGCCGAGATCGGCGATAGCCTGGTCGAGCGCGGGCCCGTGAAACGAAAAGGACAGCGTAACCTCGCCTTCGCTGCCCTTGTGTTCGACTTCGGCATCGAGATGGCCGAGCAGGCATACCCTGCCCTCATGGCCAAAGCGGATCCTGTCACCCGCCGACAGCTTCTTCGCCGGCCGCACCAGCGCCTGCCAGCGCGAGCCGTCGAGCCGTTTTATCAATGTCGCCTCGATCTTCGGTTCGGTGTCGCGGCCGATACGCCGGCCCCTGAGCTGGGCCGCGATCACCCTGGTATCGTTGACCACCAGCTGGTCGCCCGGCTCGAGCCAAAGCGGAAGATCGCTCACGCGTTGATCGCGCAAAACCTCGTCCGGCTGCACCACCAGCATGCCAGCGGAATCGCGCGGGCTCGCCGGCCGCAGCGCGATGTTTGCGGCAGGAAGCTCGAAATCGAACAGGTCGGTGCGCATGGCGCGATGCGCTCCAGCATTCTCGGGTCGCGGTCATTCCGGGGCATGCGCAGCATGAACCCGGAATCTCGAGATTCCGGGTTCGCGCCCTGCGCGCCCCGGAATGACGGGCTTCAAGCCGCGTCGTCAAGCGCCATGCGCGCCTTGACGATCTTGTCCGGATCCTTCACCGGCTCGCCGCGCTTGATCTTGTCGACGTTCTCCATGCCCGACGTCACCTTGCCCCACACCGTGTACTGCTTGTTGAGGAAGGACGCATCGTCGAAGCAGATGAAGAACTGGCTGTCGCCGGAATCCGGGCTCGCCGCGCGCGCCATCGAGATGGTGCCGCGGACATGCGGCTCATTATTGAACTCGGCCTTGAGCTTCTTGCCGGAGCCGCCGGTGCCGGTGCCCTGCGGACAGCCGGTTTGCGCCATGAAGCCGTCGATCACACGGTGGAACACGATGCCGTCGTAAAAACCCTCGCGCACCAGTTCCTTGATCCGCGCCACGTGCCCCGGCGCCAGATCAGGCCGCATCTCGATGGTCACAGGCCCCTGCGTGGTTTCGAGGATCAAAGTATTTTCGGTATCAGCCATGCTCTCTTCTCTGCGGGTTGGGGTTTCAGGGCGTGGAATTTGACGGCAAACGGCCGGCCCGCGACGGCGCCGGCCATGCTCTCGGTAAATGGCATCGGCGTGCAGCGTTGCAACGCCTCCATCGCGGCGATCCGGTACAATAGCCGGTCGTTTTCGGTAGCCTGCTCCGATTCATAGCTGATCCTCGGATGGCCA